>ERZ836760.248-NODE-248-length-86903-cov-30.457616_pt1 | contig 86903 bp, 76 predicted proteins | sample MGYA00519941_ERZ836760 | MGnify/ENA primary metagenome ERZ836760 (study PRJEB31850, sample SAMEA3708807) | human gut metagenome | biome: human gut; feature: human-associated habitat; material: faeces | place: China | collected 2014 ... | reverse complement strand
AGCGCCACCTTGCCAAGGTGGAGGTAGCGAGTTCGAGCCTCGTCGGCCGCTCCAGACAAACAAGCCACTGCAAAACATGATTCGTCGTGTGATGCAGCGGCTTTTTTGTACGTTGAAAGCTTTTTTGGAATTGGAAAAGGAGGGAAAAACGCAGTGATATTCGGCAAGTACATCAACCGGTATTACCTCAAGCATGCTCCCGTACTGCTGCTGGGCCTTGCTGCCCTGCTGACGGTGGATTACATCCAGCTTTTGATCCCGCAGCTCTACCGGCTGGTCATCAACGGGGTGAACCTTGGCCAGGTGGTGGTGAACGGTGAGACGCTGCCCTTTACCAAAGAGGTGCTGCTGCAGCACATCTGCCTGCCCATGATCTGGATCGTGGTGCTGATGGTCATTGGGCGCTTTTTGTGGCGCATCTGTTTCTTCGGCTCGGCGGTGCGGGTCGCGGCAGACCTGCGGGAGCGGATGTTTGACCACAGCCGCAGGCTGTCCCAGCAGTACTATCAGGTGAACAAGGTCGGCAACCTGATGAGCCTGTACACCAACGACCTGGACACCATTCAGGAGTGCTTCGGCGACGGCGTGCTGATGTTCTTCGACGCGCTGACCCTGGGTCTGCTGGCTCTTTATAAGATGTGGACCATGGACGTGCGGCTGACCCTGCTGGCCCTGATCCCGGCGCTTATCATGTTTGCCATCGGCACCCAGATGAGCAAGGTGATGACCCGGCGCTGGGAGGAGCGGCAGGAGGCCTTCTCCGGCCTTTCCGATTTCGCGCAGGAGAACTTTTCCGGCATCGCGGTCATCAAGGCCTTTGTCAAGGAATACAAGGAGCTGCAGGCCTTCCGGAAGCTGAACAAGGAAAATGAGGAGATCAACGTGACCTACACGAAGATCGCCACCCTGCTGGAGGTGCTGGTGACCCTGTTCGTGGAGTCCGTGATCTGCATCATTCTGGGTTACGGCGGCTATCTGGTCTATCAGGGCCGGTTCAACGCCGGCCAGCTGGTGGAGTACATCGGCTACTTTGAGGCCATCGTCTGGCCCATCATGGCCGTGTCCATGCTGATCGAAAAGACCAGCCGCGGCAGGGCCTCCCTGAACCGCATCACTGAGCTGCTGGATGCCCCCATCGATGTGGCCGACCGCCCCGGCGTGGCCGACCTGACCGACCCCAAAGGCGGAATCGAGTTCCGCCATCTGAACTTCCGCTACCCGGACGGCGAGTACGATGTGCTGCGGGATATCTCCTTTACCATTGCGCCCGGCGAGAGCGTGGGCATCGTGGGCAAGACCGGTGCGGGCAAGACCGCCCTGGTGGACCTGCTGCTGCGCACCTATAATGTGCCGGACGGAACCCTGTTCGTGGACGGCAGGGATGTGAACAGCCTTTCCATCCACTCGGTGCGCAATGCCTGTGCCTACGTTCCGCAGGATAATTTCCTGTTCTCGGACACCATCGCCCACAACATTGCCTTTGGTGTGGACGATGCCACCCCCGAGGACATCGAGCGGGCGGCAAGCATGGCCGATGTGCGGGATAATATTGTGGATTTCAAGGACGGCTACGAGACCGTTCTGGGCGAACGCGGCGTGACGGTGTCCGGCGGCCAGAAGCAGCGCATCTCCATCGCCCGCGCCCTGCTCAAGGACGCACCCATCCTGATCCTGGACGACTCCGTCTCGGCGGTGGATACCAGCACCGAGAAGATCATTCTGGACAACCTCAAGAACAGCCGGGCAGGCAAGACCACCCTGCTCATTGCCCACCGCATTTCCACGGTGGAGCGGCTGGATAAGATCGTATTCCTCAACGAGGGCCGGGTGGAAGCCGTCGGCCCCCACGACCAGCTGTATGCTTCCTGCCCGGAGTACCGCCGGATGGTCGATCTGCAGCGGCTGGAGGATGAGACGAAGGGAGGCGAAAACGCATGATGCATCTGAATCCATTGGTTCTGGTGGGCGCTGTTATCGGCGTGATCACCGCCCTGCTGGTGGCAGCCTATGCCGCCGTCAAGGACAAAAAGACCGCCATGGGCTTTGAGCGCAACATGGAGGACGGCGAGATCATGCGCCGCCTTGCCCGCTATGCCCGGCCCTACCTGAGCAAATTCCTCATTGTGGGCCTGCTGATGCTCTTCTCCATTGCCTACGATATCATTTCACCCCTCATCGTGGGCCGCATCGAGGAGCTGGTGGCCGGGGAGTTTGAACTCCGCGCTCTCTTCCTGGGCGTGTCAGTGTATGCAGGCGTGCTGGTGTTCTCTATGGGCAGCACCTACCTGCAGGCCGTGATCCTGCAGCGGGTGGGCCAGCGCATCATCTCCGATCTGCGCGAGGATCTGTTCAGCCACATTGAATCTTTGGCACACGAGCAGCTCAACGAGATCCCGGTGGGCAAGCTGGTCACCCGTGTGACCAACGATACCAACGCCATCTCCATGATGTTCACCAACCTCTTGGTCCAGCTGACCAAGAACAGCTTTGTCATTCTGGGCATTCTGGTGGCCATGCTCTGCCTGAACTACGAGCTGACGTTGATGGTGCTCTGCTTTGTGCCCTTCATCGTGATCTTCACGGTCATCTTCCGCAAGTTCTCCCGCCGCGCCAACCGCAAGCTCAAGAACGCGACCACCGATATCAATACCTATCTGTCCGAAAACCTGTCCGGCATCAAGGTCACCCAGATCTTTGGCCGGGAGGACGAGAAGATGGAGGACTTCCGCCAAAAGAGCCAGAAGCTGGCCCGGGCCAATCAGGAGCAGATCTTCGTGTTCAGCGTGTTCCGTCCGCTGGTGTATATGCTCTATGTCAGCTCGATCTTGTGCCTGTTCTATCTGGGCGGCATGGGTCACCTGAACAACGTCAGCTTTCTGGGTCAGACCATTTCCAGCGGTACCATCGTCACCTTTTATATGTACATCTCCAAGTTCTTTACCCCCATCCAGAACCTGGCCGAGCAGTTCAACTGGCTGCAGTCGGCGCTGGCATCGGCAGAAAAGGTGTTCTCCATCATGGACATCCAGCCCAGGATGCAGGATGCCCCCGATGCCATTGAGCTGGACGAGGTGAAGGGCGAGATCGAGTTCCGGGACGTGTGGTTCAGCTACGTTCCCGGCGAGTGGGTGCTGCAGGGCGTTTCCTTCCATGTGGATGCCCGCCAGACGGTGGCTTTTGTGGGTTCCACCGGCTCCGGCAAGAGCACCATTCTCTCCCTGATCTGCCGGAACTACGAGTTCCAGAAGGGCCAGATCTTGATCGACGGCATCGACATCCGCAAAATCAAGATCTCCTCCCTGCGCAGGCACTTCGGCCAGATGCTGCAGGATGTGTTCCTGTTCTCGGGTACCATCCGTTCCAACATCGTTCTGCGGGAAGAGGGTATCCCCGACAGCGAGATCATGGAGGTCTGCCGCTACGTCAACGCCGACAAGTTCATCAACAAGCTGGACCACGGGTTGGACGAAGAGGTGCGTGAGCGCGGCAACAACTTCTCCGCCGGACAGCGGCAGCTGCTCAGCTTTGCCCGCACCATCATCCACAAGCCCAGCGTGATGATCCTGGACGAAGCTACTGCCAACATCGACACCGAGACGGAGCTGCTGATTCAGGATTCGCTGGAAAAGATGCGTACCGTGGGCACCATGCTCATTGTGGCCCACCGGCTGTCCACCATCCAGCATGCGGACAACATCATCGTGCTGTCCCACGGTAAAATTCTGGAGCAGGGCACCCACCAGCAGCTGCTGGCCCGGCATGGCCGCTACTACCAGCTGTATACCCTGCAATACCACAAGGCGCAGCTGAACGCAGCCGAATAAGCGCAGACAGAAAGGCCGCTGACCTGAGATGGGTCAGCGGCCTTTCTGTCTGCACCGGGGGTGGAGTCGTCCGCTTCCGGATCGTTGAGGGAACGCAATTAACACTTGCAAAACAGGTGAATCGCTCGTATAATAGAATGTGGTAAAATAATAAAAAAGAGAAATGGAAAGGAGGGGCCACAGGATGCAGTGGATCGATGCGATCGGCTACGAAGAAGTGATGACCTTTCTGCGCAGTACACCGGCGAACCTCTTTTTCAAGGATACGGAATGCCGTTACCTTTTTATTTCGGACGTTAGGACTTTCTTCCCCTACGGAGAAGGGCAGGAAGAGGATGTGCTGGGCAAGACAGATCTGGAGATCTGGGGCAGCGAGGAACAGGCCCACTTTTATTATGAGCAGGACCAGAAGGTGCTTGCCACCGGCAAGGGAACCAGCTTTATCACCGAGGTGCCCCGGAAAGATGGGACGGCATACTATCAGATCAAAAAGAACCCCGTTGTGCTGGAGGGAAAGATCATCGGCATCGTGGGGCTTATTGGTGATATCACGGAGCGGGTGCGGCTGGAAAAACAGGCCGAGAACTGGGCCGTCCACGATGACCTGACCGGTCTGTATAACCGCAACTACCTGAAGATAAAGGGCGCAGAGCAGTTGAAGAAAACCACCATGCCCGTCACGATCATTATGGGTGACTGTAACTACCTGAAGCGTGTGAATGATGCCTACGGTCACGAGTACGGTGACCTGCTGCTCAAGCGGGTGGGCCGGGTGATCCGGGAAAACTTGCCGCCGGAGAGCGTGGCCCTGCGGATGGGCGGCGATGAATTCCTCATTGCCTGCAGCCACTTCTCTGCAGAAGAGGCCGAACAGCTGATCGAGAGGCTGCATGGGGAGCTGGCCCGCCAGAGCGACGACCGCCTCAAGCTGGATGTTGCCTTTGGATACCACACCGTGACAGAAGGCCCCTTTGATTATATCGCAGTCTACCATGCTGCCGACCGGGATATGTACCGGAACAAGCGCAAAAACCGCTGAAAATGCGGATGAAAACAGCCTCAGCCCGATCTCAAAGGGCTGAGGCTGTTTTGGTGATCTGTTACATCAGGGCGGTGAGCACCGTGCCCATGAGGATGGCCAGCACACCGGCTCCGATCAGCAAAAACAGCACAGCCACCTGCTGCGGCTTACAGGATCACATTTTTGATGAGCAGGGAAACGCTGCCGTCCGGATCGTGGAGGAACTCCAGCTCGGAATCGGAGTTCAGCAGCTCGGTGGGGATCTTGACCTCGATGCCGTTGGCGGTGCGGATGCTCCGGCTCTCCATCCGGCGGATGCGGGCAGGGGTCACGGTGACAGGAGCAGCGGCCTCTTCCAGCACCTCGCTCTTCTCCACATAGTCATCAAAGGGCACAGCGGCCAGCGGGTATTCCTCGGCCAGCTGCTGGCGCACCTGCTCCACCGATACCTGATTGTCGTTGTCGGCGGCCTGGTTGGCAATGAGCATGGCCACCTGCGCATCGGCATGGGGCTCGTCCTCATAGGCATCCTTCACAGCCTGTGCGGCGGCCTCCTGAATGGCCTGCAGCTTCTTTTTCTCGGGCTCGGCCTGGGTATACTGGAACACAACAGAGGAGAGGTAGAACTCCTTGTGGCCGTCGATGTCGTATTTCTTTTCCAGCAGGCGCATGGAGTAGTCTGTCAGGTTGACGAGCGCACCCTCCTCCACCTTGCCGCTCTGGGTGGGCAGGCAGGCCCGCTGCTGGATGATGGAGTTGACCGGGGCACCCTCCACGGTCTCGGTGTAGTGGGTGTAGCCGTTTTTATAGTTCAGCTTGAGGATGCCCAGCCAGGGTGCGCCGTCCCGGGTGAAATCCACCACGGCCAGGTCCGCCCCGGGGATGGTGGTGTGGGCGTGCATGTAATCGAACAGCACCCCCGCAATGCGGCAGGACAGATCAATGAAATCCTGATTGTGTTCCAGCTCGTTCCGGAAAGCCGAATCCGGCAGGGGGCGGCACTGGCGGATCTCATCGCTGGCCAGCAGCTTTTCGATATGATTCTGTAAGTAGGCGGTCTTTTCGGCAGTCAGCTCCATGCCGCCGCCGCTGAGCACCGGCGCGTCCAGCGTGGTGTCCAGCACATGCAAAATTGCCTGATGGATGATGATCTCCATGGGTCAAAACCTCATTTCCCGGGTGATTGTGATGTTCCTGCCCAGTATAGCACATCCGGAACAAAAAGGCGAGAGGAAGCGCAAAGGCTTGTCAACCGCCGCCCGAGATGCTACAATGGGGCTGACCAAACATCCGGACAAGCCGAAAGGGGAGTGTGTTATGGAATTTCGGGACAAGCCGATGCAGAACCTCATCCGCATCAAGGAAAAGGAGATCTGCAAAAATGTGCAGGAGCTGCTGCTGGACGGTGAGCAGATCGTGGGGGCTTACAAGACCGTGCGCGATCAGGCTGTGTTCACCACCCACCGCATTTTTATGGTGGATATGCAGGGGATGACCGGTACCCGGCAGGAGATCTTTGTGCTGCCCTACCGCAAGATCCTGCATTACGGCATCAAGACGGCAGGCTTCGGTGACCCGCTGCAGACCTCGGAGCTGACGGTCTGCTTTGCGGATGAGCACGAGGCAAAGTTCGGCTTCATCGGGCAGGATGAGCTGCTGGCGGTGGCACGGGCCATCAGCCGGTGCATCCTGTAACAGAACAAACGTAAAACGCCCGTTCCGGCTTCTGACCCCGGAGCGGGCGTTTTACATTGCTGTAATATGCGAAAAAAGGAGAATGTCGAAGGGTCAGCAGGCGGCGCGCTCTCTGCGGCCGGCCTCGAGCATGTAGTGCAGGAAGCCGGTGACATCAGCAGGGTCGGTGACAGAGATGTCAAAGCCCTTGGAGGGAGCGTCCATCATCTGGAACAGCTCGGTGGCGGCGTTGTCCTTTTTCAGGTCGCAGGTCTCGCCATTGGCCAGGTGCAGGAGCACACTGCCGCGGCTGGCGGCTACCTGCTGCATGAAACGGTCTTTATCAAGATACTGGATGCGAAGCATAAAAATACCTCCCACAAAGAAATGTTTTATTCTGGAAGAGTCCCCCGGGCCAGGCTGCCCGTGGGGAACGATCCTTGGAAACCGGATCAAGCCGCGCCGGGGGTTGTTTTCCGCCCCCTGCGGTGTTATACTGTGCTTGCTGGTTCTGATGAAATAATACCACGAAACTGGCACGATAGATAGAATAAAAACACCCGATTTGTACAACAAAATCGGCTTTGACAAAAAATATTCAAAGTATTGCGGAAAGGAATTGTTCAATATGGCGTTTCAGACGAGCTGTGTCTCTGCTGCCAATATCGTTACCGGGCTGACCTTCCAGCAGGATGTTATGGCCGATTCCGAGGGGCGGGAACTGGTCCAGCATGGCAGCGCCCTGTTTCCCATTGCCTGCTACGCGGAGAACCTGAAAAGCTATTCGGTGGCCTGGCACTGGCACGAGGAGTTTGAGTACATACTGGCCATGAAGGGCCCCCTGACGGTGGACGTGAACAAGACCCGGGTGACCCTGCAGACGAATCAGGGCGTGTTCCTGAACTCCGGCATCCTCCACGCGGTGGAGCAGGCGGAAAAAGGGGAGGCTCTGCTCCACTCGGGCGTGTTCCACCCCCGGCTGGTGGGCGGAATGGACACCATCTTCTGGCAGAAGCTCATCCGACCCATGCTCCAGCCGGATGCCCCGGCGTTTTTTCTGCTGGATGGAGCCGTGCCCTGGCAGGCGCAGGTGCTGACCTGCCTGCGGGAAGCCTGGCAGGCGGTTGCCGTGGAGCCCTTTGATTACGAGAACCGGGTGCGTTATTATCTCTCTGCGGCACTGCGGCTGCTGAGCACCCAGTGCGTGGGCGGCAAGACCAAGGTCTCACAGCAGGAGCAGATCGCCGCCGAGCGGATGAAGCAGATGCTCCGCTTTGTGGAGGAGCACTACGCCGAGGAGCTGACCGTGGAACGCATCGCGGCCAGCGTGGCCCTGAGCGAGAGCGCCTGCCTGCGCAGCTTCCGGCAGATGCTGGGCATCACGCCCATTCAGTATGTCAAGCAGTTCCGGGTGGAAAAGGCCGCCGAGCTGCTCCGCTCCACCCGGCTCAAGACGGGCGAGATCGGGATGGAGTGCGGCTTTGCAGATGGCAGCTACTTCATCAAGACTTTTCGGGAGATCAAGCACTGCACACCCAAGGAATACCGCGCAAAATTCTGCTGAAATGTCTGAGATAGAAACAGGAGGAAATGATCCCCATGCAGCGCAGTCTGACCCAAGGCCCCATTACAAAGAATATCCTGCTGTTTGCCCTGCCGCTGATGTTCGGCAACCTGCTGCAGCAGATGTACAACATTGCCGACACCTGGGTGGTGGGCCGCTTCCTCGGCGCGGATGCGCTGGCGGCGGTGGGTTCCTCCTATACCCTGATGACCTTCCTGACCTCGATCCTGCTGGGTCTGTGCATGGGCAGCGGCGCGGCTGTGTCCATGCAGTACGGCAGCGGCGAGACCGAGAAGATGCGGCAGAGCGTGTTCCAGTCCTTCCTGCTCATTGCGGGCATCGCCCTGGTGCTCAACCTGCTGGTCTATCTGGGGCTGAACGGCATCCTGTGGCTGCTGCGGGTGCCCGCAGAGCTTTGCTCGCTGATGAAGGACTACCTGCTCATCATCTTTCTGGGCATTGCGGCCACCTTTTTGTATAACTATTTCGCAAACCTCCTGCGGGCCATCGGCAATTCCGTGGTGCCGCTGGCGTTTCTGGCTGTATCAGCCATCCTGAACGTGATCCTGGATCTGATCTGTGTCCTTGTGCTTGGCTGGGGTGTGAAGGGGGCCGCCGGGGCAACTGTCTTTTCCCAGTATGTGTCCGGGGTGGGCATCGGCCTGTACACCCTGAAAAAGTTCCCGCAGCTCTGCCCGAAACGGACAGACTGCAGGTGGGACCGGAAGAACCTTGCCAATATCCTGAATCTTTCGGTGATGACCAGCGTTCAGCAGTCCATTATGAATTTTGGCATCCTGATGGTGCAGGGTCTGGTCAACAGCTTCGGCACGGTCATCATGGCGGCCTTTGCGGCAGCGGTGAAGATCGATTCCTTTGCCTATATGCCGGTGCAGGATTTTGGCAACGCCTTCTCGACCTATGTGGCCCAGAACTATGGAGCCAACCAGCCGGACCGCATCAAAAAAGGGATCCGCAGTGCCGGGCTGACAAGCGCGGTGTTCTGCATCGTCATCAGCGTGTTGGTCTGCGCCTTTGCCGCCCCGCTCATGGGGATTTTCATCGACCCGGCTCAGACCGGGATCATCGCGGCGGGCGTGCAATACCTCCGCATCGAGGGCGCGTGCTACATCGGCATTGGCGTGCTCTTCCTGCTCTACGGCTATTACCGGGCAATCAACCAGCCGGGGATGTCGGTCCTCCTGACCATTGCTTCCCTTGGCACCCGTGTGGCGCTGGCCTACCTGCTTTCTGCCACGCCGCTGGGCGTTACCGGCATCTGGCTCAGTGTGCCCATCGGCTGGGCACTGGCAGATGCCATCGGCATTGGGTATTATTTGAAGAAGAGTGCTTGCAAAAATGACGAAGCTATGGTAAGATAAAGAAAAGAACACCATGGAAAGAGAGTGTGCACGATATTGGAGAACCGACTGGTGAGTTTTACGATGGGTGGAATGGCCTTTGAGTATGACGAACAAAAGAACCAGATCAATATCCGCAAGCACGGTCTTTCCTTTAAAAGTGCGGCTCGTGTGTTTTTTGACTATGACCGCATTGAGTTTTATGATGACACACACAGCGATGAGGAGCCGCGTTATGATACGATCGGTGATACTTCCGCAGGTAAAGTTTACTGTACGGAGGGAAATACACTGATCGGCAAGGTGAACGAAATCTTGTTTGTGGTGTATACAGAGCGCATCCGTGTAGAAGAAAACGGAGAAAAAACGGATGTGACCCGGCTGATCTCGGCAAGACTGGCAACGAATTTTGAGAGGGGGCTCTATTATGGTAAATGTGAATAAATTGTCCGCAGAGATGCAGAAAGAGCTGGCTTTCACAAAAGAAGAGCTGGCAGAGCTGGAACGGGCCAGGAAAATGCCCATTACTTTTGATGAGGACTGCCCGGAAACGACCCCGGAACGTGCATTGAAGTTCCGGCGTGTCAACCCGCCCCGGAGCGTAAACGCCCACGGCGCATAACTCAAATAAGGAAATATCCCCCGCTGCAAAGCGTGTTCTGGCACGTCTGCAGCGGGGGATATTGTTTTTTCTGGGGTTTGAGGTGATTCGAGCGGGGGCTTATTCCCCTACGGCGGGGACGTTTTGCATCGTCCAGAGGAGCTTCTGGACATCCACGCTGCCCATGTGGGTGGGCTCCTCACCCAGACGGAGGAAATCGGTCTGCTGGGCGGTAACAGTCTGCCACTGGGGCAGGTCTGCGCCGTTGGGGTCGCCTGTCCTGGCAAAGTTGGTCAGGTAATCCACCATCTGGGCGCTGAGGGCGGTGTCCTTCTCAGTGAAGGGCCGCCAGCAGTGAGCCAGTGTGCCGAACCAGTACCACAGGTCGCTGGAATGCCAGGCACCACGGTCATCACCGGGGAGCTGGCGGTCGAAGAACCAGCCGTAGCTGTCGGCGTTCCGGGCGCACCAGTCCTGGGCCATCTGGTAGAGGTAGGGCGGAACGATATCCTCGCTGGTGAAGCCAATGAGGTAAGGAATATGGTGCTGTTCGTCGGCAGCCAGCATCTCAGGGCCGGTCTTGACCTGGAAACGGCCATCCACCACGGGCTCACAGCCCATACCCTTGAACTGGGGCTGGGTGCGGACGGCATCCCAGGCTGCAAACAGTCTGGCGGGGGCGAGGGCACGGAACTCGGCCAGCGTGCTGCACCCGGCGGTCTCCATGACCTGCTTCCAGAACGGGTAATGGGCTTCGGCGGGCTTGGCCGTCAGCATCTGGCTCACGCCGCCGCCGCTGCTCATCACGGCCTTGGAGAACAGCCCCCTGGTGATGGGGGAGAGGACAAGCTGCTGGACGCTCATGGCACCGGCGCTCTGGCCCATGATGGTGATGTTGTTGGCATCGCCGCCAAAGGCAGCGATGTTGGCGCGCACCCACTGCAGGGCCGCCAGCTGGTCCAGAAGGGCGTAGTTGCCGGTGGACCCGGCCTCCTCAGCCAGCGCGGGCAGGCAGACAAAGCCCATGGGGCCGAGCCGGTAGTTGATGGTCACAGCCACGCAGCCTTTGGTGGGCCAGACGGGGCCGTCGAAGAGCTTCTCGTGGCCGCAGCCGCCGGTAAAACCGCCGCCGTGAATGTAGAAGATGACCGGCAGACTGTCCTCGGGAGCTGCGTCAGCAGGGGTCCAGATGTTCAGGAACAGGCAGTCCTCGCTGTAGGTGTATGTTTCGCCCTTGCGGAACTCGTTGTAGTAGAAGGCTTTTCCGGGTGCGGCGGCTTCATCATAGAAGGCTCGGGGCTGGTAGCAGCAGGCACCGTACCGGGTGGCATCGTAGACACCGTCCCAGTGGGTGACGGGGACAGGGAACTCCCACCGCCCGGCGGTGGCGTAGCGGATGCCCTTGTAAGCGGCAACGCCCGGCCACTGGCAAGCCGTGCCGGAGATCACGCCGCAGGACGTAGTGCGCTCAAAGCTCATGGGGAAAACCTCCTTGTCTTACTCCGCCGCTTTCAGGCCCCGGATGTCCTCGCCCGCAAACAGGCAGGGGACAAAGGAGGAAAGGCGGCTGGAAATCTTTTCGGTGTATCGCTTTTCCAGCAGGGAGCCATCCGCAATGTTGGTGGTGACGATGGTGGGCAGACCGGCTCCCAGGCGGTTGTTCAGCAGGCTGTAAAAAGTGGTGATGAAGTAGGGGGTGACGAACTCGGTGCCCAGATCATCCAGGATCAGCAGGTCGGCGGCAGAGGCGGTGCGCAGCAGGGTCTCGGCATCCTCGGAGGAGTCGAAGCGGGCGTTTTCCAGTTTGCCGAAGAAGTCTGGGCTGGAAACGTAGATCACGTCAAAATCCTTTTGCAGCACGATGCCCGCAATGGCAAGGGCGGCGTGGGTCTTGCCCAGCCCCGCGTTGCCGAAAAGCATCAGGCTCTCGCTGTTGTGGTCGAATTCCTCAGCGTAGCTGCGCAGATCCTCCAGCAGGCCGCCCATGTAGGTGCGGACAGGCTCACCCAGCTTCTCGTCCACGGTGTTGGGGTAGTACCGCAGCTCCATGGTGTCAAAACTGGAAATGGACAGGCTGGACAGCGCCTCGATCTCCTCCCGCCGCAGACCCTGCATCAGCTTGTGAACGCAGGTGCAGGTGCGGCCCTGCACGCTGCCGGTATCCTGGCACAGCTTGCAGGTGAATTTGGGCTCCAGCGCATCCGCAGGGCGGCCGCTGGCGGCCAGCAGGGCGGTGAGCTCCTGCCGGGCTTTGCTCAGTGCGGCGGCGGCTTCGGTGCGGTCTTTTCCGGCAGCGCCTGCCAGCGCGCAGCGGATGCCCCGCACCCGCACCTCGTCCTCAGCGTGGCGCAGGGCCGGGATGGCGGCCTCCGCCTCCAGCCGGGCATCCTCGGCATTGGCGCGGGCGGTCTGCCGCCGCAGAGCCACCGTGCGCAGGGCGGCTTGATACAGTTCCTGTTTGGTACGCATAAAAGCTCCTTATTCTGCAGGCGTGTCCGTCTTTTTGCGGAGCGGACGGCGGCGGGCAGCGTTCTTGAGAAAATCGTTTCCGCTGGGTTCGGCGCGGTCCACCCGGAGGTTCCGGCTGGCACCCATCCCGGCCACCGGGCCCCGCACATCGTGGACGGTGCGCAGGCCCTTGGCGTTCCAGGTCTTGAGGATGCTGTTCCAGTACCAGAGATCCCGCTTGGGCCCGGCCTGCACGGCGGCTTCCTGCACCATGGCATCATCGTAGCCGTAGACCTCGTACCAGCGGGCAATGGCCTTGCGCCCGCCAAGGGTCAGCTCAGTGTCGGCAATGCCCAGCAGGCCGCTGACGTACTGTTCCCGCTGGGCGCGCAGGGCCAGCAGCTGGAGGTGTGCGTCGGCCTGTTCGCCGGTCTCCACACCCTCGGCCCGCCAGACCTTCAATTCGTGGCTGACGGCACCCATCGTCCGCTTGCCCCGGCTGGCCACATAGGCCACGCAGAGCATGACGGTCTCGGGTGCAAAGGCCTCCTGCACATAGAAGTTCACCAGTTTTTCCATTTCGGGGTGGGTCAGCGGGCGGGCAAAGCTGGTCTGGGCGCAGTCGATGAGGGAGGAGATCATGGGGTCGGTGCGGCTGGCCGCCGCGATCTCGCTCCAGGTCATGGGGGCAGGGGCTGTGGGCTCCTCGCCCGGGGCGGCGTTCTCCTCGTACCGTTCCAGCAGACCTGCACCGGCCCAGAAGGACAGGGCACTCTCGGCGGTCATCTTGCTGCGGAGCTTTAAGTCGGCGCAGAGCTTCTCCGGGTCAGTGATGCCGGTGGCCAGCACATACAGAGCCACCCGGACGTTATATTCCTCCGCAATGCCCAGCTTGGAAAAGACCAGCTGCGGCACCGGGATGGTGTCACCCTTGAATTCTTTCAGTCGATAGATCATGGTGCACCTCAGTGTTGTGTCTCGGCATCCGGTTCCGGTGCGGGCGGTGTCCAGGGCTCGCAGTCCAGGATGGACGGGTGGGCGCTCCAGCGTTCCGGTTCGGCGTTGTAGGCATCGTTCAGATATTGGGCGACTGCGGTGCGGCCCTCTTCGGTCATCGGGAAGATCTCCCGCCGCCGCAGGGCCGGGTCGGTCTTGTCCAGCGTCCACGGCTCGGGCCAGAGATCCACCGTGAGGATGGCCTCTTCTTTTTTGGCCTCCTCGCCGCCGTCCGGGTCGGGGACGGAGCGCTTGCCCGGGGTGATGAGGTAGCGCATCCCGTCCTCGTTGCCGCTGAATGAGTTTTTGTTCTGCAGATAGTGCAGCATGGGCACAAAGATCATGTAGAATTCCTTCCATTGTGATAATCTATCTTTCATTATAAAGCAACTGGCGCAAAAAGCAAGTTTTTTCCGCCTGCCGCGTTCCGACAGAAAAAACTGTTGACAAAACCGCCGCACTTTGCTACACTAATGGAGCAGTCCTGCAGGGTTAGCTCATCCGGTAGAGCGACTGCTTCCCAAGCAGTAGGCGGCGGGTTCGAGTCCCGTATCCTGCTCCAGAAAATAGCGCTCCAACGTGTAGTAAAGAACATGTTGGGGCGCTTTGCATTTTGATGCACTTTTGGTGGGCGGCTTGTGCTTTGCCGGAAAATATGGTTCAATAGAGGAAAACAGACGGGAACGCACAGCGACCAAGACAAAACGAGGTGGATACAATGAATCTGAAAGAAGCATTCCGCTATCAGAACAAGCTGCAGGCCCTTTTGGACGAGGCCCAGGGTATTCTGGACTGCGATTCCAACGTGACGAATGTGGCCAATACCTATCTGCGCCACAAGGTCATGGCAGAGGCTGAGGACGAGACGATCCTGGACCTGCCCCAGACTGAATATGCCCAGCAGATCACCGATATTGCCCGGTTCATGCTCTATCTGCTGGAGGAGAAGGGCCGCCTGTTCGCTGCCATCCGCAAGGCAAAGGATGCGCTGGACATGGATATGGACAGCGAGGTCAGCCTGAACGCTGCGCGGCAGAGCGTGGCGCGCACCTTCAAGCGAATGAACGATCTGCGCAGTTCCGAGCAGCTGCTCTCCGGCGGGGGCACCGGCTACCGCTTTAACGCTGAGGGCAACCAGATCTCCTATTGCTGCGATGTAAAGCGGGTGACCACCATCAACTACGACCGCAAGGTCATCCACGCCGCGCTGAGCAAGCTGAACCGGCAGGCAGACGAGACCTCCAACCGGCTGGATCTCTGCCTTGTGACCTCCAAGGTGGACTACACTGTTCCCTTTGATGTGAACGCCAGCTTTGCCGAAGCATTTGAGACCTATCTGGAAAAGGCCAAAGGGTGACACGCCGCCAACCGGCCATTTTGGGTGCGGCAAGCGCCGGGGACGCGGCTGCCGGTTCAGGTGCAGATGAACGATAACGCTGCACAGTTCCGCAAGGAAGTTTCGGTCCGGCTCACCCTACGAGCCAGCATAATATGAAAAAAATCTTGCGCTCGGCTTTTCCGCCACCGCCAGACGTTTCTTCGCCGAAACCGTCCTTTGCCATTCCTCACATTCCTGCTACCGTGCTTACGTCTCCATGGGCAGGCAGGCAAGCCACCCTTTCTGAATTTGCCCCGCAGACTGCTGCGGGAGCATTTTTCCGCCTGCGGGGCGGGTGCACTGCATCCCCCATTTTGCAGGCAGAGCAAATGGCAGAAGCTGCCCTGGATGCTTGCCGTATCCAAAATGGCCGGTGCAAAACCGGAGGGATAAGCGATGAAGTGCTGCAGCCCCGGCGGTAAAAAAACTGCCGGGGCTGCAATTCTTGGAGGGAGTCGTTCGTATTCCAGACAAAGCAACTGAATTTAGACAAAGACGAGGTATGATCATGTCAACCAAACCGATTCGTCCCGCTGCCGCAAATTGCATTGACCTGAGTGCAGCAGCACTTCATATCATTGCCATGGCGCTGATGCTGATGGATCACCTGTGGGCGACCCTTCTGCCGGCGCAGGACTGGCTGACCTGTGCCGGGCGGCTGGCGTTTCCTATCTTTGCATTTATGACGGTGGAAGGCTACTTTCATACCCGGAATCTGAAGCGTTATGCCCTGCGGCTGTTGTTGTTTGCACTGCTTTCGGAAGTGCCCTTTGATCTGATGTATGGCGGGACATGGTTCTACCCGGTGCACCAGAACGTGATCTGGACGCTGCTGCTGGGGCTTCTGGGGGTGCATCTGATGGAAACGGTGCGCAAAAAGCAAAAGCTCTGGGTCTCGCTGCCGGTGTGCGCCGCAGTGGCAGCAGCAGGGGCGCTGCTGGGAACGCTGGGCATGACGGATTACTACGGTGCCGGTGTGCTGACCGTGTTCGCTTTTTACATTTTCCGGGGCCGGAAATGGTGGTGCCTGCTGGGACAGGTGCTGACCCTGTACTGGATCAACGTGGTGCTTCTGGGCGGGCTGATGTACCCCATCCAGCTGTTCGGCATGGAATTTGAGTTTTGCCAGCAGGGCTTGGCGCTGCTGGCGCTAGTGCCCATCTGGCTGTATCGCGGGCGGCAGGGCTGCCACAGCAAACCGTTCCAGTATGCCTGCTACGCCTTTTACCCGGTACACATGCTGCTGCTTGTGCTGGCGCTGAATTTCGTGAACCGATAAGAACGTAACTGTATCCCTGCGGGCCATGGATGCCTGCAATCTGATGGTATCCCGGGGGAATCTATTCTGCACTTTCCTGAGTTTGCTCTGTGGGCTTGATGGTCTTGACCCGCAGGGTGAAATACAGAAGATGGCAGACCCACACCACTGCAATGCAGATCCTGCCGATGGGAGCATTTTTCATACAAAGAAAACCGATCGCCATGACAGCGGTGACCATTGCAATGATCTTGCATTTTGTTCCTGCTGTCATGGCTTTTTTCTGAACAAAGCTGTCCAGATGCTTTTTGTACCGTGGTATACTGAATGGAACACCCGCAGGAGGTAAAATGCCCCATGAAAAAAGATAGATCGTTCCGCCCGGACCGGGTTCTCTCCTATTTCAGGGTGGAGTGGTTCCCGCTGCTCCTTGTGACCCTTTCGGGCCTTGTCTATAACATCGGTCTGCTGGCCGCGCCGTGGTTTGAGGGCCGGTTGGCCCAGTGCCTGGCGGATATCCTGGGCGGCAGTGAGACTGCTGCCCAAATGGCGCTGCTGGTGCTGGCCTACATTGCAGTCACACTGCTGGTGCAGGCGGCGCGCTTCATCAAACGTTTTTATGTGCGCCGCTTCGCCAACAACATCAACCGCCGGATGAAGGGCATCCTGTACGCCAATCTGGTGCGGCAGAGCCGGGCAGCGCTGGAAAAAGAGGGGGCCGGTGAGCTGATGACCAAGGCCATCGCCGATGTGGACGACTGCGTGGAGGGAATGCGCAAGTTCACCACGGAGGTGTTCGACACCGGTGTGGCGCTGGCGGGCTATGCGGTCATGCTGCTGGTGTACGACTGGCGGCTGGCGATCTTGGGCCTGCTTTTTACTCCCGTGTCCTATGTCTGCGCGGCAGGGATGAAAAAGCCAGTGCAGCGTGCCGGTGCGGCCTATAAAAAGGCCGCCGGTGCCCTGAGCAGTGCTACGCTGGACCGTGCCCGGAATGCCGTGACCTACCGCATCTACGGCTGCGAGGAGGCCCGGATGGAAAAATACGAGGAGGCCCTGAGCCTTTACGAAAAGACTGCCGTGCGGAACAACGTGTGGCAGTCCGCGCTGCCGCCGCTTTATCTGGCGGCATCCGAGGCAGGGACCCTCTTCATCCTGTGGTTTGGCGCAAAGAATGTGCTGGACACTGGCTGGAACCACTGGGATATCGCCGCCTTCACCACCTTCCTCTCCTGTTTCACCAAGCTGGTGGTCAAATCCTCCAAGGTGGCCAAGCTCTTCAACGCGGTGCAAAAGGCAGAGGTCTCCTGGAAGCGCATCAGACCCCTGATGAAAACGCCCGAGCAGCTGGATGCCCTGCAGATCCCGGCGGCACAGGATGTGACACTGAAAGAACTCGCCTTCTCCTATGGGGAAGAGCCTGTTTTCTCCGGCCTGAGCCTGACGGTCCATCCCGGCGATATCATCGGCATCACCGGCCCGGTCGCCTGCGGAAAATCCACCCTCGGCCGCGTATTCCTCTGCGAAGCGCCCTATCAAGGCTCGGTCTGCTTTGGCGGCAGAGAGCTTTCCACCCTGACCCCGCGCCAGATCGCCGCCACGGTCGGGTATCTGGGCCATGACCCGGAACTGAGCGCCGACACCGTGCAGAATAATGTCCTCTGCGGCAGCGAACAGGATGCCATGCCGTGGCTTGCAGCCGCTGCCCTGAAGGAGGAAGTGCTGGCCATGGAAAAGGGTACGGAGACGGTCATCGGCAGCGGCGGCACCCGCCTTTCCGGCGGGCAGGCACAGCGTCTGGCATTGGCCCGGACGCTGGCCCATCCCCGCCCGGTGCTGGTGCTGGATGACCCCTTCTCGGCACTGGACCGCAGCACCGAGGATGCGATCTTTGCCGAGCTGCAGGCGTATGCCAGGGATAAGGTGGTGTTCCTGATCTCCCACCGGCTGTACCATTTTCCGCAGATGCAGCAGATCATTTTTATGGAGGGCGGCAGGACCACCGTTGGCACCCACGAGGAGCTGATGGCAGCGGTTCCGGTCTACCGCCAGCTGTATGAAAGCCAGACCGGCCTGAAAGGGGGAGAGGGCGCATGAAAAAGAAAAATGACCACGGCGTGTTTGCTGCCGTCCGGATGGCAGCGGCTTCGCACCGCCTTCTCACGGTGGGCACGGTGCTGTGCGTGGCAGCTTCGGTGGCGGCATCCCTGCTGCCGCCCCTGCTGCTGGCCCGGGTCATCGACCGTCTGACCGCGGGCCTCCCGCTGTCCTTTCTGGCTGTGCTGCTCTACTTCGGCAGCCTTGCACTGGAAGGTATGCTCACCTCGGCGCAGGAAAGCCTGCTGGTGCTCTTTGGCCAGAGGATGACCCATGCCCTGCGCTCGGAGATGTCCCGGAAGCTGAGCCGCCTGCCCGCCGGTACACTGGCAGAGCAGAACCCCGGCGAGGTGGCCGCCCGCTTTTCGGGCGATGTGGACACGGTGGAGGCTCTATTCACTTCCGGCATCATCAGCATGGCAGCAGATGCCTGCCGCATCGTCTCCATCATGGGGGTCATTGCGGTGAAAAACACCGGCCTTGCGCTGATCCTGCTGCTGGTGCTGCCGCTGTTTGCCGTGTTTACCCGTTATGTCCAGAAGCGGATGCTGGCCGCGCAGCTGGACAACCGCCGCGCGGTCGCCGCTGTCTCCGGGCAGGTGCCCGAGACCCTGCACAACATCCGCACCATCCGGGCGCTGGGTCTGGAGGATTACATGGAGCGCCGGTATGACCGGTGCATCGGTGACAGCTATGCCGCCATGGAGCGCACCAATTTTTATGATGCCGTCTATTCGCCGGTGGTGCTGCTGCTGAATGCCGTTGTGGTCGGCATCGTGATGCTGCTCTCCGCTTCGGGGAACGCGCAGCTTCTGACCCTGTTCGGTATGTCGGTGGGCACCTCGGTGGCTATCATCAACTACATCTCCCGCATCTTCGCCCCCATTGAGAGCCTGGGCATGGAGATCCAGACCATCCAGTCGGCCATGGCGGGTGTCAGGCGCATTGATGCCTTTCTTGACCAGCCGGAGCGCACGATCCCTCCCGCGCGCAGGGAGGCTGCCCGGGGCGATGTGGAATTTGCACACGTCACCTTCGGCTATGGGGAACGGCACGTTCTGAAGGATTTTTCCATGACCGTGAAACAGGGGGAGCAGGTCACGCTGGTGGGCCGCACCGGTGCGGGCAAGAGCACCGTGTTCAAGCTCCTGCTGGGCCTGTATCAGCCGGAGACCGGTACGGTGACCATCGGCGGCGTGAAGGTGGGGGACATCACCGACCGGGAGCGCCGCACCTGCATCGGCTGTGTGGAACAGCATTTCTCCCGCGTGCCGGGCACCGTGCTGGAACAGATCACGCTGGGAGACCCGCAGATCACCGGGGAAATGGCAAGGGCTGCCGCCGCACTGGCCGGGATCGATGCTGCCATCCGGGCTCTGCCGGAGGGTTATGACACCGTCTGTACCGAGGGCATCTTCTCGCAGGGCGAGTGGCAGCTGCTGTCCATTGCCCGTGCCGCTGCCGCAGACCCCGCCGTGCTGCTGCTGGATGAGATCACCGCCAATCTGGATGCCGAAACGGAGGCCCGTGTGCTGGAGGCTCTGCGCCGCGCGTCCGCGGGCCGCACGGTGCTCTCCGTCTCCCACCGCGTCTATGAAAATCTTGGCGGCAGAACGATTGAGATCAGGACCCGGGAATGACGTATGACAAAAACGCCCCCTGTGTGCCTGCTGCGGCGCACAGGGGGCGTTCTGGTATGCTCAGTTCTTTTCGATGTAGACGCTGGTGGAGGGGAAGGCGAAGTCCACACCGTCTGCCTGCATCACGTCCATGATGTTCAGGTTCAGGTCGTTCTGCTGCTGCAGGAAGGTGGCATAGACGTTGGTGGTCAGGTAGGCCGAGATCAGGATGTTGATGCTGGAATCGCCAAAGCTGGTCAGCCGGACGATGTTGGTGTCCTTGTTGGTGTAAGGGCTGTTGTCCAGCATGGCCTGCAGGTCAGCCATCAGCTTTTCCAGCTGGGCACGGGTGGTGCCGTAGGTGACACCAAGGGTGAATTTATAGGGCCGCATGGTGCGCAGGGCCGCGTTCTGGACGGTGGAGGCGCAGATCTGGCTGTTGGTGATAATGACCACGCTGTGATCCATGGAGCGGATGCGGGTGGAGCGGAAGTTGATGTCGATGACCTCGCCCTCCACGTTGCCCACGGTGATCCAGTCGCCGATGGAAAAGGGTTTGTCCAGCAGGATGACGATGCCGCTGAACAGGTTGCTGGCGCTTTCCTGCGCGGCCAGCGAGATGGTCAGGCCCACAAGACCGGCACCGGCTACGATGCTGCCGATGGGGAAGCCGACGATCTGCGCGCAGGTGGCAACACCCAGAATGATGACCAGCACCTTGTAGGTGGTGTCCAGCAGGGAGCGCAGGGTCTTGTTGCTCCGGATCTCCGGGCTGAAGGAGGCCAGCAGCAGGTCGGCTACCTCAGAAGCGTTGTACAGGCCCTGACAGAACAGGAGAGTCGCTGCGATCTTATAGGCCGTGAACAGAAACTTTGTCAGGCCCGGAATGGCCCACGGCAGGCTGGTCAGGGCCAGATACAGGCCGCTGTAAAAGACCATCCGCTCCAAAGGGCCCTGTAAGCTGCGCAGGAGGATGGGCGTGGCGGAAAAGTGCCAGCTGCGGGCCAGCAGAGCGGGAAAGATCTTCCGGCGCAGCAGCCAGCCGAGCAGAAGTCCCGCAAAAACGATGACAGCGGCGCAGACGGCCCGGGCAGCCAGCGCCCACCAGCCCTCCAGCAAAAAAGGCCCGATCTCGAACCCGAGGTCACGAACGGTAAAAATCATGGCAAAAAGCTCCTTGTATCAGAAATTGTAACATCCTGCCCCACAGTATACCATATCCGGCCCATGCAGGGCAAATAAAAAAGGGGTTGACAAGGCGGAGCAGCCGCGTTATACTCTTGGCCAGAAAGTTCGTTTCAGGGCGGGGTGAGATTCCCCACTGGCGGTACAGCCCGCGACCACCCGCAAGGGTGCTGACCCGGTGAGACTCCGGGGCCAACGGTATAGTCCGGATGCAAGAAACGGCAGGCAATACGATTTGTCTACGCGCCCTGTTGCAGTGTTTGCTGCGGCAGGGCGCGTTTTTGATTGTCTTCCCGGTTCCGAACCACGCGAAAGGGGCTTTCCAATCTACGATTTGGGGCCAGAACGCCCCGGGAGGATATTACCATGAAGAAAAACACGACCCGCAACCTGACCGTTGCCGCCATGCTCAGCGCGGTGGCCTTTATCCTGATGTTCATCGAGTTCCCGCTCCCGATGCTCATCCCGTCCTTCGTCAAGATGGACTTCTCCGACCTGCCCGCTCTGCTGGGTGCCTTTGCCCTTGGCCCGGTGTACGGTGTGATCATCAGCTTTATGAAGAACCTGCTCCATGTGGTCATCAAGGGCACCTCTACCGCGCTGGTGGGTGAGCTGTGCAACTTCATGCTGGGTGCGGTGTTCTCCGCACTGGCCGGTTACCTCTACAAGCACCACAAGAGCCGCAAGAACGCCATCATCGGCGCCGTGGCCGGTGCCGTGGCCATGGCCCTGTTCAGTGTGCCGTCCAACTACTTCATCACCTACCCGGCCTACGTCAAGTTCTACCACATGCCGCTGGAAGCCATCCTGGGTATGTATCAGGCCATTCTGCCCTCTGCAAACAGCCTCATCAAGTGCCTGGTCATCTTCAATATGCCCTTCACTCTGGTCAAGGGCCTGCTGGATGCCCTGATCTGCATGTTGATCTATAAGCCGCTCTCTCCCATCCTGCATGGCCGGAAGTGAGTGACAAAGCAAAAAGAAAGGACGCGAGAGCGTCCTTTCTTTTTGCTTTTATCGATTCGATTTAAGACAGCGCGCCTTTCTCCAGCCACTTGCCCCGGGCAAGGCGGATAAGGAACAGCAGGCCCCGGATGCTCAGTTCGCAGCACATGGCACCCCAAACGCCCATCAGGCCCAGCCGGGGAGCCAGCAGGAACGCCAGCGTCAGCCGGATGCACCACATGCTGAATATGTTCAGCACAAAACAGGAGGTGCTGTCGCCCGCACCCTGCATGGCACCGCTGGCCACGATGGAAGCGCCGAACATGGGTTCGGCCCAGGCTTCGATGCGCAAAACCTGAGCACCCAGAGCGATGACAGCCGCATCGGTGGTGAAAAGGCTCATCAGGGTGGGGGCAAAGATCCACAGACCAACGCCGGAAAGGGCCATGACACCCATGCCAAGGCCGGTGCACAGCCAGGCAAACCGCTTGGCCATATCCTTCCGGTTGGCACCCACGGCCTGGCCGATGAGGGTGACAGCTGCGCTCTGGATGCCGTAGCCCGCCATGTAGCACAGGCCCTCGGCGTTGACAGCCAGGCTGTTGGCGGCAATGGCCACGGTACCCAGGCCGGCCACGATGCGCACTAACACCACCTGCGCCAGAGAGATGGCGGCACGTTCTCCCGCCAGAGGACCGCCGACCCACAGCAGGTTCCGCAGGCAGGAGCGGGTGATCTTCCAAGGGGCAGGCTTTCGGATGCAGAGGGGGCCTTTCCGCAGCAGCAGAATGGCCAAAGCCAGCAGGCCGCCCACCACAGTGGCCAGGGCGGTGCCCAGGGCTGCGCCGGGCACACCCAGCCCGGCACCCCAGACGGTGATGCCCCACAGCGTCCGGGTGGGGTTGATGAGAAAAAAGTTGAAGATGGCATCCAGCACGCAGACCAGCACGCTGATGAGGCTGGCGGTCAGGGCGTTGCCTGCTGCACGGAGGATGGAGAGGTACAGGCCCATGGCCATGGTGAAGGGCAGCGCCGTTGACCAGATGGCAAAGTAGGCTGTGGCGTTTGCCCGCAGGGAAGGGTCAGCTCCCAGCCACCCCGGCAGAAAGGGGCTGATGCCCAGGCCGAAGAGAGCGGCTCCCACGCCCAGGATCACATTGAATAGCATGGCCTGCCGCAGTACGCTGCGGGCATCATCCTGCCGGTCGGCCCCCAGATACTGGGCGATCTGGATGGAGAGGGCAGTGTACAGGCCCACCAGAACACCGTGGAGCAGCCAGGTGCTGGAGCTGACGATGCCGATGGAAGCGGTAGCTTCTGCACCGATGTGGCCCACCATGGCAGCATCGATGTATCCCATGGCAGTGACCACCAGCTGCTCCAGAATGGAGGGGATGCTCAGCGCCAAAGCCACCTGGGCCGTCTGGCGGGAGGGGATGGTTTCACCCTGCCGCATCCGGGCCGAAAGCTGTTCAAGTGAAAGTTTCATGTCTTCTCCTTTTTCTCCGATTTTCCTGTGAGACAAAAAAATACCCTCGAAAGGGCGTTTGTCCATTCATTATAGACAGGGGGGCGAAAAATGTCAACCCATCTACCCCCGGGGTAGACCTTGCCCCGGAGATTGATTTTTTGGCCCGGGCGTGATACACTTCATTTGTATCCAGCCGTGAAAGAACAGGAACGGCCTCTGCCGCTCCGGGAAAGAGGAAAAAACTATGCTTCAACTGCTTTCTGGCAACCCGCGCACCGTGGATGCGCTGGGCTTTCTGCTTGCATTTGCGCTGACCGCGCTGATGGACTCGGTGTTCCACGATAAGCTCCCCCACGACCATGGCCGCGCGTTTGCCGTGAATGGCGAACTCTCCAAGGGCAAGGCCCGGGGTTCCGGCCTCATTTTTGTACTCTGCATCGCACTGGTCACGCTGGCCGTGGTGCCCTTTAAAGCAGAGTATGTCATCTACACCGTCCTGCTCATTGCGTCCATGCTCTCCGGTTATTTTGACGATGCCGCCGAGACTGCCTGGAACGAGTACAAAAAGGGCCTGATCGATCTGGTCATCGCCGTTGTGGCGGGCGTGACCTACCTGAACTTCAACGGCACGGAGGTCAACTTCCTGAGCTGGAGCTTCAGCCTGCCCTATGCCGTCTACCTCATCCTTATCATCGTCCTGATCTGGGCCAGCATCAACGTGGTCAACTGCACCGATGGCGTGGACGGCCTTTCCGCCAGCCTTGCCGTGGTCAGCATCGGCACCTTCCTGCTGGCCTACTGGGAAGAGCTGGGGGATTACGCCACAGCCGGCATCGTGTTCATTGGTGCCCTGCTGGCCTACCTGTGGCAGAACGCCAAGCCTTCCACCCTGCTGATGGGTGACGCGGGCAGCCGCGCCATGGGCTTCTTCCTGGCCGTCCTGGCCCTCAAGAGCAGCCATCCCTTCGCCTTTCTGCTGGCCGCGCTGGTGTTCATTGTGGACGGCAGCCTGGGCATCCTGAAGATCAGCTTCAAGCGGTTTTTGCACATCTCCATCCTCAAGAACACCCTGACCCCGCTGCACGACCATGTGCGCAAGCGTCTGGGCTGGAGCGATGAGCAGGTCGTGGCCCGCTGGCTCATCCTGCAGGCTGTGGCATCCGCCTGGCTGCTGCTGTTGGTGCGGTAAAACACAAAAGGAAATGCAGCGCCCGCACAGGAAAGCTCCTGCGCGGGCGTTTTGCTGTTCTGGTCCGGGAGGAAAGTTCCAGCTTCCGGTACAGCGTTTCCAGACAGGCTGGGTCACGAATTTCCTGCATGAGTTCACCTCATTTCTTTTGTTTTATTGTGCTATGTGTCACAAACAAATGCAAGCAAAACCCTTATAATAGGGACGAAAGTGGAGGAAAAACCAATGGATTCTATTTTTGATCTCGATCATCTGTACCGCACCTATTTCAAGATGGCGCTGCCCTCGGTGTTCGGCCTGATGGTGAGCGTGGTGTATAACCTTGCCGATACCTTTTTCATTGCGCAGTCCAACGATACGGCGCTGATTGCGGGTGTTTCGCTCTGTGCGCCGGTGTTCACGGCCCTCATGGCCTTTGGCAACATCTACGGCCAGGGCGGCAGCTCACTCATTTCCCGCCTGCTGGGACAGGACGACCGTGAGGGCACCGGCCGGGTCAGCTCGTTCTGCTTCTATGTGGCCCTGACCACGGGCGTGGTGTTGGCAGCCCTGATGATGCTGTTCCGCGTCCCGCTGCTGGGCATTCTGGGTGCGACTGCTGAGACGATGCCGCACGCAGAGGCCTATTACACCGTGCTGGCCATTGGTGCCCCGGCCACGGTGCTGAACTTTATCCATTCCAACCTCGTCCGCTGCGAGGGCATGGCCACCCAGTCCATGATCGGCAGCATCGGCGGCACGGTCATCAATATCATCCTCGATCCCATCCTCATCACCACAGTGGGCTGGGGCGCAAGGGGCGCGGCCATTGCCACCATTGTGGGCTACCTGTGCAGCGACCTGTACTTCCTGTGGCTGCTCCACAAAAAGAGCCGCTGCCTGTCTGTCAAGCTGTCCCAGTGCCACGTCACGGGCAGGGAGCTGCAGCAGATTTTGGGCGTGGGTGTTACTGCCGCGCTGAGCAACCTGATGCAGAGCCTGACTGTCATTGTGATGAACCAGTTCCTCTTGCCCTACGGCAACGATAAAATTGCCGCCATGGGCATTGCCAGCAAGGTGAGCATGATCGCCCAGCTGGTGCTGGTTGGCTTCTCGTTCGGCGGCATCCCACTGTTCGGTTACCTGTACGGCGCAAAAAAGCGGGACGTGATGCGCAAGCTCATCCGCTTCTGTCTGACCTTCCTCGTCTCCATCGCCGTGGTGCTGTCCCTCATCCTCTGCCTGAATTCCGGGGCGCTGATGCGGCTCTTCGTGCAGGATGCCGGGATGATCGCCACTGGTGCGCAGATGCTCCGCTGGCAGGTCTACACCGCAGCCTTTGGCGGCGTGGTGCTCCTGCTCACGGTGCTGTTCCAGGCAACTGGTAAAATCATACCGTCCTTCCTGCTCTCCATCAGCCGTCAGGGCGTGGTGTTTCTGCTGGCACTGGTGGTCTGCGTACATCTGTTCCAGTATCAGGGCGTGCTGATGGCTCAGGCTGTGGCCGACATCCTGAGCGCTGCGCTGGCCCTTGGCCTGCTGGCGGCCAGCCGCGATATCATCGCAAAACAGTAAACACAAAAACGCCCGGAGGGCCGCTGAAAGCTGCGGTTCTCCGGGCATTTTTAGTATTCGATGCCTTTGCGCGCCTTGATGCCCTTCTGGTAGGGGTGGCGGCGGCATTTCATCTCAGTGGAGTAGTCGGCGGCATCCAGCATCCACTGCGGGGCCTTGTGGGCGGTCAACACGCATTCCTGCGCGGCGGGACGCTCCAGAACGGCCCGCCGGAGCAGGTCTTTGTCCACCATGTCCAGCTCCCAGGCCGAACCGGCCTCATCTAAAATGAGCAGGTCGGCAGGCTCGGCCAGTGCGGCGGTCAGGTTTTCGTCCTGCACGGCCCGGGCAGCGGCCTTTTCCGCTTCGTTCATCTGGAACACGAACTTCTGCCCGCCCTTGCCCCGGAAAATTTTTGCCCCCAGCTGGGCCAGCAGAGGGATCTCGCCGCTCTGCCCGCCCTTGAGGAACTGCACGATGACCACCCGTTTGCCGCTGCCCAGTGCGCGGAGGGCAAGGCCCATGGCGGCGGTGGTCTTCCCCTTGCCGTCGCCCCAGTAAAGATGCAGCAGGCCCTGTTCCATCATCCGTTCTCCCTTGTGTACTGCACGGTCTCCACCAGGTGCAGGATGTGCTGCTCCGGCCAGTCCCGGGCATCCAGTACATAGCCGCCCGCGTTGGGGCCGCACCAGTCGGGAAAGCTGCGGCGGGGCACGCCAAACCGCTCCAGTGCAGCCATTTGTGTGCCGCCATGGGCCACGATGACCAGCCGCTCTTGTCCTTCGGCAAGGGCCTTGTCAATGAGGTCGGCCAGCGTTTTGCACACCCTGTTGCAGAAATCGCTCCTGCGCTCCCCGTCCGGGTGGGCGGCGTGCTCGTTTTCCTGCACCCATGCCAGATACTCCGGGTCCTGCTCCACCTGTACGAAGGTCTGGCCCTCGAACCGGCCGAAGTTCATCTCCTTCAGCCCGTCCACCGGAATGAGCTTTGCCCCGGGAAAGAACACCCGCGCCGTCTGGGCGGTGCGCTGCAGCGGGGTGACATAGACCACCTCCGGTGCAAAATCTGCCTGCCGCAGCTGGGCAATGCCTGCGGCGGAAAGGGGGATGTCCCGCTGGCCCTGATATCGTTTTTGCGCGTTGTACTCCGTCTGGCCGTGACGCAGCAAATAAATGAGCATAATCGTTCTCCTTTTTGGTTTGTTCTGCACCATTATAGCCTATTTTGCGGTTATTTTCCAGCCATGCTCTTGCAATTCTTCCGCATTTCAGATATATTGAGTGGGTATGAAATTTCAGGGGAGAGAAGTGTCAATGGAGATCCGGGATCGGAAAGCGGCGCAGCGCCGGGCGGGCATCATGGCCCGCAGGGGTCTGCCGCAGGCAGAAAGAGCGGCGGCCAATGCAGCCATCTGTGCCCGCCTTCTGGCCATGCCCTGCTTCCAAAAGGCAGAGAATCTGCTGCTCTACGCCGCTTTTGGCGGGGAGGTGGATCTTGCTGGGCTGGCAGAGCAGGCGGCCCGGCTGGGCAAAACGGTGGCCTATCCGGTCTGTGGGGAAAACTTTACCCTGACCGCCGCCGTGCCGGGGCCGGACGGCTGGGAGGTGGGGGCTTACGGCATCCGCACACCGGTTCTGGAACGGGCGGCGCTCGTCCGGCCGGAGGCGCTTGATCTGGTGCTGGTGCCCTGCACTGCCTTTGATGCGGCCTGCCGCAGGGTGGGCATGGGCAAGGGCTACTATGACCGCTATCTGCCCAGGTGCCGGAACGCCGTGGCGCTGGGCGTGGCCTTTGAGACCCAGCGGGTGCCGGAAGCGGCTGCAGAGGAACAGGACTGGCGGCTGGATGGATTTGTAACAGAGAGGAAAGTATATCGTGGAACTGATGAATTTGAGCTGTGAAGGTTTTCTGGAGGAGCTGGCCAGCAAGGCGGCGGCTCCGGGCGGCGGCGGCGCTTCGGCGCTGGTGGGCGCGGCCGGTGTGGCGCTGGGCAGCATGGTGGGCAGCCTGACCGTGGGCAAAAAGAAATATGCTGCCGTGGAAGCGGACATCGCTGCCCTGAATGTCCGGGCCGAGGCCCTGCGCAAGCGGCTGGAAGTGCTGGTACAGGCCGACGCGGAGGCCTTTCTGCCTGTTGCGGCGGCCTACAAGCTGCCGAAAGAGACCCCGGAACAGCAGGCCCACAAGGCCGCGGTGCTGGAAAAGGCACTGGACAGAGCCTGCGCCGTGCCGCTGGAGGTGATGACTGCCTGCGGTGAGGGCATCGCACTGGCCGCAGAGTACGCCGAAAAGGGCAGCGTGCTGGCCCATTCCGATGCCGGATGCGCGGCGCTGTTCTGCAAGGCAGCCATGCAGGCGGCGGGGCTGAACGTGAAGGTCAACACCCGCCTGATGGCAGACAAAGCCCATGCGGATGCGCTGGAGGCCAGAGCGGAACAGCTGCTGGCCGAGTTTGTGCCGCAGGCTGACAGGGTCTATCAGACTGTATCAAATGAGTGAGGGGAGAAGAAAATGGCTCAGATCTTGAAGGGTGCGCCCGTGGTGGCCGCCATGAACGAAGCAAACGCCGCGCGCTGTGCCGCGCTGAAGGAAAAGGGTATCGTGCCCACACTGGCTGTGGTACGGGTCGGCGCGCGGGAGGATGACATTTCTTATGAAAAAGGGATCGTCACCCGGTGCGGTAAGGTTGGCGTGGAGGTGCGGCAGTTCCATCTGGCGGAAGATGTTACGCAGGAGGAACTGCTGGATGTGATCCGGCAGATCAATGGGGATGCATCGGTTCACGGGTGCCTGATCTTCCGGCCCCTGCCAAAGCGGTTCGATGACCGCAGGGTCCAGGAGGCGCTTGCCCCGGAAAAGGATGTGGACGGCATCACGGACGGCTCGATGGCCGGTGTGTTTACCAACATGCCCATCGGCTATCCGCCCTGCACGGCGCAGGCCTGCCTTGAGATCCTGAAATACTACAACGTGCCGCTGTCCGGCAAACGGGCCGTGGTCGTGGGCCGCAGCCTGGTGGTGGGCAAGCCCGCTGCCATGATGCTGGACCGGGAGAACGCCACCGTGACCCTCTGCAATTCCCGCACCCAGGACCTGCCCGCCCTCTGCCGTCAGGCCGATGTGCTGGTGGTCGCCATGGGCAGGCGGGGAGCCATCGGGGCCGATTGCCTGCGGGAAGGTCAGGTCGTGGTGGATGTGGGCATCCACGTCAACGAAGAGGGCAAGCTCTGCGGCGATGTGTGCTTTGATGAGGCAGAACCCATCGTGGAGGCTGTCACCCCGGTGCCCGGCGGTGTGGGCACAGTGACCACCTCTGTGCTGGTGGGCCATGTGGTGGATGCCGCATCCGCACAGTAAAACAGAAAACAACAGGCGGTGCCGGAAAGTTCCGGCACCGCCTGTTATTTTTATCATACGGTTGCAAGCACGGCAAGGATGCTCTGCCAGCGGGGGTTCTGCACCTGCTGCGCAGCACGGCGGGGCGCGGAAGGTGAAACCGTGCGGGCAGGACGCTGGACGCAGTCAGCCGGTTGTGCAAAGGGGGAGACGAGTTCGGCCTGCCATCGGGCGGCCAGTGCCATGGCTTCAGGGCTGGATTGCAGGGTGCGGCGTTCCGTTCCGGCCAGAAAATCGCCCAGCCAGCAGAGAATGGCCGCAATGGGCAGGCAGTTGGCGGCACGGGTGGACCAGTAGTTCCACTCGCCGCCCCGGCCCACAAAGCTCTCCACGGTGATCATGGCACCTTCCCGGGCAGACTGAGGCAGGCAGGAGCAGGAGGTGCCTGCCGCGCGGCGCAGCTCCCGCAGAATGACCTCAGTACGGCCCGCATCCAGGGCATCGTCCCGGATGCAGGCGGAAAAGTCCGCGCTGTCCAGCAGGTTTTCGGCCCGGGTGGGGAATTGCCCTGTCATCTCGCCGGATGCGTTGTGGCAGAGCTGCCAGCCCTTGCGGAACAGCTGGAAGTTCAGGTTGCGGCGGCCCATGGTGGAGTAAAACACCCGGGCGCGGCCATTGGGAGACTGCCGCAGCTCCAGATAGGCATCAGCGCCGCCCAGGTCCTGTACCTTGACGGTCAGGAGCAGGGAAGAATTGTTTTTCTGTGCGGACATGGCACGGTGCATCTCTTCAAAATAGCGGCTGGCATCCATAGCGGGTCTCCTCTCTGGTTTTGGATGATGTGTCGGAAACCATCCATCGGTTGTTCTCTGCCTGCATTATAACACATACGACAACGAAATACAACTAAAAGTTTGATAAAAACCAAAATATTTTGGAAATTCAGGGATGCAGACAAACGGATTGGTTGTAAATAGAAAAGGCTTCTCCCGTCGGAGAAGCCTTTTGTGGTGGCAGGATTCAATCGCCCAGCTCCCGGATCTCATTCTGGATGAGCCGCCCAGCGGCGCGTGCCAGCTGATCCATGCCCCGGATGCGGGCGAGATTTTTGCCGTAGATGCGTTCTGCATCGTGGCTGGAGCTGTCCTCGCCCATGAACACGGCAGAGACACGCAGACCCTTGCGCCGCAGGGTGCGCACCTCGGCGGCGGCATCGTCCACGCCGTAGGAGCCGCCGTAATCACAACCCAACGGTTGTTCCGGGCTGGGCGGCACGCGGCGGCTGTCGTTGGGGGAAGCATCCGTCAGCAGGATGAGCAGATGCCGGGGCGCGGGGCCGGGGTCAAAGCTGACCAGATCGCCTGCCGCCCGCAGGGCAAGGCCGTCGCGGTTCCAGCCCGATGCAAAATACTGGTCGATCCCCTGCAGGCTTTTGTCCGCGAAGCCCTTGAGCACCCGCAGAACCGTATAGCCCCGCAGGCTGCAGAAGCTGCTGACCCGCACCGGGATGCCGCAGGCGGTAAGGCTCTGGGCCAGGATCGTGCCCTGCGCCGCAATGACCTCCTGACAGTGGAGCCGGGAAGCCGAAGCGTCCAGCAGCAGGTCCACGGTGAAGGAGGGCTGATTCTCCTCCTCGGCACAGCGGAACACCCGGCTGTCGTTCAGAAGGGGAGCGCGCCAGACCCGCTCCGGGTCCAGAGCGCCGCTGCGGGCGATCCGGGCATTGGGCTGCTGGTGGACCAGAATGCAGTTGCGGATCTGCTCGGTGAGCCGGAGCACCACACTGCGGTGAAGCGCCCGGTTTTTGGCGTAGTAGGCGCGGTTGCGGTCGGCCTGCAGCTGAGCCTGCTCGGCCAGGTGCTTTGCCTCCGGTGTGGGGGCCTGTTCCGGGCTGGGCACGCCGAAGGCAAACCAGAGGCGGCACCCGAGGTGCGCCCCGGTGCAGAGCGCCTGCTCGGCCTTGCGCAGACGCTCGGGCGGATAGAGGGAACGGCCAAAGCAGCTTTCAATGTAGGCGCGGTCCTCGGCGGCATTCTGCCGCAGGGTGATGTGGGCCAGCCGCTTGTCTGCCGTGGGGCCGGAGCCGCCCGCTTCCACAGAACCGGAGTGCTCCACGGTCAGCCGGTCGGTCTTGATCATCTGGGTGGGCAGTGTTTTGGTGGCAAGAGAGGCCAGCAGCCCCTCCAGATGCAGATGAAGCCCCACTTTGTGCCGGATCTTGCCGTCAAACAGGGCAAACCTTGCAAACAGGCCCAGCAGCTCACCCTTGAGCTGGCCGGGCTGGGGCGGTTGGGAGGGGGAAAGTGCCTCTGCCAGCCGGCTTTCGTAGGGGGTCATCACAGGCGGATGCCTGCCCTGTACGGTGCGCCAGCGGTCAGCCTGCATGGTGTAGACCAGCTGATTTTTTGCCATCCACTCCTGCCGCGAAAGCTTGTACTGGATGCCGAAGAAATAGTCCGCGTGGGCCCGGCGCAGCTCGGAAAGGACCGGGCGGCGGGGCAGTTCCAGCAGATAGACCGCGCTTTCGAGGTAGAGCCATGTCAGATCGTCCAGCTGGCTCTCCCGGAGATCGCCGTCCCATGTGGCAAAAAGGTCGCGGAGCAGGTCATCGCCATAGTATTTGTGCACCAGCCCCACGACACAGTTCATATAAAAATCGATCGTGCCGTCGGTGTTGCGGGCCAGGAAAAGCGGCTCAAAGCCGTAGGCTCCCGCCGCCGCCCACACCTGATTGGCGGCCCGCCGCTCCTCGGCGGTATAACTCCGGGCATCCATCAGCGAAACAGCTTTTCAGCCGTCAGGCTGGCCGGGATGCGGGCGGCGATCACGTCCCGAATCAGTCCCTGCTCGTAGGAATCAAAGGCCTTGTTGGTGATGCCCATGTCCAGCGCAGGCCCCGCAGCCACGCCCCGGCGCATCAGGCGCAGAGCGTCCAGCATTCCGCGCAGATCCAGCGCTTTGGTGGAAATTTCGGCGCTGTCGCATTTCTTTTGCAGGTCGAGGAAGAGCAGAGCAAACTGGTGTACATATTTGTCCGTCAGGTCGGCAAACTGGGCCCGCAGCAGCTTTTCAAGGTTTTCCTCCGTGATGGTGGGCATCTGGATGACTGCAAAGCGGGAAGTCAGGGCCTCGTTCAGCTCCCGGGTGCCCGCGTAGCCATAGTTCATGGTGGCGATGAAGCGGGTCTCTTCGGCCAGCGGGATGCGCTCGTAGCCGGGCACATCAATGGCGCGGCGGAAGTCCAGCACGGCATGGAGGACGGCCAGGGCCTCATTCTTTGCCATGTTGATCTCGTCCAGCACGCCGAAGCCGCCGCACTGGGCACAGCGGTAGACCGGCCCGGGCCGGAAGGTGACCGCCCCATCCACAAAGGTGTCCATGCCGATGAGGGAGGCTGCATCCATGTTCACATGGAATGAGATGTCCCATGCGGGGCGGCCAAAGGCGGCGGCCAGATTCTCGGCCAGCACATTTTTGCCGGTGGCCTTGCCGCCGGCCAGCAGCAGGTTTTCGCCGCAGAGCAAGGCCGCCAGTGCCTGCTCCCAGACCTCCCGGCCATAATAGGTGAAGCCGGAAGCCGGGATGCGGGGGCGCAGGGCCTCGGGCAGAGCGTGGGCGGCGCGGTATTCTTCCACAGCGCGCAGCAGGTCGGGGCTGATGCCCTCCTGCCGTAATGTTTCCATCAGATCAGACATCCAAGACATCTCCTTGCGGTTGGCTTTGCCAAACCGATTTTTCAGCCTTATCATAGCACAACCGCTCCGGTTTGTGTAGGGGGCGCGGGGGCATTTTTTGCCGGATTTTTGCCCGGGAAATGCCGCAGGGTGGAACGGATCTGTGTGCTGCCGTGCAGACGAAGGAGCTTTTCGTGCCCAAGGATCGTGCGGTAGCGGATATTTTGTGGAAAGCTGTCGAAATGGCAGGTGTTCCGCGTTGTGGGTATCCACTTTTGGCTCAGAATGGTAAAAATTCCGGAAATTCGATTGACAAATCTGAATATTTATCGTATAACCTATATATGGAACAATTCCGGAGGGAATGCGGAACTCGTGCCCCTGCCCGTTCCTGTCGGAGGAACCATGGTCTGGTTCTGGTGCCGGTGCACTTGGTTTGGTGCAGACGGTAAGTATAGATTGAATTGAAAGAGAGGAATCCCCTTTATGATGAACAATGAGATCAAAATGCCCGCTAACTTTGCTGCGATCGATGAGAACGAAATGGTGTACCTGCAGGGTGGCGCAACCACCGAGGCTACCGCTTGGGACGTGTTCCTGAACGTTGGCAAGCTGTTCAACTACATCGCCCGCGTGTTCTCCGCAGGCAGCTCCATCGTCAACAACATCAATGTTATCGTGACCACCTTCCAGACCCTGAGCACCTTCAGCCTGACCGCTAAGAACTAAGGTTTGGGCCAAAACCGAATCAGCATTCACAGGGCATCCGCTCCGGCAGGCGCGGGTGCTCTTTTTTGCTGCACAGGGCGGGAAGGCATTCGCCCCCAAATGCAGGAAAGCAGCCGTTTTTCTGCAAAGCGGGCGGATTGTCCATTGACAAGGCTCAAGAGGGTGTCGTATACTAACGATGCCTTGCAAGAAACCCCGCATCCGCGGAATAAAAGAGGAGAGAGAATATGAAAAATAACAACAGCAGCATCAAGACCGTTGTCGCTGTCGGTATCGGCGCGGCATTGTTCTTTGTTCTGGGACGTTTTGTGGCCATTCCCAGCCCGGTGCCCAACACCAACATCAGCCTGCAGTACGCCGTTCTGGCCCTGCTGGCTGCCATGTACGGCCCCGTGGCCGGCGGCCTGATCGGCTTCATCGGCCACACCCTCATCGACCTGTCCTGGGGCGGCAGCCCCTGGTGGAGCTGGGTCATCGCCTCCGCCTTTGTGGGCGTTGTGGTGGGCCTGTTCTCCAAGAAGCTGAACCTGCAGGAAGGCGAGTTCAGCAAGAAGCAGGCAGCTTTGTTTGCGCTGGCCAATATCGTGGCCCATCTGCTGGCCTGGGTCCTGGTGGCCCCCGTGCTGGATATTGCCATCTACGCCGAGCCCGTCAAGAAGGTGTTTGCACAGGGTGCATTTGCCGCAGTGTCCAACAGTATCACCGCTGTGGTGGTGGGCGGCCTGCTGGTGCTGGCTTACACCAGAACCATCGCCAAGAAGGGCTCTCTGGATCAGGAGTGATCCCCGCATGAAACCCGGCCTTTCCATCTGCGCCGTCCGGCCCGTTGGAAAGGCTTTTTTGATGAACAGCTGAGGTACCACACCCATGGCAGAACGTAAACCCATCATCTCATTCCGCAACTTTTCCTTCCAGTACCGCGCCCAGAAGCGCCCCACCCTGACCGATATCGATCTGGAGATCTACCCGGGTGAACGGGTGCTCATTGCGGGCCCCTCCGGCAGCGGCAAGAGTACGCTGGCGGGGTGCATCAACGGGCTGAACCCGTTTTCCAACCCCGGCGCGTGCACCGGCACCCTGACCGTGGACGGTGTGGATGCGCCCCACAGCAGCCTCTTTGAGCTTTCGGCCCATGTGGGCACGGTGCTGCAGGACCCGGACGGCCAGTTCATCGGGCTGACCGTGGGCGAGGACATTGCCTTTGCACTGGAAAACAGCTGTACCCCGCAGGATGAGATGCACGCCATCACCCGCCATGCCGCCGAGCTGGTGGGCATCGAGAACCACCTCGGCTATGCACCGCACGAGCTTTCGGGCGGGCAGAAGCAGCGGGTGAGCCTGGCGGGCGTGATGGTGGATCAGGTCAAGATCCTGCTCTTCGATGAGCCGCTGGCCAACCTCGACCCCGCCACCGGCAAGCAGGCCATTGAGCTGATCGACGAGATCCAGAAAAAGACGGATACCACGGTGCTCATCATCGAGCATCGGCTGGAGGATGTGCTCTGGCGGAACGTGGACCGCATCGTGCTGGTGAACGGCGGCACCATTCTGGCAGACCTGCGCCCGGACGAGCTGCTCTTGGGCAGCCTGTTGGCGGAAAACGGCATCCGGGAGCCGCTGTATGTCACGGCTCTGCGCTATGCCGGGGTGGATATCACTCCGGACAAGCACCCCGCCCATGTGGACAGTCTTGTGCTGGACGATACCGATACCCAAAAGCTCCGGGATTGGTTCACGGCCCGGCCCCGGCCCGCCGCGCAGCCGGAACGGGAGTCGCTGCTGGAGGTAAAGGGCCTGAGCTTTGGTTATCAGAAGGGCCAGCAGACCCTGCGGGATGTCAGCTTCTCGATCGGCAAGGGGGAGATGGTGAGCATCGTGGGCCGGAACGGCGCGGGCAAATCCACCCTCTCCAAGCTCATCTGCGGCTTCGAGACCCCGGATGCGGGCGAGATCTTCCTGAACGGCAAGCCGCTGGCTGAGGAGAACATCCGCCGCCGTGCCCGGCACATCGGCTATGTGATGCAGAACCCCAACCAGATGATCTCCAAGACCATGATCTACGAGGAGGTGGCTCTGGGTCTGCAGCGCTCCGGCCTGACCGAGGAGCAGATCCGGGAAAAGGTGGAGGCGACCCTCAAGGTCTGCGGCCTGTATCCTTTCCGGAACTGGCCAATCTCGGCACTGAGCTTCGGCCAGAAAAAGCGGGTGACCATTGCCAGCGTGCTGGTGCTTGACCCGGAGCTCATCCTTCTGGATGAGCCCACCGCCGGGCAGGATTTCCGGCATTATACCGACATCATGGAGTTCCTGCGGGGCCTGAATGCCCGGGGTGTGACGGTGGTGATGATTACCCATGACATGCACCTGATGCTGGAATACACCCGCCGCGCACTGGTGTTCTGCGACGGACGGCTCATTGCCGACCGCACCGCGGCCGCCGTTCTGTGTGACCCTGCGCTGGTGGAACAGGCGGCCCTGAAGGAGACCAGCCTGTACACGCTGGCCAACCGCTGCGGCATTGCGCCCGCACAGGAATTTGTAGAGAGATTTATTGAGCAGGACCGGGAGGTGAGAGAGGGTGGCCGCTAAGACTGTTTTGAATTATCTCCCCCGGGAGAGCGTTATCCACAAGATGACTGGCACCACCAAGCTGGCGTTCTTCCTGCTGTTCACCTTTGCCAGCATGATCACCTACAACACCTGGGTGCTGCTGGGCCTGCTGGTGGTCAGCCTGCTGGCCTTCAGGCTGAGTCGGATCAGGTTCCGGGAAGTCCGGTTTATGATGACTTTCATGCTGGTGTTCCTGCTGCTGAACAACCTGTTCATCTTCCTGTTCGATCCCAATCAGGGTACCACCCTGTACGGCACCCGCACGGTGCTCTGCCACCTGTTCTGGCGGTATGACCTGACAGCGGAACAGCTGTTCTATATGATCAACATCAGCCTGAAATATTTTGTGGCCCTGCCGGTGGCCATCCTCTTCATCTCTGCCACCGACCCCAGCGAGTTTGCTGCCAGCCTGAACAGCATCGGCATCTCGTATAAGGTCGGATATTCGGTGGCCATTGCCCTGCGCTACATCCCCGATATCCAGCGCGACTACCACAGCATCAGCCAGGCCCAGCAGGCCCGCGGCGTGGAGCTGGGCAAAAAGGAGCCCTTCTTCAAGCGGATGAAGAACTCTGTCAACATCCTGCTGCCGCTCATCCTGACCAGCCTGAACCGCATCGACACCATCTCCAACGCGATGGAGCTGCGCGGCTTCGGCAAGAACAGCAAGCGCACCTGGTATACCCAGCGCCCCTTTGCCCGGCGGGACTTCATTGCCCTGGGCGTGGGCGCGGCCCTGCTGCTCATCAGCCTGACCGTGACCATCCGCTTTGGAAGGTTCTATAACCCATTCCTCTGAACAAAAAGGCATCCCCGCACTTCCTGTTTCGGCAGGCCGTGCGGGGATGTTTTACTTTTACAGACCGTTGGTTCAATGATGCCGCAAGAAAGAGGGGGCTGTGTTACGCCGCGTCCACGAACTCCTCCGGATCTTCCACGGCATCGGTGATGGTCTCCTCCGCGTCATCGGAGGAGTCGGCAGGCTGCTCCGGGTGGAGCAGGGCGTTGAGCAGGTCACGGAAGTCGATCAGGCTGTCATCCACCTGCTGGTTCCGGGCCAGCAGATCCTGCACCATGTCGGGCTTGTCGGTGATGAGGTCGTCCACTCCCAGCTCCAGCATGTGGGTGGCGACCTTTTCGCGGTCGATGGTCCAGGCAGACACAGTCTTGCCCCGCAGATGGACGGCGTTGACCATGCCGGAGGTGATAAAGGTGGTCTCCACGCTGAAAAAGTCGGCATCGGGCAGGTCGTAGTAGTTGCCTACGCCCAGAGCCAGAATGTAGCCGGTGGGGTACTCAGGGGCCAGCACCTTGACCTTGTGCAGGGTCTCGTAGCTCTGGGAGGTGATGACGCAGTTGGAGCTGTCGAAGCCGTATTCCCGCAGCAGGCGTACGGTCTCAGCCTCCAGAGCAGGGGTGGCGGCGCTGGGCTTGATCTCCACGTTCAGGCCGATGCGGCCCCGGCAGAGCTGCAGCACCTGTTCCAGGGTGGGAATCCGGGTGTCGGCAAAGCGGCTGCTGAACCAGCGGCCCGCGTCCAGCTGTGCCACCTCGGCATAGGTCAGATCATAGACTTTTGCGTTTTTGCCGGTGCAGCGTTTCAGGTTTGAATCGTGGATCACCACGACCACGCCGTCGCTGGTCATCTGCACATCCAGCTCGATGCGGTCGCCGCCCTTGAGGATGGCCGACCGGAAGGCGGGAAGGGTGTTTTCCGGGGCCACGGTGCAGTCGCCCCGGTGGAAGGTGACCAGTGGGGTCACGCCGCCCACGGCGGTGAGCAGGGCATCGTCCTGGGGCAGGGCATAGAGATAGACTGCCATCAGCCCGGTGGCCAGCGTGACCCCGGCCACCGCAGCGGTGAGCAGAGGCCAGCCGCCAAAGCGATGCGGTTTGCCTTCCGGCAGCTTTTCCGGCGGGCAGTCACGGCAGCGATCGTAGAGGAATGCGATGATGGTGCACTGGGCCGTGGTGACCTTGCAGTCCAGCAAAAAGCCGAAGAAGGGAATCTCCAACAGATACAGCGCACGGGCGAGCAGCAGCATGGCGCGGGTGCTCCGCAGGCCGATCAGCGCTGCCACGCTGTAAACCAGCAGGGAAGCTCCGAAAAAGACCAGAACAGACCGGATCAGCGCACTGAGGTTCCACCGCAGCAGCACACCGGCCAGCCGGGGCAGCTGTGTTTTGACATGGGCAGCGCTCTCCTGAACGGCTTCCCACAGGCTTTTGCGTTCCAGCGTAAAGAGGGGGAGCACCAGGACCCAGAACAGGGCAAACAGGAACGCCGCACCCAAAATGAGAAGAAAAAGCACCAGATAGAGCGGCTTTGCCCGGATAAGCCCAAGGATGTACTCCGGCACAGCCAGCTGAGAGATATAGTTGTAGGTCACGAATACATCGGTAAAGGGGATGAGCAGGGCGCAGTAAAGCAGGATGGGCCAGTTCTTGGGGAGCAGGACATGGCGGATATCCCCCAGCGACCGGACGAACAGGGAAACAGGACGCAGTGCTTCACCCCGGCGGGCCAGCGCAAACCCGTGCAGGAGGATGGAAAAGCCGTACAGGTTCCAGAACGCCGCCAGAAGGACGATGAGCACGATCCCGCCTAAAATGGTCGGTGAAGTAAAGATCTGATGCGCATTGTTGTTGGTCAGGTAGTTCACCGGCGAACAGCGCAGTGTCAGCGACCAGATGCCATTCATGGCAGGCAGAAACAAAAAATGGGTCAGGGTCTTATGCACCAGTACGGCCGCCAGAACGGCAGCGGAGGCCCGGTGCAGCAGGGTCAGGGCATGGTTCCGGGTGTCCTTGTAGGCCCGGCGTGCCCGCGTGAGGGAGCGGAAGAGATGCTTCAATTTGGATTCCACCTCGGTACTGGGATATGGTTCTGTCATTTTACAGTAGTATATCACAAAGCCGGGAAAAATGGAAACGACACGGATCGACAGTTTGTTCCAGAGGGCACAGGTGCTTTTCAGCGGAGCAAAAGCGTGTTACAATAGGGGCAGAGTAAAACAGACAGGGGAGGAACACCCAATGCAGATCATGGATCAATTCGGTGCAGCACCGGGGGCAGAGAGCGTCCGGATGCCCGATGGCACCGAGCGGACACTGGCGGCAGAGCACGCCGCGGCCATTCTGGTCAATGAACAGCCAGCCTTCCGGGTGGTCTGCACGCCGGAGCTGCTGCCGCAGCTGGCGCTGGGCCGCCTGCTGACCGAGGGCTGGATCACCTCTGCTGACGAGGTGGAGCGGGTGGCCGTCTGCGCGCAGGGCCTCAAAATAAGCGTTCAGCTGCGCCACCCGCTGGCGGCAGCGGAACAGGCCGGGCAGGAGGTGCCCAGCTGCTGCACCGATAACCTGACGCTGGCCAGCCCGGTGCAACTGCCGCCGCTGGCCCCGGTGCCCCAGCGGGAGATCCCCGCCGCATGGGTGGATGCGCTGGCCGATGCCATGGGGCAGGGCCTGCCGCTCTACCGTGCTACCCATGCCGTGCACAGCTGCCTGCTGCTGCGTGCGGGCAAGATCTTGTACCGGTGCGAGGATCTGGGCCGCCACAACGCGCTGGACAAGGCCGTGGGCTGCGCCCTGACAGAGGGTGTGCCGCTGGCGGAGTGTGTGCTTTTTACCAGCGGCCGGGTGCCGGTGGATATGGTGCGCAAGGCCATCCGGGCCGGTGTGCCCGCGCTGGTGAGCAAGAGTATGCCCACGGTACAGTCGCTGGAGCTGGCAGAGGAATATGGATTGAAACTGTTCATCCGGCAAAAGAAATGATTTCACCGGGAAGTGAGAGCTTTTGAGAGCAATTACGGGGCTTTGTTTGTGCGTATGCGTTGACTAACCGACGAGAAAAATGTTATTCTTATAACGAAGGAACCGTTCCGCACTGTTGCAGCAGGTGGAACGGCTGTTTTCGTGCCCGGGAGTTCCGGGCACAGCTGAATCAAACAGGCAGGTGATACAATTGAAGCAGGCAAATCATGCGCCGCAGTCCTTGTGGCGCAGGCGGCTGCCCGGCTATGCGGCCATGGGTGCGGCAACGCTTGCCATGGCGCTTGGCCTTGGCGGGCTGATGCACAGCCGCACCACGGTGGCCGGAACGGCTCTGCCGCTGGCAGATGCCGACGCTGCCACCTATGGTGTGAGCGCGGTGTACCAGCTGGATGACACCACGTATTATGTGGTGGGCAGCAAGCAGGGCTTCCAGAGCGAGGTGCAGGCCGGTGTGACGCTGGACCGCGACGGCAATGTGCTGGATGTGAAGATCCTGGCACAGGCCGAGACCGACAGCCTGGGTGCTCAGTGTGAGAACCCGGAGTTCACGGCCCAGTACCAGGGCGCAGCTCCCTTCACGCTGGCAGGCAAGCGCTACACTGTGACCGACCCGGCCACCGGCACGGCTTTTGCTGCCGAAGGCAGCGCCGAGACCGACGCTGCCCCCGCCGAGGCCTTCGACCCCGCCGCATGGCGTGCGGGCGATACCTCCCCGGAGGCTGAGGCTACCCGGAAGATGTATGAAGCCGGGCTGACCCTCTCGGCTCTGAACGGCCAGCCGATGGACGACGCGCTCATCCCCCCGATGGACAACAGTGCTGAGGCTGTGGCACGGCGCAAGCTGTACGCGGCGTGTCTGAGCAAGAGCGCGCAGGACGGCGAGAAACAGGCAGTGCCTTATGCAGACTGGTCCGCTGAAAAGCAGGCCGAGTACAAGCTGCAGGCCGCTGATCTGACCACCCAGGGCAGTGCGGCCGACACGGTCAGCGCTGACATGACCCAGGTGGATGCGCTTTCCGGTGCAACCATTACGTCCACGGCGGTCACGGACATCGTCAACAATTCTTATTTCTATGTAACCGAGGTGCTCTGCGCAGAGTGACCTCACGGAGGAATGGAAACCTATGGCAAAAACTGATTTTCTGACGGCTGACATGACCCGCCGTCAATTTATGAAGATCTCGGGCAAGAGCCTTGCAGGACTCACCCTTTCCGCATCTATGCTGTCCCTCTTCGGCTGCTCTCAGAAGCAGGTGGACGCCGGTGCTGTGGCGACCTGGGCACTGCCCCAGGGTCTGCTGGTGGTCAATGCTGACCTGTGCACCGGCTGCCAGCGGTGCGAGATCAACTGCACCCTGACCAACGACGGCGTGTGCTCTTCCTACATCAGCCGCGTCAAGATCCAGCGCCGCCTGAATCTGGACGGCGACGGCAACGGTCTGCTGTCCGGCACCGACAACTGCTTTGTCTACTTCCCGGATACCTGCCGCCAGTGTGAGGATCCCGCCTGCGGCAACGCATGCCCCCAGAAGGCCATTATCACCAATGAGCAGGGCATCCGCGTGGTCGATACCGACAAGTGCATCGGCTGCGGTGCCTGCGTGGAGGCCTGCCCCTGGCACATGCCCACCGTCAACCCCGAGACCGGCAAGTCCTCCAAGTGCATCGCCTGCGGTGCCTGCGTGGCGGGCTGCCCGTCCGGCGCTCTGTCCATCGTGGACTGGGATGCCGTTACCAGCGCAGCACAGGCTGCTTACAAGGATCTGTAAGGAGGAACAACAATGGCTGAAACCTATGGCTGGGCAGGCAAGATCCTGCGCGTCAACCTGACCACCGGTGAGATCACCACCCAGGACGACGCAAAATACCATAAATATATCGGCGGTATGGGCATGGCCTACCGCATTATGTACGAGGAAGCTCCCATGGAGCTGGACCCCTATGACGAGAAGGCTCTGGTCATCTTTGGTGTCGGCCCCCTGACCGGTGCCGGCGTGCCCTGCTCCGGCCGTATGAACGTGACCTTCCGTTCTACCTGGTCCAAGGGCCACTCCATCATCGATGCACACATGGGCGGCCACATCGGCTCCATGCTGAAGTATGCCGGTTACGACGGCATCGTTGTCAGCGGCATCTCCGAAAAGCCCGTCTACCTGCGCATCGAGGACGGCGAGGTCTCTCTGGAGGACGCAAGCGAGATCTGGGGCAAGGGTACCTTTGCTGCCAACAAGTGGATGGTGGAGCAGAACGGCCGTGAGTTCGAGACTGCTTCCATCGGCCCCGCCGGTGAGAACCTGGTGGATTACTCCACCCTGAACACCAGCTTCGGCAACTCCGGCGGTGCCGGTCTGGGCGCTGCCATGGGCAACAAGAAGCTGAAGGGCCTGGCCATCCGCGGCACCGGCAGCGTCAAGGTGGCTGACCCCAAGAAGGTGCTGGAGCTGTCCAACTACATGATGGGCAACCTGATCGGCGGCAACAACAACCACAACGTGCCCGCACAGCCCCAGAGCTGGGCAGAGTACAGCGCCACCTCCGGCAAGAACCGCTGGTCCGGCGCTCCCGGCCGTATGTGGAAGAAGGCTCCCGGCGGCCCCGTGGATACCGGCGAGCAGCCCTACAACGATATCAACAAGGTGGCTCTGCGCTGCTTCAAGGGTTACTTCGACTTCGGCGCTCCGGCTGCGGAGTACACCGTGAAGAACGGCGGCTGTTCCTCCTGCCCCATCCGCTGCTACACTGAGTACGATGTGGATCCGCTGGCCGATTACGACCTGCCCACCCACAACTCCAACACCTGTATGCCCGTGCTGTACGGCACCCGCGTCTATCCGGACGGCGTGCACGATTTCAAGTACGAGGGCGACGGCACCATGGTCATCAACCTGGCATGGTCTCATGCTGTGGACGATATGGGCCTGTGGGACAACTACGGCAACCTGAACCGCGACCTGCTGTGGATCCTGCGGATGCCCCGCGAAGAGGCCACCAAGTACATCAGCGAGGCTGAGTACGACTCTCTGCCCTGGGAGTGGGAGAAGGCTGGCGATCCCCGCTGGGAGGTTGAGCTGATCCGCCGCATGGCTTACGGTGAGGGCGACCTGTCTGTGATCGCCAAGGGCACCCTGGCCATGATGGAGAAGTTCGGCCTGCCCAAGAGCTGGCTGGACCGCAACGATGGTGCCACCAACTCCAACCTGATCTACAACGGCTTCCCCAACCACCACGGCCCTGCTGAGGCATGGCAGGTGGGTATGCTGTACAACCTCGTCTACAACCGCGACTGCATGATCCACGAGATCGTCTGCGAGACCGGTTCCGGTGCTCCCTATGAGGTGACCAAGAAGGTCATGGAGGACTTCTTCGGCGAGGGCTGCTACGATAAGGCCAAGGCCTACACTCCCATCAACGAGAACAAGGCAAAGCTGGCTGCATACTGCGTCAACGACAAGAACTTCCACGACTCCGCCACCCTGTGCAACTGGATGTGGCCCATGACCCAGTCTCCCTCCAAGGAGCGCGCGTACCACGGCGACCTGGATCTGCAGGCAGACTTTATGACTGCTGTTACCGGCGAGACTTATACCCAGGCCGATCTGCAGGAGGACGGTGCCCGCATCACCCAGATGCTGCGCGCGATGACCGCCATCAGCTTCCAGCAGAACTGCGGCAGCGCAAACCTGCGTCAGGAGCACGATGCCATCTGTGATTGGGTGTTCGATAAGGACCCCGACTTCAAGGCATTCGAGGAAGGCACCACCAAGCTGGACCGCGCCGACATGGAGAAGGCAAAGGATCTGTTCTACGACATCTTCGGCTGGGACCGCACCACCGGTGTGCCCACCCGCGAGACGCTGGAGAAGTATGATCTGGCTGACATGGCTGATGATCTGGAAAAGCGCGGCATCTACGCCCAGAACACCGCAGCAGCTGAATAAATCCCATAGAAAGAGGAACGATCGTCATGTTGTTTGGCAGACGTAAACCCGGCTACACCACCACTGTGGACAGCAGCGTGGACCCGGAGCAGGCCGTTCTGGACCTGCAGAAGGCAGAGCTGGCCGCTAAGAAAAAGCCCAAGGCAGAGGTGTTCGACATCAATGCCGCCAGCGAGACGGCCCGCCGCCTGAAGGAAACGGGCAGCAGCTTTGACGGCAGCGCCGCCAAGACCGGCGAGGATGTGATCGCCGCCGTGGAGCGGGAGACCGCAGAGCTTGCAGCAATGCAGGCTGCCGGGGCCGCACCCGAAGCCGCCGAAACTGTGCAGGACGAGGCCGCAAAGCCTCAGCTGCTGGATTTTCTGGCCGGCGAGCCAGAGGCTGAAAACGATCCCTTTGCGGATCAGCCCACCAAGACCGCGCCGGAGCTGCCGGAGCTGACCCCCGCGCAGGAGCTGGCCGGTTACATCCGTTCCCGCAGCGCCGCCGCGCTTGTCACGCCCCACGCACTGCTGGTCAGTGAGGTGGAGAACGCCGACGAGCTGCTGGCTCAGATGCCGCAGGACCCCCAGTGCGAGGATATCGTTGTCCGTGCAGGCGCAAAGGATACCTACTATTACTCCAACGCCAACATGAGCGACAACTACGCCATGATCGCCCAGCTCATTGAGGACAAAGACCTCTGTGTCATGTTTGCTGAGATGGTGCGCTTCAACGCAAGGGTCTACCCCAGTGCTACCCCGCTGAAGTACTTCCAGCGCTCCCCCTACGGCCTTGCGCCGGAGGAAATCGAGCAGACCTGGAAGACCATGCAGGGCAGGTCGGAGTTTGCCGACATCGAAGAGCTGACCAACAATCAGAACGAGCGGTTCCTCTTCTCCACCCAGCACCTCACCCGCCGCTATGCAAAAGCCATCAGCGACGTGGATGATTTCTGCGACTAAAAGATCATACACAATTGAATAGGGTACAAGAGCTTCTTTGAGCAAGGCTGTCTAAACCCCGCAGGGGGCAGGACACCGCGCCGCAATGCTAAGGGCCAACGCCGGCATTCAAGGGTGGCAGGGGAAACCCGGCCGCCTTCCCGCAGAAGAAACGCTGCAATTTGAAAAAAAGAACTCCTCCCATCCACCGTTCCGGAGCGTTGCCTCCTTCCCGTTGCTGCAACAGCGGAAAAGGAAGCGGCTCCCTCGGCGTGGCGGCCTGCAGGCTGCCGCTCCGGGCCATGTTCGGTTTTTTGCGGGGGCGTTTTGATTTTCGGTCAGAACGTCTCCGCTTTTTTTCACCTGCCGATCGAAAAGAGATCTCCCCGGGAGTTTGTCCGGGCCATAGCGGGCAAACTGTGCCCCGGGGAGCGATGGAGGATTTTTGCAATGAAACAGCCTTTTTGCACGCCAGCCCAGGCCCTGCGCCGGGTGCTGGATGCTGCTGCGGCTCTCCCGGTGCCTGCCACGGAGCGGGTGCCGCTGGATGATGCCTGTGGGCGGATCGCAGCCCGGGACCTGTGTGCCCGGATGGATCAGCCCCCTTTTGACCGGAGCCCTCTGGATGGCTATGCCCTCCACAGTGCCGACACGGCCGGGGCGGGGGAGAAGACCCCTGTCACCCTGCCGGTGGTGATGAAGCTCTATGCCGGGGATGCCCCCGCCGCTGCCCTGCCTGCCGGGTGTGCCGCCCGGATCATGACCGGCGCACCCCTGCCCCCGGGCGCGGACTGCGTTCTGATGCAGGAGCTGACCGACAGCGGGGAGGAGCAAGTGCGCATTTACGCCCGGCTCCAGCCCAACGCCAATGTGGTGTTCCGGGGTGAGGATATCGCCGCCGGTGCCCCCATTGCCGCTGCCGGAACTGTGCTGACCCCGGCGCACATCGGTGTGCTGGCCGGTCAGGGCATCCCGGATGCCGAGGTCTTCCGCCCCCTGACCGTGGGCGTGCTTGCCACTGGCAGTGAGCTGCTGGAAGCGGGCGAGGCCTGGGCTCCCGGCAAGATCTACGATGCCAACGGGATCCAGAATGCCGCCCGCCTGCGGCAGCTGGGCTTTGCCGTGGAGCGCACCCACTGCTCGGATGACCCGGAGGAGATCGCCGCCCGGATGCAGGATCTGCTCACCCGGTGTGATGCGGTGATCACCAGCGGCGGTGTTTCGGTGGGGCAGAAGGATTACCTGCCCACAGTGCTGGAAATGCTGCACGCGGAGCCTGTTTTTGCCGGGGTAGCCCAGAAGCCCGGCAGCCCCATGATCGCTGCACAGGTGGGAGAAAAGCTGGTGTTCTGCCTGTCCGGCAATCCCTTTGCCGCTGCTGCCACGCTGGAGCAGTATGCCGTTCCGGCCCTGCTGCGGGCCGCAGGGCGGCGGGAAGAGGACTGCATCCCGGTGCACACCCGGGGCAGGCTGACCACCGGCTTTTCCAAGCCCAGCAAGGGAACCCGCTTTCTGCGGGCCAGAGCGCTGGGCGGCCTGGTGGAGATCCCCGGCGAGGGCAACGCGGAGGCGCATTCCTCGGGCAGTCTGTCGGCCATGATGGGCTGCAACTGCCTGGTGGAGCTGCCTGCGGGCAGCGGCCCGGTGGCTCCGGGCGAAGAAGTGGAGGTACTGAACTTTGTACAGTGAAAAGAAACGGGCGCTTGCTGCCGAGCTGAGCCTGAAGCGCCCGGCTGTGCTGGCCGTGAGCGGTGCGCACAACAGCGGCAAAACGACGTTATTGGAAAAACTCATCCCCCTGCTGCGGGCACGGGGCCTGAAGGTGGGTGTCATCAAGCATGACGGCCACGATTTCACCCCAGACGTGCCGGGCACCGACAGCTTCCGCCTGCGGGAGGCCGGGGCCGAGGGCGTGGCGGTCTTTTCGGGCAACCGCTACCTGCTGACGGAGGAATTTCGCCTGAACGAGCAGGATCTGCTGGCCCTGTTTGAGCGCCACGGCTATGATCTGGTGCTGATGGAGGGCTTCAAGGAGAGCGGCTGGCCCAAGATCGAGGTGGTGCGCAAGGCTGTCTCGGAGGAGCCTGTCTCCTTTGAGCCGCTGGCCATCGTGGGGGATGTTCCGGGCGCGGATTTTGCGCTGGACGAGCCCGCAGCGCTGGCCGACTGGATCGCTGCACAGATGCCTGCATTGTAACAGGGGGAGGAAGAAACCATGAAACTGATCCGTACCGAAGACGCGGCAGGGCAGGTGCTCTGCCACGATATCACCCAGATCATCCCGGGTGAATTCAAGGGGGCCCGCTTCAAAAAGGGCCACATCATTCAGCCCGAGGATATTCCGGTGCTGCTGAGCATCGGCAAGGAAAACCTCTATGTCTGGGAGAAAAAGCCCGGCATCCTCCACGAGGACGAAGCTGCCGCCCTGCTCTACAAGGCCGCCGCCGGTCAGAACATCCACGGCACCGAGCCCCGGGAGGGCAAGATCGAACTGATCGCCGACTGCGACGGCCTGCTCAAGATCGACCGCAGGGCCCTGCTGGCGGTGAACAGCACCCCCCAGATGATGATCGCCACGATCCACGGCGATCTGCCTGTGAAAAAGGGAGCCAAGCTGGCTGGTACCCGCATCATCCCGCTGGTCATTGAGCAGGAGAAGATGGAGGCCATGCAGGCTGCTGCCGGGCCGAAGCCCATCCTGAACGTGCTGCCCTTCCACCAGAAGAAGTTTGCCGTTATCACCACCGGCAGCGAGGTGTTCAAGGGCCGCATTGAGGACAAGTTTACTCCCATCCTCGAGCAAAAGCTGGCGGTGTATGGCTGTGAGATGGCCTTCCACAAGGTCTGCGATGATGACCCGGCGGGCATCACGGCCGCCATTCTGGAAGCAAAGGCCGCAGGCTGTGAGCTGATCTTTACCACCGGCGGCATGAGCGTGGACCCGGACGACCGCACCCCGCTGGCCATCAGGAACACCGGAGCTGAAATTATTACCTACGGCGCGCCCGTGCTGCCCGGTGCCATGTTCCTGGTCAGCTATCTGGACGGTGTGCCGGTCTGCGGTCTGCCCGGCTGTGTGATGTACGCCAAGCGCACCATTTTTGACCTGCTGCTGCCCCGCCTGCTGGCCGATGACCCCATTACCGCCGAGGATATCGCCCGTCTGGGCGAGGGCGGCCTCTGCCTAGGCTGCGCCGAGTGCCACTGGCCCAATTGCGGCTTCGGACACTGCTGAAACCCTCTCAGCCAAAGCCTTTCGGCTTTGCCAGCTCCCCCGAAGGGGGAGCTTAACTAAGGTGAAAAAATATGAGTGAAAATAATCTGACACATTTTGATGCCGCCGGAAACGCCGTGATGGTGGACGTGAGCGAAAAGCCTGTCACGGCCCGGGAGGCCACGGCCCACGGCATCATTACCATGAATGCGGATGCCTTTGCCGCTGTGGAAAGCGGTACCGTGAAAAAAGGCGATGTGCTGGGCGTGGCCCGGGTGGCCGGCATCATGGCCACCAAGCGCACCAGCGAGCTGATCCCCCTGTGCCACCCGCTGCCGCTGACCAAGGTGCAGATCGAGTTTGAGCTGCTGCCCGAGCGCCGGGCTGTGGAAGCACGCTGCACGGTCAAGACCAGCGGCGTGACCGGCGTGGAGATGGAGGCCCTGACCGGTGTTTCCACCGCTCTGCTCACCATCTATGACATGTGCAAAGCCGTGGATAAGGGCATGGAGCTGGGCGAGATCCATCTGGTGGAAAAGACCGGCGGCAAGAGCGGACATTACATCCGGGCGGAGGGCGGCTATGTTTGATTCCAAGGGCCGCAATATCCATTATCTCCGCCTTTCCGTGACCGACCTGTGCAACCTGCGCTGCCGCTACTGTATGCCGGATGGCGTGGACAAGCTGGAACGGGAGGATATCCTGACCTACGAAGAATTCCTGCGCCTTGCCGCCCTGTTTGCCCGGTGCGGGGTGGATACTGTGCGGGTAACCGGTGGCGAGCCGCTGGTGCGCAAGGGCGTGGAGCAGCTGGTCAAAGGGCTGAAAGCCATCCCCGGCATCCGGAAGGTCACCATGACCACCAACGCCGTCCTGTTGGAACAGCAGCTGCCCGCCCTGCTGGAGGCCGGGCTGGACAGCGTGAACATCAGTCTGGATACGCTGGACCCCGCCCTATTTGCAAAGATCACAGCCCGGGATGAATTTGCCGCCGTGCAGGCGGGCATCCATGCCGCGCTGGAAAGCGGCATCCAGGTCAAGCTGAACTGCGTGCCCCAGGTGGGCGTAAACGAGGGCGAGCTGGAAGCGCTGGCCGCTCTGGCACAGGACAAGCCCCTGCAGGTGCGGTTCATCGAGATGATGCCCATCGGCTACGGGGCGGCCATGCCCTGTATCTCCGGCCCGGAGCTGCTGGCCCGCTTCCGCAGGCGCTGGCCGGAGCTGGCCCCGCTGCCCGGGGCGGCGTGTGCCGCGCTGGGCGACGGCCCGGCGGTCTATTACACCGTGCCGGGCTGGAAAGGGGACATCGGCTTCATTGCCGCTGTCCACGGCAAGTTCTGCGCCTCCTGCAACCGGGTGCGGCTGACCAGTCAGGGCTTTCTGCGCCCCTGCCTTGCCAGTGAGGCCGGATGTGACCTGAAAGCCCTGCTGCGCAGTGGCGCGTCTGACGAAGAGCTGCTGACTGCCATCCGTACCACCATCTGGGAAAAGCCCCAGGAACATCATTTTGAATTGAAACAGGACATCCCCGCGACCCGGGGTATGTACCGAATTGGAGGATAAATCTATGGGAAAACTTCTGGCGATCTGCACCAGCCCCCAGCGGGGCACGGTCAAGACCGAAGTGGAAAGTGCACGCCTGACCCCGGAATGGGGCATTGAGACCGATGCCCACGGCGGGAACTGGCACCGTCAGGTCAGCCTGCTGAGTGCCGAAAAGATCGAGAACTTCCGCAAAAAGATCTGGGTGGACTACGGTGCCTTTGGCGAGAATCTGGTGGTGGAGGGCTACGATTTCCGCAATCTGCCCGTGACCAGCCGCTTTGCCATCGGGGACGTGGTGCTGGAAATGACCCAGATCGGCAAAGAGTGCCACAACGACTGCGTCATCAAGCAGAAGACCGGCGAGTGCATCATGCCCCGGGAGGGCGTGTTTGCCCGGGTGCTGCAGGGCGGCGAGATCCACGTGGGAGACGAGGTGACCCTGCTGCCCCCGCCGGAAAATCCGCCCCTGCGCGCTGCCGTCATCACCCTTTCCGACAAGGGCAGCCGGGGTGAGCGGGAGGACAAGAGCGGCCCCCTGATCGTGGAGATGCTCACCGCTGCAGGCTATCAGGTGGAGGAGACCATGATCCTGCCCGATGAGGCAAAGGCCCTGAAGGCACAGCTCATCCGGCTGGCCGATGGCCGTCAGGTCAACCTGATCCTGACCACCGGCGGCACCGGCTTTGCCCCCCGGGATATCACCCCGGAAGCCACCTATGCCGTAGCGGACCGCAACGCCCCCGGCATTGCTGAGGCCATGCGTTACCACAGCCTGAGCATCACCCCGCGCGGGATGCTCAGCCGTGCCGCCAGCGTGCTGCGGGGCAAGACCCTCATCGTCAACCTGCCCGGCAGCCCCAAGGCCGTGAAAGAGAATCTGGAGTACATCCTGCCCAGCCTGGAGCACGGGGTGCGCATTGCCGCCGGGCTGGACGGCGAGTGCGCCCGCAAATAAGCCTGTTTTACCGCCGCGGCGTTGCTTTTGGTGCCGGGCGTAAAAATAAAAGTACAACAAAAGCATACCCACTGTAAGGAGCAAGACTATGAAAACTATGATCTCTCGCCGCAGCTTCCTGTGCGCTGCCGGCATCGCATCCGCATCTGCTGTTCTGACCGCCTGCGGCGGCTCCTCCAGCAGCACTGCATCTTCCACCGCATCCTCCGCTGCCGCCTCCTCTGAGGCTGCCTCCGGCGAGAGCATGGAACTGATCGTTTTTGCTGCCGCCTCCCTGACCGAGACCCTGAACGCCATTGCCGAGACCTACTCCGCAGAGAACCCCGGCGTGACCTTCAGCTTCAACTTTGACTCTTCCGGAACCCTCAAGACCCAGATCCAGGAGGGTGCGGACTGCGACCTGTTCCTCTCCGCCGGTCAGAAGCAGATGAACCAGCTGGACAGCACCGCTTCCGCTGAGGGGAACACCGAGGGCCTGGACTTTGTGGATGCCGAAAGCCGTGTGGATCTGCTGGAGAACAAGGTCGTGCTCTGTGTGCCTGAGGGCAGCGACAAGGGGATTGACAGCTTCGACAGTCTGGCTGAGCACCTGAAGGCAGAGGATATCCTGTTCTGCATGGGCAACAGCGATGTGCCCGTGGGTCAGTACACCCAGAAGATCCTGGCTTACTATGATCTGGATGAGGCAGCTCTGGCTGCTGCCGGTGTCATCACCTACGGCTCCAACGTCAAGGAAGTCACCACCCAGGTCAGCGAGGCCAGCGTGGATGCCGGTGTCGTTTACTGCACCGATGCGTACAGCGCCGGTCTGCCCCCCGTGGACGAGGCCACCAAGGAAATGTGCGGCCAGGTCATTTACCCCGCCGCTGTGATGAAGAACGCCCTCCATGCCGAGGCTGCCAAGGAGTTCCTAGCTTACCTGCGCACCGACAAGGCTGCATCCGTGTTCGAGAGCGTCGGCTTCACCGCACTGTAAGCATCCGCTGGGGGAATGGTATGGACTGGTATCCCTTATGGAACAGCCTGCGCATTGCGCTGATCAGCTGCGCGGCGGTGTTCTTTTTAGGCATCTTTGCGGCCTACTACATTGCAAAGCTCCCGCGCGTGCTCAAAGGCGTGCTGGATGTGGTACTCACCCTGCCCATGGTGCTGCCGCCCACGGTCGTGGGATATTTCCTGCTGCTGCTGTTCGGCGCAAAAAGGCCGCTGGGCATCTTTTTCATGGAACATTTCGGCGTGAAGCTGGTGATGAACTGGTACAGCGCCATCTTTGCTTCCATCGTGGTGGCCTTTCCGCTGATGTACCGCACGGCCCGCGGTGCCTTTGAGAGTTTTGACGAAACGCTGGCCTGGTCGGCACAGACGCTGGGACTTTCCAACACCTGGATCTTCTGGCGGGTGCGGATGCCCTGCTGCCGTCAGGGCATTCTGGCCGGTACGGTGCTGGCCTTTGCCCGTGCGCTGGGCGAATATGGTGCCACCAGCATGATCGCAGGCTACACGCCGGGCAAGACGGCCACCATTGCAACCACGGTCTACCAGCTCTGGCGCACCAACGATGAAGCCGGGGCCATGCAGTGGGTGCTGGTGGATATCGTTATCTCGGCGGTGGTGCTGCTGGCAGTGAACCTGCTGGAACGCAGGCAGAAGCAGGGAGGAAAGCGCGCATGAGCCTGGAAGTAAATGTGACCAAGCGGTTTGATGGCTTTACCCTCCACGCTGCGTTCACGGCGGGGGATACCGCCACCGCCCTTCTGGGCGCGTCCGGCTGCGGCAAAAGCATGACCCTGCGCTGCATTGCAGGCATCGTCCGGCCGGACGAGGGGCGCATCGTGCTGGATGGCCGGGTGCTGTTCGACAGCGCTCAGGGCATCGACCTGCCGCCCCAGCAGCGCAATGTGGGCCTGCTGTTCCAGAACTATGCCCTGTTCCCCAACATGACCGTGGAACAGAATATCCTCTGTGCCCTGAAAAAGGAAAAGGACCCTGCCGCCCGCAGGGCCGCCTGTGCTGAGGCATTGCGTGCCATGCGGCTGGAAGAACTGGCCAAGCGCCTGCCCGGCGCGCTTTCAGGCGGGCAGCAGCAGCGTGCCGCCCTGGCCCGCATTCTGGCGGCCAAACCCCGCATCCTGATGCTGGACGAGCCATTCAGTGCGCTGGACAGCTATCTGCGCGAGGAGGTGGAGGGGGAAGTGGGCAGCCTGCTGGCCGGGTTTGCGGGCACGGCCCTGCTGGTGACCCACAACCGGGACGAGGCCTACCGCCTGTGCAGGGAGATGATCGTGATGGACAGCGGCGAGGTGCTCCGGGCGGGCACGACCAAGGAGGTCTTTGCCGACCCCCGCACCCGTGCCGCCGCCCGCCTGACCGGCTGCAAGAACATTCTGCCCTGCACCCGGGTGGGGGAGCATACCGTTCATCTGGCGGGCTGGGAACAGCCGCTGACCGTGGCTCTGCCGGTGCCCGAGGGCTGCCGCGCCGTGGGCATCCGCGCCCATGATTTTGCGCCCTGCGCTCCCGGCACCCCCAACAGCCTGCCGGTGCAGGCTGTCTCCACCAGTGAGAATCCCTTTGACTGGAATATGATCTTCACCCTGCCCGGCGGTGAGGCCCGCCTGTGGTGGAAGGTGTCCAAGGAGACAATGGCGGCCCCGCCGCCAAAAGCACCCGCCTGCCTTGCTGCCGCCCCGGAAAATATCATGCCGCTGGTCTGAGGCAAAAGAATCGCTCTCTCCCTGCTCCCGAAACAGAAATACGGAGCAGGGAGAATTTTTTTGAAAAAAGTACTTGACTTTATCAAGTAATGTGATTATACTAGACCTTGTCAAGTAAAGGAGATGCAAAGCGTGATCCAATCGACCATATCCTTCTACGTGATGGAGTTTTACAAGCAGTTCGCAGCCTACACCACCCAGCAGCTGCAGGAGTTTGGCCTGAGCTTTGGCATGATGTATTTTGTGATCTACGTGGGCAAACATCCCGGCTGCACCCCGGCTGAGATGACCAAAAATCTGCACCTGGACTGGGGCCACTGCCAGCGCAGCGTGATCAAGCTGGTGGAAGATGGCTTTATGACCCGGGAAAAGCAGGGCCGCAGTTATCATTTGGGGCTGACCCCGGCGGGTGAGAGAGCATTCCGGACCTGCCACCAGGTGTTTTTTGATTGGGATGCACAAAATTTGAGCGGGCTGACCGAAGAGGAACAGCACCAGCTCCTGAGCTTGCTGCAAAAGGCAGCACGGACGAGAAAAGAGAGTGTGTAACATGTACGACACCATCCTGAGCCCCATTGATTACGGTGGAATGCAGCTGAAGAACCGCATCATCTTTGCCCCCACCACCTTCGGCCTTTCGGACGAGGAATATCTGGCGGAGATGGAGCGGCTGGCCAAGGGCGGCTGCGCCATGATCATCATCGGCGACGTGCCGGTGGCCAAGAGCCGGTTTGAGAAGTCCCTGTTTGACAAAAAGGGCTTTGCCTTCTATCAGCAGATCTGCGAGACTGCCCACAAGTACGGCTGCAAGGTCTGCGCCCAGCTCCACCAGACCGATACCGACATGATGTCCATCATCAAGTGCATTCCGGGGATGCTGATGAAAAAGATCACCCCCGACCAGCTGCGGGAGCGGATGAATGATGCCGTGGGCCCCTACATCACCAAGATGTCTCAGAAAAAGATCCATCAGATCATCGATGGCTTTGGCAAGGCTGCTGTGCTGGCAAAGCAGGCGGGCTTTGACATGGTGCAGGTGCACGGCGACCGGATGTGCGGCAGCTTCTCTTCCGCCATCTTCAACCACCGCACCGATGAATACGGCGGCAGTGCCGAGCGCCGCGCCCGCTTTGCCGTGGAAGCTGTCAAGGCAGTGCACGCCGCTGTGCCCGGCATGGCCATTGACTACAAGCTGGCTGTCCGGCAGGAGAACCCCCATTACGGCAACGCCGGTGTGGTGGAGGAGGAACTGGCCGTGTTCGTGCCCCTGCTGGTGCAGGCCGGCGTGACCAGCTTCCATGTGACACTGGCCAACCACTCTGCGCTGGAAAACACCATCCCGCCGGCCAGCCACCCCGAGTTCAAGGAGACCGGCTGCTTCCTCAAGTTCTGCGATGAGGTGCGCCGGTATACCAGCGTGCCGCTCTGCGGTGTGGGCGGCCTGAACGACCCCGATTTTGTGGAGCAGCAGCTTGCCAGCGGCCGCATCCAGTGCGCGGCAATGTGCCGCCAGCTGCTGGCCGACCCCAACTGGGTCAACAAACTGCAGAGCGGCAATGCGGCAAAGATCCACCGCTGTGTCCGCTGCAACAAAAAGTGCCTGGGCGGACTGATCGCCCATCAGGGCACCCGCTGTATCTATGATGCCCTGAACGCAAAAGAACAGGGAAGCATCTGATCTCAAAGAGAATAAAGGAGAATGACCATGAGCTACGCCATCGTTTTCAGCAGCAAGACCGGCAACACCCGCCTGCTGGCCGACACCCTTCGCGCAAGCTTGCCCCAGAATGAGTGCACCTACTTCGGAGCACCGGCCCCGGAGGCACTGGAGGCTGAGACCCTTTACATCGGCTTCTGGACGGATAAGGGCCATGCCGATGACACCCTCACCGCCTTTTTGCAGACCCTGAAGGGGAAGCGGGTCTTTTTGTTCGGCACCGCAGGCTTTGGCGGCAGTGCGGAATATTTTGAGCAGATCCTGGCGGCGGTGCAGAAATCGCTGGATGAGAGCAACACGGTCATTGGAACTTATATGTGCCAGGGCAAGATGCCCATGACTGTGCGCCAGCAGTACGAAAAGATGCTGCAGCAGCCCAACCATGCGCCCAACCTCGAGATGCTGATCGAGAATTTTGACAAGGCGCTGGCTCACCCGGATGCCGCAGACCTCGACCAGCTGCGCAAAAAGGCGGCAGAGGTGCAGGCATAACGGAAGAACTCTTCAAAAAAGCAGATTTTTTGAGAAGGCTGCTCCAAAACAGTTGACAGGTTCTGTCCGATATGGTAGGATAATGTCGAGGAAATGGGAACGGTTCCTCAAGGTGAATTGAATATTCTCGGCAAAACAGTCGAAAGGCTGTGACGCAAAGCTACAGGGCCTGTAAAATGGCAGCCAGCTGCTTCTCAAAGAAATCTTTCTTTGGGCGACCTGCTTAGAATTTCTAGGTGTTGTTTTGCTGAGTGTATTGCAAAACAACACCTTTTTTCGTTCTCAAATTTCTTCCCGAAAGAAGAAAGGCACGCAAAACTGAATATCCTCGGCAAAGCAGTCGAAAGGCTGTGACGCAAAGCTATAGGGCCTGTAAAATGGCAGCCAGTTGCTTCTCATCACCTGAGGGTCTCCACAGCGGGGATTGGGTGTTGAGTGACCTTCATCTGAAGCATCAGGTGTCGATTGCCGAGTATACCAGCAATCGACACCTTTTTTCATGGGGCAACACAAAAGAGGTTCAACACCATGCGTAACGCTTCGATGAAAGTCCTGAAGAATCTGGTCTGCTGCGCCGCATTCATCTGCCTGATGTTTGTTCTGGCAATGCCCGCACACGCAGCTTCCAAGGCCGATGAGCTGCTGCAGCTCGTCAACGCAGAGCGTGCACAGGCCGGTGTGGCTCCTCTGAGCATGGGCAGCAGCGCACTGAATGCTGCCGCACAGGCCCGTGCAGAAGAACTTACCGTCAATTACTCCTACAACCGCCCCAATGGCAGCCGCGAGTTCACCATCCTGCCGGAGTACGGTGTGGACGATGTTTCTGTGGGCGAGAACTACTGGGCAGCTGCTGAGGATGCTTCGGACGTGGTCGCCGCCTGGAATCGCTACGATTTCTTCAAGGAGCGGATGCTGGACAAGGATGCCACCTCCGTTGGCATTGGCTACTACGAGGGCGGCGAGTACGGCAATTACTGGGTGATGATCTTCACCTACGCCCGCGGCACCAGTGAGAACGGTTTCGCACAGGAAGTGCTGGCGCTGGTCAACGCTGAGCGCGCAAAGGAAAATCTGGCACCTCTGGCCATGGGCGATGCCAAGCTGCAGGCCGCCGCCGATGAGCGCGCAAAGGAAGTGGCAAAGGTCGCTTCCCACACCCGCCCCGATGGCACCAACTGCTTCACCGTGCTGAAGGAGTACGGCGTGTCCGATACCGCCACCGGCGAGAATGCCGCCTGGGGCGAGACCAAGCCTGAAAAGGTCGTTGCAGACTGGATGGCTTCGGAAGGCCACCGTGTCAATATCATGGACCCCGCCGCCAAGTATATGTGCCTTGGCTACAACTACGATGCCAATTCTCAGTGGGGCCACAACTGGATCCAGATCTTCGCAAAGTAAGCGGAGGACTTCCATTGAGCGTTGTACGATGAAATAAAACAGAGCAAAAAGAGATGCACCCCGCCTTCCTGAAACCGGTTCAGGGAGCGGGGTGCATCTCTTTTGTTTTTTTATTCTGCTGCCATCTCAGCCACATCCTCGGGGCTGAAATCGCCCAAGGGCAGGATGAGCCGGCCCAGCGTTTCCTGCGGCAGGGCGGCAAGCCGGGCACTCTCGTCCGCAATTTCGGCAGGGCAGAGGACGTGCACGCCGTCTGCACCGGTCTCCACCCGGGCGCGGTGGCCGGTGGCAATGTACTGGATGCCCAGCCGGTCAGCCGCCGCCAGCAGGGCGGGGAAGCGCAGGTCGGCCGGGGCAGCGGTCTCCTCAGCCAGCTGGCTGGCCAGTTCGCTGGCATTCAGGGTGATGCACTCGATGCCCAGAGCCTTGGCGGCTTCCTTGGCGGCATCCACAACGGGGTCATCGGTGCACAGACGCACCACAGCGCCCATCACCGCAAAGCCCTGCTGCTGTAAAATGCGGACAGCTGCTTTGCAGCCCGTGCCGCCGCACAGGCCCACCAGCACCTTGTCCTGCTGTTCATAGGTATCGAACCCGCTGCCGGGCAGAAATGTATCGCTCATCGTCCCTGTCTCCCTCCGTGTGCCTGACTTTGTGCCACGGCCAGCTGGTCGCAGCGCTCATTTTCCGGGTGGCCTGCATGGCCCTTGACCCAGACATAAGTGATCTTGTGCCGGGCTTCCTGCTCCAATGCCTGTTCCCACAGGTCGGGGTTCAGGGCAGGGGAGCCGTCGGACTTTTTCCAGCCTCGGCGCTTCCAGCCCCTGGCCCAGCCCTTTTCCAGCCCGTTGATGACGTACTGGCTGTCAGAGCACAGCCGCACCTCACAGGGCTCCTTGAGCTGGCGCAGGGCCTCGATAAAGGCGGTCAGCTCCATCCGGTTGTTGGTGGTGGAAGCATCGCCGCCGCTGAGCTCTTTTTCGTAGACCTTGCCGTTGAAGCGGTAGCGCAGCACTGCACCCCAGCCGCCCGGGCCGGGGTTGCCGCTGCACGCGCCATCGGTGTAAACTTCGACTTGTTTCATCTGTTTCTCCCGGAACTTGAATTTTTGGATATCTCTATTTAGAGCTATTTTTCCGGTTCTGTCAAGAGGAAAACGTATCATCCCCGGCTTTTCCGGCAAAGCTTTGAATTGACAAAGTGGACAAGAAATACTATACTGTTTGTAACAAAATGCGTATAGGGGCGCACCGATGCGGTGTGTCCGGCCGGAACGGGGCAGTGCCGCGGTCGCATCGAACAGATGGACTGACAGGGCAGAAATTACTCCGTTCCGGCCATCCCAGTGCCGAAAACGGGCATGGAAGCGAAAAATTCTATACGATGGTTTCGATGGGAGCGGCGGTGCGTTTGCTGCTCCTTCACAGCAGACAGGCCGCTCGCAAAGGGGTGTGCCTGCGTTTTGTAATTGATTTTGGAGGTACCGCATGGCACAGGTCAAAGAACAGAACCCGGCTCAGGCTCAGAACAATCCGAACAGAAACAGCGAATCCGGCGGGGAAAAGCGTACCCGCACCCGCCGCCCTTATTATAACCGGCGGCCCCGCCGTTCTCAGCAGCCCAAGGAGGCCGCTGTGCCCATCCACATCTACCCGCTGGGCGGTCTGGGCGAAGTGGGCAAGAACATGACCGTGTATGAGTGCAATGGGGATATGATCATTGTGGACTGCGGCCTTGTATTCCCGGACAGTGAGATGTACGGTGTGGACATGGTCATCCCCGACTTTACCTTTGTGGTGCAGAATAAGGACAAGATCAAGGGCCTGCTCATCACCCACGGCCACGAAGACCACATCGGCAGCATTCCCTACCTGCTGCAGAAGTTTGATCTGCCCATCTACGGCACCCGGCTGACCTGCGGCCTCATCCGGAACAAGCTGGAGGAGTTTGGCCTGGCGGGCAAGACCAAGTTCGTGGAGATCACCCCTAAGCAGAAGATCAAGCTGGGCTGCTTTACCGTGGAGCCCATCCATGTCAACCACTCCATCCCTGATTCCGTGGCCTTTGCCATTGACAGCCCCGCCGGAACGATCATCCAGACCGGCGACTTCAAGATCGATTACACCCCGCTGGCCTGCGGCGTGACCGACCTGACCACCCTTTCGGAGTATGGCCAGAAGGGTGTGCTGGCCCTGCTGAGCGATTCCACCAACGCCGAGCGCCCGGGCTTTACCGCCACGGAGCAGAAGGTGGCCGCCGGTGTCCGCAATCTGTTTGCCCGTGCCCGGAACAAGCGCATCATCATTGCGACCTTTGCGTCCAACATCTACCGCGTCCAGCAGATCATCGACCTGGCCGTGGAGGATGGCCGCAAGGTGGCGTTCAGCGGCCGCAGCATGGTCAATAACACTGCCATGGCGCAGGAGCTGGGTTATATGCACATCCCCGAGGGCACCCTTATCAGCGTGGATGAGCTGAACCAGTACCCGCCGGAGCAGGTGGTGCTGATCACCACCGGCAGCCAGGGCGAGCCTCTGAGCGCTCTTTCCCGCATGGCCTCCTGCAGCCACCGCCAGGTGCGGGTTGGCCCCGGCGACTTCATCATCATCTCCGCCAACCCCATTCCCGGCAACGAGAAGAGCGTGACCAAGATCGTCAACGGTCTGCTCCTGCTGGGCGCGGAGGTCATCTACGAGAGCATGTATGATGTCCATGTTTCCGGCCACGCCTGCCAGGAGGAGCAGAAACTGATGCTCACCCTGACGAGACCCAAGTATTTCCTGCCCGTGCACGGCGAGTACAAGCAGCTGAAAAAGCATGCCCTGACCGCCGCGTCTCTGGGCATTCCCACCAGCAACATCCTCATTGCCGAGAACGGCTCCAACGTCATCCTGAGCCGGGACGAGATCAAACTGGGCGAGCCTGTCACCGCCGGTGCTGTGATGGTGGACGGCCTGGGCGTGGGCGATGTGGGCAATGTGGTCCTGCGTGACCGCAAGCATCTCTCTGAGGACGGTCTGGTCATCATTGTGGCCACCGTGGACAGCAAGACCGGCAAGGTGCTGGCGGGGCCTGACCTTGTGAGCCGCGGCTTTGTCTATGTGCGCGAGAATGAGAGCCTGATGGACGGGGCCCAGAGCATTGTGGAAAACGCGCTGGATCGCTGCGTGGAAGAGCATGTGCGCGACTGGAACAGCGTCAAGACCCGGGTGCGTGAGGCGCTGAGCAGCTATATCTACCGCCGCACCAAGCGCAGCCCGATGATCCTCCCCATTCTGATGGAGGTATAAGCCGGAAGCCGCCCCGCAGGGGCAGGCAGACCAGGAGGCAGAAGATCCCATGAAACAAAAACCGAGATGGACGTTGGAAATGCTGATCGCCGCGCTGGCAGTGCTGTGTGCACTGCTGACGCTGGCGCTTCTGGTGCAGCGGCCCGCAGGCTGGCCTGCGCTGGCGGTGCTGGTGGTGCTGTGGGGCATCGGCATCTGCGTTTTCCGGTATCAGCTGCGGCGCTGGACCGCCAAGTGGGTGGCTGGCGGCAGCTTTGAAAATTCCAGGACCCAATACAGCCTGGAATCCCTCTCTCAGCCGGCAGCTCTGCTTTCTGGCGAGACGGTGCTGTGGTATAACAGCCGCTTCCGCACGGCGCTGCTGGGCGGCGAGGACCGGCTTGCAGGCAGGGCACAGAAGCTGCTGCCCGGCCTGGACACCGCACAGGCCCGCACCCCGGAGGGGCAGCAGCTCAATCTGGCCGACGGTGTGTGGAATGTGCACAGCAGTACCGTGCCGGGCGGCAGCGAGAGTATGACGCTGCTTGTGTTCAATGAGGAGACCGCCCTGCGCAGGATCGAAACGGAGTATAAGGCCAGCCGCCCGGGTTACATGGTGTTCCTGGTGGACGGCTACGACGATGTGTTCAGCGATATGCTGGACAGTGAGCGCGCCCGCCTGCTGGAGGGCATCAACCGGGTGCTGGAGGATATGATCGGCCGGGGCACAGGCTTTCTGCGCCGTGTTGCCAGCGGCCGCTATATCGCCGTGGTGGAAGAGCGCCATCTGGAGCAGTATGCCCAGCGCGGCTACGATGTGCTGGATAAGATCCGTGCCCTGGACCCCAGCGTGAACCTGTCCATCTCCATTGGCATCGGGCGCGGGGCCAAGACCCTGCGGGAAGCCCAGGATATGGCCGTGCAGGCGCTGGATATGGCGCAGGGCCGCGGCGGCGATCAGGCCGCTGAGATGACCCCGGACGGTTTTACCTTTTACGGCGGCGTGAGCCACGGCGTGGAAAAGCGCAGCAAGGTGCGCAGCCGCATCGTGGCCGACCAGCTGGTCAGGCTTGTCAAGGAGGCGGACCATGTGGTCATCATGGGCCACCGGATGAGCGATCTGGATGCCATCGGCGCTGCCGAGGGCGTGCTGCGCATCTGCAAGATCTGCGATGTTCCGGCGGTGATCGCCGTCAGGCGGGATGCCACGCTGGCGGGCAGCCTGATCGATGCCCTGTGCCGGGCCGGGCAGGCGGATGATTTCATCGACCCCAAGGCGGCGCTGCCCATTATCTCCAAGAAAACGCTCTGCGTGGTGGTGGATACATACCAGCTGGGCCTTGTGGAAAGTAAGGAGATCCTGGAAAGGTGCGGCAAGGTGGCCGTTATCGACCACCACCGCAAGGGCGTGGGCTTCATCGAGCATGCAGACCTTGTCTGCCACGAGCCCTACTCCTCCTCGGCCAGTGAGCTGGTCACGGAGCTTTTGCAGTATGTGGGCGACCGGGACGACAAGCCCAGCCGGGTGGAGGCAGAGGGCCTGCTCTCGGGCATTATGCTGGATACCCGGGACTTCACCCTGCACACCGGCGTGCGCACGTTTGAAGCCGCCGCCGCTCTGCGCCGCTACGGTGCGGAGACGGAGCGGGTGCGCCAGCTCTTTGATGTGACCATGGTGGAGTACAACGCCAAGGCAGACCTTGTGGAGGCTGCCCAGATGTACCGCAGCTGTGCCATTTCGGTGAGCGGCGAGGTGCCCCCCGAGGCCCGTGTGGCCATTGCGCAGGCTGCCAATGACCTGCTGACCATCCAGAATGTGGAGGCCAGCTTTGTGGCTGTGCAGGTGGGGAGCGGCGTGAATATTTCCGCCCGCAGTCTGGGGGCGGTCAATGTTCAGGTCATCATGGAAAGTCTGGGCGGCGGCGGCCACCAGACCATGGCGGCGGCCCAGCTCAAGCATATCACCCCCGAGGCAGCCCGGGCACGCATCCAGACCGCCATCGACCAGTACCGTGAGAGCCAGAAGAAGCCGCTCTCCAAAAATGAACCTGAATCCAGAAAAAAGGAGAAACAGGGATGAACCATTACGATTATCTCATCGTAGGCGCAGGCCTTTACGGTGCGGTGTTCGCCCAGGAAGCAAAAAAGGCGGGCAAAACATGCCTTGTGATTGATAAGCGCAGCCACATTGCCGGGAATATCTACACCGAGGAAGTGGAGGGCATACAGGTCCACCGCTATGGGGCCCACATCTTCCACACCAGCAGCAAGGCAGTGTGGCAGTATGTGAACCAGTTCGCGGAATTCAACCGCTACACCAACAGCCCCGTTGCCAATTATCACGGCGAGATCTACAATCTGCCCTTCAATATGAACACCTTCAATAAGATGTGGGGCGTAGTGACCCCCGCCGAGGCCAAGGCGAAGATCGAGGAGCAGAAGCGGGAAGCGGGTATCACCGACCCGAAAAATCTTGAGGAGCAGGCCATCAGTCTGGTGGGTACGGACATTTACGAAAAGCTCATCAAAGGCTACACCGGCAAGCAGTGGGGCCGCCCCTGCACCGAACTGCCGGCTTTCATCATCAAACGCCTGCCGGTCCGCTTTACCTATGACAACAACTACTTCAACGCGCTGTATCAGGGTATCCCCGATGGCGGCTATACCGCCATGGTGGAAAAGATGCTGGAGGGCATCGAGGTGCGGCTGAACGTGGATTATCTGGCCGACCAGGAGAACCTGAACGCACTGGCCGACAAGGTGGTTTATACCGGCCCGGTGGATGCCTACTTTGGCTACCGGCTGGGGGCCCTGCAGTACCGCAGCGTCCGCTTTGAGACGGAGGTGCTGGACACCGACAACTACCAGGGCAACGCCGTGGTGAACTATACCGATGCGGAAACGCCCTATACCCGGATCATCGAGCACAAGCATTTTGCGTTCGGCACCCAGCCCAAAACGGTCATCAGCCGGGAGTACAGCGCCGAGTGGAAGCCGGGCGATGAGCCCTATTACCCCGTCAACGATGAAAAGAATGGCGCGCTTTACGCAAAATACAAAGCGCTTGCCGATGCCGAGACAAAGGTCATTTTTGGCGGTCGGTTGGGCGAGTACAAGTATTATGATATGGATAAGGTGATCGAAGCAGCATTGGATGCGGCGGGGAAAGAGTTGGCGTGAACTGCTGATCGCCGCACGAGGGGAGTTTCTCCGGCAAGTGTCCGCTGGGGTGGGACCCTGTTGCCGCGCAGCGGCAATAGGGCGGGCGATGGAATGGCCCGTTTCACTTGCGGGAGAAAGCTCCCGGAGATGCGGCAGCCCCCGACCGTTGACGGAAACGCGCAATTGCTGTATACTAGCCATAGAAATCCACCGGTTCCCCGGTGAGAAGTGAGGGATAACACCATGAAAGTGATTCTGAAGCAGGACGTAAAGGGTATTGGCAAGAAGGACGAGATCCATGAGGTCTCCGACGGCTACGCCCGCAACTTTCTGTTCCCGCGCAAGCTGGCCGCTGTGGCCGATGCTTCTGCGGTGAATATCGCACGCGGCAAGGAGGCCGCTGCGGATTTCCACGAGGCTGAAACTGTGGCCGCCGCACAGGCTGTGGCTGCAAAGATCGAGGGCAAGACCGTGACCATCAAGGCCAAGGGCGGCGCATCCGGCCGCCTGCACGGCAAGGTCACCGGCAAGGAAGTTGCCGAGGCTCTGGCCCAGCTGGCCGGTTCTCCCATTGATAAAAAGAAGATCGAGCTGGAGACCAAGGACATCAAGGATGCCGGTGTGTTCAACGCAAAGGTGCGCCTGCATGTCGGTGTCGTGGCTTCCTTCAAGATCATGGTGGAAGTAGAACAGGCCTGATTGAAATGCCATCTGCGCCCCCTGCCTTCAGGGGGCGTTTTTGGCGTTTTGGGAAGCTGGCCCAGTATGGAGGGGGATGAACCATGCCCAACGAACAACGACATTATTCCAATGAACTGAATCTGGAGAGTGTGGGCATCAATCTGCCCTACAATATGCAGGCCGAGCAGAGCGTGCTGGGCGCGGTGCTGCTCAAGCCCGAGACCCTGACCGATCTGGTGGAGATCATCCGGCCGGAGATGTTCTACACCCGGCAGAACGCCCAGATCTATTCTGAGATGCTGCGCCTGTTTACGGCGGACCAGACCATCGACTTTGTCACCCTGCTGGATGCCGTCATCTCCGATGGCGTGTTCCCCAGTGCGGACGAGGCAAAGGTCTACCTGACCGGTCTGGCCGAGACGGTGCCCAGCATCTCCAATGTGAAGGCCTATGCCCAGATCGTGCAGGAAAAGTACCTGGTGCGCCAGCTGATGGGCGTTGCCAAGGACATTCTGCAGGACGCGGGCGATGAGCCGGACGCTGACCTGCTGCTGGAAAACGCCGAGCAGCGCATCTACGAGATCCGCTCCGGGCGGGATTCCAGCGCATTGACCCCGCTTTCCTCCAGCATGGTGGAGACGCTGACCAACCTGCAGAAGATCAGCGGCCCGGATGCCGATAAGTACAAGGGCATCCCCACCGGCTTCCGTCTGCTGGATACCGTCCTGACCGGCCTGGGCCGCGGCGACCTTATCATTCTGGCCGCCCGCCCCGGTATGGGCAAGACCAGTTTTGCGCTGAACATTGCCACCCGCGTTGCCATGCAGCAAAAGGTGCCGGTGGCCATTTTCAGCCTGGAAATGACCAAGGAGCAGCTGACCAACCGCATCCTTTCGGCGGAAGCAGGCATCGACAGCCAGGCTTTCCGCACCGGCGCTCTCCGCAGTGAGGACTGGGAGTATCTGGCACTGGCAACGGAAAAGCTCCACGATGCCCCCATTTATATGGACGACACCTCGGGCATCACCATTACCGAGATGAAGGCAAAGATCCGCCGGGTCAATCAGGACCCCACCCGCCCCAATGTGGGCCTGATCGTTATCGACTACCTGCAGCTGATGACCACCGGCCAGCGCAGCGAGAACCGTGTGCAGGAGATCAGCTCCATCACCCGAAACCTGAAGATCATGGCAAAGGAAATGAATGTGCCCATCATCGCGCTTTCTCAGCTGTCCCGTGCGGTGGAGAAGCAGGGCAACAACTCTTCTCACCGGCCCCAGCTGTCGGACCTGCGTGACTCCGGTTCCATCGAGCAGGATGCCGACTGCGTCCTTTTCCTTTACCGTGATTCCTACTACGCCAGCCAGAACCCCGATGGGGCAGAGGTGGATGCCGATACCGCGGAGTGCATCGTGGCAAAGAACCGCCACGGCGAGACCAGCACGGTGCCGCTGGGCTGGGATGGCGCACACACCCGCTTTATGGATGTGGACTTCAAACGCTGATGAACGACGAAACATCAAAATTGATCACAAAAGTAGAACGCTTTGCCCGGCAGGAGCAGCTGTTTGCGGCTGTGGAGCCGGGCCGGGCTCTGCACCTGTGCGCTGCCGTTTCAGGCGGGGCCGACAGCATGGCGCTGCTGCGGGTGCTGCTGAAACTGCGGGAAGCTTTTGCGTATACCCTTTCTGCCTGCCACGTCAACCACGGCCTGCGGGGCGAGACTGCGGACCGGGACGAAACCTTTGTTCGGGCTGAGTGTGCCCGGCTGGGGGTGCCGCTGACAGTCTTCCGCCCGGCAGATGTGGGAATAGCTGTGCCGCCCCATGCCGGGGAGGACTGGGCCCGCAAACTTCGCTATGCCTGCTTTGCCCAACTGCTGGCAGGCGGGATAGACTGCATTGCAACGGCCCATACTGCTACTGACCAGGCCGAGACCCTGCTGTTCCGGCTGGCACGGGGGACCGGGCTGCACGGGGCAGGGGGCATCCGGCCCAGGCGGCCCGGCTACTGCCGCCCGCTGTTGGGCCTGACCCGGGCCGAGACCGAAGCGCTCTGCGCCGCCTTTAAGCAGGGCTGGGTGACGGACGAGACGAACGAGTCCGATGTCTACGCCCGCAACCGCCTGCGCCATGGGGCCGTTCCGGCCCTGCGCAGCGTCAACGCTGCGGCAGAGGAAAATCTGGCCCGCTTCTGTGAAAAGGCGGCCCGCGCGGATGCCTACTTTGCCCGGCAGGCGGAACAGCTGCTTTCCATCGCGCGTCTGGATGCGGCCCAGACTGCCCGCAAGGCCCCGAAAGCCAAGGCAGCATGGCGGCTGGAGCCGCTGCAGGGCGCTGACCCGATCATTCTGGAAGCAGCGCTCCACAGCCTTGTTGCCCCGGTGCGGGATGCCGAGGAAAAGTACATCCGCCTGCTGGCAGAGCTGGTGGAGCAGGGGAGCGGGGCGGTGCAATTGACCGATACGGTCCGCTTCTGCGCAGGCAGCGGGATGCTCTGGCAGGAAGAGGGCCGGCCGGAAGCGGCTGCGGCCCCGGCGTTTTCGCTGCCGTTTGCCCCTGCCGATGGGGCAGAATTTGCCTTGCCCGGGGGCCAAACCTTGAAAACACGGCTTTTTGTAAGCGGTTTTCGAGAAAAAACACAGGGTGTTCATAAAAAAGACTTAAAAAATCGGGCGGATTATGCTAGAATAACCTTGTTATATTCTGCCCTTACGCTGCGCACCCGTCAACCGGGAGACCGGTTCCGGCCTGCGGGGCGGGGGCTGAGCAAGCCCCTGCGCAAATGGATGAATGAGGCAGGCATTCCTGCCGGAATACGAGAGGGCCTGCCGCTGCTGGCGGCGGGCAGCGAGATCCTGTGGGTCTGTGGGGAGGGCTTTGCCGAGGGGCTGGCCCCGGACGAGGAGACTGCACAGGTCTTGCAGTTGGAATTGGAAAATGGAGGAACAACCCATGAGCATGAATGACGATATCAAGAACATCCTGGTCAGTGAGGAAGCACTGAAAGCCAAGGTTGCCGAGCTGGGCGCACAGATCAGCAGGGATTACGAGGGCAGAAACCTTGTCCTCGTCTCCATCCTCAAGGGTTCGGTGGTCTTTATGGCCGACCTGATGCGGGCTGTGACCATCCCCTGCAGCATTGATTTTATGGTCGTGTCCAGCTACGGCGGCAGCAATACCACCACCAGCGGTCTGGTCAAGATCATCAAGGATCTGGACGGCGACCTGTCCGGCAAGGACGTGCTGATCGTGGAGGACATTCTGGATACCGGTGTCACCCTTTCCAAGCTGGTGCCCATGCTCAAGATGCGCAACCCGAATTCCGTGAAGATCTGCACCATTCTCGACAAGCCCAGCCGCCGCAAGGCCGACATCCAGCCCGATTACGAGGGTTTCCGGGTGCCGGACGAGTTTGTGGTGGGCTATGGTCTGGACTACGATGAGAAATACCGCAACCTGCCCTATGTGGGTGTGCTGAAACCGGAAATCTACGCATAATAAAAACGAATTAGAACTGGAGTTGATCCCTTTTGCAACCGAAACGACCTCGCTTTAATCCCCTGATCCTGGCGCTGGCACTGGCCGGTGTTCTGATGATCTGGTCGGTGCTGGGCACCAGCGACAGCAGTACCGGCGGCTCCACCATGAGCTACTCGACTGTGGTGCACTACTTTGAGAACAATCAGGTCACAGCCTTTACGCTGGACCGCAACACCAGCATCATTACCCTGACGCTGAAGGAGGGCAAGCAGGAGCTGCCCGAAACCACAGGTGCCACCGCTGCCACACAGGCCTCCGGCGGTCTGCTGAGCAACATGTTCTCCTCCTCCACCTCTTCCGTGGGGGCGACCAGAAACGATGACGGCACGGTGACGGTGCGCTATAAGCTGCCCTACGCCTATGTGTTCATCGAGAACGTCCAGCAGTATATCGATTCCTACGACGCAGCCAACCCGACCGCGCCCATGGAGTACGATTACACCACCCTGAAGGAGTCCATCCCCTGGATGGAGATCCTGTTCTACCTGGGAATGCTGGGCTGCACCGGCTTCCTGCTCTTCTCCATGATGCGCGGCGGCGCTGGCGGCGGCGGTATTATGAACGTGGGCAAGGCCAAGGTGAAGGACGAGCATGAGAACAAAAAGACCGCGACCTTTGCCGACGTTGCCGGTGAGGACGAGGAAAAGGAAGAGTTGAAGGAGGTCGTGGAGTTCCTCAAGAGCCCCGACAAGTTCAACACGCTGGGTGCCCGCATCCCCCACGGCGTTCTGCTGGTGGGCCCTCCGGGTACCGGTAAGACCCTGCTGGCCCGTGCCTGTGCCGGTGAGGCGGGGGTGCCCTTCTACTCCATTTCCGGCTCCGACTTCGTGGAAATGTATGTCGGTGTCGGCGCGTCCCGTGTGCGTGATCTGTTTGATAAGGCCAAAAAGACCATGCCCTGCATCATCTTCATCGATGAGATCGATGCCGTGGGCCGTCAGCGCGGCGCAGGTCTGGGCGGCGGCCACGACGAGCGGGAGCAGACCCTGAACCAGCTGCTGGTCGAGATGGACGGCTTTGAGGCCAACGATGGTGTCATCGTGATGGCAGCCACCAACCGTGCCGATATTCTGGATAAGGCCCTGCTCCGTCCGGGCCGCTTTGACCGTCAGGTCTATGTGGGCCTGCCCGATGTCAAGGGCCGCGAGGAGATCCTCAAGGTCCACACCAAGAATAAGCCTCTGGCTCCCGATGTCTCCCTCAGAGTCATCGCACAGCGCACCGCAGGCTTTGCGGGTGCTGACCTGGAGAACCTGGTCAATGAGGCCGCTCTGCTGGCTGCCCGCCGCAGCCGTAAGGCCATCACCATGGAGGACATCGAGGAAGCTTCCATGAAGGTCATGGCAGGCCCTGAGAAGAAGAGCCGTGTTGTGACTGCCGAGGAAAAGAAGCTGACCGCCTACCATGAGGCGGGCCACGCCGTGGCAGGCTTCTATTGCAAGCACCACCCCCGCGTGCACGAGATCACCATCATTCCCCGCGGCCAGGCTGGCGGCTACACCATGTATCTGCCCGAAAAGGATCGCAGCTATGTGACCAAGGGTGAGATGTTCGAGGATATCGTTTCCAGCCTGGGCGGCCGTGTGGCCGAGCAGCTGATCCTGGAGGATATCTCCACCGGTGCCTCCAACGACCTGCAGCAGGCAACCAACATTGCCCGCCAGATGATCACCAAGTACGGCTTCTCCGAGCGCCTGGGCCCTGTGGTCTACGGCACCTCGCAGGAGGAGACCTTCCTGGGCCGTGATTTCACCCAGGGCAAGGGCTACAGCGAGAGCACCGCTGCCGAGATCGATGGCGAGATGCGGGATATCATCGATGAGGCTTACGAGACCTGCCGCCGCACCCTGACGGAGCACATCGACCAGCTCCATGCGCTGGCACAGGCTCTGATGGAACGCGAAAAGCTCAACGAGAAGGAGTTCAACACTGTGATGGCCGGCGGCAAGCTGCCCCCGCGTGACGGTGACGAGCCTGCACAGGAAACCGCCGCACCGGCAGCCCCGGTGGAGACCGCAGAGCCTGCCGAGAGCGCAGAGCCCGCTGAACAGGCGGAGCAGGCCGTGCTGGGCGAGGAAATGCCCGACCCGGCGCAGGATGCCCTGCAGGAAAACGAATGATCGAAGGGAGCGAGTGTCGTGGAGGAAAATTTTAACCCGGTCGCACGCACCCGGGCCAACTATTATACCCCGGGCAGCCCGGTGCAGTTCGTCTGTGTGGAGCTGCTCAAGGGCGAACTCAGCGGCGAGAACGCAGTCTGCCTGACCTTCAAGAACATCTCCAAGGTCACCCTGACTGCACTGGAGATCCACTTCAAGTGCAAGGGTGTAGATGGTATCATCCTGTGTGAGGATGCCTTTGAATACCGCGAGATCGAGGTCAAGCCCGGTGAGAGCTTTGGCATGGACGATGCAGTGTTCGTGACCCAGAAGGCCATCACCAGCGTGGATGTGGTCCTGAAGAACGTATACAGCGGCAAAAAGGTCGTGCATCTGGATGCCATCAAGCGCGTCCGCCTGCCGGCCCCGCGCCGCCTGAGTCCGGAGCTGGAAAAGGCACTGGAAAGCCGGATGAACCGCAGCGGCCTCAAGTATATGCCGCAGGTGTTCGAGAACGGCTGGTACTGTGCCTGCGGTTCCTTCCACCCGAAGGAAGAGGACACGGTCTACTGCACCGAGTGCGGTTGTGACCGCATCCTGCTGCAGAATGCCCTGAACACCCTGCTGCAGCCCGGCCAGAAGGCCGCCCCTGCAGAGCAGGCCCCGGCGGCGGAGGCCACCCGCGTGGTGAGCGCCGCTCCGCAGGAAGAGCCGACCCGCATCGTGGCCAGCGCGCCGGTGCAGGCAGAACCCACCCGGGTCGTCCAGACGGCCCGCCCGGCAGAGCCTGTCAGCGCACCGACCGGCTTTGCACCACCGGTGGAGCACACGCCTGTTCCGGAAGCAGAGCCTACCCGGGTGCTGGATGCCGCCACCCGCGCGGCGTTCCCCGGCAGCGGTGCAGCGGCTGTGGATGACGAGGGCACCCGTGTGATGCCTGCTGCTGCCCGCCGTGCCGCCCTGGCCCGCCAGCCGGAACCCGAGGTGGAGCAGTACGATGAGGAGGACGATGCGGAAGAGAGCCGTGACGGCATTGCCGAGACCCTCGTCCGCTGGGTCCCGCCCATCACCGCCATCGTCTGCGCAGGCATTGCGCTGTGGGGCTTCGTCTATTATCAGTTTATGATGTAAATGAATGACGGAGGAGGCTGCGCTTCCTCCGTTTTTTGGTTGTACGAAGGAGAAACGTTATGCCCGACGAAGCACTGCAAACCGCTTTTGAGATCAAAACTACCTGCGATGAGATCAGCCGCAAGCTACTGCGCTGGCACTGGGAGAACAAGCCCGGGGAGCACAGCCTGGGAGCCCTGCTGGATCACATCCGCACCCGCCAGCAGGAAAGCCCCGAATATTATGACCGTCTGCCCGATCTGGCGGGCCGAAACAGCTGGCAGCAGCTGGATACCACCCTGTGTATGCGGGTGCTGCTGGATCCTGAAAAGGATGCTGCCCGCCCGCTGGATCTGCTGGGCAATACGGAGCACCCCGCTGCTGCCCGCCGGGCCTGCAACGCGGTGCGCACTGCCCGCAATGAAGCGGCCCATGCTTCTGACCGCACGGCGGCTGCGCAGGCGGCGATCCTCTTCAACGAGGCCGTGGAAGCACTGGAAGAAGGCTATGCAGGCGCGCCCCTGCGCACCAGTGAGCTGGGCCAGTATTACAGGCTGGCTGAGGATTATCTGAGCCGCTGCGGGGCCAAAAAGCCCATTGCGTCGGCAGCCCCGGAAGAGAAAGCCCCTCGTGCGGCAAAGTCCGGCCAGAGCACTGCGGGCAGGAAAAAAGAGGGGACTTCCGGCAGTGCTTCCCGCCGCAGCAGCGCAAAGCAGAACACGAGCGGCCGCAGCTCCGGCAGCAGACCCCAGAACCGGAAGCAGGGCAGCAGCCGGAACAGCCGTGCCCGGGCCAGGCAGAAGCAGAAACAGGCCAACCGCACCGTTCTGCTGGTACTGCTGGCGATCCTGGCCGTGGGTCTGCTGATTCGTGGCTTTACCATGAACTGGCAGTGAAAGAGTGAGGAAACTATGAAGCAAAAACTGATTTTTCTGGATATTGACGGTACTTTGCTGCCGCCCGGTGAGATGACCGTTCCGGCCAGTGCCGTGGAGGCCATCCGGCAGGCCCGGGCCAACGGCCACAAGGTGTTTCTGTGCACCGGCCGTAACCTGCGCATGACGAAACCGCTGCTTGCCTACGGTTTCGATGGCTTTGTCTGCTCTGCAGGCGGCTATGTAGGCTGTGATGGGAAAATTCTCGTGGATCTTCCCATGGAGCCTGCGCAGGTCGAGGGCCTGCGGGAGGTGCTGGGGCGTGCCGGTGCCGAGTGTACACTGGAAGCCCGGGATGATACTTACGGCGGCATCAGGATGATCGAGCGGTTCGCCCATTTGTTTCCCCGCAAGCCGGGGCAGCTGAACAGCGAGGCCGAGCGCTGGCGCAAAACGATGGAGTATGGCATGACCATCCGGCCTATTGAGGAATACCACGGAGAGCCGGTTTACAAGGTGGTGTTCATCGCCCCCAACGAGGCCTGCCTTGCCGAGGCAAAGCAGCTGTATGAGGATCAGTTCATCTTCTGCGAGTCCCGTCTGGGGGATACCTCGTCGGCAATCGTCAACGGGGAGCTCATCAACCGCAAGTTCAACAAGGGCACCGGCATCAAGGCCATCTGTGATGATCTGGGGTGTTCGCTGGCCGATACCATCGGCTTTGGCGACAGCGACAATGACCTGCAGATGACCGATGTGGTAGGCATCAGCGTCTGCATGGCCAATGGCTCTGACAACCTGAAAAAGCTCTGCGACCGCATCTGCCCGGCTGTGACGGAGGACGGCGTGGCAAGGGAGCTCAAAACTCTGGGCCTGATCTGAGAGCAGCCTTCCACAAAAGAAGAGATGATAACAAAAAATTCCCGCTCCATCGAGCGGGAATTTTTGTTAGAGAGGGTTATTTCTGATGGACTGCCTTGTGATATACCGCGTAGGCGATCACGGCAGAGAGGGCCTCTGTGATCCAGAAGGCGTGCCAGACACCGGTAGGGCCCATGCGGCCGCACAGCACCCACGCAATGGGCATGATGAAGATGATATAGCGGCAGAGGGAGATGACCAGCGAGGGCACGCCCTTGCCCAGACCCTCCAGTGCGCCGGAGGAGGTAGTAGACACTGCCGAGACGATGAACCCCAGGCAGATGATCCGCAGGGCGGTCTGGCCGATGGCGATGGTCTCGGGGTTAGAGGTGAACAGACCCATCAGCGGGCCTGCAATGGTCAGGCAGAGCAGGGTGCCAATGGCCATGATCCCGGCGCTCAGGCCCAGTGTCAGGTTGTAGAGCCTGGACACACGGCCATGCTCCCGGGCACCGTAGTTGTAGCCCACCAGCGGGCGCATCCCCTGCACGATGCCGTTGGCCGGCAGGTAAAGGAAGGTCTGGAGTTTGTAGTAGATGCCCAGCACCGTCACATAGCTCTGGGAGTAGACCGCCAGCAGGCCGTTCAGGAAGGTGACCAGCAGGCTGGGCAGGGCCAGATTCAGGATGGCCGGTACACCGATGGCATAGAGCTTGCCGTCAAGGGCGGCATCGAACCGCAGGCAGCGGCGGGAGAAGCGGACGGCGACTTCGGTGGTGCAGTAGACATAGAGGTAGACCACAAGGGAAACGGCCTGCCCGATGCCGGTGGCAAGGGCCGCACCGGCAATGCCCAGGGCGGGCACCGGCCCAAGGCCGAAGATGAGGACGGGGTCGAGGGCGATGTTGGTCACGCAGCCGGTGATCAGCGCCACCATGGCAACGTTCATCCGGCCCACGGACTGGAAGATCTTCTCAAAGGCGAGGTCTGCCATGTTGACCAGCGAGAACAGGAACACGATGGTGGAGTAGGTCACGCCCATGTCCACCAGAGTGGGATCGGTAGTGAAGCGGCGCAGGAAGCCGGGCATAATGGCAATGCAGAGGACCATGCCCAGCACACCGTGCAGCAGGGAAAACATCATGCCGTGGGTGGCGGCCCGGTTGGCGTTTTCGTGGTCGCCTGCGCCGAGGTAGAGTGCGATCTGGGCATTGATGCCGATGCCGAAGCCGATGGCTACGGCATTGACAAAGTTCTGGATGGGAAACACCAGCGAAAGCGCCGTCATGGCCTGCTCGCTGATCTGGGCCACAAAGAGGCTGTCCACGATGTTGTACAGGCTGTTCACCAGCATCGAGATGACGTTGGGCAGGGCCATGGAGAGCAGCAGCGGGAACACCGGTCTGGTTTTCATAAAAGTATCGTTCATTTTCATTGCTCCTGAGGGTCAGATTGGGATTTGAAGGCAAAGCAAAAGCCACACAATGGCTTTTGTACCATTGTGTGGCGAAAAGTTGCAGAATGCTGTAAAAATCCACACGATATTTTATTGGTTCAAAGATACCACATCACAGGGATACTTGTCAAGGACTTTTTAAAATAAAAGTATGACTTTTTACAGTGAACCCTTGCCCTTGACAAGGGGCGCGGCGGCGGTAAAATAAGAACAGAACGCACAAAAGGAGGATCTGCCATGAAATGGATGATCGCGTCAGACCTGCACGGGTCGGCTTACTACTGCCGCAAAATGCTGGAGGCCTTTGAGCGGGAGGGAGCCGACCGGCTGTTCCTGTTGGGCGACCTGCTCTACCACGGCCCCCGCAACGACCTGCCCCGAGAGTACGCTCCCAAGGAGGTCATCCCCCTGCTGAACGGGAAAAAGGAGAAGCTGCTCTGCGTGCGGGGCAACTGTGATGCCGAGGTGGACCAGATGGTGCTGGAATTCCCGGTGCTGGCCGATTATGCGGTGCTTCCGGTGGGGCAGCGGCTCATTTATGCGACCCACGGGCATATCTATCATGTGAAAAATCTGCCGCCGCTGGCCCCGGGAGATGTGCTGCTGCACGGGCATACCCATGTTCCGGCCTGGACAGAGTTCGGGCAGGGAAATCTTTACCTGAACCCGGGTTCTGTGAGCATCCCCAAGGAGAACAGCCCCCACAGCTACATGACCCTGGAAGGAAACACGATGCAATGGAAAGAGCTGGAAAGCAGCGCTGTTTTCCATGAACTGACCCTTTGATAAAGTCCCCCGGCCGGTTTTGCGGGCAGCTTGAAATTTGCCCACCGGTATGGTATGATAAAACTGAAAACAGATCGGCAAAGTTCCGCAGAGCAGTGCTGTGCGGGGCAGGAGCTTTTTTGTTTCCGCAATGAGTTAGCTAAAACTAACAAAATGACGAAAACAGCGGGCTGGACTTGTGCAGTTTGACAGGGGTGCCCGCAGATACAGTATGGAGGGGACAACAATGGTAGAAACGATCCTGAGGGTCGATGGTATGATGTGCGGTATGTGCGAGAGCCACATCAATGATGTGGTGCGCAAGACCGCCCGGGTGAACAAGGTGACTTCTTCCCACACCAAGGGCGAGACGGTCATCCTCTCGGAGCAGCCGGTGGATGTGGAGGCGCTGAAGGCTGCCATTGCCGAAACGGGTTACACCGTGACCGGCGTGCAGACCCGGCCCTATGAGAAAAAGGGCTTCTTCTCGTTCCTGAAAAAGTAACAGCCCGGTGTTTCTGGCCGGGCTGATCATGCAAAACAGGAGGTATCTCGTTATGAGGATCTTGGTGTACGGCGCAGGCGTTCAGGGCTGTCAGCTGGCCCACAGTCTGGCACAGAACAAGAAAAATGTGGTCACCCTGCTGGCCCGGGGCGAGTGGAAGGCGGTCATTGACCAGAAGGGCCTGACCATCCGCCACATGCTCCAGCGGAAAACAACGGTGGATCGGATGCAGACGACAGATGTGCTGGCCCCCGAGGATGTGTATGACCTTGTGTTTGTCACGGTGCAGGCCGGGCAGCTGGCCGATGTGCTGCCCATCCTCAAGGCAAACCGGAGCCAGTACTTCATCTTTGTGGGCAATGATCCCTATGCGCAGGAGATGCTGCAGGCCATGCAGCGCCCGGTGGATAAGATCGCCTTTGGCTTCCAGAACAATGCAGGCCGCCGGGAGCATGACCGGCTGGTCAGTGTGCACATGGGGATGGGAATGACCGTCGGCGGCGCAACCGCTCCCTTGTCCGGCGCGTTCCGCCTGCGGCTGCAGGCTGCCTTTGAGGGGACTCATTACAAGCTGACCTATTACAGCGATATGGACGAGTGGCTCAAGAGCCACATCGCCTTTATCCTGCCCTGCGCCTATGCCTGCTATGCGGTGGATGGGGAACTTTCCCGCACCACAGTGGAACAGCGCAGGATGATCGTGGATGCCGCCTGGGAGTGCTGTGAGATGCTGAAAGCGGCAGGTGTTCCCGTGAACGATGCGGAGAACACCGACCGCTACCGCGAGGGCACCAAACAGCGGAAAAAGACCGAGCGGATGGTCTACTGGATGGCGCAGACGGTCGTTGGGAAGTGGTGCATTTCGGATCACGCCATGCGTGCGGTGAGCGAGATGCAGTATCTGGATGAAGCGTTTGCCGCCCTGCGCGCCACCACATTGGTGGAGATGACTGCCTGGGATGAACTGCGCAGATCCCTGCCCAGAAAGAAGTAAGAGCCGGAAAATGTCCGGAGCATGAGAAAAAGCCTGTCGGTTTTTGCGCTGACAGGCTTTTTCTATTGGTTCAGCGCCCAGAAGGCGGCAAGCTGCTGCTCCAGCTCTGTGGTGCTGCGCAGGTATTGGAGCTGGTGCCAGTGGCGGGGGAACAGGCGGGTGTATTCGGCGCGGGCAAAGCGGTCATCCAGCAGAAGCACCACGCCTCTGTCTTCCTGCGTGCGGATGACCCGGCCCGCCGCCTGCAGCACCTTGTTCATGCCCGGGAAACGGTAAGCGTAGTCGAAACCGGTGCCGCCCGCCTCGTCATAGTAGCGGCGCAGGATCTCCTGCCGGGGGTTCACCTGAGGCAGGCCCACCCCCACGATGGCACACCCGATGAGCCGGTCGCCCACCAGATCCACGCCCTCGCCAAAGATGCCGCCCATGACCCCGAAGCCCAGCAGCGTTTTTGCGGGGCTTGGGCCGAACTGTTCCAGAAAGGCTGCCCGGGCCGCGTCGTCCAGACCACTCTCCTGGGCCAGCGTCCCGATGTCCGGGTAACGGGCGGTGAAGTCCTCATATACCTGCCGCAGATAGGCGTAGCTGGGGAAAAAGGCCAGATAGTTGCCCACCTTGGCCCGGGCCAGTGCGGCCAGCGCATCCGAGACGGCCTGCACACTGGCCTCCCGGTCCCGGTAGCGGGTGGAGATGCCGGGCAGGCAGTAGAGCCCCAGATGTTCGGGCGGAAATGGGCTTTCCAGTGCCACAGCCCGGGCATCGGGACAGCCCAGCACGGAGCGGTAGTAGCCCGGCGGGGTGAGCGTTGCGCTGAACAGCGCCGCCGCCCGCCCGGCGGCAAGGCTGGCATCCACAAAGGGGGCGGGGTCAAGGCAGAGCAGCTCCCATTCCAGCTCGCTGCCCCGGGCTGTCAGCTGGGTGACAAAATGCGCGTCGTACCGCTCTGCTGCCCGGGTGATATCCTGCACCGCAAAGTAGAGCTCCAGCAGCTGGGCGTGGGCATCAGCCTCCGGGTTGGCCTCCAGCCAGTCCTGCAGGGGGGCCTGCAGGCTGAACAGCAGTCGGAGCAGCTCCTTCGGCAGCTCTTGCAAAAAGACTGTGCCATCCCGCGCCAGCAAAGGCTCCGGCAGCGGGAAGGCGGCTTCTGCCGGTTCGGTATCCAGAAGGCTGGTCTGCCGGGTGAGATCCTCCGTCGGCGATTCGGTGGGCGATGAACCCCGGCGGGGGGCCAGCTTCGCTACCGCCCGGCGCGCTTCCAGAAAGTCTCTGTCTGCCTTTGTCAACGCGGTTTTCAGTGCGCTTTTTCCTTTGCCGATGGCCCGTCTGGCATCGGTCAGGCTGCTCTTGCAGAACCGCGCCGAGTACATGGCTCTGGCCCGGTCCGGCAGGTTGTGGGCTTCATCGATGAGAAAAATGTAGTCGCCCGCCGCATCGAAAAAGCGCCGCAGGTGCACGGTGGGGTCGAACAGATAGTTGTAGTCCCCGATGACCACATCACACCACTCGCTCAGGTCCAGCCCCAGCTCAAAAGGGCAGACCCTGTGCCGCCGGGCAGTCTCGGTCAGGGCGGCCCGGTCATAGGGGACGGCGCTGTCCAGCAGGTCGGCCAGCGCATCCTTCAGCCGCTCGTAGTAGCCGTTGGCGTAGGGACAGGCTTCCGGCAGGCAGGCGGGACGGCCCTCAGCATCCTTACACAGGCAGGCCTTCTCCTTGGCGGTCAGGGTCACGCTGCGCAGGGAAAGCGCCGGGTCTGCCGCCCGCAGACGGGCCAGTGCATCCTCAGCAGCGGCCTGTGTTGTGTTGCGGGCGGTCAGGTAGAAGATCTTTTCCCCCTTGCCCTCGCCCATGGCTTTCAGGGCAGGGAAGAGGGCACTCATCGTTTTGCCGATGCCGGTGGGTGCCTGGCAGAACAGCCGGGTACCGCCCTTCTGCTCTGCCTTGCCCGCAGCACAGGCGCGATAGATCTCCCCGGCAAGGGCACGCTGCCCGGGACGGTAAGCTGGAAACGGAAATTGCAGGGCCCCAAGGCTCCGGTTGCGGGATTCCACCCAGTCCAGCTGCCGCCGTGCCCAGGGAAGATACTGCCGCAGTAAGTCGTTGAGAAACGCATCCAGCTCAGCGGCAGAGAAGTGCCGGGTATAGCGGATGATCTCATCGGTGTCGATCTGGTAATAGGTCAGCCGGACATCCAGTGCTTCCAGCTCCCGCTGCTCGGCGCAGATGGCCCCGTAGACCATGCCCTGCGCCCAGTGGCAGGGGTTCATGTCCTCCGTGATGGCATCGGTGGGCGCGGCGGTGGTCTTGATCTCGTCGATGACCACCGTGCCGTCCTCATCGGTAAAAATGCCGTCGGCACGGCCCTCGATGGTGAACCCGATTCCCTCCATCGTCCGCTCTGCCGTGAGGAACACCTCGGCGGCGTAGCCTTCACCCGCCGCCTTCTGAAGCCTGCGGTGGATGCGTGCGCCCTCGTTGGCCCGGTCAAAGCCGGTAAAGCGGCTGTCGATACTGCCGGTGCGGAGCAGGAACTCCACCAGTTCCCGGACAGAGAGACGGATGGCTGGCATGGGGTTCACTTCCTTTCTCTTGAAATTCTGCGCTTCGGTCAGGTTGTACAGAGCAGGGCCTACCCGAGACCCAGGATCTTTTGACAATTTGCTGCAACAGCATTCACCTGGTCAAAATCCACGGCGGCCCGGTAATAAGTCTCCAGCTCATCATGGCAGTTCTTGGCCTGAGCCATCAGGGCTACAGCCTGGTCGATGAGCTCGGAGGCGGCACGGTCATTGAAGCGCAGGCGGGCGCGGAAGCCGGACAGGTTCTCCCGGTCCACAAAGCGGGTGCAGCGCACGGCCTGCACGCCGGGCAGCTGGATGGGATGCCAGAGGTTGTCGGTCAAAAAAGCCAGCCGCAGGGCCGGGATGAAGATATGGTCGATCTGATCTTCAGGGTGCATGGCGCAGGGGCAGGTGATGATGTGGTAGCCCCGGGCCAGTGCTTCGGCCCGGATGAGTTCCAGCAGCAGGCGGGAGACCGCCCCGTAATCATCCCGGAATACCACATACCGGTCGGCCAGCGCTTCCACCGTGCCCCGGTAGAATACCATCCCCTTGGGGGTGATGGCTGAGAGCAGCCGCAGCTCCTCGCTGGCGGTGCCCTCGGTGCGGGGAAGCAGCCGGGTGCAGAGCCGCTTGACGTAGCGGCGAACCTTTTCAAAGTTGGCGCTGCAGGCCTCGGCCCGGCGGCTGTCCAGCATCAGGCTGCCCGCCGATGCGATATACCGGGCTGCCCGGCCCCGCAGGACGGCATTCCGGGCAAACAGGGCCTTGACCTCGTCCCGGTGGGGAGTCAGCTTTCCGGCATCGATGGTGTGGTACAGGCTCACCACCAGCTCATCAGCCCCGGGCGCGTCCGGTTCCACCACATGGGGCGCGGTGGCATCGATGATGGCGCGTTTCTGGTCGAGGAAGATGACCCCGTCCAGACTGTCCGGGTCGCTGGCACAGTGGATCTTTTCGATGCGCTGGCCCTGCTGCTCGGCGGCCTGGGCCAGATGCTTCATCAGGGTGGATTTGCCGCATCCCGGCCCGCTTTTGATGAGAAGCATCTGCATCCCGGGCTCCCGGCGCAGCGGCTCAAAATAACCCTTGAAGCCCGCCGGTGTGGTGGCCCCCAGAAAGAAATCGGGGGAACGGCTTTGGATCGTTTTCATATCAGAACACCTCACTTTTGCTTTAGGGTATGCAAAAATGAAGGGAGATGATACTTGGAAACGGCCTTGCCCTCTCAGTCTCGCTCCGCTCGCCAGCTCCCCCAAAGTGGGAGCCCTTGGCAGTTTTTGTGAGCTTCATCTTTCTGCCAAGGCCTCTCCCTTCGGGAGAGGTGGCATTGCGACAGCAATGACGGAGAGGGTGAGCTTGTTAATATGTGTGCCCGCACACCTCGTGGATCTTCTCCCGCAGAGCCACAAAATCCGCAAAGGCGGCGGGCTTGTTCTGCGCCTGCCGGAGCAGGGCAGCGGGGTGGAAGGTGCCCATGAACCACACGCCGTTCTTTTGCACAAAGGTGCCGTGCTCCTTGGTCACGGAGAAATCGGTGCGGATCATCCGCTGGGAAGCGATGCGGCCCAGGCAGACCACGATCTTTGGCTGCAGCAGTTTGAACTGTTCCCGGAGCCATGGCATACAGGCCTCGCTCTCGGTGGGCAGCGGGTCACGGTTCTGGGGCGGGCGGCACTTGACGATGTTGGCAATGTAGCAGTTTTTGCTCCGGTCCAGATCGATGGCAAACAGGTATTTGTCCAGCAGCTGGCCGCTGCGGCCCACAAAGGGCAGGCCCTGCTCGTCCTCGCTCTGGCCCGGGCCTTCGCCCACGAACAGCACCTCAGCAGTCTGGACACCCTGCCCGAACACCACATGGGTGCGGTCAGTGCACAGCTCACATCTGCGGCAGGCAAGGCACTCGGCCTTTAATGTATCCCAATCCATAGCAGTTTGATCTCCTTGCAGCTGAATGATAATTTATTCACAAATAAAAAATGGTTTTCTCCTAAAATAATAGCACAAAAAGCCAATTTTGTCTTGAACTTTTTGCCGGGTGTGCTAGAATAAAAGAGAAAGGCATCCTTGTGTCCAACAGGCACCGGATGTGAATATTGGATAGTTAATTCGGAGGTAATCAACAATGGCTGATATGTTCGCACCGCTGGTAGCACAGCTGAAGGCAAACCCCAAGACGATCGTTTTTACCGAGGGCAATGACCCCCGCATCCTGGAGGCAGCCAGCAAGCTGCTGGCCGAGGGCGTTCTGAAGGTTGTCATGGTGGGCAACGAGGCTGAGTGCAAGGCCGCTGCTGCCGCAGGCAATTTTGATATTTCCGCTGCTGAGATCATTGACCCTGAGAACTACGCAGGTTTCGACGAGATGGTGAACACCATGGTCGAGCTGCGCAAGGGCAAGCAGACCGCTGAAGAGTGTACCGCAATGCTGAAGAAGTCCAACTACTTCGGCACCATGCTGGTCAAGATGGGCAAGGCTGACTGCCTGCTGGGCGGCGCTACTTACTCCACCGCCGATACCATCCGCCCCGCTCTGCAGCTGGTCAAGACCAAGAAGGGCGCACACCTGGTGAGCTCCTGCTTCATTCTGGACCGTGACTTTGGCGAAGAGGGCCTGAAGCGCATTGCCATGGGCGACTGCGCTGTCAACATTGATTACACCGATACCGTTGATAAGGCTACCGGCGAGGTCAAGCTCGCTGCATCCGCAAAGCTGGCTGAGGTGGCCGTTGAGACTGCCAAGACCGCAAAGCTGTTCGGCATCGATCCGAAGGTCGCAGTTCTGAGCTTCTCCACCAAGGGTTCCGGCAAGGGCGGCACCGTTGCTCTGAGCCATGACGCTACCATCAAGGCTCAGGAGATGGACCCCGAGCTGGCTGTGGACGGCGAGCTGCAGTTTGACGCTGCCGTTGCTCCCGAAGTTGCACAGGTCAAGTGCAAGGGCAGCAAGGTGGCTGGTCAGGCCAACACCTTCATCTTCCCCTGCATCGAGGCCGGCAACATCGGCTATAAGATCGCTCAGCGTCTGGGCGGCTACGCTGCCTACGGCCCCATCCTGCAGGGCCTGAACGCACCCATCAACGACCTGTCCCGTGGCTGCAACGCTGACGAGGTCTATAAGATGAGCCTGATCACTGCCTGCCAGTCTTAATTTGCGAATTAAGCGCTTTTGCCCCCTCCGGTTTTGCACCGGAGGGGGCTTTTGCTGTATAAGGGAACGTGCAGTTTCGCACAACCTCTCAGCCCGTGACTGAGAGGTTGTGCAGAGAAAGGCTTTTCCTAAGCGATGTCGGTAAGGTTTAATACTTGCATTCTCCCCCGAAACATGCTATAATAATCAAGCACAAAATGTGCCATGCCGGACAGCGCCTGCTGCGTGGTTCGGCATACGGATGCGGGCCCTGTACGATGGGGCCGCTGTGAACCAGGTCAGGTGGGGAACCAAGCAGCCTTAAGCGGTGTGTCCCGTGCGTTTCAGTCAGCCTGCATCCGTATGCCGAGTTACGCAAGGCGGGGGTCAACCCCCGTCAGCGCTGCCCGGCTTTTTTGTTGAAAGGGGAGAAGCAGATGTATCGAGCCCTGTACCGCAAGTGGCGGCCCCAGCGGTTTGAGGACGTGGTGGCCCAGCGCGGCATCGTGACCGCACTGCGCAACCAGATCGCCACAGGCCGTGTGGGCCACGCTTATCTGTTTACCGGCGTGCGCGGCACCGGAAAGACCACCTGTGCCAAGATCTTTGCCAAGGCAGTCAACTGCCTGCATCCCCAGAACGGTGACCCCTGCGGTGAGTGTGAGATCTGCAGAGGCATCGACAACGGCAGCATTCTGGACGTGGTGGAGATGGACGCGGCCTCCAACAACGGCGTGGACGATATCCGTGATCTGCGTGATGAAACGGCCTACACCCCCAGCGCCTGTCATTATAAGGTATATATCATCGACGAGGTGCACATGCTCTCCACGGCAGCGTTCAATGCCCTGCTGAAAACGCTGGAGGAGCCGCCCGCCCACGTCATCTTTATTCTGGCGACCACGGAGATTCAGAAGGTTCCCGCCACCATCCTTTCCCGGTGCCAGCGGTACGATTTTACCCGCATCGGCCCCGAGGACATCGCCCAGCGTGTGGAGTACATCGCCGGGCAGGAGGGATTGGAGTTGTCCGGCGAGGGGGCGGAGCTTATCTCCCGCCTTGCCGATGGTGCCATGCGAGACGCGCTGTCCATTCTGGATACCTGTGCCGGTGTCACGGCAAAGATCGATGCGGACGTTGTCCGCCGGATGGCAGGTGTGACCGACCGGAGCTATCTGTTCCATATTTCGGATGCGCTGGAAGCGCAGGATGCCGCCGCGGCACTGGCACAGCTGGCTCAGCTGCGTCAGCAGTCGGTGGATGTGAAGCGGCTGACTGAGGAGCTCATTGCCCATTACCGTGCGCTGATGCTGGCGGCCCTGCCCGGCGGGCAGGCACTGCTCTCGGGTGTATCCCCGGAAGAGGAGAAGCTCTATCTGGAAAAAGGCCCCCGGATGGGGCAGCGGGAGGCGATCCGGGCCATCCGGGCGCTGGGCAACGCTCTGGAGCACATGACCCGGGGCAGCGACCAGCGGATAGAGCTGGAACTGGCCCTGTTCAGCCTTTCGGAGCCGCCCCAGCAGGTGGCGGTACAGGCTGTGCCCGCCGCCCGGCCTGCGGTCCCTGCACAGGAGGCCCCCAGACCGTTTGCGTCGGCACCGGTCAAGCCTTTTGTATGTGCACCGGCGGCATCGGCTCCCGTGCAGGAAACTTCTGTGGAACCGGCGCCGATGCAGCAGTCTGAGCCGGAACCGGCACCTCAGCCCGTGGAACCGCCCAAGGCAGAAGCAGCAGCTTCTGCGGAAGAAGAGCTGCCGCCCCTGCCGGAGGAACCGCCGGTGACTTCGGAGGCCCCGCCCCCCTGGGACGAGCCGACCCCGGCTGCGCCGCCGCAGAGAGAAGCGCCTCCGGCTCCTGCGCAGGAAGTGTCTGCGGCCCAGCCTCAGCCGGAGCCCAAGCCGGAATATACGGCTGACCCGGCGCTGAACAAGCCCCGCAAGGTGGCGGCAGAGGGGATCAATCCCTTCCCGCAATGGGCAGAGGTCATCAAGCTCCTGCAGGAACAGGATCCCATGCTCTACACCTACCTGAAAAAGTCCAAGGGTTACTTTGATGGTACCCGGGTGCTCATCGATGGCGGAAAGACCTTCCGGGATTTTATCCGCGCCAACAAGGAAAGCCAGAAGCTCATCAAAAAGCTGATCGCACAGGTGTCCGGTGTGGCGGTGCCCATCGGCCCCTATGAATCCAAGACAGTCAATCGCGCTTCGGCCAACGCCGAGGAATCCCTCCGCAAGCTGGAACAGCTGGGGCTGGAGGTGTCGATTGAGGATAGTGAACGCAAAAAACGATAAATAAAAGGAGAACCAACCATGAAAGCAAGAATGCCCGCAGGCTTCGGCCGCCCCGATATGAACTCCCTGATGCGTCAGGCCCAGAAGATGCAGGAAGATATGAAGGCAAAGCAGGCAGAGCTGGAAGCTGCTGAGTACACCGGCAGTGCATCCGGTGAGATGGTCACTGTGAAAATGAACGGCAAGCACGAGGTGCTGAGCATCACCATTAAGCCTGAGGCCGTGGACCCCGATGATATCGAGATGCTGGAAGACCTGGTGGCTGCTGCCGTCAATGCAACCGTCAAGCAGGTGGATGAGACTGCCGAGGCCGAAATGGGCAAACTGACCGGCGGCCTGAACATTCCCGGTCTTTGATCAAAGTGGAGGAGCACCATGGGTTATAATGCAGCCCCGCTGGAAAAGCTGATCGAAGAATTCAGCAAGTTCCCGGGCATTGGGCGGAAGGGCGCGACCCGGATGGCCTATCAGGTACTGAGCATGTCGGATCAGGATGCCGCCGCACTGGCAGCTGCGATCCAGAACGCCCACACCAAGCTCCACCGCTGCCGTGTCTGCCAGAATTATACCGAAGCCGAGCTCTGTCCCATCTGCGCCAGTGCCAAGCGGGATCGCTCTGTCATCTGTGTGGTGGAAACGCCCCGTGACGTGCAGGCGTTTGAGCGCACCCGGGAGTACCATGGAATGTACCATGTGCTCCACGGTCTCATCAGCCCCATGGATGGCATCGGTGCTGAGCAGCTGACGGTCAAGGAACTGCTGGCCCGTCTGGGGGACGGTGAAGTGAAGGAAGTGATCATGGCTATGAACCCCACCGTTGAGGGCGAGGCAACGGCCATGTATCTGGCAAAGCTCATCAAGCCCCTGGGCATCAAGACCACCCGTCTGGCCTATGGCCTGCCCGTGGGTGCCAGCCTGGAGTATACCGATGAGACGACTCTGTACCGGGCGCTGTCCGGCCGGGGAGAATTGTAATCGTTTGTGTTTCAAAGCCCTGCGTTTGCGCGCGGGGCTTTGTGCTGTTTATGGGATAAAGAAGAAACACCCGGCCGGGGAAATGAAACAAATTCAAGAAATATAGAAAAAACTCAAAAAAGATGCAAAAAAGTGTTGACAGAAGGGCGGGGATGTGGTATTATACTTGAGCGCCAAGGGCCGCCGGAAAGAATGACTTCTGAAAGCGGCAGAAGCAAAGCGAAAGAACCAATATGGATACGTTGAAAAACGAGCCACAAGTTCGAAAAAATCGAAAAGCTTCCGAAAAAAGTGCTTGACAAAAAATCACTTCTGTGGTAAAATAATCAAGTCGTCAGCCGCTAAGGCTGAGGCGCACAGGACCTTGAAAATTGAACAATATCGAAAAACTTGTAACGGAACCTATTTTCGTGTTGGAAAAACACGTTAAACAATTCCAAACAAAGTAATTCACACAGGACGCAAGCGATTGCGTGCTGAGCGAAACAAGATTTAACACTTTTAAGTGATAAATATCATTTATAAAGAGTTTGATCCTGGCTCAGGACGAACGCTGGCGGCGCGCCTAACACATGCAAGTCGAACGAGCGAGAGAGAGCTTGCTTTCTCGAGCGAGTGGCGAACGGGTGAGTAACGCGTGAGGAACCTGCCTCAAAGAGGGGGACAACAGTTGGAAACGACTGCTAATACCGCATAAGCCCACGGCTCGGCATCGAGCAGAGGGAAAAGGAGCAATCCGCTTTGAGATGGCCTCGCGTCCGATTAGCTAGTTGGTGAGGTAACGGCCCACCAAGGCGACGATCGGTAGCCGGACTGAGAGGTTGAACGGCCACATTGGGACTGAGACACGGCCCAGACTCCTACGGGAGGCAGCAGTGGGGAATATTGCACAATGGGGGAAACCCTGATGCAGCGACGCCGCGTGGAGGAAGAAGGTCTTCGGATTGTAAACTCCTGTTGTTGGGGAAGATAATGACGGTACCCAACAAGGAAGTGACGGCTAACTACGTGCCAGCAGCCGCGGTAAAACGTAGGTCACAAGCGTTGTCCGGAATTACTGGGTGTAAAGGGAGCGCAGGCGGGAAGACAAGTTGGAAGTGAAATCTATGGGCTCAACCCATAAACTGCTTTCAAAACTGTTTTTCTTGAGTAGTGCAGAGGTAGGCGGAATTCCCGGTGTAGCGGTGGAATGCGTAGATATCGGGAGGAACACCAGTGGCGAAGGCGGCCTACTGGGCACCAACTGACGCTGAGGCTCGAAAGTGTGGGTAGCAAACAGGATTAGATACCCTGGTAGTCCACACCGTAAACGATGATTACTAGGTGTTGGAGGATTGACCCCTTCAGTGCCGCAGTTAACACAATAAGTAATCCACCTGGGGAGTACGACCGCAAGGTTGAAACTCAAAGGAATTGACGGGGGCCCGCACAAGCAGTGGAGTAT
>ERZ836760.245-NODE-245-length-87761-cov-206.012656_pt1 | contig 87761 bp, 84 predicted proteins | sample MGYA00519941_ERZ836760 | MGnify/ENA primary metagenome ERZ836760 (study PRJEB31850, sample SAMEA3708807) | human gut metagenome | biome: human gut; feature: human-associated habitat; material: faeces | place: China | collected 2014 ... | reverse complement strand
ATAAGGAGACTATTATGAAAGCCGTACAAATTGTAAAACCAAATCAATTAGAAGTAATTGACATTGAAAAACCAGTTATTGATCCTAAAAATAATGTATTAGTAAAAATGACCGCTGCGGGAATCTGCGGATCTGATGTTGGAATTTATCATGGCACCAATGCTGCAGCTACTTATCCGCGTATTATCGGACACGAAATGGTTGGTGTCGTTGCAGAGGTTGGAGATACTGTTTCTTCTTTAAAAATAGGCGACCGTGTTATCATCAATCAGGTAACAAGCTGTGGTCACTGCTACCCATGTTCCAAAAACCGTGGAAATGTATGTGACAACCTCAAAGTAAGAGGCGTACATATTGATGGTGGTTACCGCGAATATATCGCTGTTCCTGAATCTGACTGCTATCTTCTTCCGGATTCACTCTCCGATCAGGATGCCGTTATGATCGAGCCGACTACCATCGCTATCCAGTCCTGCACCCGTGCTGAACTCGAAAAAGACGACATGCTTCTTATTTATGGTGCAGGCGCACTTGGAAGTTCAATTTTAAAAATTGCACACACAATCTGTGACCACATCATTGTAGCAGATATTATGGATGACAAACTCGCAGAAGCCAGAGAACATGGCGCACAGTTTACAATCAATGCTGCAACCGAAGATTTTCAGGCAAAGGTTCTGGAATACACACACGGCAGAGGTTCCACTGTTTCTATTGATGCCGCATGTGTAAAAAATTCTCTCTTGTTATTACTTCAGGCTACTGGTAATGCCGGTCGTGTTATCACTATGGGCTTTTCCACCGCTCCAACCGAAGTAAACCAGTTCCTGATCACTTCCAAAGAGCTGGATGTGAGAGGTTCCCGCCTCCAAAATAAAATGTTCGGAAAAGCAATTGATATGATTAAGGAAGGTACTCTTGACCTGAACAATTCTATTTCGCATACATTTCCGCTTACAAAAGCGCAGGAAGCTTTTGATTTTGTTGACAGCAGAGATCCTTCCATCCGCAAAATTGTTTTTACTTTTGATTTTTAAAAATTATCTGGCAAAAGTTTTTATTTGATAGTATACTAGTATATTATTAAGGAAATGGGGAGAAAAAATGGTCATTCTTCAAAAGGAACGCTCTGAAAATTCCAGATCCTATGCTGTCAGAGTGCTCTTATATAACATCATTCATCTGGAATTGCAGCCCGGAACCGCTGTCAGTGAAAATGAGCTTTCCACCACACTGTCCTTGTCAAGGACACCGGTCCGCGAAGCTTTAATTGAATTAAACCGCATCGGTCTGGTTGAAATCCTGCCACAGCGCGGCAGCTATATTTCCAAAATTGATTACAATATCGTAGAAGAATCGCGTTTTTTACGGCTTGTAACGGAAAATGCAATTTTAAAGCTTCTGTGTGATAAGATTGCAGATGCTGATATGGACGCCCTTGATTATAATATAAAAAAGCAGCAGCGCAGCCTCGAACAGAAGGATCGAGAGACTTTTCTGGAATTAGACAATGAATTTCATGAGCTGTTGTTCCGCGCTGCAGATAAAATGTGGTCTTACCATATTATCAAGGAACAGATGGTTCACTTTGACCGTCTCCGCTCCCTTTCCACAAAATCAAAGCAACACGATTATGTATTAAAAGACCACGAAGATATTTTGTATGCAATCAGACGACATGATAGTGAAATGGCAGAAATGCTTATGACCCGGCATTTAACCCGGCATTTATCGGAGAAAAAAGAATTGCTAACAATGTATCCTGATTATTTCACAAATAATTAAGACTGCCGATCATATAACCGGCAACTTTTGAAAAGACTGTCCAGAAATTGGCAGTCTTTTTCTCTTGTTAATTTCCCGTTTTTAGGGAAATTATGTTTTTATTTCTTGTTTATTTCCCAAAAATATCATATTATAGGAAATATAGAATAATTGCATATGCAATGGAGGGCATTATAATGGATAAAAAATTTTTGAAGGCAAAAGATATTGCCCAGCTTTGGGGAATTACTCCCCGGAGGGTAAATCAGCTCTGCACTGCCGGTTTTATTAACGGTGCATACAAAGAAGGAAGATACTGGTTGATCCCTTCTGATACAACAAAACCGGAAATCCTTCGAAACAAACAAACCCCACCTTTGTCCGGCAGATTACTCCCATGTCCGGTTGGAATCACTTCATATAAAGAAGTTTCCAAAGAATGCTATTATGTCGACAAAACGCTTCTCATAAAAGATATAATTGACGACCACAGCAAGGTTTATCTTTTCACAAGACCGCGCCGTTTTGGGAAAACACTTACCATGGACATGATCCGAACCTATTTTGAAAAAACATCCACAGATACATCCATATATTTTTCAGATAAAAAAATCTGGAATTGCGGAGATGCTTACAAGCAGCTTCAGGGGACTTATCCGGTCATTTTTCTGTCTTTTAAAGATGCACATCAGACTAACTGGACTGATATGTACCGCAGTCTGTGTTTTACCTTAAAAGAAGAATTTCTTCGCCATATAGAACTTTTATCAAGCAAAGCAATTAATGAATACGACAAAAAATACATTCACAATCTCATAAATGATGTCGCTGATTCTACCGATTATCAGTTTGCTCTTGGCAAGCTTTCTTCTTTACTTGCCACACATTATAACCAGAAAGTTATTATTATTATTGATGAGTACGACACGCCAATCCAACAAGGACACTTATATCATTATTATAATGAAGTTGTCGGTTTTATGCGGAATCTTTTCTCCTCCGCTTTAAAAGACAATGAGAATCTGGAATTTGGCATTTTGACTGGAATACTCCGCATTGCAAAAGAAAGTTTATTCAGTGGTTTAAATAATCTTGTTGTAAACACGATTTTGGATGACAAGTACTCAGAGTATTTCGGTTTTACCGTAAACGATATATCAAATATGGCAGCTTACTATGGAATGGCAGAAAAACTTTCAGAAATTAAAGAATGGTATGACGGTTATCTCTTCGGAAATACAGAAATATATAATCCGTGGTCTGTGATTAATTATTTTAACAATAACTGTAAACCAAAGGCTTTCTGGTCCCGAACAAGCGGCAATGAAATTATTGGTGAACTCATCCGCAGTTCCGACAAAGAAGTGTACGAAAGTCTCTCACTTTTACTGCAAGGAAAAGAAGTGCAATCCATTATTAATACGGATATTATTTACCCGGAGGTAAATGCTGATTCTGACACAATCTACAGCTTTCTGCTTGTCGCCGGATATCTGCGTGCCACAAATGTGATCAGTGAATTTAATGACAACCCGATTTGTTCTCTTAAACTGCCTAACCGAGAGATAAAAAGTGTTTTCCAGAAAGAGATTTTGGATAATTATAATACCTTGTTTAACGGCTCCCTGCTCCGAGATTTCGAACTTGCTCTTCGAACAGGTGATACTACTCTTTTCACTGACACCTTGCAAAAATATCTCTTGCAGTCTGCCAGTACTTTTGACACTACAAACGAAAATTTTTATCACGGAACTGTTTTCGGAATGTTGGCAATACTCTCAGACCGATATTATATCTCTTCCAACAGAGAATCTGGCGAAGGGCGTTTTGATATACAGCTTGAGCCAAAAGATAAATCCCAATTGGGCTATATTATTGAATTTAAAGCTGGAAAAAACCTTTCAGATACCGAACTTGCTGATTCTGCGTCAAGTGCGATACAACAGATCCAAAGCAAAAAATATTCTACCGACATGGAATATCATGGTATAAAAAAGATTGGACTTTTTGGGATTGCATTCAGTGGCAAACGTGTTGCAGCTAAATATGAAGAAATACAACTCCATTCATAAGACACATCCTCTCATAATTCTGAAAAACTAGGGAATCAGGATTATGAGAGAATTTTTTGTCCAAAAATTGGATCCAGAAATTGGCAGTCTTTTTCTCTTGCATTCTTTTTCCGAATGTGGTATTCTCATTTTATCGAACATATGTTCTATCCTATTCTTTGATTGGAGGAGATCACATCCAGATGAAAATCCAGCAAAATATGTCACTGATGGAAAAACTTACGATTCTCTCAGACGCTGCAAAATACGATGTCGCCTGCACGTCAAGCGGTGTGGACCGCGGTGGTGACGGCATCGGCCTTGGCAACTCTATTTCCTGTGGGATCTGTCATACTTTTTCCGCAGATGGACGGTGTGTTTCCCTTCTCAAGATTTTATTTACAAACGAATGTATTTTTAACTGCTCTTATTGCCAGAATAATTGTAACTCCGATGTCCGGCGGGCTGCCTTTACCCCGGAGGAAGTCTGCGAACTGACGATGGAATTTTACCGGCGGAATTATATTGAAGGTCTTTTTTTAAGTTCCGGCATTATGGTAAGCCCCAACTATACGATGGAACTTTTATACCAGACCCTTTATAAATTGCGCACAGTGCACCATTTTAACGGTTACATCCATGTGAAAGCGATTCCCGGCGCCGATCCTCTGCTGATTGAAAAAACTGGTTTTCTGGCTGACCGCATGAGTATTAATCTGGAACTGCCTACCGCAGACAGCCTGAAAAAGCTTGCGCCCTGCAAGTCGAGAAATACCATCCTGAAGCCAATGCGCATGGTTCAGAACGGTATTACGGAAAATAAGAATGAAGTCGCTCTTTACCGGCACGCCCCGAAGTTCGTACCCGCAGGACAGAGCACACAGATGATCATCGGCGCAACCCCGGAAAACGATTACCAGATTGTGAGCATTGCCGAGAATCTGTATCAGAAATTTGATTTAAAGAGAGTGTTCTATTCTGCCTTTGTGAATGTCACCCACAACAGCAATCTTCCTGCACTGCCCGGCGGTCCGCCGCTCTTGCGGGAACATCGTCTGTATCAGGCAGACTGGCTGCTCCGCTATTATAAGTTTAAAGCCGACGAGCTTTTAAGTCCGGAGCGGCCGGACTTTAACATTTTTCTCGACCCCAAGTGTGACTGGGCGATCCGGCATCTGGAATATTTCCCGGTCGAGATCAACCGTGCAGACTATGATACACTGCTCCGTGTCCCGGGTATTGGCTATAAATCTGCCAGCCGCATTGTAAAAGCAAGACGCCACAGCACCCTCGATTTTGCTGATCTCAAGAAGATAGGTGTTGTGTTGAAACGCGCTCTTTATTTTATCACCTGCTCCGGCAGGATGATGTACCGCACGAAGCTGGAAGAAGATTATATCTGCCGCAATCTGATGGGCGATAAGACACAGATACCACGTGAGATCCGTGAGAGCGGTTATCAACAATTGAGCCTGTTCGATACCGGCTTATCCACGGAGCCGCTTCCGCTGTCGTAGATAAATGTAAAACTTTTATTTCCCTGAATATTTTTCTCAAGACAGGAGCAGGACATTATGCATGTATTTATCTGTGAAAACACACCAAACGGAATATTGACCGGCGTATACGATGCCTGGGAATTAAAGATTCAGGAAAGATGCTCCCACGCTGATATTTATCTGGTATCCGGTCAGCCGGATAATTACGAGCTGTTTTGCGACTACCACACCGTCGCACCATCCGCTGAAAAAGCCGGAAAAGTTGTTTCCACGCTAAACCGGAAGCTTGGACACGATTTTTACGAGACAATCCTTACTGCTATTTTATCCATTGATCTTTCCGGCAAGAAGAAGATGGACAAAGCGAACGCCGTGTATCAGACGATCGTTGCCGCACTTGATTCACCAAAGGGTGCCCGTGTATTGGATTCACTGAGTAATCCTTATATTTACCGTGTCTTTGAATTGTCCAGAGCCACAGCCTCCGAAGCCCACCACCTGAAAGGTTTTCTGCGCTTTTCGGAACTGCAGAACGGCGTTCTGTTTTCCACGATCCATCCCCAAAATAATGCCCTGCCAATTTTAGCAGAGCATTTTACGGATCGTTTTCCGCAGGAAAATTTTATGATTTACGATAAAACCCACCAGCTTGCGGCAGTCCACCGCGCCGGAAAGAATTATATGCTTGTAGATGCTTCGGACATCAATACCGAACTTCTTCAGAACTATTCTGAGAATGAAGCAAGATTCCAGAAACTGTGGCTGGCCTTTTTCGACAGCATTGCGATCGAAGCACGTACTAACCCCGAATTACAGGCACAGAATATTCCGAAACGCTTCTGGAAGGATGCTGTGGAGTTAAGACACTTTTGTGAATAACCTTACCGCATTCTCCTCCGTCACACGCTCGACCTCCTCCGCTGTGATTCCTTTTAATTCTGCGATTTTTGCGATCACAAACGGAATATTGGAAGAATCATTTCTCGTGCCGCGGTGCGGTTCCGGTGTCATGAAAGGACAGTCCGTCTCAAGTAAAATGCGCTCCAATGGGATTGCTTCCACTGTCTCTTTCAGTTTTTTTGCGTTTTTGAATGTGACGACGCCACCGACACCGATGTAGTAACCCATTTTGATAAATTCCTGTGCCATCTCTCTGGAGTAGGAATAGCAGTGGATGACACCCGGTATCTCCTCTGCGTGAACCGCTTTCATCACTTCCATCGTATCGGCTGCTGCATCTCTGGAATGGATGATCACCGGAAGGTTGGTTTCCCTGGCAAGTTCCATCTGCCGTCTGAACCAGTAACGCTGTGCATTCTGCACCTCCGGCTCTTTATCCCAGTAATAATCCAGTCCGATCTCACCGATCGCAACGGTCTTGGGAAGAGATGTCTGCTCTTTTAACCAGGCAAATGTCTCTTCATTCAACCCGCTGATGTCACTTGGATGTACGCCCACCGCTGCATAAATGTAATCATATTTTGCAGCAAGTTCCAGAGTTGTCTTTGTTGTCTCTATCGAAGCCCCGACATTGATGATCCTGCCGATCCCTTTTTCCGGCAGGGAACGGATCAATGCTTCACGGTCATCGTTAAAACTTTCATCATCATAATGTGCATGTGTCTCAAATATCATAGCTGCCTCTCCGTCATAAAAGAATGCACTAACTATAGCATTTCTATGTAAATGTTTCAATGCGCATCCCATCAAATCATTTTATTTTTTCTGTGCACGCTTCCGGCGTTTTCTTATGATCAGTACGATCAAAAGCAATACAACCGCTGCACCGCCGCCGGCATAATACAAGGTGTGATCTGCCGCCGTATATACCAGTGCAAACGCCGCCTCGTATGGAATGTCTGCCACAAGGTAACTGCCGTCCTCTGTGGTTTTTGCCAATGTCCATGCATCGCTGCCTGTTTCTCTGTACCAGATCTCATTTTTTCCTGAAGTGTCCGGCACATAAAAATGTGCTTTTACTGTATCATACATTTTGTCATGCAGGTGTTCAAGACTCCAGTTGTAAGCATACACGACATCTCCGTCCGGCAAATCTGTGTCACACTTTGCCATCTGGATGGAAGTGTCATCATAGAATTTCCCTTCCAGAAGGAAAACTGCTTTTTCATTTTCTGTATCGGAACTTTCACTAGCTGTATCTTCTGTTTTTGCGTCGTTTATCACTTCCGTTCCCACGATACTCTCTGTCCAACGGCTGTACTCTGCCTCCACCGTTTTATTTTCCGTCATTGGTTTTCCAACCAGATCCTCCGGCCAGACTGCATAGTAACCATCTTTTTCCGGAATCTGTGGAAGATCAGATTCACTGAAGCTTCCATTATATGCGATTGCCTTTACAATATCCACATTATCTTCTGCCCGGAAAGTTATCTTCACTTTATGGAATCCTTCCGGAATATTCTCAAGTTTCATGACCTCTTCATAACTTTTTTCATCTGCAATCCCAGCATAGTTGATGTTGTCAATTCCATCAAGGTCATCGCCCACAAAAATGTTACCTTTTACCTCGCCCTCTTCAGACACAGTTCCTGCGATGCTTCCCAGACCTTCCCCATCACTTGTGATCGTAGATGCAGAAACACAGTTTTTCACGGTATATCCGCTTCCGACAATGCCTCCGACATAATCCTTTGCATTTATATTACAGAGACTGTAACTGTTGGCGATTGCACTGACACTGTTTCCTGCAATGCCTCCGGCATAATCCCCCGTATCAGATTTCACAGAGCCATAACTTTCACTTCCATAGACCAGTCCAAGTTCTTCTAATCCGGTAATACCACCGACACTGTTTTTCTTTGAAGTCACTTCCCCATAGTTGCTACAGCGGATGACAACATTATTCACGGTAGAACGGAGTGTAATGTCCGTAGAATCTGTAAGATCAGGATCAAACTCCGGATCGAGATCATATTCAATGTTCATCGTTCCGACAATTCCACCCACATTGAGATCGCCATTGACCATTCCGCGGTTTACACTTCCCGAAACAACACCATCTGTATCTTTTGCGCTGGCTGCGGACGAGATATCTTCCATATACTCCTCATCGCCTGTCACCACAGAAAGCGTATCTCCAACCGTATTCTGAATGCTTTTGATCTGCTTACTGATCTTCTGCACATCATTTGTGACAGACTGGATTCCATCATCCACTGTGTTCGTCAGCTTATCAATATCGCCGTTCGTATCTTTCTCTTTTATCTGATTGGAAATATCATCCACAAAATCTTCTGCCGTTTTATTGGAATCGGAGATTGTTCCACGAATGTTGGACAGATTACTGTTGATATTCTGCCATTCTTTTGAAACCGCCTCTGCCTGTTCTTTGTTTAAAATATGATTGTTTCCCTGGATACTATCTATTTTATCCAGAGAATTATGAATATTATTCATGTACTGCTGCGCTTCCGGGTTTGATTCCCCGATGGAATCTGAGAGGGAACCCAGAGATTCCGACAAAGTTTTCGAAGAATTATGGTACTGCTCCGACAGATTGTCCACATAGGTCTTTGCTGCTGTGGAGGTATCACTCATGGTCGAAGCAATGTTGCTTAAGGTCGTGTTGATGGAACTGACCGAATCCTGCACCTGATTTACCTTATCATCCAGATACTCCGATTCTATATACGGCTCCGCCTGACCGACAATTCCTCCTACATCTTTTCGTCCGTAGATTTCCCCTTCATTGTGGCAGTCGATGACTTTTCCACTCTGGCGTCCGGCAATTCCACCCACGTTATAACCCGTGTGTGCAAAACCGATTTTTCCCTGATTGATGCATTCACTGACAATTCCAGTCGAAACACCCACAATTCCGCCCATATCATTCCGGTCTATTACACGCCCTGTGAGATTTAATGTACCAATGTCAACGCCTCCAATATCCATCGTGGTTTTCAGCTCATCTGTATTGATGCTGCACTCCGATGTACACTCTGACACAAGTCCTTCGTTATTTCCAACGATTCCTCCGGTCTGATTGGTGGCTGTCACTGTTGCATTGCTCCTGCAGTTTACAATTTTTCCGGTCGGTTTGTTGATCCCTGCGATCGCTCCGACTGCTGTTTTTCCATTGACAGTTCCTTCAAAGGAACAGTTCCCGATCGTACCATAGTTCACACCGGCAATTCCGCCAATATTTTTACAGCTTCCCTCTGAAGTGATCTTACCGGAGATCTTCAGATCATTCACAACTGCGCTTTTACCCAGATAACGGAAAAATCCGTGATCCGAGCCTTTTACCTGCAGCTTCACATTACTGATCGTGTGACCGCCGCCCTCAAAATCTCCAGAGAAATATGCAACACCATTGAAATCAACCTTCGAAAGATCAATATTATGGGTAAGTTTTACCGTTTTTCCAACACTCCAGCTGTCATACTGACAGTTCTGTAAAAATTCTTCAAATGCCTTTTCATCGGCAATTTCGATGATCTGATTTTTATTTTCTGCCGTATCCGCACTGGTTGTGCTGTCTTTTTCTGTAGTTTCTTTTGTACCACTGCTTTCCTGTGAGGTGGCAGCCTGTATGGTCAACCGTCCGTTTCCTGCCAGAGCAGAAACGGTCAATGTCATGGAAAAACACAGGGCAAGTACTTTCATTCTCATCTTTTTCATGACTTTTTCTCCTCCTGCTCTTCCTTTGCGGCTGTCTCTGATTCTGCAGCCACATTTTCATCCTGCGTCATTCCCGGCAGCATTGGGTTTTGTGTATCGTCATGTGTGACTTCTCCATGTCTGCCCGGTATGTGCGAATCTAACGACACTTTCATCTGTCCCTGGAATACACCGGAAACATCTGCATCAATTTCTCCCTGTACATAACCTTTTACATGTCCGGTCACCCTCACTCTGCCGACAACCTCCTTCTGAGGTCGTGAAATATTCATGGCAAGGGCTGTCTTCTCAATGATAAAATCACCAAACAGCAGGATCTGCGGCAGCACAAAAAGAACCAGAATAATGGATATTAACGTACCGCGTCCCAAAGCCACACCAATGGAGGCAACCGTCGGATCGGATGCAATCTCACCGATCAAAAATCCTGCACAGGTCAAAATCGTTCCGGAAGTAAAAATAGTTGGAAATGCCTGATTTAAGGATTCAGTAATCGCATCTTTGATCGGCATTCTCTGTTTCAGATCCATGTATCTGCTGGAAATAACGATTGCATAGTCGATCGTTGCACCCATCTGAATTGCAGACACGATCAGGTACGCAATAAAGAATATTGTCTGTCCTCTCATTGCCGGAACTGCAAAGTTGATCCAGATACTTCCCTGTATAGTGAGTACCAGAAGCACCGGAAGCCCTGCTGACTGGAACGTGAAAAACAGGATGATCATAACAAATAGTGCCGTCAATACGCTGATCACGATATTATCCGATGCAAAGGAAGATTCCAGATCATGGTCACTCGTGGAGTTTCCTACCAGAATGACATTGTCTTTTCCAAAATATTTCGCTGCAATACCCCGGATCTCATCCATCGCATCGTAGGTTTCCTGTCCTTCCGCCGGAAGTGACAGATCTAATACAAATCTGGAATAGTCATCTCCCTGCAGCTGTAATTGCGCATCATGCAGCGTGTCATATAAGGACGTAAGCTGATCGTCAAGATCTGCATCTAATGTCACATATCCTTCCTGATACTGGTCATATAGGAACAGGAACATATCAATGATCGGCACCTCATAATCATCAATGCCGGTAAATACCGGACCATACTGCTCCTCATTGTATGCATATGCTGTATACAAAATCTGTACAACTTCTACATCCAGATCCGTCAACTCTGCAAACTGTCTTGGGTTCAGCTTATCCGTCAGCATATAATCATCATTGATCGCCACATTTGCAAGTCCCAATGCCGAGTTTACATAATCCAGTTTTTCAATTTTTCCCAATACCTTTTTCTCGGAATCATAATCCCCTTTTGGAACCATGACAACCAACTGATTGCTGGCACCAAAGGTATTCTCAATTTTTTCACTTGCAATTTTCGATTCACTCTTTTTTGCGCTGACAATGGAATTCGTGTCATATATATACTGGCAGTGATTAGATTCCCAAAATGCAAATACCAGAAACACGATAAAAACCGGCGGAATGATGTATTTGGTCAGATTTGCGAATTTACCTACAAACGTAATTTTCGGTACATAACATTTGTGATGGGTATTATCAATTCCTTTTGCAAAAATCAAAAGCACGCCCGGCATTAAGAAGAAAACGGAAATCAGGCTGAGTATGATCGCTTTTACCAGAATGATACCCATATCGTAGCCCAGCCGGAACTGCATAAACATCATCGCAACCATGCCGGAAATCGTGGTAAGGGAGGACGAGCTGATCTCCGGGATTGCCTTGGAGAGTGCTACTTTCACCGCTTCCTCTGCATCCAGCGTCTCATGTTCTTCCATGAAACGGTCACACAAAATAATGGCATAATCGATTGCCAGTGCCAGCTGAAGCACAACGGCAATGGAATTTGTGACAGATGAGATCGTTCCAAACCAGTAGTTTGTGCCCATGTTTAAAACAGCCGCCACACCAAATGTGATCAGTAATACCGGGATCTGCAGATATGCTTTTGTGGAGAGCATCAACACCGCAACAATGATGACAACCGCCAGCACAAGAATAATATTCATATCCTGCGAAAGAGACTCTGCACTGCGCTCCTCCTCACCGACAGAGGAAGAAACATAGACATCATAACCATCCAGTGTCTCTTTTACTTCCTCAAGCGCATCTTTGCTGATCTGTTCATCCTCCGTTCCGTCAAACGTCACACTAAACAGCGCATCCGCACCTGTAAAATGATCCTTGGAATCATCAAATTCAATCTGCTTCACGCCCTCAATATTTTCCAGATCGTTAACCAGATCTTCCGCCTGCGCATAGGTGATATTCGAGACCATGACTTTGGCACTGCCATAAGTTGTGAACTGCTCCTCCATCAGTGACAGCCCGATCCTCGTTTCACTGTCTGCCGGCAGATAGGATGTGATATCCTGATTGACCTGCACCTTATTAATAGAAAGAACACTGTAAATCATTGCCAAAACAAACAGAATTTCGATTGCTTTCCGCTTATTTACAATAAAGGAAGCGACGGTAAGCCAGAAATTCCCTTTTTCTTTTTCCTGTTTTTCTTCCATATTCATCCTCTTTCATGTTACATCTGAATCATTTTTCTTACACAGCAAAACAGCAGTTGTTTTACCGCTGATTCATTTCACTATACTTAACATTGTGTTGATTATTTTATACTGCATTATTATAATAAGGGCATCTGGTTTACTCAATAAACATATTTTTCAAAACTGTTTGTTAATTGACATATTATGTACACTGTGTTGATTATTTCAGAAAATTTTTAGGATTATAAATTTTTAATCATAACTCCGGAAAAAAATACCAGACAATAACATCACATTTTATATGAAAGGATCTCACATTATATATGGAAACAAAAACGGACCGCCGTATCAAGCGTACCCGCTATCTGCTTGTACACGCACTCACCTCCCTTATGCTGAAAAAAAGTATCAAGGATATCACCGTAAAAGAATTGTGCGAGTCTGTTGACATCAACCGCGGCACTTTTTACCTGCACTACAAAGATATTTATGATATGTTGGAGCAGACCGAGCAGGGGCTTTTAGAACAGTTTGAGCAGGTCTTCAAAAATTATCACCCGGATCATACTCCGGATTTTCCTTATCCGCTGTTTGTCGAAATTTTTCAGATCATTGACCAAAACTCTAATCTGTGCTGTGCACTGCTGAGTCCCAATGGCGATATTTCTTTTTCTGTCAAGATCAAGAAATTGTTTGAACACCAATACATACACGAATGGATGGTTGCGCATCATTCGGCTGATTTTCTGCCAACTTATGAATATTTCAGCAGTTTTCTCGTTTCCGGCTGCTCCGGTCTGATCGAGTCATGGCTGGCTCATGGCAAAAAGGAGACACCGGAGGAGATGGCAAGACTTATCAGCAAACTGATTTCTACCGGAATGACATCTGTCTATCCGATACCTTACGGACAGTCTGATGATCTGTAGAATTGCAGATCTTCATTTTGTATATTTTTACTAAACTTTTGTATTTTTTATCAATTAAAGCAAATTTTTGTTTCCTTTTCACACAAAATCATATATACTTATTATAGAATATTGGCTCCGGGGCAACGCTTCGGAGTTTTTGCTTCGCAAAACCAGGAGGAAAAATCCTCTCCTCGTCCAATGGGACTCGGATTTTTTCTTCGAAAAAACAAGGAGGAATTATGGATTTTGTTGGTACTGTCTGGGCGCTGCTTCCGCCGGTGATCGCCATTGTGCTTGCGCTGATCACAAAGGAAGTTTATATGTCGTTATTTATCGGTGTCGTAACCGGAGCTCTTTTATATACAAATTTCAGTCCGGTTGGAACGATTGAGGCAATTTTTGAAGTTATGATGGAAAAGCTGGGGGATTCGTGGAACGTCGGCATTCTGATTTTCCTCGTATTTCTTGGCATTATTGTTGCATTGATGACAAGAGCCGGCGGCTCTGCCGCTTACGGAAAATGGGCAGGCAATAAGATCAAGACCAGATCCGGTGCTCTGCTTTCCACATTTGCGCTCGGTGTCGTGATCTTTGTCGACGATTATTTCAACTGCCTGACCGTTGGAAATGTCATGCGTCCTGTCACGGACAAACAGAAGATTTCCCGTGCAAAACTGGCTTATATCATTGACGCAACCGCAGCTCCGATCTGCATTATCGCACCGATCTCAAGCTGGGCTGCCGCAGTCACCGGATACACAAACGGAGATGGTTTCTCTCTGTTTTTGCAGACAATCCCGTTTAACCTGTATGCATGGCTCACCATTCTGATGGTGATTTTCATGGGTGTGACCGGTCTTGATTATGGTCCAATGAAAAAGTTTGAAGAAAATGCTGCAAAAGGTGATCTTTTCTCCGGCAAAAATGATTATGAAAATGTAAAAGAAAGTATTATTTCCGCAAAAGGAAAGGTGATCGATCTTGTTCTTCCGGTCATTTTCCTGATTGCGAGCTGCATTATATGCATGATTTATACAGGTGGATTCTTCGAGGGTGAGAGCTTCATCAACGCTTTTGCAAACTGCGATGCATCCATGGGGCTTGTGATGGGTTCCTTCATTACATTAGTGTTTGTGTTTTTGTTATACCTGCCACGCCGCGTGATCACATTCAGTGAATTTGCCGAATGTATTCCGCAGGGATTTAAGATGATGGTTTCTGCGATCCTGATCCTTGTTCTGGCCTGGACGTTAGGCGGTTTCTGCAGCACAAAATTAGAAGCCGGCGCCTTTGTGAGCAGCATGCTCTCCGGCAATATGACTGCAACCTCACTTTTCCCGGCTATATTATTTCTGGTTGGAAGCGGACTTGCTTTTGCAACCGGTACTTCCTGGGGAACGTTTGGCATTTTAATTCCGATCGTTACCGCTATGTTCCCGGAAACAGATCCGATGCTCGTTGTCTGTATTGCAGCTTCCCTTGCCGGTTCCGTCTGCGGAGATCACATGTCACCAATTTCTGACACAACGATTATGGCCTCCGCCGGTGCACAATGCCACCATGTAGACCATGTATCCACACAGCTTCCTTACGCGCTGACGGTCGGTGGCTGCTGCGTGGCCGCCTATCTGGTTGCCGGATTCACAAAGAACGTATTCCTCACAATGGCAGTCGGTGTGATCCTGCTTTTTGCCGTGTTATCATTCATCCGCTACAGGCAGGGACATAAATAAATTTGCAAAAATATATATCTTAATTTCAGAATCTATTTTATAATATGGATAGTATTTTACGTATCAGTGATTACTTAAAATAATGAACTCAGGAGAAATGTAATATGAGCAGAGGTGTATTAGGGAAAAATAACTGGGCATTAGTCCTTCTGATCCTTGTCGGTGTCGTATTAGGCGGTCTTATCGGAAAGCTATGCGCCGGAGTGCCTGCTTTAAGCTGGCTTAATTATGGTCAGAGCTTTGGGTTCGTCAATCCAATGGTGTTAGATCTGGGGATTTTGGTTCTGACATTCGGATTTACGGTTGATATCACAGTAGCCGGTATTCTGGGGATTGTGATTGCAATTATTATTTACAGGTTATTGTAAGCTCATGATAAAACGACAGATGTAATTTCAATACATCTGCCGTTTTATTTTTTACATAATTTTATATATCCTGTTTTCTATTCTGCAATAGCCACTTCCAGACCGGAACAACGCTTACGTGAACTCCTTCATAGTCAAGTTCTTCCTCTTCACTATTTGTAATCAGTAAGCAGGTTGCATCACCAATAAAGTTTTTTAATTTTACATATGCTCCGATTTCCCGTTCCCTTGTATCTATCTGGTCTAAGACCTGCAGGCTTACCTGAATTGCAAGTTTTTCTTTTGGAACATAAAAATCAATTTCAACGTTTTTTTCAAAATAAAATACATTTTCCCGTCCATAACGTCGAATCAGTTCTATTGCGACCAGGTTTTCCAACTGCGCTGAACTGCAATCCATAAGCATAAGCCCTAACAAGCCGGTATCCATAAAATAATACTTTGGTGAAGTCTCTTTTTCCACCAGCTTTGCCGCATAATTTTGCAATGTGAACAACATATAAGAGTCCATCATATAACCGACATAATTAATCACTGTCTGCTTTCCGAGTACTGCTCCTGCACTCTTTAAGATGTTGCTCAGCCTGTTAAAGGACAATGGTTTTGTAACTGATTCCGCAATCTTCTTCAAAATCAATCTTACTGCAAAATCATTAGTTATTTTATTTCTGGTTATAATATCTCCCAGATAAATGGTCTGGTAAATGCTATTTAAATATTCCCGCTTGTTTCTGATATCGACCAATTCCGGAAAAGCACCGTATTTTACATACTGATCACACATTCCAACTACTTCTGCCCTGTCTTTTGTGCTGAGCACTTCCAGATAATTTTTATCCTTCCCCTGTGCAGCCAGATATTCCGGGAACGAATATGGATATATATCTACTATCATAAATCTACCGCCAAGTGTAGATGCAATTTCACTGCTTAGCATCTTGCTGTTGCTTCCAGTAATATGAATTCTATATTTCATGTCTGCTATCCGGCGGACAAACTTTTCCCAGCCTTCCACGTTTTGAATCTCATCCAAAAAAAGATATGGTTTATTGTCCGCGCCAGACATTTCGAGTCCGATTTCCAGGATCAGGTTCAGATCGTCTGCTGACAGTTCCAAAAGTCTTTCATCTTCAAAATTTACATAAACAATCTGTTTGAGAGGAATTCCATTTTCCTGCAAATGCTTAATCTGCTGATACATCATATAGGATTTTCCAGTTCTTCTAATTCCAACAAAGCAATAATTTACATTGTCTTCCAATGGATAGTCTCTCTTTATCATTGGATTATTTAAATAAGTTTCCTTTTGGTCAATCATAATCTGCTTTAAATAATCTCTGTTCATACGGCACTCCTTTCTGTCTGTAAGACAATTTTGCCATTATTTTGTTCTGTGTATAAGACAATATTAATATATTTTTGTTCTGTGTGCAAGACAATATTGATATATTTCTGTTCTGTACGCAAGACAAAATGGTTTCATGAAAATTCTCATGAAACCATTTCTATTCTTTCAATTATATATTTTGTCCTGATGATCCGGTTATTATCCAAAATAGAACATCTATCACACAATCTTCGGCAGATACTCTGCCAGATACTCCGCAAAAATCCTGTGGCTGTCAAGGCTTAAGTGCATCCAGTCATAAGGATACATCTCAATGCCCGGTATGGAACCGGCATCTATAAAATGACATCCTAACCGGTCTGCAACATCCTTAAATTCTTTGGCAAGTGCTCTGGAACGCCCCACGCATTTGTCACCCATCTCTCCTGCAACAGCCGTTTTTGCATAATCCGGGTGGATTGGTGGCGGAGCTACCAGAAGAATATTCGGTTTATTACGCCATGCAGCATGCGTGTCGATCGCTTTCTGTGTCAGGCGCTCCAGACCTTTTCCGATGATAAATCCATTTGCATTAAACCGGTCTTTTGTATCATTGGTGCCAAGCATGATGATGACCAGATCTAATGGCTCATGTGTCATCATACACGGATAAATTGCATTCAATCCATTCAGTCCCTCAAAAACCGGATCCTCAAAAGATGTGGTCCGTCCGCTTAATCCTTCCTCGATCACATAGTAATCATCGCCTAACTTTCTCTGTAAAAGTTTTGTCCAGCGTTCCTCTACTGTGAAACGTCCTCCGGTTTTGGAATTATATCCATGAGTGTTGGAATCTCCAAAACATAATATATTTTTCTGATCCATTGTCTCATCCTCCCTGTGCTGTCATCTAAAAAATCTTTTTCCAAACAGATATATTGTACACGATCATCTTACTGCGCAAGTAACTTTTCCGCAAGGCTGACCGCTCCCATCATGCCCGCCGTGTTTGCAAGCTTTGCTGGAACGATTTCCACGATTCGAAGTCCCGGTGCAATCTGCGCTTTCACCTTCCGGTTCACCTCCGAAAGCACATACTCCTGCGCCATGATGCCTCCTCCAAGAATGATCCTGGATGGATTGAAAATACAGCATAGCGTTACAAGACCTGTGCAGATATCGTCGATCCACGCATCAATCTGCTCTTTGATCTCCGGCCTGTCCTTTGCCGCAAATATTTTTTTGCCATTATCCAGAGCGCCATCGACTTTTTTTACACGTCTGACCAGTCCGGTCGTGGAAGCGCACCGCTCATAACAGCCCTCCAGACTGTCCGTTCCCGCCTTTTCTTCCGGGTGGATCACCATTCCGCCAAAGCTTCCAGCAGAAAAAGAAGCCCCCGGGTAAACGTTTCCGTTCATCACAATACTTCCGCCGACACCGGTTCCATAGGTCAGACATAAAAAATCATCGCATCCGGCTCCTGCTCCTGATCGGAGTTCGCCAAGAGCCGCCGCATTGACGTCATTCTCCACTGCGGCAGGCACACAAAATTCCTCTTCCATGATCTGCTTTACCGGCATGCCTGTGTATCCCGGAATATTGCTGTTCGCATAAAAAATGCTTCCATTTTCCGTATTCACTTCCCCGGCAGTGCTGATCCCGATCGCTTCAAAATCGTGATAGGAATGGATCAGTCCTTTGACACGCTCCATCAGTGCCGCTCCGCCTTCCGATGCGCGCGTCTCTGTCTCACGCAGCTCCACGAATGTCTCTCCGTTCCAGAGACCGGACTTGATCATTGTTCCCCCGATATCCACAGCCACAATTCTCATAATTTCTCCTTTTTTACTTTTCGATCGCTGCCACAAATCTTGCCGTGATCTCCGCCGGTCTTGTGATCGCACCGCCGACTACCAGTGCAAAAGCTCCTGCCTCCAGTGCCTTCTTTGCCTGCTCCGGATAGTGGATATGTCCCTCTGCGATGATCTTTGCCGGGCATTTTTCGGAAAGTTCATGGATGAAATCAAAATCGATGTCATCACAGCCCTGTGTCTCCGGTGTATATCCACGCATGGTCGTGCCGACAAAATCGGCTCCGGCATTGGCACATGCGATTCCTTCCCCGATGGTTGCACAGTCTGCCATCACAAGCTGCTCCGGATATTTTGCCTTGATTGCCTCGATAAACTGTGCTGCCGTGCTTCCATCCGGTCTTAATGCGCTTGTTCCCTGTACCGCAAGGATATCCACACCGCATGCCACCAGCTCATCCACTTCTTTCATGGTAACCGTGATGTACATCGGTGTTCCCTCATAGTCTTTTTTAATGATACCGATAACCGGAAGGTCTACTGCTTCCTTGATCTGTGTGATGTCACGTACTGTGTTTGCACGGATTCCGACTGCTCCGGACTGTGCTGCAGCCTTTGCCATCAAAGGCATGACGCCGCCCACTTTTGTATACAAAGGCTCATGCTCCAATGCCTGGCAGGAAACAATTAATCCACCTTTTATCTGATCAAATAATGCCTGTTTATCCATTTTATTTTCCTCCTGCAATTACATCTCAATTTTAATAACTGCTTTTCTCACATGTGTGTGTGATCCGTTTTTGCAGCTTGGTTTGTGAAATTCTTCCGGCAGGAATAAAGCAAAGCTTCCGTCCCCCAGCGTTCCGCCACATCTGCTTCTGCCTGCTGCAAGTCCGCAGTCCGAAGCTTCCTGAAATGTATCTGTTAATTCTGCCTTATCTGTCCACTCCCAGTATTCACTTCCACTGATATCGATCTGCAGATCTGCATAACGTTTATGATATTCATACTCCGCACCTTCTGCCTCCCGAAGGTCTGCCTCCATGACATTGACAAAAACCCGTTCTCCGTCAATCACCGTTTTTCCGTCTGGAAGTGCAGTCAGATCACATTTTTTCAAAAAATCAATGACGGTATCCATATTTTTATGTAAACCACGATACTGTTCCAGATTCTGTAAGCTGTCTGTAACCATTTTGTATCTCCTCCCGAAATTGTCCTGTAAATCTTATTCTCAATTTTAAATCCGTACATTGGCAGCTGCATCATTTTTTCTGCAGATACAGAAATAAGCCGAAGCAGTGCGTACACCCCGGCATATTTCTGTATGTATTTCTCTTATTATAATTCTTTGATCGCTGCCTCGATCATCTTCTGAGCCTCAACAACAACAGCCTCATCTTCCGGTGCTAAAGGTGCAAGCGGCAATCTGACGCTTCCAAGTTCCAAGCCATACATTCTGTGTAAAATCTCTTTCATGACTGCGTAAAGATTTCCTTTTGCCTCGCACATCTTGTAGATGATTGCATCTGCTTTGTACTGGATCTTCATTGCCTCTGCGATATTATTTTCGCGGATGAGCTGATCCATTTTTACAAATAATTCCGGCATAACCGCATATGTTCCACCGATTCCTCCGTCTGCGCCGATCGCACGTCCGGATACGAACTGTTCGTCCGGTCCGTTGAATACAACAAATCCATTTTCGCCACGCTCTTTGACACCTTCTGCCTTAAACATCTGGATATCCTGTGTCGGCATGGAAGAGTTCTTCACTGCGATCACATTCGGATTCTTCAGCATTTCTTTTAACAGGTTCATGGATAATGCTGTTCCTGCAAGCTGCGGAATATTGTAAATAACAAAATCAAGATCCGGCGCTGCTGCACTCATTGCATTCCAGTATTCTGCGATTGCATACTCCGGTAAATGGAAGTAGATTGGCGGAATCGAAGCGATCGCATCTGCTCCAACGCTCTGTGCATGTGCTGCAAGCTCCACGCTGTCTGCGGTATTATTGCATCCTACATGTGCAATGACAGTCAGTTTTCCTTTTGCTTCTTCCATGACTGCTTCCAGCACTTTTTTCCGCTCGTCCACATGCTGGTAAATACATTCACCTGATGAACCGCCAACATACACACCCTTTACTCCTTTTGAGATCAGGTGGCGTGTCAATGCTTTGACACCTTCTGTTGAAATTTCTCCTTTTTCGTCATAGCATGCATAAAATGCCGGAATGACTCCCTGATATTTTGTAATATCTTTCATTTTATCTTCACTCCTCTGTTAGATTTTTGTCCTATTTTTTATACCGCCCTTCTTAAACAAGAAGGATAGTTTGTCAGCCTTTTACAGCTCCCATTGTAATTCCTTTTGTAAAGTATTTCTGGAATAACAGGAACACGATGATGATCGGCAGGGCTGCCAGTGCCGCACCAGCCATGATCAGACCGAAATCTGTGGCATTTTCAGCCTGCAACTTGGCAATACCAAGGGAGATCGTCAGGTTGCTTGTGCTTGATAACATGATCAACTGCATGAAGTAATCATTCCAGCTGTTGATGAATGTAAAAATCGCCAGTGCTCCGATACCCGGTTTGATCATCGGTACTACAATCTGTAAAAATGTCTTTGCCTCACTCGCTCCATCGATCTGCGCTGCCTCCAGCATTTCAGAAGGCACACCCTCCGAGAACTGTTTCATCAGGAACACACCAAACGGCCATCCTACGATTGGGAAGATAACCGCCCAGATCGTATTATATAAATTCAGGCTTGACATCTCACGAAGTAATGGGATCAAAATAACCTGTTTTGGTAATGCCATTGCACATACGATCAGTGTGAAAAGTAACTGCCGTCCCACAAATCTCTTCTTTGCAAGCGCATATCCTGCCATGGATGCTGTGATACAGGTAAGGATCATGGACATGATCGCCATAAATACGGTATTGATCAGCCAGCGGACTGCAGCCGGCACCGTCGGTCCTGTCAGTGTCAGTTTCAAATCCCTGCTTCCTGTGATCAGGCTGCTGAATGGAATATTGAACTGGAACAGCGGTGCGGTCTGGCGGCTGAATAACTTCTGATAGTTTGCCAGCGTCCACTCTTTTGGCCACCAGATCGGCGTTGTGGAGTTGATCGCTGCGTTTGTCTTAAAGGAACCTGTGATAATCCAATATAATGGGAAGGTAAATAATATTGCCAGTATCACAATTACAACAATGCTGATGATCTTGTATGCAGAAGGATGTTTTGTACTATTTTTGTTTTCCATATCTGTAACCCTCCTCCTAATCATTCGAATTTCCAAGTTTAAACTGGATTGCGGACAGGATCGCGATCATAATTGCAAGGACAACGCCCATTGCATCGCCGTATCCGTAACGGTACAGTTTAAATGCGGAATAATAGATGTAATACATGATCGTGTCTGTACTGTGGTTTGGTCCACCGGATGTCAGCAGCTGGATCAGTGCAAAACACTGGAAACTGTTGATCGTTGTAATAACAACAATATATAATGTGGTCGGCATAATCTGTGGCCACTTGATCTTCCAGAAAGCCTGAAGGCTTGTAGCTCCATCTACATTTGCCGCTTCCACCAAGGATGCATCCACATTACCAAGTGCAGATACATAAAGTACGATTGGCTGGCCAACGGAAGTTGTAAGCAAAATCAGTATGATACATGCAAGTGCATAACGCTCATCACCCAGCCAGTTGATGTTCTGGTCGATGATGCCTGTCTTTGTACCAAGGTAATTGAAAATTCCATAGTAATTGTTAAACATCCACTTCCATACAACGGTAACTGCTACGGAACCAGTTACAACCGGAAGATAAAATATAATTCTGAATAAGGAGGTTGCCCATCCTTTCAGATCTACGATCACGGAAGATACCCATAAGGAAAAAACACATGTGATCGGAACGGAAACCACTACGATAATAAGAGTGTTCTTCAACGCCCCAAGGAAAACTTTATCCTGAAATAATTCTTTATAGTTTGCAAGTCCAACAAAAACATCCGCAGAGTTCATTGTTGAATCAAAAAAACTGGTCCACACACATAATACAATTGGAAAAATTACAAATCCCAGAAAGAAAATCAAACTAGGAAGTAAAAAAAGATATGCAGCGGTCGTTTCTTTTCTTACCAATACACGGCTGCGCTTTGATGGTTTTACTGCTGATTTCAAAGAAAACACCATCCTTTCCATAACTTTTTGGCTAAAAATCCCCTCCTCCGGTATTCCTGCGAGGAGGGGATCCCACTTATCATTTATTTAGTTGCTATACGAACTGCTTAGTTAGCTGCTGCTGCGTTTGCTGTTCCAACGAACTCATCAACTGCTGTCTGGACATCAGCACCGCTTCCAACCTGCTGAAGCATATTCCACCAAGCTGTACGAGCTTCTGCCCAGCCTGGAGTTACCTGATAGTAGTCACCAAGGTACTGCATTAATGTGCTGTAATCGCTCATTGTCTGAACATCACCGTAAAGACCTGTTAAGTCTTTGCCTTCTACAGTATCACGTACCGGGAAGTATGTAGAAGAAAGAACTGCGTCTGGTGTTCCTTCTGCACTGTCTGCCATGTATTTAATGAAGAGTTTAGATGCTTCGATCTTGTTTGCATCTTTGTTATCAAATACACCAAATCCCCAGATACCGCCACAAAGTTTTGTGTCTGTTGCTTTCTCAGATGGGAATGCCATGAAAAGGATCTCATCGCCATCGTTTGTAAGTCCTGCATCGTTGTTGTCAGCATTTAACTGCTGTGCAATGTTCCAGCAGAATGCTACATTTAAAACACCCTGACGGAATAAGTTGATCTCGTCACCACCTGCGATAGAAGCATCAAATCCGATTGCTTTGGAATCAACAAGTGCCTGGATTGCTTTTACGTTCTCAGCGGAATCTGCTGTATATTTTGTGTGATCTGCGTCTGTGAATGTTCCACCGTAAAGGTTGTTGATGAGGGCTCTTGTTCCCTGGTCACCACCCTGACCACTACAGTAAACAGCACCTACGGTCTGTCCTGTGTGAGCATAAACAGCGTCCATTGCTTTGAAGAAATCATCTGTTGTCCATGTATGGTTCTCAGCGTCTACATACTGCATAGCGTCAGCTTCCTCAAATACTGTTTTGTTGATCGCCATACAATGTGCTGTCATACAAAGCGGATATTCATAAGTAGCTCCCTCTTTGTTCACACATGCGGATAATACAGATTCATAAATTTCAGATTTATCTGTGTCATCCAGAATATCGGATAAGTCAACCATCAATCCTTTAGCTCCCCAGTTTGCAACCAGACGTTCCGGTCCTTCCATGATAAGGTCTGGAGCCTGTCCACCTTCGATCGCTGTATTTACCTGATCATCACCGTTTGTGTAATCAAGATATTCCACTGTCACATTGATTCCCGGATACTCCTTGTTGAAATCCTGAATTAAGGAATCAACTGTCTCTGCATTGCCCCAGTCACCGATTGGATATGTCCATAAGGTAATGTCTGCTGAAACATCAGAACCACCAGCTTCTCCTACATCTGCGGTCTCTGTTGTCTGAGTTTTTTCAGGAGCCGTTGTCGTGTCACTGCTTCCTGTTGTCTCAACTGTTGTTCCACAGCCTGCCAATAAGCTTGCTGCCATTGCTCCCACCAGTAAGGTAGCCAAAACTTTCTTTTTCATATTCTTCTTCTCCTTTTCTTAAAAGATTCTATCTTTCGAAGTAATTATATTTTAGAAAAATATTTTCATTTTGTCCATATACGTTTTGTACTAATTTCATTTTGAAAATATAGTACATTTGCACATAAATCCGTGCATATTAGCTTTTAAATAGTGCTAAGTGTATGTTTTATACCTACAATTCCGCATATTCATCCTTTTTCCTTTTGTTTTCGCATGAAAATATTTTTCATTTTTATGTTTTTATCTTGCAGTACATTTCATTTTGACATATACTTTTATATAGTAAATATTAATGTGTTTCTGTAAACGCTTGCTTACGCAGTAAAACACAGGGTAAACAGTGACACTCGCTTCATTTTACAGGGGATTAAATTATGATTAATAAGAATTTCTGGGATCTGCTTGCGGAAAAGCAGGATTCACTCACCAAATCAGGTACGATCATCGCAGATTACCTGACAAAGCATGCCGAGGAAGCGCAGTTTTTATCGATTTCCTCACTTGCCAAAGCTTGCAATATGGCAGAAGCCACAATTTACCGTTTCTGTAAACAACTCGGATTTGAAGGTTATAATGAAATGAAGATTTCACTTGCACAGGCAAATGTGACGCCGACACCGTTTTCTTCCTATTCTTTAGATCCATCCATGCCGACATCTTCATTATGTGACAACGTATGTGCTTCTTTTCAGGCTGCGATCAGTAACACTATGAGTGTTCTTGACTTTGACGCAATTGACGAGGCTGCCCTTCTCTTGCAGCGCGCAACCTCCGTTTACTGTCTCGGTCAGGGTGGCAGCCGGGTTCTGGCAAATGATATCTGGGTGCGCTTCGCCACGATCTCCAATAAATTCCGCAACTGTGGTGACAGCCACACGCAATTGATCGCCGCAAGCCTCATGGGTCCAGGTGATGTCATTTTATTTGTTTCCTACTCCGGCTCCACGCACGACATGATGGACACTTTATCCGTTGCCAAAAAGACCGGTGCGAAGATCATCCTCATCACGCACTATCCGGACGCACCCGGCACAGCACTTGCAGATGTTGTCCTCCTGTGCGGTGCCCTGGAAACACCATTGGATGGCGGCAGTATCCCGGTCAAGGTCAGTGAGTTATTCGTTGCCGAATCGCTTATCATGCGTTATCTGCTCGACAACCGCGAGCTTGCCAAAATCGCCCGCGATAAAACCAGTGTTGCCATGGTGGCAAAGTTTTTGTAAAACGCAAATAAAAGAAAAATCGTGCAGACAAAATATGATTTCCTTTGTGGTTCTTTCGAACAGGAACATCATATTTCGTCTGTACGATTTTTCTTTTTTATTACATACAAAACTGGACTTGTAAAAAATCCTCTTATAGCATTTTATTCCATCTCAGACAAAGCGTCCTCATCTGCAACAATGATCACATTTGGATGAAGTCTTAAGACAGAGCCAGGAACCTGTGGTGTGATTGGTCCGTTTACGACTGCATTTAATGCTGCTGCCTTATCTTTTCCGCTGACTACAAGCAGGATTGCTTTTGCGCGAAGGATAGTTCCAACACCCATTGTGTAAGCCTGTTTTGGGACATCATCTGCGCTTGCGAAGAAACGTTTGTTGGCTTCGATCGTGCTCTCGGTCAGGTCAACAACATGAACATCCTGTGGGAAGGAATCACATGGCTCGTTGAAACCGATATGTCCATTACGTCCCAGTCCTAATAACTGAAGATCAATTCCGCCAAGAGAATCGATCAGTTTCTCGTATCTCTCGCACTCATTGTCACTGTCAAGATTCGTTCCATCCGGAAGGAAGTGGTAATCCGGTCTGATATTGACTCTTGAAAATAAATTTTTATTCATAAAATACCAGTAACTCTGGTCGTTCTCTTTCGGAAGTCCTTTATACTCGTCCAGATTTACAGTTGTGATTTTAGAGAAATCAAGGTCTCCTTTTTTGTACCAGTCTACCAACTGATCATAAATACCGATTGGAGTAGAACCTGTTGCAAGTCCAAGTACGCTGTCATCCTTTAAGATCATCTGTGCAGAAATAATGTTGGCTGCCTTTCTGCTCATATCCTGGTAATCCTTTGTTCTGATAATTTTCATTTTGACATCTCTCCTATCTTTCATCATTTATCCTCGCTGCCTCTTAAGGTACGCTGGACTTCTTTCTGGATTTTTTCAATATGCACACGGTCATGGTTTACATAAGCCACATAAATAATGTCGATCATCATGAGAAGCGGAAACTGTGGTGAAATCAGATTGCCGTGGTTTAAATGTTGTAAGGAAGGCACCAGCATCACTTCCCTGCAAAAGTCTTCGTATGACTTTCTGTTTTTTTCCGTGATCAGTATGGTGTCTGCTCCCTGCCGGCATCCACGCGCAAGCATGTATAAGACTTCTGATTTTGTGCCGCTTAGGCTCAACCCGATAACGAGATTCTGTGGATTCAGAAACACCGACTGCATTTTTATGTTTTCGTTATCCCGGAGTGCAACCATGTCGATCCCGATCCAGCGGAATCTCGTTGCCATCTCCTCTGCTGCAAGCCCGGAACTTCCTCTTCCGCAGACATAAACACGTTTTGCCATCCTGAGTTTTTCCACGATCCGTTTGATCTGTGCCTCGTCCAACAGATTGTAGACTTTATTCAACAGGCTCTGATACGTGTCTAAGACCAGCCGCGACTCTTCCTGTTCCACTGTGGTTTTCTCCACATAAGAATTACGGTATTCATACACAAATTCCCGGTAACCCTGATATCCGCTTTTCTTGGCAAATCTTGACAGTGACGCAGGCGAAACGGAAAGCTCCGTGGAAATAAATTCTGCGGACAGATCCCCGATTGCATCATTTTTCAAAAAATAGTCTGCAATATGTCTTTCTGTTTCTGTGTATCTCTCATAGTTTGCCTCGATCGTCGGTATGATCGTTTTTGCATATTTTTCCATGCCCATAACATAACCTCATTGAAAGTGATTTTCAATCATTATACTCTTTTTTGAAAGTTCTTTCATCAAAATCTGCAAACTTTTCAAATACTACACAAAAATCATATTTGTTTTTTATTCATATTTCCCAATATAGAAGAAAGTTTTTTCACAAACCGGGTATTATATTCAGAATGTCAATTTTTATTCGGTCGCAGCCGAGTCAGTCGCAACCGAGTAAAAATTATCTCACATAATATACATAGTTCTCTTTTCTTGCGGTCGCCTCTTTTGCCGGCTCTGCTGCATATCCGAGTGCGCAGTGGCCGATCCCTTCGTATTCGCCCTGAATACCAAGATCAGCAAGAATTTTTTTGCCGAAATCAGATTCGAACTCCTCTTTCGCCCTGTGGATCCAGATGCTTGCCACGCCGAGGCTTTCTGCGGCATTCATCAGATTGCCCATCACAAGAGAACCATCGTACACATGTGTTGGAACTGCCTTATTGGCAAGTACCACAAGAATGACCGGTGCTCCATAGAACGGATCCATTCTTTCCGGTGCTCCCATGATTTTACGGTTTTCTTCCGAAAGCTGGTCACGCAATTCCTTATTCGTCACTGCAAGGATGATCGGGGACTGTTTTCCCATTCCGGTTGGCGCATAGGTTCCGGCTCTTACAATCTGCTCAAGTGTTTCCTCTGGAATCATATCCGGTTTGAAATTGCGGCAGCTTCTTCTTGTCTCTAAAACTTTTAATGTATCGTTCATGATTGGGACCTCCTGATTTTTTATCTGGGATTATTATAGAACGCTTTTGCAAGAAATTCTATCGTTTTTTCATTTCCTATCACTTATTACAGTCCGCTCAGATCAATCTCATAAATCAGTTTTTCCGGCTCTTTTTCCTGCATGAAGAAAAGGATCATATACCACGGCAGATACAAAACATCTGCCTCTTTTTCAATATTTGATTTTGAGAAAACAATACTTTGCTCGAACTCCCACTGCTCCACCTTCATTGCATGATCCATTGCCAGATGTTTTTTGAAATCATTTCCAGATTTTATCTCCACAAGCTCCGTATGCAGCCCTTTCTGTAAAACAAAATCCAGTTCTCCAATTTTCTTGGAATCATAATAATGAAGCTCAAATCCATTTGACTTCAGGTTTTGTGCAAAAGCATTTTCCAGAATACTTCCCATATTGATTTCGACATTTCCCATCAAAAGATCAAACTGAATATTTTCCATGCAGGAAGCACAAAGCAGTCCCACATCATTCATATATAGTTTGAACAGATTCCTTTTCTCACTTAGCTGCAATGGAGCCTGTGGTTCCGTCACGTTATAGCAAGGCAATGCCACTCCTGCATCCGCAAGCCAATTAAAACTGTCCTCGTACCGGATATGTCTGGCGGATGCATTGATACTGTTTAACTTAAATCTGCGGTTTTTCTCATTGAGCTGTGCCGGAATACTGTCAAAGATTGCTTTGATTTTCGCTTTGTCGCTGCCTTCAGCATATTTTGCAATATCTAACCGGTATAACTCCAGAATGCTTCTCTGATTTTGCACAACTTTTGCAATATCGTGCGTGTCAATATAAATCTGAACTGTTTCCGGCATGCCCCCGACCACAAGATAACTGTAAAATAATTTGCAAAGCGTTTCATGCACGGAGTCAGAAACCCTTTCTCTTCTGTCATAACAGTTTTTCAAATACTGCAGCGTCTTATCCTGCACCGCATTTGCCCACAGATATTCCTCAAAATCAAGCGGATACATTGGTAAAATCTGCTCGAAGCCAACCGGATAAGATTTCACTTCCTTATACCGAACTCCTAACAATGAACCAGCTTCAATATAGTCAAACCTGCCATCCTCCACGAGAAATTTGATTGCCGACCGGACAGCAGGACATTCCTGCACTTCATCAAATAAAATCAATGTCTTTCCAGGCTCCAACGGTTTTTGAAGGTATGCAGTCAGATTCGTAATGATTGCTTCTGCTGTCAATTTATCTTTGAAAATATCTGCTGCTTTTTCATCTGTCACAAAATTTATTTCTGCAAAATGTTCATACTCATTTTTTCCAAATTCCCTGATCAGAGTTGTCTTGCCAATCTGTCTCGCGCCTATAATGCACAGTGCTTTCCCTCCTGTATTTTCTTTCCATTTTAAAAGTTCCTGATATACTTTTCTTTTTAGCATGTCACGCCCTCCGAATGTTAGGATTCCCTTTTCTTACATTCATATTAACATTTTTCCAAAGTATTTCAAGGCTTGCTGTAACATTTTTCCTTCGTTTTGACTTCATATTTGTAACATTTTTCCGTGATTTTCTTGTGATTTTGTAACATTATTCGTAACATTTTTCTTTTAGCAGTGTCAAAATTAACCGGAACACCTGCTCCACCGCATTCCGCATATTTTTCTGCGCAGTTTCCGTGTTCATGGCTTCATCCAGTGAACACACTCCCGGCAGGATGGAGAAAAATGCATCGATTCCCTTTTCGTTGCAGTTTTTTGCTTCCTCTGTCACACTTCCGGCAAAAGCGATTACTTTACAATTGTAGTTTTTTGCTATCTTTGCTACACCGACCGGAACTTTTCCCATTGCCGTCTGAAAATCAAGACAGCCTTCCCCTGTCACCACGATATCTGCATCCTGCAATTCACTTGCCAGCCCGACTGCCTCAAGAACAATGTCGATTCCCGGTTTCAGTTCCACGTTTGGAAGTCCCCACAGAAACGCAAACCCAAGCCCCCCGGCTGCGCCTGTGCCTGGAATTTCACTCAGCTTTTTGCCGGTAAATTTTTCCAGACATGCCGCATAGGACTGCATCGCCCTGTCCATGCTCTCTTTTTCTTCTTCCTTCACGCCTTTTTGCGCTCCGAAAACGTAAACACACCCCTGCGCTCCACAAAGCGGATTTGTCACATCACATGCGATCTGAAAATGGCAGTCTTTTAGCACTTCCGGCACACGATTATTTTCTATCTGCACCACTTTTTCCAGCGAGGCAAAAACCGGTGGCAATATGTCTCCGTTTTCATCCATGAAATCATAGCCCAGTGCCGATAACATTCCGATGCCGCCCTCTGTCGTCGCACTGCCGCCAATTCCAATGATAAATTTGCGGCATCCTTTTTGAACTGCATCCAGAATCATTTCTCCGACTCCTGTGGATGCTGCTTTCCATGGATTTAACGGTTCTTTTACAAGTGTAATGCCGGATGCCTCCGCCATCTCCATCACAGCTGTTTGATCCGGCAGAATACCATATCTTGCTTTTACGTGGCTTCCCATCGGGTCTGTCACGGTCACATACTCATAGGTTCCGTTCATCCCTTCTACCAAAGCTTCCACCGTACCCTCGCCTCCATCCGCGAGCGGTTTTACGACAACATCCATATTATCTGCTGCAGGTTTCCTGTCCCTAACGGCTGCTGCCCCACCGTCACAATGCGCACGCGCCGCCGCAAGAATCCCCTCTTTACAGGCGTTTCCCGCCTGCATACTTGTCATACTCCCTTTAAAAGAATCAATTGCCACTGCCACTTTCATATAAAATGCCTCCGCCTATGATTCCAATATTGTACCACAGCCGGAGGCATCAAAACAACAATCCCTGTTTTTAGTTTACATAACACCGTTCAATTGTAAGGTCTGTAACCAGATGATCACATCTTTTAAAGAGATCAGCTGTGCTGTTACCATCTTTTTGAATTCTTCTCCCGGCTCCCGCATATCCGGAATGCAGATCACATCAATTCCCGCAGAATGTGCCGCCTGAATCCCTGCTTCGCTGTCCTCTAACACCAGACAGTTTTTCCGTGGCTCATTTGCATCCTCACATGCTTTCAGGAAAATATCAGGAAACGGCTTGCCACGTTTCACATTTACACCATACACCAGATGGTCAAAGTAGCCACGGATCCCATTCTGCTGCAGAATTCCCTCTGCGCGGTCTTCGGTACTCGACGTTGCCAGCAATATTTTGTAGTGATTTTCCTTTAAATACGCCAGCACTTCACGTGCGCCCGGTTTCAGCGCAACACCTTCTTTTAAATATTCTTTTTCCCTCTCATCCACGAAAGCCATTCCAGCATCGAACGTGATTGGAAGCTGATACTTTTCCAGCAGCAGCTTCATATTTGTAATGCCGGTTTTTCCGCTATAATCCGTTGCATATTCTTCCAGCGTCATGGAACGTCCATATTTTCCGGTCAGTTCCTCATACAATCGGAAGGAAATGATCTCGCTGTCGATCAACAGACCATCCAGATCAAAAATCACTGTATTTTTCATGCTGTTCTCCTTATTATTACTATTTGAACATAAAACCTTTTATCTCTATTCTGAATTTTATCACAGCAAAAACCATTGTATCTTTAGAAAATGCGACTTATAATATAACAAAAGCGACAAGGCGGTGTGTTTATGTTAAATAATTCCATTTCTTTATCTATTGATGCATCCGGCAAAGAACTAATTGAAAAAAATGCGAGACTTTTTGACCTCTCCCTGAATAATATGGATCTGCATGAATATATGGGCGGATATGTTCCTCCTCACTGGCACGGTGAGCTGGAACTGTTTGTGCTGCTCGAAGGGCTTGTCACGGTTCGCATCGGCGACCAGTCCTATGAACTGAAAGCCGGGGAGGGATGCTTTATCAACACAGAGATCATTCATGCTGTTGTTCCGAAAACCGCCGCTCCCTGCCTGTTCCGCTCCTTTGTGTTCAGCACTGACATGATCTGTGGAACCCCGGAAAGTGTATTTCACATCAAATACATGCGCCCGCTGTTGGAAAATGGTCCTTCCTTCTTTGTGTTTCATAATACTTCTGAGGACGCTCCGTATTTTCAGGAATTTCACTGTGCCTACCATGCCTGTATCAATGAAAACTACGGATATGAATTTCAAGTAAGGAATGCGCTGTCTAACGTCCTGCTTTTTGTTTTGTCCAAAATGTCCGTGGATTCCAGCCCTTCCATTTCCCCGGTACAGGACGAACGCCTGAAAAAAATGCTGACCTGGATGCACCGGAATTTAGATAAAACCATTTCTGTATCGGAAATTGCGAACACTGCAAACATCTGTCTCAGAGAATGTCAGCGCATTTTTCAGCAGTATCTGCATTACAGTCCGATCGAATATTTGCAGCGGATCCGTATTTTCCATGCCGCAAAACTGCTGACAGATTCCGACGCTCCCATCACAGAGATCGCATTAAACTGTGGTTTTTCCAACCCAAGCTATTTTTCAAAGCAGTTTAAAACAATTATGGGAAGCAGACCACGCGAGTATCGTGCTGCTTCCCATAAGGAGATTTCCACTTATTAATTATTTCTGAAAATACTCTTTTGCAAATTCCATATCCTGTACCAGTTCCATGGTTCCAAGATATTTTCCGCTTTTATCGCGGACTGCCATATAAGTGACTAACATGGTTCTGCCGTTTTTATCCATCCAGACAGGTACTTTATCAAGTGTTCCCGCTCTGAATTCTTCAATAATACGGCGTACCTGCTGTTCGATCTTCGGCGGGTGGCAGGAGAACACCTCTCTGTCAATCGCCATTCCCGGTCTTTTGAACACTTTTGGACCTTCGTTGAAAAAGCGGTTGATATTGTCTGTGTCCACAAACGAAATCTCCAGTGGAATGGTATTCAGCATTGCTGTCAGCTGCTCCACGGTCATGTGACCGCCTGCCATGACAATCTCATCCTGACTGATAGACGACATCTTTACGTCCTGTGCCTTCTCTGCGTCCTCCCAGACTCCGTTTTCTACACCAAAACACTCTGCGTAGTCTTTTGAGTCCCGGTAGATTCCAAACCATTCCTCATCCGTAAAGTTAAATGCGCAATTAGGAAAAAGAATATTGGCTTCCTTATAGATCATCTCGTCCGCTCTTGTGAGTGCCGCCTCGAAACGTTTTTTCCACTCATCATCCTGTGAATCCGCTTTTTTCGCCAGCGCAGCAAATTCATCCCGTATCTCATCATCCACCGTCCACATAACATCCGACGGACCGCTGATCTCATACTTTACCTTTAAATGCGGATAAAGAAGATCTCCCTTTTTGGCATAATGGATCGCAAGCTGACGGACTTCTTCTATAAGCTTGTACTCTACATGCCCATTCTTTAGGGCTTCCCTGCATTTTTCAATCGTTTTGGCAAGTGCTTCATTCTCCAACGTAAATGTGTGAAGCGGATGCCCCGGAATCTTCACAAGCTCCGCCGTCTTTGCAAATCTCTGTTCCCGGATAGAATCTACCGTTGCTTTTGGGGCATTTGCGATCTGCTCTTCTCTTGTTTTTCCATGAAACAACGCAGAATGAACATCACACAATCTCTGCACTTCACTGATCGGTGTTCCCTCTTTGATAAGTTCCTGCTCTGCATTCATGATCTCTGCCGCGTCTACCGACTGAAATTTTTTCACAAAATCAACGTGGACACTCTCCAATTCCTCGCCTGCTCCGAGGCGTTTCAGGTAATCTTTAATGGTTTGCTTCTGCTCTTCTCTATTCATACTTCCTACGCTCCTTTTGGCAATGATACTGTGCGATTTATTTTCATATATAGTTTCCTTTTTTTGTATCTTTACTATACGCAATTGGGAGCAGAATTTCCGTTGTTTTTACAACATTATAGAATTTCTCTGATTTTTTCCTCTACCACATCCATATCCGCTGTCGGCTCAAACCGTTCTACCACATTGCCTTCCCGGTCAATTAAAAACTTTGTAAAGTTCCATTTGATATCTGCGCCGTTCACGTCAATTTTTGCATAGTGCTTGAATGTGATTCCAAACTTTGCATCACAGAATGACACGATCTCCTCGTTGGTGCCCGGTGCCTGATTTCCAAACTGATTGCAAGGGAAATCTAAAATCTCAAAACCCTGTTCCTGATATTCCTCCATTTTATGCATGTTACACATTACATCTTCCGCTTCAAAATCATAAAATTTACTCATTGTTTTTCTCTCCTTTTATATTGCTTGCAATTTAATTGCGTTCAATCTTTATGTGTAATAAAATACAACCTATTGGCATCTTTGTCAATAGGTTGTACACAATTAATTTTATTTCATAAATTTTCCAAAGAATCCTTTTTTCTCTGGCTGTTTCTCATCCTCTGAATCCTCTTCTTTTCCTTCCTGCTCTTTCCACTTAAAGTACTCAGAATCCAGATTCACGCTGATCTCAGGGGCAGCTTTCTCTGTTTTTTCTTCCGGCTGTTCTTCCTCCGGTTCTTCAAACGAGATTCCCTGCTGTTCAAAATAATCGCGGTTGATCTTGATCTCTGGCTTCACTGCTGCATAAGGAGAAGATTCCGTATCCTCTTCTTTCCATTTCTTCTCCTTCGCGATCTTCTTATTCCGCTCCTCAATAATACCCATGTATTTGTCCGTATCCTTAAGATCCTGCAGCAGACTCTTTAATTCCAGCTTGTCACCGGAAACCAGTTTTCTTTCATTCGCAAGCTTTTCGCCCATGCTGTCATAGACCGCTTTCACAGACTCATTCGCCTCATCCATAATATCAAGGATCCGACGGAGCGCTTCATCCGTATACATAACCGACGCAGCATAAACATCCTCTGCCTTTGCTCTGGCGTCATTGATGATTTCTTCCCCGATCTTCCAGTTTTCCCGCTGCGCCTGCTCCCTGCCCTGCTGTGTCAGTTCATACTCATCCATAACTTCTGACATGCAGACTGCAAGCTGTTTTAAAATATCCAGCATCTCTTTCTTATTTACGACCAGATAGTTAGAATCTCTCTCATATGGATTGCTTTTTGATAAAAGGACATGTAATTCCCTGAGAACCTTTTCCATATTGTCCTGTGCGCTCATTTTGAATCTCCCTGCTAATCCCGACTTATGTAAACTTCTTTTTCAACGTATGTCCGAATGATCCACTGATACCGGAAAAATTTTTTACTTTTTCATCTTACGGGATTTTACTTTTTTCACAATTTTCTTAATTAATAATATAATGAAAATGACAAGTAAAATCAACACTGCAATCACACCAACAATGATTGCGGTAAATTTATTTGGATTTTTTACAAGGTCAACGATATTCCGGCTGTCATCCACCTGCTTTCTGTAATGCGTAGTGCTGTAATATTCCGGCACATTGGCGATTCCATCGCCGTCTGTATCCTCAAATGACTCCATGTATCTTGCGATCGCATCCCACGCTTTTAACTCTTTTCCGTTCTCTGTGATGATGACATCCTCGAAGTCTTCGATTGGTGTTCCATCTGCATATTTTGGAACCAGTGACAACAGACCGTAGGACATATCTGTAACCGCACTTAACATCTGTCCGCTGTAAAGATCTGCGACCACGCGGTATAATTTATCATCCTTAATCTCAATTCTCTGTGTACCATCATCCAGATAGACATCTGTGACTTTGTTTAAGATCATGCGGTTTGGATTGTATGTAAAATTAAGTCCGCTGCTATAAAGTCTTGCTGTCGTCATAAAATCAGAAACGGATGCATCGATCTCTGCTGCTGTCTTTAACTCTTTTCCCGTCAGATACACACTGATGAGCGGATATCCAGGCACTCCGTCTGCCCCGATTCCGAGGGAAAACGAATTAAATACCTGCTCCACGGTAATATCGCCTTTTGCATAGGTGTCACGGACAGTGCCACTTGGAACAACTGCCACATCCACCGGGACACCATCAAAATCTGCTGCATTTTCCACCGCATACACATAGGCATCTGACATGATATCACCAAGATTGTGTTCTTCATGGATATTTTCCAGATCCTTCTGTGTGGAGAAATCCACGTCATTTTCCGCTAACACCTGATCTTTGGTATAGCCAAACTGAGCCAGATAGTCGGTGTCCACAGTATCCATAAACTGATCAATGGTGTTCTGTGTCTCTGCATCCTGATCAATGTCTGTTGTGACCGGCACAATTTCGTAAGAAGTCATCTCCCAGCGTCCATCTGCCTTTTGTGTCATGGAAAGCTCGCCGAGATTCTTACCATATTCACCGCAGGATACCACATAGGTATCTCCGTGGACTATTGGCTCTTCCAGTGTTGTATGTGTGTGACCGCTTAAGATCAGGTCGAGATCCGGCACTGCTTTTGCCAGATTTTCATCCTCTGATTTACTCTCGTCCTCCCAGGTTCCGCTGTGGGAAACGCAGACGATCATATCAACATCCTCGTTCTCCCTGATCTCTTCGACCGTTTCTTTTACCGCCTCGATTGGATCTTTGAATAAGAGTTCACAGGTCGGCGCACAGGCAAGTGCATCTTTACCAAAAACGCCTACGACAGCTATGTCTGTATCCCCTTTTTCCAATACAACATAGTCACTGACCCCGTACTCATCAAATGCGTCTCTGATCAGCTGTTGTCCCTCACTTAAGCCTGCTGCCTCCATGGATTCCCAATCCACATTGCAGACAACCATTGCCGGAAGATCATCCCCGGACTCCGCCGCACTGTTCAACATATTTGCAAGTCCCTTGGAGCGGTAATCAAATTCGTGGTTTCCGAGTGTGGTCACATCGCATCCCATATAGCCTAACATGCGGATTTCTGCCGCCTGCGTCTCAAAAACAGTCTGGATCAGTGTTCCCATGGAAAAATCACCGCCATCAATCACCAGCGTGTCAGGATTTTTCGCTTTCTGCTCCTGGATCAAGGTGTTGATTCTCGCAAATCCTCCCACTTCTTTTTCCGCTTCATCTACAATGGTCGTAAATGTGTTGAGGTGGGAATGTGTATCATGTGTGAATACAATATCCACCTGTTTTGCGGAATCTGCTGTCTCAGCGGAAACAGTCTGTATTCCTGCAAAAGTTGTCAGGCATAACATGCCTGTGAGTGCCAATGCTGCCCAGTTTTTTCTCATATTTTTCTCTCCTTTGCTATTCCCCGAAAAATACACTGTCTCCCATCGCCTCATATTTTCCAGTAAAAATAAAGAGCAAAACTACTTCAGATATGATCGCAGTTCTGCTCTTTTTGTATTTACTATTTTACATAAATTTTACATTGATGTAAAGAAGTCCTGTGACTTTTACATCTGTTTTTTCTGTGCTTTTTTCTCAGCTTTTGCCTGAAGCTTTGCAAGTTTTTTCTTTGTCGGTCTGAACAACCGGAAAATCCTGTAAACTTCCAGAACGATCAGCAGACCAAAGATAATATCAATTGCCAGTTTGATTTTGTCTGAAATTCTCATTCCGTCTTTGATCTGGGAACCCGGCATTGCGCCATTCATGCTCTTGCTATTTGCGATCGTGTAAAGTACACGGTGCATTGCCTGTCTTGCATAGTAGTAAGTTGCAGGATCACTCTTGTCAAAATTGTATCTTGCAGATGCCGGAAGGCTTGTCAGTTTCACATCTGCCCCCGCCTCTGTCATCTGGTAGCCATCCATAAATACACCGGTATTGGCATTGTCTGTCATAACGATTCCATCAAATGCCCACTCGTTGCGAAGGATTCCTGTGATCAGTCCATAGTCACCGCCTGCCCAGGTTGCACCGGCTCTGTTGAAGGAAGTCATAACACCCTGTGAAGCACGGATTGATTTTGATGCGTTCGCATAGCTTCCATCTTCCTGTTTCTCGACATAATTTAAGGTAACGTCGCCGACTTTCATGCACATCTCAAATGGTACAAGATAAATCTCTCTTGCAGACTGCTCATTAAACCAGGTGGCAGCACTGAATTGTCCGTCACGGTCACCACGATGGTTTTCCTGATCGTTGAATGCAAAATGCTTGATGTAAGTATACATACCTTTGGAAGCAGCTCCGTAAACTTCTCTGGAGGCAACGGCTCCTGAGAGGAATGCATCTTCGGAATAGTACTCTCCGTTACGACCGGAATATGGTGTTCTGTGGATATTCATGGATGGTGCATACCAGCCATCAGCTCCTCCGAGCAATCCTTCATTTCCGATCATTGTTCCATATTCACTGGCAAGGTCTAAGTTCCATGTCTGTGCAAGCGTCATTGCGTTTGGGAACATTGCTCCTGTACCACCATAAAGCAATCCTGCTGCGGTGTCCGCATCAATATTAAAAGGTTTTTCTACAGAATCAATGTATTCAATACCATAACCGGACACGCCGATCGTATTATAAATTTCATCTGCAGTCAGTTCATCTAAAAGGTCATCCCAGAGCGAATCATCAAAATCAAGTCCCCTCATGTTAATCAATGTTAATCCATTATCTGCACCATAGACAATCTGTGTGTCTGCAAGTGTCTCCGGCGCAACATCTGTACCGCTTGAAAAGCTGTCAAGCTCTGCGATCAGATCATCGGACGCTGTTTTCACATATGTATAGGAAACTCCATCTTCACCATTGATCTCATTTCCCCAGGTACTGATCTGAGTTCCTGCCTCTCCGTCATGTGTCGGGAAAGTTCCCTCCCAATCTGATCTTGTCAGATAAGTTACGTCTGCCTTGCAATCCTGTAACTGGTTTGTGATTGTCACACCCGAGTAAGAATCTGTTGCGTAGGTTGTCACATCGGTGTCTGTGTTATCTGGTGTGTATACAGATACAAATTCTGCTTTTTGAGCTGGCTTCTCAGATTTCGCCGCAAGAATATTGTTAATTGCTGCATGTGCGTTAGCAGCTGCTGTGATGTAATAATCACCTGCGTCAAAAATATATGTCTCTGCTCCGTTTTCATCATAAGCTTTTAACTGCTCTTTGGAGAATGTACAGGTTACCGTCTCTTTCTCGCCCGGTGCAAGTTCGCTTGTCTTGCCGTAGGCTACAAGCTGTACGGAAGCTTTCTCTACTCCGTTTGCTTTGTCGTACTCGGTATATGGGGACTGTGCGTAGATTTCTACGACATCTTTTCCTGCCATATCTCCGGTGTTTTCCACATCAACAGTCACGGTGCACTCGTCACCAGACCATGTTGTCTGCATATTCGACCAGTCAAAGGTTGTGTAGGAAAGACCATAACCAAATGGATAGACCACTTCCTCTGTGTAATCATAATCTCCTGCATTTCCCTGATTTAAAACGGCATCCTCATAACGTGTCTCATAATATTTGTAACCTACATAAATTCCCTCTTCGTAAGTCACATAGTTATATTTTGTCAGTTCTCCGTTCTCATCCACATACTGATAATCGCCAAAATTCTGTGCAGCCGGAGATTTGGATGCATCTGCTACAAACGTATCTACCGTTCTTCCGGATGGGTTTACCTGTCCGGTCAGAATGTATGGAATGGACTCGATTGCGGTGCAGGAAAGCACTGCTTTGACATTCTCGTAATCTTTTACCCAACCAAGCTCTAATGCAGCGTTGGAATTGGTTACAAGAATCACATTATCAAAGTTGTCATTTAAATAAGAAATAATTTCCAGCTCTGTGGAATCAGGCTCCAGATAACTTTTTGCCTTATCTTCCTCACTCTCCGCATGATTGTACATGGAACGCGGCATGTCACGGCCTTCGCCTGCCACTCTCTTTAAGAAATAAACCGGCACGGTATTCTTTACCGAATCCATGACCTCTGTGTTCTCCTGTAATACGGATAACGGAACTTCATGGATTGCAAAATCTTCTGCGTCACCAAAACTGATCGAACCGGAGCTGAGTCCGTATTCTTTCGACTGCTCTGAATAAAAATCCATTAAAGTTGTATTGATTTTTGCTCCTGCGTCCTCGAAAATCTGTGTCAGATTTCTTCCTCCCAGCATAGAATCACTGGCGGAAACAGTTGCTGAATTTACACTGAAAAAGCTGAACTCCGTATCCTGTGCCATTGGCAGGATTCCCTCATTACTCAAAAGCACCGTCCCCTCATCTGCGATCTGCTGATGAAGCGCTGCCTCTGCTTCTTTGATACTGTCCGTCGTATAATCTGCTTTGTTATACGTAAGATCAAGACCTGTTGTATCTACGTCGGAATTATCAATCTGTGTGTTGATCCCCCCGATCATACTGTCCATCATTCTCGCATAATTCGGAAGGATGGTGTTTACGACTGCGATGATCACTGCAAATAAAATGATCAGCACAGAACGTATTGTTGTTCCTATTATTTTTCTGGCTTTACTCATAGTTTCCTCCTCTTAAAAAATTCACTTCCGGCAGCAAAACTCAAGACTATGAAAGGTTTTGCTGCTTCTATTTACCATAAAAATAACACGAAAGAAAAGAAAAATGCAGGTTTGGACGTAACCTGCATTTTGAGAGACATATTCCGTTGTTTTTTGCAAAATCCGATATTGTACGGGTTCCCATATGTTTTTATCGTCCATGCGGATTTTGGAAAATCATGCGGAGCAGATATTTGTTCTGTTCGGTCTTTATGACCATCTGACCGCCGTAATGCTCGACAATGTTCTTCATGCTTTTTGTTCCAAATCCGTGACTTCCTGTATCCTGCTTGGACGTAACCGGCATATGGTTACTGTCATAGACCAGACTTCCCTCATAAGGATTCACAATCTCCACCAGAAGGATTCCTTTTTTGTTCTGTATCTGCACAGATATCCAGCGTTCATGTACGTTTGAAATTTTCCGGTTTGCCTCGATCGCATTATCAAGGGCATTGCCGAATAAAGTATATAGGTCAAGCTCATCCATAAACGCAAGCTGGCTCCCATCTGCAATACAACTCATGGAAATCTGATTACTCTGACAGGTCAGTTTTTTCTCGGTTAAAACGGTATCCAGATATTCATTTCCGGTTCGGACCACCGCATCATAAGCAGCAATTTTACTCTCCATATCCTGTAACTTTGCCTTGCGCTTATCCTCATCACTCATCGTCGATAAAATCATGAGCTGATGTTTCATGTCATGATAATGCTGGTTTACAACTGCGATACTCTCCTTTGACATCTCGTAACGCAGCTTTGTCTTTTCCCAGAGCTGTTCTTTCTGTGAAAATTCGATGCGCTCTGTCTCCCTTTTCATCTGTTCCCGCTGATTCGTCAGAATAAACAGACAACACAGGATTGCATAAATGCTATGTATATGCGCATACCCCAGATAGTCCATCACAATGCTAAGTCCCCACACAATTCCCATTAAAACAACGGATGTTGTAGTCGCGGAAATCGCCCCGATCGGGTATTTTCCCTCATACACGGTTCCTTTTGCAAACCAGAAATACGCCAGAAGAAAAGAGCCTGCAAGACACGGAATGTATACAAGCGGATGTTTGTTTCCTATGATTCCACCTGTAAAATGTTCCACGAGAACCCGAATACAGTAAAAAATATGTTCCACACCATAACTTAAGGCAAAAATGTACATCGCCTCATAGATACTGCTTTCCGTACAGAAATAGATTGAAAAAATCAGTATCGCCCATATCAAAACAAACCACACAAACATAAGAATGACGGATTCCACCCACAAAATCCCCTGCTGCATTTCCGTCCCGTAGTATTTTATGTAAAAAATGGGTAAGACACCAAGCAGACAGGTACCCACAATTATGATTGCCATCGCTTTTCCCATGCCATGTTTTCTTTTTTTCAATGGTATACAAAGTCCGATCGCCGGAAGCAGCATTTCTAACATGTATAGGAAATTAAAACTTGTCACTTCCATCTCAAATCTCCATTCCGACGTAATCGGCAAATGCCTCTAAGAACTCTTTTTTCCTGCTCCGGCTTAAAAATATCTGCGTTCCGCCCACATAAACAGTATCTTTCTTCACCTCATCCACATGCCGCAGATTCACAAGCTGTGACTGCCCGCTTTTGACAAAATAATATTCCGCCAGTTCATCTGCCATTGTTTTTAAAGGGATTCCGTGTTTTGAATACACCTTATCTTTTGTGTGGAAGAACATATCATGTCCCACAACCTCAATATATAAAATATCCTCGGTAGATATCTTGCATTTTCGTTCCCCTTCTGCAACCAGAAGCTGTTTTTCCTTGTGGTACTTTGACGTTACTGCCAGCACTTTGTCCATGGTCATCGCAAGCTGCTCATAAACAACCGGTTTTAAAATAAAATCCAGCGCATTTACCTTGTAGCCCTCTATTGCATACTGCGCCAGCGCCGTGATGAACACGATCTGTGCGTCCGCATCCACTTCGCGAATTCTCTTTGCGGTTGTCATTCCATCCTGATATTTCATATGGATATCCAGAAAAATCAGGTCATAGTCCGCAGAATAGTCATCCAGAATATCTATGCCGTCATTAAAAATTCTTACGATAAATGCTTCGTTTTTGTCTTTTTCATATTTTCTCAGATGCTCGATAAGTGCCTCCTGACACTCACGTTCATCCTCTACGATTGCTATTTTTAACATAACCTTCTCCCAGATGAGAAGAGTGCGAAGCCATAGTTTTGGCTCCACACCCTGATAAATTTTTCACAATCTACAATGTAATATCTTCGACGGATATACCAAGTGAAGATAACTTTGCAAGTGTGACCTTAATCTGATAATCAAGTTCTTTGTTCTCCACACCGCCATTGGATTTTTTAATGCGCTGCAGATCCGTATATTTGTCAATTGTCAAACTGATAAGTTCTTCTCTTGTCATTCCATTATCCTCCATGCTATCACCGCCTTTCGTTGGTGATATTATAGCATAATGTAAAGTTCCTATTCAATTGTCAATGTACGATTAGGAGGGAAACCATTCATATTGAAAACTTTAAAGAATTTTTGAATCCATATAGAAGATACGCCACACATATCTCAATGAATTGTAAATTTACAATATCATAAAAAGAGCTGCGTACCAATTTCTCAGTACAGCAGCTCCATAAATCTTAAGCTTCCACTTTTTTTGCTTCCCCTTCCGGGAAGATGATTTTATTAACAAAAAAGAATACCACCATAGATACACCACCGTTTAATACGGTCGTTCCGATGTTATACAGCCAGTCCGGTACGAACATTCCTGCAACAGCAACCCAGATACAGTTGATGGAGTTTACGATACAGGTTACGATACAGAATGCAATCAGATACCACATTCCCTGATACCAGATGTTCCCTTTGCTGCGGAATACGAAGCTTCTCTGGATTGGGAAGTTAATACACTCACCAACTACCATTGCAATCATGTATGCACAGAAGTAAGGCAGTCCTCCATGTGCAGCGTCATAGCCGATAATGTTCCATTTGAAAGTCTCTCCAAATAAAGTAATATCGATTCCCGGGAATCCGAAATCAACTTTTGGAAGCCCTGCGAATGCAAGTGGTAAAAACAGTAACATAAAATATTTCAGTACTGTGATAAGGTTACTTACAATAACAAATAAACCACCTTCACGAATCCATTTTGATGCGCCCGGATGCTTCTCTGCAAATCCAAGCCATAAGTTTTTGATTTTCTCCATAATATTAATCCCTTTCTCTCTGAACTGCGAAACACTTCTTTGCAGTTTCTGAATAACTTTCTGCATTTATGTTCCGCTTTACTTGTCTTAATCCTAACATAAGAATTCTTTTATGGAGAAAAATTGCATAATCTGTGCTTTTTTTAGCATAAATGGTAAGGATTTTACAAAAATGGGATCATATATACCGGCAGATAATGGATGCCATTCTCCCATTTATAATCTTTCGTATGAACTACATATTTATCTCTGATACGGCTGCTATACTTATCGCAAAACACATCTAACGACTTATGCCCTCTGTAATTTCCAGACTTTACTTCAATCGGATTAATTTATCTCCTTTTGGATTATTGTGTTCTAAATATGCTTCTACAGCCTGTGGCATTCCGCCAATCAGCATATACAACCGGAACATACGCATCAGATTCCTGTGCATTGCATTTCCGGCAGATTTTTTGCTTTTTAAAAGCAGCTTAATGGTATCCGCCGTGATTTCATCACCAACTGCCCACAAAAATTCTTCAAAATCCATCGGATACATGGATATCTTATGTTCTTCACTCGGAATTAATATATCCTTCGTATTTTTCCTTATCGATAAAAATGATCCCGTTTCAATATATTTGTATCTCCCATCAGCCACAAGATACTTGATTGCCTGTCTTGCCTTCGGCAATAGTTGAACCTCATCAAATATAATCACGGATTCCTTTTCATACAGTCTGACTCCGGTCAACTGTTGTAATTGGAGAAAGAAAAAATCTAAATTATATCGCAAATCCCCGTTCGTGTAAATGCGTATCCTACGCAAATCCCCGTTCATCATCTCGCATTTGATACGCAAATCCCCACTCATTATCTTACATTTAATTCGCAGATCCCCATAATCCTAATTAGCATATGCGATTCGTCTACACACTATTCTTTTCATACCTTAAGATTTTTTATTTGTATTCATGCAAAGGACAAAGTTTTCCTTTAAGCTCTGTAGCTAACTGTATATCCATCATTCCTTCTACAATTTTTCTAATATTTTAAGACCAAGTTCAAAGGCCAGTAGCATGATTTTACTCTTATCATCCAATCTTGCACTGCCTGATAAACTTCTTGGCTCCCAGGATGAATGGTCAAGGTTATCTCCTGCATAAAAGAACTGGAAAAATTCTGTTCCCCTGAAATCACAGAGTGCCTGCATTCCAGCACACTCCATCTCGACACAGACCGCACCCATTTCTTTTCTCTTATTCACCTTATCCCTTGTTTCTCTATAGCAGGCGTCTGTTGTCCATGTGATTCCTTCCACATAAGGATATCCAAACTCTTTCAGTACTTTCTTAAACTCATCCCTGTAATTATGATTCACATCAATTGTGTCACATGGTTTCGCATAGTGGTAACTCGTTCCCTCATCCCTGACAGCCTTAATCGGAATAATAATTCCACAATCTTCAATCCGTTTATCTAATACCCCACAATTTCCAAGCAAAATCAGTCTTTTACTTCCCATTGCAATTATTTCTTCGTACTGTCCCACGCATAAAGGTTCCCCGACCATTGATTTGAACATTGCAAATCTTTTTCCTTTATATGTAACTTCATAAATAGGATTCAAGCCACTTGCAGAATGAACACTCGCTATTTCTTTTGCACGAAAAAATTCCAGTACCTCATTGAAAAGTTCTTCTGAAAAACAGGAAATCGTAACTTCCGGAAAATTTTCAATCTTCTCCACACACATATCCGGGTTGATGATTGCAGTTTTATTTGCGTCAAATTCTTCTAATAACATTTTCTATCTATCTTACCTTCCTTTTTTTTGAATCCATGCTTAAAGTGCTTGTATTAGTTCGTTATTAAATTATTGTTAGTCAGACAAATTGTTATCCGCATTTCCACTTCCTTATTGCCTGCTCCACTGGGTCGCCTTCATAAAGCCCGCACAGAAAGCTGAAATTGTTACTGGTTAAAGCAATCACGAATTGAAGTAGACAACTCTTCATATCCTTTCAATATTTCTTCTTTATGTGCCTGCATTTCTTCATTCATTTTTGTATAGTCCAAACAGTTCTGATAACCTGCCTCACCCCAATATAGAACATTTTTGTCGGCATTATATAAAAGTCTGTCAGCACATTCAATGGAGAAATTCTCAGCATTTTCAAACTTTATCGTCTGGTCAGCAGTATATATAATCTCGATAAAGCAGTCTGTATCATTCCAAATTTCACCTTCAGAAGTTTTTTGGATTTCCAGCAAATGACCGCCGCAATTGGAAATCTGACTTGCAAAAGAGCGGTATTGATAGGAATCAATGCTAATGCTCCGTTCTTCTCCCTCAGAATAAACATTGATTTCAGCAATGCTATTTTCGACAGCAGACAGTCCATCCGCTAGCTGTTTTTCATTGTCCCCCACTGCATAAATTCCAATCAAACAAAGTGCAAGGGTCAAACATAGTGTAACAATGGAAACAACTGCTTTTCGGCGATTTGTCTTTCTTTCGCATATGGCGGTACAGACAATATAGCCTGAAAATCCGCCCAAGGTATTGATTAGAAAATCTTCCATTTCCGCATATCTGCCGCCAAACAACTGTAATAGTTCAATCAAGAATGAGATTAAACCGCTAATAATCGCCACCTTTTTCCAATTCCCTCTACAGGAACGAAAAATAAGCGGCAACAAAAAACCAAGAGGAAAAAACAAAGCGAAGTTAAGCAATATAGGGACAATAGAACTCCCAATAAACGGAAGCAAATTATAATTGAAAGGACCATTCAGACTATAACTTAGTGTGAAAATCCCCGTTAGGTTGAGAAGCGTAACGCAGTAAATGCAGAATATTCCCTCAAACATATAATTCCAGGAGATAGTTCTGCGTTTTTTGAAAAGATACAGCAACACAAAAATAACAATATAAATTATGATACCTAAGAAAAACGATTCTTTAAGTGCTTGTATACCTTTTATCATATAATTCATACTATCACCTTCCCTCAAGAAATACCGATTTATAAAACACATTCATTTTACATAGGCACAGTATACCACAGTTCCTGTGCCTATGCGATAACATTTACTGTTTCATCCGATAAGAACTCATCCTCTCTGCCAGACAACGGAATGCACACCCTGCAAATCATGCCCTTTCCATTCCATAAAAAAGCCCCCACATGCTCCTTATCGAACATGCAGGGACTTTCCTGTCATATTTTAAGTTCTGTTATCTTTGCACACAGGGTGCCTGATAATCTATTCTTCTTTTTTCTCTTCTGTCTGAGCTTCAGCTGCTTTTACTGCCGCAATCGGTTCTGCTGCCCATTCTTTCTTGAAGCCTTTGATTGCAAGTACTTCTAAGAAGATGATAAGTGCTGCAAAGATCACATCGATCACGATTGCCATGATCTGCCAGTTCATTAAACCTTCTGTAAGGTTTTCAGGATCGTATGCACGGCTGTTTACAACTGTGTACATAATGTTTTTGCAAGCCTGACGCATTGCAAGTACTCCTGTTGCGCTGGTTGTATCTGTTACATGGTTTGTCTCTGTATCGTAAGCAACTAACATACAGTCTGTACCGCCACGGATACCCATATCAGAATCCATGTATCCATAAACACCGAAGTAATCTGTTAATACAAATCCACGGAATCCCCACTCGTCACGTAATACGGTGTTGCAGAGTGCGCTTGTTCCACCTGCCCACTGTGTTCCGATGTAGTTGAAGGATGACATAACTGCTTTTGCTCCACCCTCTTTTACAGACATCTCGAATGGTTTTAAGTAAATTTCACGGATGGACTGTTCATTTGCCCATGTACAAAGCATTTCAGTACGATTTGTTTCCTGATCGTTTAATGCAAAATGTTTCATGTATGCGTAAACGCCATACTCTTCTGCACCAAGGATTGCATTGGTTGCCATATAACCGGAAAGAACACCATCTTCGGAGTAGTACTCGAAATTACGTCCTGCAAATGCGGAACGATGTGTGTTCATAGCAGGTGCATACCAGCCGGATACTTCCATCTCGTCTGCCATTTTACCAATACTCTCACCGAATTTTAAAGCAAGATTTTTGTTCCAGGTACTTGCGATCATAACTGCGGATGGGAATCCAACAGAACCAATACCGGTAAAGTTATTGTTAATAGAAGCCGGTCCGTCACAGTCAACTGTCATGATCTTTCCAACGCTGGAAGCTGCGGATGTCTGATAACCACCAATTGCGATCATAGTATCCATATCAGAGATTGTCAGTTCATCTAATAAGCTGTCCCACTGAGCGTCATCATAATCTACGCCGCGGAGATCTGCTAATTTAATTCCATTCTTTGCGCCTGTTGTAGGCATTTCATCCGAATCATTATTATAATCTTCCGGATTATAATTTGAATTATTTAAGAAAGTTGCTTTTGCTTCATCAGACATAGACATGCTTGCTGGTGCTGCAGTAGCGTCTGCATAGTTGGCAAATCCATCTGCTCTGGAAAGGTAAGTTACATCCCCTTCTGCGTAAGCAAACTCATTTACGGCTGCTGTCTCGTCTGTGCTTCTTGGGTTGCTCTCATCATAAGTTACTGTAGAAGCAACTGTATAAGTCTGTGAATCAATTACGTTATGAGAATCAGAGTTAATGGAAATCTGATAATCCCCTGCCTCTAATACATAGCATCCTGCACCATATGTATCATAGGAAGCCATATCTTCTGCATCAAAAGATACTGTGATCGTCTGGGAATCACCCGGCTGTAAAACTTCTGTTTTTTCAAACTGGATTAAGTTTGCGGAAGCTTTTTCAATACCGCCATTGGTATATGGTGGATTGTAGTAAACTTCTACTACATCTTTTCCGGCAACATCACCAGTATTTGTTACTGTTACGTCAAAGGAAATTGTTCCGTTATCTTCGGAGATTGCTCCCATTTCCTGTGTGAATGTTGTGTAGGAAAGACCATATCCAAATGGATATACAACGGTATCATCATAGTTGATCAGTCCTTCTGCTGCTGCCGTCTCATAGAATCTGTATCCAACATAAATACCATCTACATAGTTTACAAAAGATGGAAGAGCTGTCTCTTCTTCACCTGTCTTAAAGTTATTGGATGTATATGCATACTCATCCATGTTGTCATACTTGAAATAACCAAAGTTGTTCCAGGTTGGTGTTGCTGTTAAATCTGCAACAAATGTATCACTTGTTTTACCGGATGGATTTACTGTTCCGGCTACGATCTCACCAAGTGCTTCAAAACCGGACTGACCAGTTCCCGGACACCAGATAGCACTCTTAATCTGGCTGTACTCGTTGATGAAGCCAAGTTCCATAGCGTTTGCACCATTGTAAACAACGATTACGTTATCGAAGTTACTGCAGACAAGGTCTAACATATCTCTTTCTGTTCTGTCTAACTGTAAGTAATGCTCACCAGCCTCAAAATCTTTGTATTCAGTTGAGTTGTCTGTGTATGTCACTTTACTTACGTCTGTAGGAAGGTCTGCACCCTCGCCACCAACACGTGTGATCACTACCATAGCTGTGTCTGAGAACTCTTTTGCATTTGCCATCATCTCATCTGTGTAAGAATCTGCTGTTGGTTCCGGCAATGTCCAGTCCTGTGCCCACATTCCAACTTCTGGTCTGTCTGCACGGTATGCTGTGTAGAAATCAGAAAGTTCTGTGTTCAGATTGAAGCCTGCATCCTCTAATCCCTGAAGTAAAGATACGGTAGGATATGCATCGGATAATGCTCCTGAACCTGTACCACCGTAACAAGGGTTGGTAGAAGCCCATCCAAATACGTTTAAGTTGCTGTCTGCTGCAAGTGGAAGTGTACCATCATTTTTTAATAATACGATTCCTTCCTCTGCAATCTCCTGTACAAGAGCCGTTGACTCGTCAGAAGTCTCATCTGTGATTGTTCCATTACCCATTGCAAGTGAAATCATACTTGACATTGGAATGAAACAAATTAAATTAACAATTACTACAACTGCAAGTAAGAATGCGATCCATGCTTCCTTGCGAACCAGTTTTTTTACTGGTTTTTTCAATTTCATACATGCAACGGTTACAACGATTGCAAGCGCTAAAACAACACCTAAAGCAATGAGGTAAGGTTTGCATGAATTCAGGACGTTGATCACGTCATCCATGTTAATAGCTAACATTTCTAAATCCTCCCAAGATTTATTTTTGTCCGTTCCGGACTTTGTGATTCTACTCTAGCATAAAGTACTTTTCTTATGGAAAAATTGCATAATCTGCATTATTTTTGCATAAACGGTATTACACGTTGTGAGTTTCAGACAAAAATAACGCTATGTTTTCATGCACAATGCACAAACCATAGCGTTATAAATCAAAAAATGCGAATGTTTAACCGTCCGTATTCTATTTGACACAGTTATCCGTTCTGCACTTCGTCAGATGCAGTTTTTTTCATTGGAATCAAAATCTTCAGATCGAACCAGTTTTCTTTTGTGTCAATACTGACTGCGCCGTCGTATTTATTTACCGTATAGCGGATACTCTTGATTCCGTAACCGTGAAACTCTTTTTCCTTCTTGGTTGTCAGGAAACGTCCTTCTTTCACTTTCAAACTACCTTCGTAGTAATTTTCAAAACGCAAGATCAAAAAATTCTTCTGCTGGGACACAGTCACATGGATCAGCCGCTTTTCCTTGTCTGCAATCTTGAGTTCACACTCGATCGCGTTGTCGAGCGCATTTCCGAAAATACTGCAGATATCCATGATATCCATAAAATCAAGCAGCGTTCCATCTGCCACGCAGGTAAACGTGATCCCATGCTTTGCGCAGTATAAACTCTTGCTTGTCAGCACTGTATCGAGCACTTTATTTCCGGTCTTGTTCTGTGCTTCGTACTGCCTGATCTCATCTTCCATGTGATTTAAAAACTCATTTCTTTTTTCCGGGTCAGTCTCGCTCCGGAGTACAGCGATCTGATGTTTTAAGTCGTGATATTTATAATTGATGAGATCGATACTCTCACGTGACTGCTTGTACTGCACATACTGATTCTGTAAAACATTCTGCACTGCTTCTAACTCCCTGCGCACACGGAGTTCGCCGCACTGGATCAGGTGCGCATACAAAACCGCAATTCCACCGAGATCAACGATCGTGCGGACCTGACCGATTTCAAGCGCATATCCATTTGCGAACGTATCCGCATTGGAAACAAAACTCAGATTGCTGACCGCAAATACCGCTATCACAATCAACGCTGCCGAAAAATATTCCCTGAGACTGATATTTAGTTTTCCATCTTTTGGCAAATGCTGCTGCAATAACTTCCATAATAAAAACGCAACTGCACCATAAACTGCTGCAAGCATGATGATTTTTATTACCCTGCCCGGCAGCTCATTTGTCCAGACTGAACATACAATCTGCCATTCCATAGATGCCATAAATTCTGCGACAACAAACGCAATCATACCAAAATATCCGGCATCCCGGAAATTCACATCGCAACACAAATGAATAAACGCTATCATTAAAAAAACTGCTATGATCATACACGGTATCCAGAAATAAATTAACACATTACCTGTTGATACCAGAAAAGCCGACTGCACGATCAACATTCCTACTATAATTAATGCACTTTTCCACCACTCGAATCTTTTTTTCAATAGAAAAATAAAAATTAAACAGGCAATCCACTCCGCAGCTGCCGTATAAATCCGCGGAATATCCGGCATTAAATGTCCCATCATTTTACAACCTCTCCCCAGTAATTCGTCAGTGCTTCCATAAATTCTTTCTTGCGCGAGCGGCTCAGTAACAGTGGTTCTCCTTTCACAACCGCACACCCGTCCTGAATGCCGTCCACATGCTGCAGATTGATCAGATACCCTTTATTTCCACGGCAGAAGTTCAGTCCCTGCAGCTTTTCCTCGACCTCTTTCATCGTGCCAGCCGATTCATAGTCACCAAGGATCGTATGCAGGACCAGATTGTGTCCCTGACTTTCGATATAATAAATATTTGCAATGTTGATCCGGACAGCCCCACCTTTGATATTTACCGTGATCACTTTCTGCTCACGTTTCTTCATACGGCTGATCGCACGGTTTAACCTCTGCGAAAATGCAAAATATGACACCGGTTTCAGCACATAGTCAAGCGCATCCACTGCATAGCCGCGGATCGCATACTGCGCCATATTTGTAATGAAAATGATGACAACCTCCGTGTCTGCTTTCCGGATTTCCTCCGCAGCAGACATACCATCCATGAACTTCATTTCCACGTCCATCAGAATAATATCAAACTGTGACTTGTACTTATGTACGATCTGGTCACCGTCTGAATAAACGGTAATATTGAATACTTCTCCATTCTCCTTCTGATACTGCAGCAAAAACTCCTGCAGCTGCTTTGCGTACATAGCTTCATCTTCAACGATTGCAATATTGATCATCTGTGCTATCCCTTCTATATCAAACACATTTCATGCCCACTCATACATGCAATAATTTTATCACACAAAAAAAGAAAATACATCTGCTTTTTCGTTGACGCAAAATATTTTCCGTAGTAAAATTGTATCATTATACTTTTTTGGAAAGAGAGAGATAAAATGAGTATTTTCAAGAAAAAACTGACAGTGAACGAAGCAATCAACAAGGCTCACACTTCTGAGAACGCCATGTTGATCGACTGTCGTACCAAAGATGAATTTAACCACGGACATGTTGCCGGTGCGGTCAATATCCCATTGGATAAAATCACGGAAGACCGAATCTTAAGAAGATTCCCGGATAAGGAAACTTCTCTCTATATCATCGGCAGTTATAATTTCAGACCGGAAAAAGCGGTCAAAGCCTTTAAGAAACTGGGCTATAAAAATGCCATCTTCGGTGGAAACATGGAAGAGCATTATGGAATGTTGAAAAAATAAGTTCCTTCCTATCGCAAGTGCATTTACATGGAAATCCATCCAAATGCATTTGCGACAGAGCTTAATAAAATGATTCCAGCAAAAATCGGACACAGATACTGTATCATAAACAGAAAGACTTTTCTTCTTTTGAATGTGCCGCCACCGTATGTCACTTCTTCTTCGATTCTCTTTACCCCGACAACCCTTGAAACAAAAAGACAGGTAGCAATTGCCGCAATCGGCATCATGACAGAGTTCGTCAGGAAATCAAAAAAATCCAAAAACTGCATGCCAATGATCTTCACATTTGCCAGAGGTCCGTATCCGAGCGAAGACAGACTTCCCAGTGCGATCATGATCACGCCACAGAGCACCGTAGATTTTTTCCGGCTCCACCCAAGTTCATCTTCAAACGTGGATACCGCACTTTCCGTCAGTGCGATTGAACTCGTAAGTGCTGCAAAAAGTACAAGCAAGAAGAACATTACTCCCGCAAAAGTTCCAAATCCCATACTTGCAAAAACTTTTGGGATTGTAATAAACATCAATGCCGGTCCAGCCTGTAAGGTGTCCGGATCTCCGCCAGAGAAAGCAAACACCGCCGGAATAATCATTAGTCCAGCCATAATTGCAATTGCTGTATCAAAAATTTCAACATTCTTTGTAGACTCTTCAATGGAAGTTTCTTTTTTCATATAAGAACCAAATGTAATGAGAATACCCATCGCGATCGACAGCGAATAAAACATCTGCCCCATGGCTGCCACAACGGTCATCCATGAAAAGTTGCTGATATTTGGCACAAGAAAATATTTCACACCAGCCAAAGCCCCTGGTCTTGTCACAGAATAAATTGCAATGATGACAGACAACACAACAAGTATCGGCATCATGAATTTAGAGACACGCTCGATTCCATTGCGCACACCCGCATAAATAATCGCCAATGTGATCACAGAAAAGATCACAAAGCATATTTCCGTGGAAAATCCATCTGAGATAAATGCAGAAAAATAACCATCTTCTGCAACTGGCTGTGCATGTCCTCTGACATACTCAACCAGATATTTTAAAACCCATCCACCGATCACCGAATAATATGGCACGATCAAAACCGGAATGATTGCATTGATCCAGCCTCCCAGCGAAGACCAGCGTGAATTTCCAAAGGACGCAAATGCTCCTACCGGACTTTTTTTCGTCATACGTCCCAACGATGTCTCCGCCATGATCATCGTATATCCAAAGGTCAATGCCAGAATGATATAGATAAGCAGGAAAATACCGCCGCCGTATTTGGCAGCCAGATATGGAAACCGCCAGATATTCCCCAATCCCACAGACGCTCCGGCTGCTGACAGTACAAAACCGATTTTTCCTGAAAAAGAACTTCTTTTTGTCGTTTGGTTTTTCATAATTTTCTCCCCTGATTTCTATTTTGAAACATACTCAGAATATCATAGGGAGTAGGGAATTACAATATTGTGATAATTTCTTTTATCCAAGCAGAGACGTATAAATTTCGCGATCCAAATCCTTGAACACATAAAAAGATGCACCGCCAGAGTAAAACTACTTGAAATATGCATAAATTGTCCTCTTTTTCCATCTTACTTCAAATAATCTGCCAGTTCTTCACAACGCTCCATGGTAAGCTCTGCCATCTTAAGACTGCTGTCCATCTGTGCCGAAGATCCATCGTTTTGATCCAGGATTTCGTTGCCTGCTGCTTCTTTGTCTGCAATCCATTTTCTCTGCTCAGTGAGAATCTCATTGAACTTTTCCTCACTTGTATTGTATTTTACAAGATTCCAGATTTCATTTAAGCAGGAATCGCTGGTATCATACATCTGCATAGCGTAGTCGTCCATTCGGGACTGTAGAGTTGCTTTTTTAAGCTCCTCCTCCGCTGCATCATAGGATGCTTGATAAGTATTTAATGTACTCTGCGCTTCCTCATATGGTGTCTGTCTTTCGTAGGAATAAATTCCATACCCCATTTCTTCATTTACAATAATTGGAATCGTCAACGTATCCTGTGTTCCTTCCTCGCTATCGTCATTTGCCCACCGTACCCAGAAATATACATCTTCTGACAGATCTCTCACCGGTGCCCCCGGAAGATACACTTTAAAGGTGTCCGTTCCTTCCAGACCATAAACATCTGTATAAATATACTTCACTCCATCTGCAATTTCTTCTTTTCCCGGAGTCTCATCATAGGTAAGATTCTCCATTTTCATCTGGTAAGTATAATCATTGATTTTGGTCAGGTCAGTAAATTTTCCTGAAAAGCCGCAGAGATACATCGTTCCATTCTCATAGTCATCCCCGGTGTCTCCCATATCAGAATCATGGTAAGATCCCTTGAAAGAGCCATCTTTTTCAATTTCAAAATCGGTAGACCATCCACCTGCACCACTGCAAAATTCGAATGAATATTTTGCAAGATCCGCGAATGTCAGATCACCACTTTGGTTTTCGCTTGCATTTTCTGCACTGTCGCTGCTGCCTTCCGTATCATCGCTTCCGTGATTTTCCTCTATGTCACCCTGAATAGTGTCAGATGTTCCCTGACTGTCCTGATTCTGATTCTGCGCTTCCTGATCTGCCGTATTTTTTGACGCATCCGGTGTCTTGGAACCTCCACACGCAGCTAATGATGCAAGCAACAGTCCTGTTATTGTAAGTATTATAAATTTCTTTTTCATAATTCCGTCCCTTTTTCTATCGTTTTCCGATAACCTGATTATTTACAATATTTTTTCTGCTTTGTTCTTAATTAATTCTAAGGTATCTTAATATTGACCTTATAGGGAATCATTTTATCATTTCATTGTTGGAATAGTTCATACCGCTCAAATGTCCGCTTTCTTCTTTTCTCACAATAAAATCGCTACACGATCTCTGATCAATGTTTTCAGTTCATCCCTTTGCGCTTGAGGCAAATAGGATTCATCCACAAGTGACAACATTTTATTTTCTAATACACATAATTTTTCTATCATTTTTTCTGCTGCGTTTGCAGGAATATCACATACTTCTGCTAATATTTTAAATTCTTTTTTATGAATATTTCTCTTCTTTCCATTAATAGTAAGTGCCATCTGTTCTTTATCTTCCGGCATAATTACATTTACAGGAAGCATATCATATGCGTTTGATAATTGAAACCTTCTGTTTCCCGGTTCAGTTTCTCTTAACGAAAAATTTTTCAAATGCATATCCGAATTTCCAATGATAAAAGATCCCACAACCCGTAAGTATAATTCTGATAAATCTAACCCTGGTGTAATAGAATACTTCTTTATGATTCTTCCGCAGTTTTCATAAGACCCTTTGTATTTATCCTGCGTTAAGCGATTCGATAGCTGGCAAAAATCTTCCATTGCATATAATTTTATCTCATTTTTTTCAATATCGCGATCTACTCTCTTTGTAATATAAGCGTACTCATCATTTATTTTTATCAGTGCATGCGGCACTGTCTGGATTCCCATCAACTCTGCCAGACGCATTGCCAGGTCTTCAAATTCAGGCATATAATCAAATTCTTCTGTCTGTGGCTTTAAAATATACCCTGTTGGATAATCTACAATTGTAAGTCTTGCATTCGTGTCACTGGACAAATGCAAGGATAGTTTTTTTTGAACTCCTGGTACTGTAAGTCCCTCATTGACAGTCTCATTTGCGAGCCTTTCCAATTGTTCCTTCGTAATATCTAAAAAAGGCATTTCTTCTGTCATAAAAAACGATTTCACACATTTTTTATGCCAGCTCCACTCCTTTTCCGCATTAGAAGCATTCTCCCTTATTGTTTTTCCACAACATAGACATTTCATTTCTCTTCCCCATTTCTTATATTGACATCTCCAATACAATCCCTGCATACCGACAACAGCAATCCAAATCTGTCATTCTGATTGATTTTCCAGTTACGGCTTACAACACCAAGGAGCCATCCTTCTGGAATTAACCCATCAAAAAAAGGAAATAAAACTGTCGCTTTATAAGCCTCTTTTTGTAATGGCAGCGTCAAACTTACAGATACTGCATCTTCTCTTTTCAAATAATCCTCATTATAAGAAAACTCATATCCTTCTTCTGTTTCAGCTATTGTTCCGGCAAAAATTTTTTGAATATAAACATATCCTTTTCTATATTCTGACTCCACTTGTTATTCCTCCTTTTCTCCTGGTACAGCTTCTTTCCCGAACATTGCCAATGCCTGATTTACTTTGTCCATACGCACAGTTTCCTTTCCCTGTTCTAATTCTCTTACAAAACGTAAGCCTAATCCTGATCTCATGGCAAATTCTTCCTGTGTTAATCCAGCTTTTTTTCTTTCTTCTTTTATATAATTTCCAATTTTATTCATATCAATCATAATACTCCCGTTCGGGTATAATTTCAACGTTTTCAGGCAAAAAAATCCCGAACGGGTACAATTTAATATTTTTCAATAAATTGTACACCCGTTCGGGTATCATTCTTTTTTCTAATCCAACAAATTATTTAACGCATCCAGACCATCTGCACTGATAGCAGCCTCATTTTCCTGCTGGATCTGTAAATATACTTCTTTTCGGTAAATTGGTACATCCTTTGGAGCAGAAATACCGATTTTGATCTGATCCCCGCGAATCTCTAATACTGTGATCTCAATATTATTATTGATCACTAAGGCTTCGCCTTTTTTTCTTGTCAATGCCAGCATTTCTATTCACCTGCCTTTTCTTTTCTACTTTTCAGCAGGTCATAAATTTTATAACGTACCGGAAGATCATCTTCCACGATAATCTGCGCCCCTCTATTGTTGGACATATTGATAATAATGGGAGCTTTCAGGTTGATTGACATATCCTGAATATCCTTTGGGACTCTGACGGTTGTAAGTACAAAGGTGTCTTCCTGTTTCATATCGCCCAACGGCTTCAACAATTCCTCGCTGACAGATGGATTATAGTCCTCCTTGATCGTCACCGGATTGATGACCGGAAACGCAGTCTGTGGATCATCCATAGACTGAAGCCACATAATATGTGATTTACTGCCTTTCTCCTCATCAAAAATCAATGTAAACTTCTGCATATCCGGAAAGCCGATCATTCCACTCTCCAAAGTGATGATCTTATCCTCCTGAATATCGATTTCGCCAAACATTCTTGTTTTTGCTTTCATCTTTCTGACCTCCTGGTTTTATAACGTTTTCCTAACGTCTGGTCTCCGACCATCTTATCACACACTTTCCACAGCATGCCTTAAATGTAATTTAACAATGTTGTCTGATTCAGCATTCCTGCCGCCTGTAAAGATGCCTGATAAGCAGTGTAAGCCGCTGTATAATCAATGATGATATCGGAAAGTTCACGATCCTCATTATTTGATTTTAATGTTTTTACGGTCAGCTGCTGGTTTGACATACGCGTCTCTGTCAGTTCCAGACGATCGCCCTTGCTTCCTACAGTTGTAATAGCAAGGTTTACATCCGAAAGATATTCATCAAAATTACCGATATAGCTGTCATAAAGTTTCTGCAGATTGTCATTTGCATAATCTGCTTCCTTCTTTGCTGCCTCTAACCATGTCTTCAGATTCTCCTGTGCCGAAACACCCGAATACGCTGCCTGATTCATCATATCTTTAATCTTATCCACTTTGTCATTGGCATCAATAGCAGCTTTTACCGCATTGATCATCTCGTCCACATCACGTCCAATATCTGCATTGAATACGTCAGATGCGTTTGTGTTGACTGTCAATGTCTGGTTTACAGCGATGATATAATCGATATCCTGATAAATCTCATTACCTTTAGCATCATATTTTTCATATGTAATTTTATTTTTAGCATCTGTAATATCTGTGCAGTTAAAATAATACTCAGGTCTTACTTCACCAGAATTAAAGCCTTTTTTATCATAATTTAACTCGATGGATGCCTTACTCTGTTTCAAAGTCTCACTTGCCTTATTACCTAAAACAAGCTCTCCTGTTGACTTAATGAAAGCTGCTCCATCTTCCGGCATATTTCCGGCTTTCACTGCTTTCTTCCAGTCATCTTCTGTCTCATAGACCGTTACGTTTAAATCACCGGTCTTTGCTGCACCTGTGTTATCTGTGTAATGATAAGAGAGAGTTCCTGCGTTGCCCGCAGCTATCTCATTACCGTCTTTATCTTTGAGAGATCCGATGTCTCCATACGCCAGCCGGATCCTGTCATAAGTGTACTGCTTCGTATCAGAGGTGGTGACTTTCTGACTCATTTCTTCTGCTGTCTTAAGCTCTACCTGTCCATCATAATAACGATGTTCCCCGATATCTTCATAGCTGAACTTCTGCTGGATATTATACTCCGTATTACTCTCGTCTTCCATAAATGTCAATTTACAGTTCGTGCGATACCCGGTAAAAACGGTTCTTCCTGCATGATCAGAATTACCTTCTGAATAAATCTGCTTACGCAATGACTCTAACTGTGTCAGGATCGTTTTTCTATCCTCTGCTTTCAACTGGTCACTGGCTCCATACGTACACTGGGTACGGATATCTGACAAAATGGTTTTCATATTCTCCAACGCAGTTTCTGTCACATTAAGCCACGCATCTGCATCCGGGATATTCTTCTCATAATACTGATTGATCTCACTTAAATTGCTTCTCAGACGAAGTGCGCGGATGGCAACAACCGGATCCTCGGAAGGTCTTGAGATTTTTTTCTGTGAAGACATCTGATTGTTCAGACTGTTCACACTGTATTTATTGTTATTGATGTTCGAAGTTGTATTACGAAGCATCATGTTATTCGTTACTCTCATAGGATGACTCCTCTCTTCTTATCACGAAATTTTTATACACCTGTCTCATTGATCAGCTTATCATAAATCTCTGCCAGAACAGATACCATTTTTGAGGAAAGGTTATACGCGTTCTGGAATTTTACAAGATCAATTGCTTCTTCATCCTTGTCGACACCGGAAATAGACATTCTCTGCTTCTCGATCGCACTTGAAATATTACTGTAATTTTTCTGGAAAATGGTCGCCTTCTGTGTATCCACAGAAATATCTGAGATCATACACTGTAAGAAATCATCTGCACCACCACCACGATACATCTCTGTATCACTCTTTAACAATAACATTTTCTCTACCAGATCATATGCGTCTGCACCATTGGTAATCTTCTCGGTTGTTGCAATGGTTGTCGGATCTTTGACTGCAATATTGGAAACACATACATTTCCACAGGTAAGCTGATAGTAACTGTTACTTGTTTTTGCCTGGTAAGTACCGGCTGCCTTGTTAAAATGATACTCTTCTCCTGTCTTGGTATGTGTACCTGTAAAGAAAGAAAAATAATTTGTCTGCTTACCATTCAGATCCTGCGCATTATCGCCATTCATGATCTCATTAAATGAAATCGCAAAATTACGAAGGAACTCATTCATCTGTGCAAGATAATAAGGAATACCCATCGCATCGATGGATTCGCCGATAGATGCCTGTTTTCCATCTATCTTTGCCTGCTGATCGGAACTCAACTGATTCTCCAATGTAAATGTATATTCCTTGACATTTCCATCTGCATCCGTCGTAAAAGTAAAGTCTGTATAGTTATAGTTCTTTCCATCAATCGTGAGAACACCCTCTGCCGGCATAGTCATGGCATTGACGTTTGTAATGGATGGATTGCTGATTGTAATTGTGCCTGCTGTAACCCCTTTGATGGAGCCTCGGAAGTTCTCACTGTTGTTACCATCCCGGATATCGAACAACGCTTTCAACGAACCGGAGCTGGAGTCGGAACCTGCTTTAAAACTGTTTCCGGTATCCGCCCAGACAATCTCATACATTCCTTCCCGGTCAGACTGATTGATCGTGTTTTTTCTTGCCACACAGGTAAGTTCACTATACTCGTAAGTATCAACAAACTTCTGTCCATTGATTTTTACCGTATAATAATTTGCACCTGTCTGCATGTCCGGATGTTTGGAATTCGTTACCGGAACTTCTGAAACCTCTGTTGGAACAATAGAGGATAACTCATCGATCAGAAGTGCCCGCTGATCACGGAGTTCATTTGCATAACCGCCCTGTACTTCAATAACGTTGATCTGTTTATTCAAAAGACTGATCTTTTTGCCGATCGCATTGATATTTTCAACGGTAGATTTAATCTCCTCGTTCACACTGTCCTGAATCTCGCCAAGACCGGTTGCCACGCTGTTAAAGTAAGTGGCAAAACTCTGTGCATCTGAGATAAACTGCTGTCTGACATTCACATCACCGGCATTATTTTTTAATGTGTCCAATGAGTTGAACATCTTATTTAAAATGGTTGAAAAACCTTTTTCTGTATCGTCATCAATAAAATAGTTCTCAATCTGCTCCAGATAACTTAATTTCGTCTCATACAGACCAAGGCTTGCCTGATTCTGCCAGTATTTTGTATCATAGTACTCACTTCGGATCTGTTTAATGGAGTTAACCGTAACGCCGGAACCCATACTTCCGTATTTTGCATTGACACGAAGTGCATCCGATGCGGAAAGATTTGCTGCCTGTCTGCTGTATCCCTTTGTCTGTTCGTTTGATATATTATTGGCGGTGGTATTAAGTGCTGCCTGATACGCACTTAAGCCTGACGATGCAATTGTTAATCCAAAAAATTGTGAAGGCATCCTCTCACCTCTCTCTTTCTGCTATGTAATCTGTGAAAGTAACTGTTTTTCACTAAAAAATCCGGTCTTTATGAGCCAAGCTGTGTGATCATGGATTCGATCATTTCATTCACCACATTGATAAACCGGCTGGATGCATTATATGCATTCTGGAACTTAATCATCTTAGTCAATTCTTCATCAGAAGAAACTCCCATAACCTGTGATCTCTGATTATCTACAGCTGTCACTGTTCCGGAAAGACTTGTCGATGTGGATTCATAAACGGAACCGATCGTTCCAAATGCTCCGACCATATTATTATAGTAATCAATAAATGTAACTTTATTCGTGTCATCCGGATCCAGGGTAAGATACTCACCCTTCCAGAGAGCTGCTACTTTCTGGGCGAGATCATAATTCACTTTCCCATTTTGTGAAAGATGTGGAAGCAGCGACTCCTGTTCTACCAGCTTATCATTTACACTGACACTCGCTAATGTATACTGTTTGGAAGTATCTGTCTCACTCTCTTCATTGTATACATAATAATCGTTGGTAACGGTATTGCCATTGGCATCTGTCTCCTGCACAGAAACTTTGGTATAACGCTCTGTACCAAGTCTTGTGAACAGCTCCTGTGGCGGAATCTGTTTGTCACTTCCGGTAGAGCAGTTTTTCGTATCCAGCACTTTCATTCCGGATGTGATCGTAACGGTATTACCATTCTCATCTGTTCCGGTAAGGGATACTGTATTTCCGGTAAGTTCTCCAAGTGTTGTATTCGGACAAAGTGTATCATTAATCGCTGTGATCATCCCGTGTACTAACTGATCTAACTGCGCCTGTGCCTGTAACATGACAGACATTCCTGTTGCGATAGAATCTGCCGTTGATCTGTTATATTCATCTGATGTCAGTCCCACAATATCTTTATATGTCGCTTTTCTGTCTCCCCGTGCCAGGATCAGTGCTTTTAATTCTCCAAGATCATTATTAAGATCCGAGGAGATCGGTGTTGTAAAGCCGAATACATTGTCGTAATCGCCGTTCTCGATATCGGAAAGATGTGTCCAGTAAGGTGTGACAAATCCCGTGATCTCATCACGGTTCTTCCCCATCTCGTAACATCTTGCCTCGTCTACAAATTCAACACCTTCGACACTTACCTTTACAATCCCATCAGAATTCTCTTTGTAACTGATATCTACATAAGAAGCGAGTTCGTCCAGCGCATTATCTCTCTCATCACGCAATGTCATTGCAGTCTCAACATTACCCGATTCTACTTTCTGGATTTCCAGATTCAATTTAAAAATGGTATTTCCCAGCTCATTGATTCGATCAATATCATCTGAAATCTGTGTATTGATCGTGCTCTGGTAGTCGGAAAGTCCCGTATAGACTGCATTGGATCTGCTGACAAACAGATTTGCCTTCTGAATGACCAGATTCTGCTGCACACTGTCATCCGGAGCTTTTGCCCATTCCTGAAAAGCTGTCCAGAAATCTTCCAGAGTTGTCTGAAAAGCCTGTCCCTGTAACTCCTGATAAAAAGTGTACACTTCATCCACTGCCTCATACGTGGCGGCATAAAATGCCTGACGTCCTGATGCGTTTCGATATGATTTATCCAGAAAAATATCCCTCGCATGTACCACATCACCGATCTTCATGCCAAGACCAGACTGCTGCTGGCTGATCGATGCAGTTGTATTGAAGGTTGTATAATTTCTGTCTACCTGTAAAACCTGCTGACGTACATAACCCTTGGTATTTACGTTTGCAAGGTTGTTTGATGTTGTATTTAAAGCATTCTGGGAATTCTGTAACCCGGATGCTCCGATATATAAGCTTCCAAAGCCGTTAGCCATGGTGCTCCCTCCTTACATGTTACTGTTTTGCGTCAAAGCCGCTGCTGCCAAGCAGATCACCTGTATTGCAGGCGTTCTTATTATAGTTGGCGGTCTCAGGTGCCTGTCGCATACTCTTAAGCAATGTAAGGTCAAACTCCACCATCTCTAATGCCTGATTTAAAAGGATCTCATTCTGTTCATTAATGGCTGCCATCTCTTTTCCTGTCTGTAAAAGCCGCTCCTTTACTTCCATGAGCTGTTTCTGCTCGACCGGCTGTTCCTCCAGATAAGAAATCATCTTTGTGATCGTAACCTCCCCCGGATTCCTGCCAAGAACCGTTGCCATGTCGTTGAGTACTCTGGTTCTCTTCTTCGCCAGATTCTGCAGATTGCTGGCAACCTCCTGCTCCGTCGCGGTAATCTCATCCAGCGTCTTAATATCCGCCCGGATCACCACTTCCCTCTTTTTCTTTCCGAGTTCGATCAATCCCTGATACTGTTCTTCTTCCTTATTCAGAACGTCGATCAGGTCTTCCATTAAACTAGCCAAAATTCATCCTCACTTTTACATTAATGATGTGTTGTACTTTTCCAATAATTTTTTCGCAAAATCTGCAGTATCCACGAAATAATTACCAGAGTTAACCTTTGCTTTTAGTTCTGCGACTTTATCTTCCCTGATATCCGCTGCTTCAGTGACTGCCTGTTTTGCGATCTGATAATCTCTGCCAAAAGACGAGATCTGTACTTCATCACGTCCGTGCCTTGCATTCTCTGTCTTCTGTAACTTTGCTACGCTTGTCGTCTTGTATACCTGCGCGATCTGATTATAAGCATCTATACGCATATGAGGCATCTCCTTTCTTCCTTGAAATTCGCTTTCACGTTATTTATCGGACATTTTTTGATTTTCCTTAGAGTAAAATCAGTAATTATTACGTTCTGACCGTTCTCCGTCTGTAAATCAGATTTCCGTTTTGCTCACAACCAGCATATCGCCACTTTCCAGCCGGATATTTCCGTGCGGGATAATGACCTGCTCTCCTCTCTGGATCATGATCACTAACGTATTCTCTTTCTTTGGAATCTCTGATAACAATTTTCCGTTATACTTACTGTTTTCATCCACATAAATCTCAACAAGTGATACACCCTCGACATGATCCGGCGAAGTTGCGCTTAAGACCAGAACATCGTTTTCGAGAAGCCTGGTATTCCCATTTGGGATGATATTCTCTCCATTTCTTTTTAATAATACGACCAGTGTCTCCGGCGGAAGTGTCAGCTCTTTTAGTGTTTTTCCACACCAGTGATGGCTCTTTGGAATACTGAGCTGGATAAACTGCACCGGAACTTCATCGGAATAATCATTAAACGTTTTCATGACATCGCCTTTTTCATCGATCATATCAAGCTTCTTTGCCACAAGCGGCAGTAACGAGCCCTGAAGCAGGATAGAAAACAGCACGATCATAAAAACAATATGGAACACATCATTTTCTGTTTCCACTGCCATCTCTGCCATAATTGCAAACACGATGGACGCTGCACCCCTCAAACCTGCCCACGACACCAGAAGCTGTTGGGAAATTTTTCCTTTAAACGGTGTGAGTACAAGTGCAACTGCCACCGGTCTTGCCACAAATGTCAGAAATACTGCGATCAAAAGTGCCGGAATCACCACCTGCGGCAGTCTCGATGGAAATGCCAGAAGTCCAAGCAGAAAGAAAATGAGCATCTGCATTAATCCGGTCAGTCCGTCAAAAAAGTTTACCAGATTCCGCTTGTTGCGGATCTCGGTATTTCCGAGCACAATTCCCACAATATAGACACTTAAAAATCCATTTCCACCAAAAACTGCCGGAAGTGCGTACCCGATCACTGCAATTCCGACCACAAAAACCATGTCAAATCCTGCGGTCGAAAACTTAATTTTTTTCAACAGCAGCACTGCAGCTGCTGCGATCAACCCACCAAAAAGAATACCAAAAAGCATCTGTTTTACAATGAGAAGTCCAATCTGTCCACCACTGGCGCTACCCTGTGCGATCGCAATAAATGTCACCGTGAGCATATATGCGCACGGATCATTACTACCACTTTCCACTTCCAGAAGGGAAGCCGTATTATAACGCAGACTCAGCCGTTTCGATCGCAGCACTGAGAATACGGATGCCGCATCTGTGGAACCAATCAGTGCACCAATCAGCATACTTTCCACCCATGCGATATGTAAGGCGTAATGACAGAAAACTCCAGTAAGTGCAGTTGTTATCACAACTCCGGCCGTCGATAACAGCCCTGCCTTTACCGCAACGGACTTTGCCTGCTGCCAGTTCGTTCCAAAGCCCCCATAAAACATAATGAAGATCAATGCGACCGTACATATCTGCTCTGCAAACGCATAATTATCAAACGGAATCTTTAAAATCCCATCCGAACCAAACAGCATTCCAAGCAAAATGAACGCAAGCAGCATTGGAATTCCAAGTCTGCTTGACACCTTGCTCAGGAATACACAGGCAAAAATAACTACCGCTGTAATAAGAAGATATGTTGTCATAAAGTGACCTCCTTTTTAAATGCATGGTTTCTTTTGCTACTTTTGTCCGCAGGAAATCACCTCTCCCAGATCTGTGCTATTTTTACCTGATCAGCAGATATGCTGTGTATACAATATACAGCAGTACACAGACCGCGCCCTCCCATCTTGACATTGTCTTTTTTGTCTTTGCCAACACAAACAAAATAACTGTGCTGATCAATAGAATGATACAGTCCGTCAGGGATTCTCCTAACACATTGAGTGGTGAAATTGCTGCTGACATACCAAGGATAAAAAGAATATTGAAAATATTTGATCCGATCGCATTGCCCAGTGCAAGACCACTGTCTCCCTTTCTGGTTGCAACGATGGACGTCACAAGCTCCGGAAGTGATGTTCCGATCGCTATGATCGTAAGTCCGATAAAATTCTGGCTGACACCAAAATTCGCTGCGATCACACAGGCATTATCCACCACAAGATCCCCACCAAAAATAACTGCCACAAGACCGCCTGCCATAAACACAATACTTTTTGGCAGCGACAGTACCTTACAATCCTCACCAGTTTCACGATTTTTCAAAGCAGAATAAATCATACTTACAATATATGCTGCCATTCCTGCCAATAGAATCAGACCTTCGATACGGCTCAGTTTTCCATCCATAAACATGAAACAGAGAATCATTGTGATCACAATGTTGAGAGGCATATCTCTTTTTAAAATATCGAGATTTGTCTTAAAACTTGCTAAGAACGCACAGATACCGACCACCACAAGACCGTTAAAAATATTCGAACCGACAACATTGCTGATTGCAATGTCATTATTGCCTGTGAGCGCCGCATTAATGCTGACAGATGCCTCCGGGGCACTGGTTCCCATCGCAACAATGGTAAGACCAATGATGACGCTCGGTACTTTCATGATTTTTGCGAGAGAAGAACTTCCCTCCACGAAAAAATCTGCACCTTTTACTAAAAGTACAAAACCAACGAGTAACAGTAAATATTCCATAACGCCTTCCTTTCCTGCGATAAAGGATTGATTATGAAAAGAGACCTTTATCGCATCAAAAAAATTTTTGAGTGATAAAAGTCTCGTTACTTACAATAATAACCGGCCTTTCAGCGTGATGACGACTACTATTCCATCCGAAGATGCTAACTACTCCCTCTTATATTTCTTAGTTTAATATAAGAATGCCTGTCCTGTCAATTTCGTTATAAAAATTTTTCCAAATCTTAACTATTTTTTTATTAATTCTGCCGCAGGATCTGCTCTTTTTCCAGCATCGGATAATGGATCAGTCCACTTCCATCCAGATCTTCCCTGTGCATATCCACCGCTGTGATCTGGCGGTTCGTATAAGTTGTGTAATAATAAATACCTTTTGTGGCGTTACAACAGGAAGTATAAATCGTGATCTCATATTTTCCTTCTGCCACTTCACAGCATCCTCTCTGCTGCTCCACGGATCCTAAAATATGGAAAAACTGACCAACGCTCTCCTCCTCCGAATCAGCGGAAACAGAGTTCATTTTCGTAAAAGCCACCCGGGCAAAACGGGATGCACTGGAAAGGTCTCCAGGCAGACCCAATGCTCCCATGCCACGGCTATAGCATTCCAACGGAAGTTTCTCAGAAAAATGGTTTTCCGGCTGTCTTGGCGAAAGTCCTCTGTAATTGTTCAACAGAAACATCTGCTGGTCAAATGGTGGGTTATTTGTCATAACGCCCGCCAGGTTGTCATAAATTTTCAGTCCATCCTTCATGGATTCCACTGTGACAGCCTCATCAGCGTCCGCAATCATCCAGTGCAGGGAAGCCGCCGGCATATTCTCCGCAAAAGGTGTTCCTGTAATATTGATCTTAGCCAGCAATGCACGTACTTCCTTCATATTGGCACACTGTCCTAACACCCAAGGAATAAATTCAAAGGAGGCAACATTTTCTTTTCCCTCTGTCACTTCTGGGAAATACGCATTTCCGACAAAATTCAGTCCTGCCATCCCAACACCTTTTTCATTGACCGCATCATAATACAGTGGATAATCTGCTGCAACATGCGCCATTCCTATGATTGCATAATGGTTTGCAACATCCCCCATATGCCGGAAATGAAACGGATAATTGCGTGGTGTCACTGCAATCTGCTCTCCATAAGAAAATTCATAATCTAACGTTCTTCCAAAATAAAAATCTTTTGTTTTATAAGTTGCTGCTGTACACATAATTTTCTCGCAACGATTCCTTACGAATCCCTGCTTTCCTCCTGATCTTATATTTATTTTAAGTCCTGAAACCTTGACTTTTTGCTCTTTTCTCTTATATTTTCCTTAATCGGGGAGGAATTATACCACGGTCAAAAATGTTTGTCAAAAAGTCTTGCCGTGCGAATTCTTTATTGAATATCCAAATGTGCTATAGTATTGCTGATAGACTTATTTGTATTAGAGTCCATTCCTTATGGGGGATTAGTATGTACTTACAAAAGAAAGAAACTATTTTAATTGTTGATGACTCAAAATTTCAACGTGCAATTATAAGAGAGATGCTCGGAGAACATTTTCATCTCGAAGAAGCCACTTCAGGCGAAGAATGTTTAATGATCCTTGAGAAAAGCAGCCATCTGATCGACCTCGTTTTACTTGATCTGGTAATGCCGGGGATTGACGGATTCGAAGTTCTGCGACGCAGACAGACGATGGATGCATTTAAAGATATCAATTTTTGCAGATGTATCTGATACAACAGATTCCGGCAAATTTATATGGGATACGGTAAAAGATGCAAACCCGAATCACGTATGCCCGGTCATTGCAATCTGTAGGGAGGGCTCTTTAGACTAGATACAGACAGCAGTTTCCTCGGAAATCATTGACGATCTTCTTTTTTCACCATTGGAAGTCTCTGTTTTAAAACGCCGGATCAAGGCAAATATTCATCCTGATAAAAATAATGAAGCCGATGCGTAAGCATCGGCTGTTTTTATATACTATGTATTTTCAGTATGCCTGCAATCCGGGTACCCTATGCAGCCCCAGAATTCCCCGAAACGTCCATTTCTTTTTTTCATCGGAAGCCCACATTCCGGGCAGATTTTTTCTTTCGACTGCTTTTTTGCTGCCGGCATTTTCTCCAATTCTTTTGCCAGATACTCAAATACCTGCTGATTCATCTTACAGTCTGTCAGCGCCCTGTGTGCACCTCTTGTTGAAATTCCATAATGCTCTGCAAGATCGCTGAGTCTCCTGTGCCGCCACTCCGGGAAACAGAGCTTTGCAACCCGCAGCGTATCAACATAATCATTCGTTAATTTCTGCTGGAAAAGCCGCTCACAATCCCGATATAAAAATTTCATATCAAATGTCTGGATATTATGACCTACCAGAATATCATCTCCGGCAAATGTTAAAAACTCAGGCAGCACCTGCCCAAAATCCGGCTCATTTGCCACCATCTCATCCGAAATATGATTAACCATACTCGCGGCATACGGAATTGGTCTTTTCGGATTCACAAGCTGGCTAAACTCCTCAACAACTTTTCCACTCCGTACTTTTACCGCTGATATTTCAATGACTTCATCATAAATACAAGATGTTCCGGTCGTCTCCAAATCAAAGAGTACATAATCCGGTACATATCCGCATATCATCTTTCCTTTTTTATTTCCTAACATATCTTCTGCTTTCTAATTATTTGAACTGCCAAATATTTTTCTGTGTTTAATTATTATTCACTTAATCTTGTACCGCATTTCGGGCAATATTCAAAATCTTCCGTTGTGGAAAATCCACAATTTCTGCAGCGTTTCATGCTATATCCGTACCCTTGCTGATTCATTCTTCTTAAATGCTGTGGCAGAATTTCCACATCTTCGCCTGCTGCAATTCTTTTTCCTACTTCCGCATCCAATTCGTACACCGTATTACAGCAACTCGTCTGCACATAATAATGCTTATTCCATTTAAAACACGGAATAAAGAATAAAGATAATACTGTATACGTCATAGAAACCTGAAATCTTCCATACTTTCCACAAATATCACAAATGATCTGTTGGTGAAAGTCAAAATCCTTTCTTCCGTCCGTGATTCCCATCATAAAAAACATGTTGCCTACCTTCTTTTTCTAAAATTCATCTTGCTTATTCCATAATTTTACTTCCAAAATACGCAGATAGCAACGTTAATATACATTATAGTTTCCAGAAGAAATCCGCTACGCCAATCATTTTAAAGATTCCCAAAATTCCTTTTACGATCCATCCCATCATTTTAAATGCAATAATAATAGGAAAAAACATAAGGTAAACTAACAATTTTAACATACGCTGCTCCTTTCATATATCGAAACATTTTTTAAGCTTGGATTTTGTCTTTCCAACATGGCAAACAGTGTGTCCATTCTTTTCACAGCCTCTCTCTTCACTTTTCGCTCTGCCTGTTTATAATATTTTTTCTGCTTTTTCGTGCGTCGTGGAAGATTATGGTAATCATCCTGAATTACAACCTTGGCTTTGTCATGCGCATCTATGTACTCTACTAATTTTACTAACGAATCTGTCTGTTTCACATCTTTTTGTCTGTGAAATTCTCCTCGGATAAGTTCCTGATAATCTGTGTTAGCTTCAAATATATTTCTATGATATAAAAGGTATTTATCTATATCATCTTTTAAATATATTTTCCAAAAACCAATTTTTGTTTTTATATATAATGTTTCTGTATGATCATCAAATTTAAATTCCATTTCTTTTTTGTGTGTCCAGGATAATATTTGCGCTTTATGAGTTCTGACATCTCCTCTGAGTCCTGCGCAATATTTACACTCACAATAACCTTCTTTTTCTGCTTGTTCAACTTTTATTTCCAATCGATTTTGAAATTTGATTCTTTCTGCATATATGCAGCCCATTTTGTGATAAATTTTTCTTTTTTTTGGTGCTTCACTACTTATTACAACTAACATATCCATATCCTCCATTTCCAACTGAAATCAACTTTTCTTGTTATCTCCAATTGTACTCATCATCTGTCCTATAAATCGTACTAAAAAAGGTGTTTTGACAAGTTATTGTTTACATAACTCTATCAAAACACCTTTTTCTTATTAAAATTATTCTTTTTATTTATTCGTCATCTTCATTTTCTTAAGATAACTATTTTTCAGCTCATTCTCTTCCCGCAGCTTTTCGTTTTCGTCCTTGAGATACTGCATATATTCCCGCGCAAGCTTCACACCACAGCGCACTGCAACATCATCATGCTTTTCCATCTCATCCAGCCACTGAAGAAATGATTTTTCCCGAATATCGTTATACTCACTCTCTTTTGCAAAATACATGATTCATTCCTCTTCTTCTGATTTAACATAAAATGTTATCGTTACTGCACACTTGTACCTCATTTGAACATCATATTATTTTCCGTACACACAGCGTTCTCTGCCTGGCATATCTTCTCCTTTGACGTAACGCGCATTAAATTCCATATTGATTTCCCGCAGCTCTCTTTTCCCGTCAATATAGTCCTGATACATTTCTGCCAGCCCGGACATACAGCCATCACAGCTTGCTTCAATATTTCCAAGAGATTCCTTGACAATCGCCTCTCTCTCTTCTTTTGTTGTTTCTGAAATTAAATACATTTTTCTACCTCACTATACCATCTGTACGAGCCACACATTGCTTCGTACCATAAAATAACCAATTGCTACTTTTATAAGTTCTGTCGCCTGCACAAAAAAATAAACGCTCACAATTCCAAGTCCTGTGTAATGTGCCAACACAAATGCTGTCGGAACTACAACCACCCAGGTAAAAACCGAATCAAACAAAAAAGTGACCAGCGTTTTTCCTCCGGAGCGCAACGTAAAATAAGAAGCATGACTAAAGGAACAAAATGGCATAATAATTGCCGAAACTGCAATAAAACTGGTTGCAAGCTCTTTGATCTGTTCAGAAGTATTATAAATCTGTGGAAAAAATCTACCGATCACAAGCATCACGCCCGCCACAAGCGCACAGCAGAATACACTGAAAACAATCATTTTATTATCTGCGTCTTTCGCTTTTTTCAGTTCACCAGCCCCAAGATACTGACCAACCACAATGCTGATACATGCTCCAAGCTGGATATAGATAATGTTAAACAGATTCGTGATCGTAGTTGCAATATTAAGACCTGCCACAACTTCCAATCCTCGAATGGAATAACACTGGGTAACGGTTGTCATACCTGCTGCCCATAAAACCTCGTTGAACATAAGTGGGAAGCCTTTGATAATAATTGCCTTCAATTCCCCTTTTGGCATTCCAAATCCGGTGTACGCACCTTCCAGATACCTGTTTTTCTCCTTGTGGGAATGTGCCCAGATAATAATGATAAATGCTTCTATGTAGCGTGCGATCACAGTTGCCAGTGCTGCACCAATAACTCCCAATTTCGGAAATGGTCCGATTCCAAAAATAAACAGATAGTCCAAAACCGCATTGCTTCCAACCGCTACAAAACTAGCGATCATCGGCACCAACGTCTGCCCGGTTTCTTTAATATTAGTAGCATAGGACTGGTTTACCGCAAATGGAATCAGACCAACCATCATAATGCCCAGGTATTCCAGACCATACTGCAGTGCCACCTCGGTGGCTCCACTTCCTGCCGTGTCGGTGAGATACAGGGAAATCAGATCTGCTCCCTTTGTCACAAATAATAATATCGTTAATCCCGTTACAAGCAATGTTGCATACAATTTAAAACGGAAAGAATACATATGTCCCTTATGATTTCCCTTTCCGTAATACTGTGCCCCAAAAATGCTGGCTGCAGACGCCGCACCAAATATTGCCAGATTGTATACAAAAATCAACTGATTGACAATTGCAACACCGGACATTTGCTCGGTTCCCAACTGTCCTACCATAATGTTATCCAGAAAACTGACCAGATTCGTTATGGCATTTTGTAAAATCATTGGCAACGCAAGATAAAGATACCTTTTGTAAAATGCAGCATCGCCAATATATTTTTCCTTAAATCGTGTTAACATATATTTTTCCTTTATTACATATAAAATCTATTTTTTCAACATCTTCCACTAATTATAATTTGTCCTCACAGATATATCAATCCCTCTTGTATTCTTTTATTGCTATTTGTAATATTTAAGTTACTGTTCACTCGTGCCTCGTTCCAGTAACGATTCGCAGACTCATTTTAAATTTTTGCTTCGCAAAAGGAGTCTGCTCACTCCTGAATCACTTTCTTACGCAGCAAAACAGCAAGTGTTTTACTGCTGAGTGAACAGTAACATATTTAACATATTTAAAATTTTTGAGACATTTTCCAGATTGTTTTTGTCTAATGATTGTAAGAGGGAATCAAAGGACGCTTTGCAGACCTCCAATAACACTGCGCGCAGGAGATTTTTATGTAAAAGAAAAAAATCGAATTTTTAATTCAAGAAGCGAAAAGGCGAAATCCCGATGCTTTTACAGAACTTATGCAGTTTTATATGCAGGATATGTATAAAATTGCCCTGGCAATTCTAATGAATGATGAAGATGCCGCCGACGCAATACAGGATACGATTCTTTCCTGCTGGAAAAATCTCGATTCCTTAAAAGAGCCACGCTATTTTAAAACATGGATGACCATGATTCTTATCAACAAAAGTTATGATATCCGTAAAAAATCTCAGGTATTCCTGCAATTAGACGAATACGCTGAACCTGCCGCCCCGGATGAATACCATTTGGAATTTCGAGAGGCTTTAGATTCCCTGAGTGAGCGTTATCGTATTATTATGACTCTTTTTTACAGCGAAGACTACTCCGTAAAAGAGATTGCTTCTCTGCTGCATTTACCGGAAAGCACTGTGCGTACAAGATTACAACGCGGCAGAGAAAAACTTGCGTTCTACTATAAAGACAGCAGGTGATTCATATTGCAGTTCAATCACTATACACACTGGAATTGTTTTCAGGCATTTTAATACAAATACAATGGAGTAATCATTTATGAGCAGAAAAATAAAAAAAATATTCCAATCTGATATAGATATTCCTGAAATTGTTCAGGTAAAAGCTGATCTCGCCTTTTCCCAGATTCAATCAGAAAGGCATGATAAGGTAACAAATATGAAAAATGAACACAAAAAAACGAAGAAAATAAACTGGCACAAATCATTTACTGTCATGGCTGCCTGCGCAGCGCTTATTGTAATCTCCATATCGAGAAATACTTATGTAAACCATATGGGGAAACTTCCTTCCTCACAGGAACAGTCCGACGCTTCTTCTGATTTATCAGAAATTTTAACAGAAAATTCGTTTTCTATGACAGTCTATGCGGCTGACACAGCATTAAAAAGCGGCAGTCCTGTTCCCATTTTTTCAGGCTCAAAAGCACTTGGCTGGTCTTTAAGTGGTGATCCTGACACAAATACGGTATCCTATTGTCTGCTTCTTCCCCTGACCTGTGAAGGCGATAATATCGATACTATCACCTACCAGATCAATAAAGGCGCCTTTGCGGTTGTCGGTCCCGAAGAAAACAGCATTATTCTGGACAGTGTGCCTTACGGCAAAACAATGACATGTGGAACTAACGGTGACAGTTTAAAATATCCTGTACACTACTATACCGAATTTACAGTTTCTTATGACAGACAGACAAGTGATGAGGCATGGATCGCTTCTGTAATGATAACATTACGGTGAATGATGCAGATATGCTCATGCATATCTCCGATGAATCTTATCTTGACAGTTTTAAACAATTAATGGATGGTGTTGTCATAAGCTGTACTGCAAATTATACAGATGGAACGAAAAAAACGGTGTTTCTGAATGCCGGAGCCTATTATGGTTCACCTACAGATATGAATTCTGATAACACCGACACTGCTTCTTCTGAAAACCGTATTTTATTCACTCTGGAATTACAGCCTTAACCTTTTGCCTGCCTCAAGTTATACACAGTTCTTGAGCTGATATTTTTAATAAAGACAGGTGTTTTAACGACTTCCGGGCATCTGTCTTATTTTTATTATAAAAATTGTGCTATAGCATACATTATGTATCCTAATATCTTCCAAATGTCCCATCTTTCCTAGCCTTCTTCAACAATTTTCTATACACATATATACCTAACCCAAAATATACTGCCATAAGGACAAAAAAAATGCACCATTCTAATCCTATTGGAAACAATGTATTTAATCCGCAATAGTAAAACCTTATTAAATCTAATGCCCACGAAAAAGGAAATACACATGAAATACACTTTAAGCTGATGGGTAAATTAGTTACCGGAACCAACAAGCCACAAAGTAATGGAGTAATATTTGCCATCATAGACACTACTTGATCTGCTTCGTTCCAATACAACATTATAGCTACCAACATATACGCAATCGAAAAACTTGTTATAGATGAAATAACTTCTATCCCTACAATCACTAAACATGTTGTTATACCCTTTTTTCCAACAACTATTAATGCCAATAAAAACAATGGACACGCTTGCATAATAGCTTGCACAATTCCACCCGCTGCCCAACCTAAAATAAATTGTACAGTATTCATTGGTAGCATCATAGTATCTTCTAAAATTCCTTCTCTCATTTTATTTCTCATAACAAATGTAAAATCCCAAAACGATTCTACTATACACCAATATGCATTTGCAATTACTAGATACATTGAATATTCTAAACCACTTTCAAAGCCAAAAAAAGAAATATCTTTATAAAAAAGCATAATAAGTACAGGAAGCATTGCCACAACAACAGAAAATGATGTTCCAAAGAAATTTACTTTATAACGAATAGATGTGAGCCACTCCATTTTCAATAATATAGCGCTTTTTACCATTGCTCACACTCTCCTTTTTGCCTCATTTCTTTCACACTATTTTTAATAATTGCAATCCCTATTCCAAAACAAATTATTCCAATTCCATACTGTGGTATTAAATATTTCCCAAGAATCATATTTTTATTTGACATTAGAATAGTATATGTTAAAGGAATAAGATATGAAACAAATCGTACTATCCTAGAATAATTATTAATATTGGTTGTGCACCCTGATAACACACCTAATATTTGTTGTACAATTGAATTTATGTCACTCATTTTCTTATATTTTAAACATAATCCACAATATAACAAACTACATGTCCAAGTTGGTACACTTGATACTAAAAGTAACAACACTAACATAATAGCTTCTTTAAATAATATGTTCATTCCAAAAATATTTCCAAATATAATTACATTTATACTTATGATTATACAAATGATTACTATATATATGTATTTCCAAAATAAATACTTGATTATTCCTATTGGGCACATTAGATAATTAACGAATGTCCCTTCCATGCGCTCCACATAAAATCCGCTTCCTGTTTCAAAAAATATCTGATTCAACCAATACCATGCTAACATAGATTTCAAGATCTGCTTACCCTCTCCATATTCAGACGCCAATAATACATATGAATAAATAATAAAAAATGGACTGACAAGCATATTAATTGTTTGTATTTTATACCTTATGGAATACCTCAATTCCTTCCATAAAATAATCATATTTCTCTTAATTTTCCCCCTTCTATTTTCAGAATTTTCTCATTTTCGAAATTTACCGTTTCCTGATGAGATATAATAATAAATGTAATATCTTTTTCCTTAGAAATCCAATGTATAACAGCTTCACAACTATCCTTATCTAATCCGTTGAAAACTTCATCATAAAAGATAATTTTAGGTTGATTGAGAAATGATTTTGCAATTAAAAGTTTTTTTTTCATACCTGTAGAATAATTCTCCACATAATCACTATTTTCTGCTAATCCAACTTTTTCTAATAAATGAACAACTTTGTGCCCCAATTCTTTTCGAGGGATTCCATAAATTCTTCCAATATAATAAAGATTTTCATATGCATTCAATTTATAATATAATGTACGGTCAGATGAAAACGCATAATTTATTTGTTTACGGTAATTCGAACTAAACTTTTCTGACGATTCACCATTTAACTCAACTACACCTTCATCTGGAAGCATTAATCCCATCATAATTTTTAATAATGTAGACTTTCCTGTACCATTTTCCCCCACAATTCGATAAATGGTTCCCTGTTCAAATTCATAAGAAATGTCTTTAAATAAAATTTTTTTACCAAATGATTTTGAAATGTGTTTAAGTGTTAAAATTGTCATAATTGTAAAACTTCTCCTGTTTTTATACCCTCGTTATACATCAACTGAACTATTCCTGGTAATCGATTTTCGTAATATTCCTTTTGGCAGTCAATGTCTTGTTTATTTATATACGCACTATATTTGCATCCACCATTGCATATTGCATAATAATCACAATTAAAACATTCTTCTCTATGATCATTTTCAATTAACAATGCTTGTTTATAATAAAATTTAAGATCATCCTCAAATAGTTCATCTTTTGTGCATAATCGAAACTGTGATATACCAATTCCACTCATACATTTATATATATCTCCATCTGGTGCAACTATTATATCATTTTCTCTACTATTAACACATAATGGTGCTGGTAAAATTGATGTAATATTCCCCCCTTGACATTGTATATATTCATTATACTTATTTAATAACATTCCATATTTTTTCATGTTTAATATATTTTCTTTTGTATACACCGATTTATTTTGTGGATGACATTCCATTCCTACATTAAAATATATTCTCTTCGTAGTATCCTCTGTATCAAATTCCCTCAATAAATAATCTATCATGTCTTTATAATTTATACAATTACCCGCATCTAAAACTGTATTAATTATAATTTGTACTTTTGTTTTCTTTAATAAATAATGTATATTATTTATTATAATATCAAAATAATTTTTATTTGACTCATTATTTCTTCTTTTATTATGAATAGATGCCAATCCATCTAAAGTAATTTGTAATTTACATAATTTATAATTATTTATTAAGGCAATTATTTTTTCATCTATCATAGTACCATTAGTAACTGCACTTATTTCATCAAAAATAATTCCCTGTTTATGAGCTTCTCTTAATAAATTTTCTACATATTTTGGTCTTAAAAAAGGTTCTCCACCAAATAAATACAATTCTTTTCTATTTGTCTTTGTAATATCAATTAGTCGTTTCCATACTTTTATTCTCTCTTTAATTGTCAATTCCTTAACATTTTTAAAAGTATTTTGTTGCATACAATATACACAATTTAAATTACAGGAATACGATGATACATCTGTAATTGTAAGTGTATCTGTTGTTAATTTTGACTTTTCAGTAATATATCTTGATATAGCATTTAATCTACTTGCGTCTTCTTCCATAATAATCAAGTTCTTTTTTAATAGTTTATATTTCATTTCATCTATCGTATTTTCCAATGTTCCTTTTTTTTCTATAGAAGCAATTGCCCCACTATAAATGTTAAATAAAATATAATTATTATTGTTTTCGATTATAAAAGCATTTTTGTATTTTCTCATCTTTAAAAAAATAATGTGGCATACAAATGCATGCCACATCATTTTATGCCCTCCTTTCCTTTTTACATTCTTTGACCTGAACATTTACATCCTGGTCTAATTATTTCATGTGCCCTAACTAATTTAGCAAATTTATTCATTATAGCCTCCTTCTATTTTTTTGTATCATAATATATATATACCCAAATGTGTATGATGTTTTTAGAATATATATTTTTTTTAATCATCATACACTTTCCTTTTTTTTACATATATAATTTAAAATAATTAATGGTGAAACATGTCCCCAATCCCGATTGAAAGTACTACAAAATCTGCTAATTAGGTATTCCAAAGAGACTTCTCAGATAAACTACATTAAAAGTTTCAAACTTTGACTGTATTGATGCTAGTGGATTTTATCAACAACAAGTACAGTGATAAGCTTAATAATTGCAACAAGCCTATTCTGGTATGCCACGTTCTATATCAGAATAAACACAAATAATCCTTTCCTGACAAATGTAAATCATACGTTTACACAACAAGGTAATGCATGGATTATTACAGTGGCATACCATCACTTGGATTTGTAGTCCGTTCCTTCTATAGATACTTTTATCTGATGAATCGGATTTTTTCTGGAACAATATTTCTGAATAACCATTGAGAGAATCTTTGTTGTAGAAAGTGATGCAAAAAAATACCTATATAATCCCCAATTTATAGGTATAACAAAAATGTCTATTTGATGTACATCTGCTATATTTGCTGATTAGGAGTTTCAAACGTTGGCATGTTTGAAGTCCTTTCTACCACAGCCCAATACCGGAAATATCAAAGATTGTCATAAAAGTAAAAATAGAGGCGAGTTTTTGGCAAATCGGTTCGATCGGTTCAACAAAGTGACTGAACATTAATCGTATAACCAACAAGAACTCCTATTTGAAACAAATAAACTTTAAAGCATCTAGTCTAACATCAAAGTTGCAGAAATCACGCCATTCTTGAAAGCATTTCAAAAATATATTGATTCAGAAAAATCTTGATCATTAAACAAAACAGATGTTTGTGGTTTCTTGCAGTGTAGACATAAAAGTCAGTAACAAAAAAAGCAAAACCATTTCATCAAGGTCAATGGTTTTATTAAAAAACAAAAAAACTAATATTTTGTTGTCAAAAATTTCTGCTAAAGTGAGCTACTTATATATTATCATATAGGTATGTGTCCTTTAGGTGGACTTATTAATATTTTTCTGTAACTCTATTTTACCATAACTCTTGAGAAGCTATTTTATTTTAATAACAATAATACAAAGGAGACACATTCTATGAAAAAGTCAATTAAAAAATCTATTCAAAAACCTTTATTTATCTTATTTTCTATGCTAATACTGACTGCACCTTTATTACATTCATTTGATCATAATGTTCAAGTGACAGCATATATACATAAAGATATAGACAATTAATCCAAAATCATTCATTAATTATAAATGAGTAAAGAAAGAAGCTGCTTGATATCAGCTTCTTTCTTTACTTATACCCTCTATTATAAAAAATTGAATTGACCGATATATTTGCAAAATATCTGCCTCAAAATCTATAGATGAAGCTCTTCCGTTTGATTGAACCTCATAAAAATGAAAAAACTTACACACTTTACTTGAAAAACTCTTTTTTCATATGTTTTTAAGCTGTATCATAAATAATAGTTAATCTATCTTTTCATCAAATTTCTTTTTATAAGCTTTTTTTAATATATTAGCAATATATTCATTTTCATAAAATTTATTTAAATAGTATGAATTTTTCAAACACTTTTCTTCTTTATCATTTTTTCCTTGTTTTCCATAAATACACGACATATTACCTAAAATGCTTGCAGCAGTATCACCTTGCAAGCATTCTTGTGCAAAATTTAACCCTTCTATAGATACTTTCTCAGCTTTAATAAGCTGATTATCCTCTTCCAAATCAGCAGCATAATTTATATATAATACTTTACCGGGTACTACATGATATAATATTTCAGTACCATTCTCTTTATATTTTTTTAAAACTGTTTCATAAATTTTTAAAGAACTATTTGTTTTCCCTACTTCATTCAATCTTTCTGCTATTTGATTCAATATAATAAACTCCGTTCTAAAGGGTAATCTATATATTCTTTCTTTATCTTTTAATTCAGGCATTGTTAATGAAAGCAGTTCCCATAAAGATTTAATTACATCTTGATTTATGATTTTTCCCTCTCTATACTTCTTTATTACCTCTACAACGCCAATATACTGCTTATTCAAAATACTAGACATATCTAATTCTTGCTTTATTTTATATAATGTCCAGTCTGCTTCTTTATACATTGATTTTCCAATTAAGCGATTATACTCTCTAACATTTTGATATACACTAAACTGCTCAGCTTCTATAAAGCCATAGTAATACTCTCTTTTTATACCCAGTTTTTTCCATATTAGATACATATTCTTTTTATTAGGTTCACGACCTCTTTCAATACGTGAAATTGTTTCCCATGCACATATATTTTCACAAAGTTGTTCTTGAGAAATTCCTTGTACTGTTCTTAAATTTTTTATAAATTGATTACTAATTACAAATTCTCGTTGCGTATTACTTTTTAAAAACTTTGCAATTGATATTTCTGGTACATTTTTTCCTGTTATTTCATATAATAACTTAAATGCTTCAAAATATTGCTGGTATTCAACTACTTCTTTTTCTTCTTTAAGATTTTTTGCACATTCAATTTTAATTTTTATTAAATCTCCCATCCATCCAAGTATACCGTTTTTTCTGACACATTCTATACCTTTTTGCACAAAATATTCTGCTTCTTCATAACATTTTAAGTCTAATAAATTTTGAGCTACAAGCCATATACTCTGTGGATATATTTTGGCTTTTGCTTCATTATCATTATAGTACTCTTCAATATATTGCTCAATTTTTTTCGCATACCTTAGAGATTCCAAATTATCACCCCTGGTATATATAAGATATGAAATAAACTGATATATCCTGATTTCCTGCTGAAAATAATAAATGTGTTTATCCTTATATCCACTCATTGTGATATCCAATGCTTTTTTCAGGTTTTCTTCCGTATCTTTTATATTTAAATTATTAAAATATTCACCTAGAGTTCTTATGTACATTATATATTGCTTGTTAATTTTTTTTTTGCAATTAATATGTGCTTTATACTTCTCTAATAAATTTTCTACTTTCTTATAGTTTTTTTTCATTAATTCATTCTCTAAATTATTTCTAATATCAAGAGCTTTATATTCATTATAACTGATTGCAATTTCCAATTTATCAATACATTTTCCAAGTGTCTCAAATAAAGCTTCTAAAGATAAATAATCTATATTCTTTTGTCCCTCCTCAAATTTCGTTAATTCCGATTGGCTAATAATTCCTCTAGAAGTATTTTGCACTGTTCTTCGTTCATGTTCTCTTAAGTTTTTAAACAAATATCCAATTTTTTTTTCACTTGTAACTTTAACTTTCATTTAATCTCCTTAACCTTTTGCCTGTCTCAAGTTATATACAGTCGCAGAGCCAATGACAAGCACCGCTCCAAAAACGGACAACACACCTATTGTCTCTCCACAAAAAATTGCTACAAGAATAGGATTTAAAATCGGTTCGATCGTAGAAGTCAGCGATGCTGTCACTGGTGAAACACGATCTAATCCTCTGGATAAAAATACATATGACAACCCAAACTGTACAATTCCTAATACCAGAACATATCCCAAGACGGTTGGCGTGAACACTGTCTCTCGCGTTAAAAATGGAATTCCCACCACAATACTGATCAGATGAGAGACCATAAGCGACGATTCAAAATCTCCGCCCGGAAATTTTTTGATCAAAAACACGCCTGCGTAAGTCACTCCCGACACAATTGCAAGGATATTTCCCGCCATTCCACCTGTGCTGAGCGATTCAAAAAAGAAGCAGAAAATTCCACATAACACAAGAATGCAGGTTAAAACTGCGTCCTTTTTTGGTTTTTGCCTGTATACGATCCACACGATCAAAATCAAGAAGACCGGTTCTGTAAACTGCAGTACAATTGCATTTGCTGCGGTTGTCATCTTTGTCGCCATCACGAATGTCAATGCCATGACAAAATTTAAAACCGCTCCAAGCAGCACCATTTTGTTAAAAACAAACTTTCTCCCCTGTGTTCTCTGATAAGCAAATATCAGAATAAATGATAAAACGCTTCGCACCATGTTGATCGACAACGAATTCCACGGAATCGATTTGATCAGCACTCCGCCCAGACTGAAACAGATTGCTGACAGTAATACATACACGGTACCCTGTAAACTATTTTTATTGTATTTCTTTTCACTCATAACGTATCTTATTATTCAAAATCTATGAAATAATATTCTCCTTCTCTGCTTATCTTACATCCATCTGATCAGTCCATAAACGACCAGCAAAACTGCCAGATATCCCACATTGGCAATCGTAAACCACCTGAAATATTTTCCTTTCTGTTCGTTATAGTGATGTGCATAAATTTTATATGAGATCAGACTTGCCATTGATGCAATCAAGGTACCAAGCCCTCCAATATTTACACCCACTAATAATTTTGCATAATCCCTTGTAAATCCAGAAAGTAATAAGGCTGCTGGAACGTTACTGATTACCTGGCTTGCAGCGATACCGACTCCAACTTCCCGGCCACTCACAAACTCCTGTAACACATTCCTGATTGTCTCAATTTCTCCTATATTCCCAGTAAAAATAAAAAAAGCGATAAATGTGAGAATTAAACTGTAATCTACCATTTTCAACACTTGTCTGTCCATGATAAAGACCGTCACAAACACAACAATGAAAGCCACATAGTACGGCAATACTCTCACAACGACATGCAGACTCATCAGAAATAAAATCAGATAAACTGCATTTTTTTGATGTGTTTTTCTTCGAAGATGTAACCTTTCTTTTTCAATTTCATGGTCGCTGTTATTTTCTTCGAGTGTAAATTCAATCTTCTCTTTTTTTCTGCATACAACAGCAACGGATAACAGCAGCAATATACCGGATGTTAACGTATATGGACCTATTATTCCTATAAATGTTGACATTTTCATCTCTGCAAGATTGTAAAGATATAAATTTTGCGGATTTCCAATAGGTGTCAGCATACTTCCAAGATTGGCTGCGAGTGTCTGAACTATGATTACCGGTATTAATAATTTGTCCTGATTACATTTCCGCAAAGTCAGCATTGCAAAAGGAACAAATGTAATCAATGACACGTCATTCGTAATAAACATGCTAAAGAAAAAACATAAAAAGACCAACACAAGCGATAACTGCATTGTATTTTTTGTTCTTTTTAATAGGCTGCTTCCAATCATATCAAACAAGCCATTTCTCTGAAGTCCTGCCATAACCGTCATCAGGCTTAATAAAATGCCCAAGACGCGGAAATCAATATAGTTTACATAATTCAATGTTGGTTTTACAAAAAAAGCGGATACCATTGCAAGTGTCATTGCCACGCATAATACCGTATCTTTTTTTATAAAACCTATTACTTTTTCTTTCATTATTAAATTCTCCAACGCTGTTTTTTGATCTGTTCTTCTTTTCTCAAATAAGCAGCCTCATCCATAAAAGATATTAGTTCAAGAGTCCAAGCCTGTCTAATGCATGGTAAAGCCCATCTTCATCAATATGTGATGTTACCATGTCGGCTCTCTTTTTGACTTCTTCCCTTGCATTTCCCATCGCAATGCCGATTCCGGCATAATCCATCATCTGCAGGTCGTTTGGTCCGTCTCCGATTGCGATACTGTCCTCTCTGGGAATCCCCACATATTCCAGATAACGCTTCATCCCGGTTGCTTTATGGATGCCGTTGATTCCAACTTCGCCACAGTAATCATCCGCCCCGCTCAGGCTTAGTGCCACTACATCAAAATAAGGCTCCAGATCTGCATGCACTCTCGCCACTCCAAATGGTGCATCATAATAGATCAGTTTTTCTTCCTTCTCATTATTCCAGACATCTTCCTGAATAAAAAATTCACCTACAAGCTGACGCAGATGCTCCTCCGTGATTCCCATATCGCTCATAATTTTTAAAATCTGCTGTTCGCTCCGTTTATTCATGACAACTCCTGCATCTGTCTGGAAGCAGTAAACAAAATTATTTTTTTCCATATAATCTACAATAAATTTTCTGTGTTCTTCATCAATGACAGCATGATAAATTTCTTTTCCACCTGCGATCACCTGTGCTCCGGCTGCCGTAACCATTCCACTGAATCCAAGATCCAATAGCATCTGCGGCAATTGAAAAAGACTTCGTCCACTGCACACGACCAGTTTGTGGCCGTTCTCTACCGCCTTTCTGATCGCAATTTGGGTTGATTCCGGGATAATGCCTTTATCGTTTACAATTGTTCCGTCTACATCTAAAAATACAACTTTCTGATTCATACTTTTTCCTGTTCTCTATTTTTTCGACTGTGAAATTACTATCACAATGTAAAAATTATTTTATACATTTTTTCACAAAACAACAAGAGGTTATCACACATAAACACATTTTATCACAGACGCACTCTATCATACATCTGAATATGCCTATGCACTGACAACCTCCTGTCTTTGCGCAATTTATTAATTTTAGATATTGAAGGTCAACTGTGTTGTACCTCTAATGATGTAAACCTTCTTATTTGATATATCCGGCTTTTACTAAAGGATTCTTAATCATCGGTGCTACAATGATCGCCACGATCATTTTTGCGATATCACCAATTATAAATGGGATCACACCAGCCATCAAAGCTGCCTGGAATGTCATTTCTGCCTCATAAGCAAGCCATGCTGTTCCAAGTGCATAACAGACTGCTGTTCCTAAAACCATTCCAACAAAATACATCACTCTTTTTCCCGGAAACTTCTCAATAAACCAGCCACTGATCATTGCCAGAAAAATAAATCCGATCAGATAACCACCTGTCGGTCCAAATAATTTTGCTGGGCCTGCCGAAAAACTTGAAAACACCGGAACTCCAACTAAGCCGATCAATAAATAAATCACATAAGACACCGTTCCTTTTTTCCATCCAAGCAATATTACGGTAAAATAAATTGCAAGATTTGTCAGGGAAATTGGAACCGGTCCGATTGGCACTGATAATGGTCCTAAAATACAGGTAACTGCGGTCATCAAAGCAATCATTGCAATCGTTGATGTTGATATCTTTTTCTCATTCATTGTTAACTTCTCCATACACTTTTATTTGAGCTGCTGTATGTCTATCCGTGAATACGTCTATCACACAAAAATAGTGTTACTGTTTATGCGTACCTCATTCCAGTAACGCTTCGCTCGTACTCACTTATTCTATAAAATATCGTTTTGATTGTCAACCTGTATTTTATTCTTAGTTAACATTTTTCATTTAACAATTATTACACCCATATTCTTGTACCAAATTGTCAGACATGATAACATATAAATATAGTGCTGTTTTAGATAGAACTGTTTTTACCATTGATTAGAGAGTTCAAATCTTTCATAACAATAGCAGGAAAACATATAGGAGCATTTGACATGTTAAAAGAATACAAATCCATGACACAAGAAGAAAGGTACACTCTCGTACATGAAATATATATAGAAGGTTGTATGGAAAACGCCAGAGAAAAATATCCGGATGTAACTGACTTAACTACCGCAATCCAACAGGAAGAGGATTCCTTTGTCTGCTTTTTGCAGGATTTTTTTACTTTGCCGGAAAATACTTATTATGTTCTGGAAAAAGACAATATGCCTGTAAGTGCCGCCAGATTAAATAAAATAAATGATTTTTATTATCTGGAAGCTTTAGAGACACCACCCCAATACCGAAAAAAGGGATACGCCTCCGAACTTTTAAATGAAATGATAACACATCTTCATCAGCAAAGTTCTGTTGATATCCGTGATTGTGTAAGTAAAACAAATACCGCCTCCCTCGCAACCCACAAAAAATGCGGCTTCTTTATTGCAGAGGAAAACGGTATCTATTATCCTTCCAATACGGTTAATAACAAAACTTACGGTATGCGGTATTTTATCCGATAAAGCCGGCAAATCCGCATAATAACACGATGACACCAAGAATGATACGGTACCATCCAAACACTTTGAAATCGTGTTTCTTAATATATCCCATTAAAAATTTAATTACAACGAGCGACACTGCAAATGCAACAACCATTCCCACCACAAGGATTACACCTTCCTGAGAAGTCATAGTTGCGTTCATCAAAAACTTTGCACCTTTCAAAAGACTGGCTCCAAACATAACCGGGATTGCAAGGAAAAATGTATATTCCGCTGCAACAGTTCTGGAAATTCCAAGTAATAATGCTCCGACAATTGTTGCTCCGGAACGGGATGTTCCTGGAAAAATCGCTGCGATCAGCTGAAACATTCCTATCCAGAATGCCAGTTTATAATCAATTCCGACAAGGGTATTCACCTTTGCCTTTTTTCCTTTGTGATAATTCTCAATCACAATAAATGCTACACCAAACAGGATCAACATAATTGCTACTGTCTGGTAATTGTAAAATAATGCTTCCAGCTGTTCATCAAAAAGTACACCTACGATTGCTGCCGGTACGCAGGATACTAAAATGTGAAACCACAGTTTAAATATATCCCATTTTATATACGCACCTGCGCCAGTTTTCGCCAATGGTTCCTTGTTATCCTTTTTTCCAAATGGCCAGATCTGATTCCAGAATAAAATTACAACTGCGAGAATCGCTCCAAGCTGGATCACAACTTCAAACATACTGTAAAATTCATCCGATACATCCAGCGATACAATCTCATTTAGAAGGATCATATGTCCTGTGCTGCTGATTGGAAGCCATTCTGTAATACCTTCCACAATACCAAATAATATTGCTTTTAAAATTTCTATCATTTTTTCCGCCTTACCTAAATTCTGGCAAACACCTTTCTTTCTTTTTTATGCTTCATAAAATGAAAAAAGAACCCACATTGCTATGGATTCTTAAGAGGCGACAACCAGATTCGAACTGGTGATCAGGGTGTTGCAGACCCACGCCTTACCGCTTGGCTATGTCGCCATATTATTAAATTATGCATCACTGCAAGTGACTCCGACGGGAATCGAACCCGTGTTACCGCCGTGAAAGGGCGATGTCTTAACCGCTTGACCACGGAGCCTTATATTTAAAAAAACTCCCCGAGTAGGGCTCGAACCTACAACATCACGGTTAACAGCCGTGCGCTCTACCATTGAGCTATCGAGGAATATATAGTTACTAACAACTCCGTAGTACAGAAAATGACGTAGATTGGTACGTCACTTAATTACTATATATCATAACTGTTAAAATTGCAATACTTTGTAAGTTATTTTTTGTACATTCAAAACTTCATACAGATTCCGAGTCTTTTGGTCAAGCCCTCGATCGATTAGTAACAGTCAGCTCCATGTGTTGCCACACTTCCACCTCTGCCCTATCTACCTTGTAGTCTTCAAGGGATCTTACTCACTTATGTGAGGGATATCTCATCTTGAGGGGGGCTT
>ERZ836760.236-NODE-236-length-88716-cov-7.143908_pt1 | contig 88716 bp, 77 predicted proteins | sample MGYA00519941_ERZ836760 | MGnify/ENA primary metagenome ERZ836760 (study PRJEB31850, sample SAMEA3708807) | human gut metagenome | biome: human gut; feature: human-associated habitat; material: faeces | place: China | collected 2014 ... | reverse complement strand
AATGTGCAGGGGTGGTGCATTTATTTCTAAGGCGGGACCACCAGCCGCCGGAGAAGGTATTTCTTCATCGAACCGCCCTCAACGAATTTGCTCAGAACGGTCATAGAGCAAATCTCCATTTCTGACCTTTGCATGACTGAGAATCTTGATCTGTCCCTTTGCCTGACTGTCCAGAGCTTTTTCATAGCCCTTATCTGACAAAAACAGGCGGGTTCGTTCACCTTTCCAGCCCACCGGGGAGTCATGCGTCAGCACATCAAAAATAATCATGTGCCGGGTGTTCTCAGCAAATCGCTGGAGATCCATGTAGTCATGGCCGTGATAGTTCTGCGCTCCAGCTTTCTGGCGCATTTCTTCCATCAGCTGACCGATTGTTTTGCCTTCTGGCATAAAACTCACTTCCTTTCCCACTCTCATACAACCATCAAAATCATGTCTCTCAGCTGAGCAAAGTAGAGTTTGCCTTGCGGGGTTATCAGCGTATAGGAGCCGATATGCCCGTGATTGCAGTAGTCTTTGACACAAAACAGTCCTTCATTGGCTGGCTTTGCATAGGGCAGTACATTACCGGATGCGGTGCGGTACACAAAACGCTTTTCCAGAAGGAAACGGACAAACCGACGCTCCGGGACAAGCAACTCTTTGGCGGTGGTGCGGAGGTTGGTACTGTGATTGAGGTCGATGAACAAATCATAAAAGGCTGCCTTACTCTCCAGCAGGGCATTTTCCTCTCGTAGCGACGCATTTTCTTCCCGCTCAGCAAGCAGCTCGGAGCAGAGCTTTATCAGAGCTTCCGGAGAAGTGGCTATCTCCCACAACTTCTCTTTTGTGAGATAGGCTCCGTGCTTGCGAATGGCAGGTAGAACTTCATCAAACACCCATTGTTCAAACCGTTCCGCTGACGGCAGTTTACTATGGGCGATCAGACGATATAGATCACCTTCGGGGATAAAGAGCATTTCGACCATTTGTACCGCGGGGCTTCCATCTGCCTTTTTCCCAGTCTGGACCCCTATGGAACATTTCGTTCCACCCCTGGTATGGTCGCGGACGGCTTTGCGTGGATTGGTATATCCCAGCGCTGTTGCCACATCTGTACCGCAAAATAATACTTTGCCATTCTGTTCCAAAGTGCGAATGCTTCCGAACTCTGGACTATTGAAAATTTCAATCTGATTCATGCTGTGCCTCCTTTGGTGTAATACAAAAGCGGCTGATTACCAGCCGCCTGCGTGCATATCGTGATTTACCAGTGAAGTGTAGTGGTTATTCATGGTGGTAGGAGCGTTGAACAGCACTGCAAGCAGGTACTGCTTGATGTTGTGTACCTGGGTGGTGTTCTTTTGCAGACAGTCCATGACAAACTCGATGTGAGAGCTGTCCAGCTTCAAAAAGCGGGAGCGTACAATTTCATGAGGAAAGTCCGCACCAGAGATCCGGGTGGTCTTTCGTTTGGCACAGACCGTTTCTACCAACAGCTCTACGATCTCATTCAGGTCATCCAGGTAGAGAGGATAACGCTGCTTCAGACAATCATACTCGATATTCTCCAAAATCAATTCCCGATAATTTTCTATCTCTGTGACAGACATCGCATCCCTTCCTTTCCGTTCCGGCGGTATTACCGCCGCTGTTTCCCGGAAGGGAATGGAATCGGTATTTGATCCATGAGTATTTTGTTTTTGGGTATTTGATTTCTTAGTATTTAATTGTGTTGGATTTTCCGGTAACGGATTTACCGCTGACGGGTTTACCGTTATCGGGTTTTCCGACAACGGCTTATCCAACATCGGTTCTCCCTCGATGGGACGCTCAAAAATGGTATACTCATTGGCTGCGAATTTACCAGAAGCATCAGTTGTCTGTCTGCGCCGAATGTATCCGGCTGTTTCAAGCTCATTGACAGCAGAGCGGATTGCATCTTTGCTTTCTCGATTGATATAGCTGAGTCCTGACAGCGTATAATCCCAGTCATCAGGCAGAGATAACATTTGCGACAAGAGACCCTTTGCCTTCAAAGAAAGTCGTTTGTCTTTTAGATGAAAATTGCTCATAACCGTGTAATCGCCAGTGCGTTCTACACGAAAAACAGCCATTTACTTCACTCCTTTCATTTCTCAGGTATGAAAAAAGCCGCAATTCATAAAAGAATTGTGGCAGCGGTTAGGGTCTGTCTGTATCTTTTTTCTTGCGTCGGTAGGGGCGTTTTGGCATTGGTGGTTTATCAAACAGATCCCTTTCCTGAGAAAATGGTAAGGTTTGAAAAACACGGTCAATCTCGGTGGATTCCATATCACGCTGTGAGCGGCAATCTTCTTGAATAGCTTCTCGGATTTCTCTTACAGTACACATATTCATTCCTTTCCTTTCGTTGTATCGGTTATGAACGACGGTGTTTTTTAGGCTTGAAGTCGAGGATATGCCCCTCAATAACATGGGCATATCTCTTAATTTTGATTTCTCGACGCTGCTGGCTTTGCAGAGCTGACTGATACCCGTCCTCTGTGAGAAAAAGCCTCATTTCGTCACCAGGTTCTCCATAAGCAGTAGGGCGCAAGACAGTAAACTCAATCATCCAGAAAGTGCTGTCCCAAAATCGCTCCACTGCAAGAATGTTGTGGCCTTTCAGTTCCCTTGCTGCAATATCTTTCATAGGCTCTCCCTTCATCGTTCCTGATCTCGTTGGCGTTTTTTCTGCCATTGTTCCAGCAGTTTAATAATGGTTTCCTGCATTTTGGCCGGTGTATAGCTTTTGGGGAAATACTTTCGCAAGGTATCGCTGCTCAAGGTCACTTTATCCAGATCACCCTTTTTTTCCTCTGACATGATGGCAAGCATCACATCTTCTGACAATTTCCCTTCCTGGCTGAACTTTTTCATTCGCTGAGCCTGAGAGAGAGAAGGGGTAGCCTGCTCATAGTCCATTGTTTCCACCAGCATTTGCTGTTCGTCCGGTTTCAAAAAAGAGAGTTCATAGGCTGGGTTAAATGCGATTTTCTTTTCATCCACCATATCCAAAAGCTCTGGAATCAGTTCAGTCAAACGAACATATCGCATTACCTGGATACCGCTTCGTTCACCGGCTTCTTTTGCCACCTGGTCTCTGGCGCTCAACTTCTGTTCAACTTGAACAGAAGTCAGGTCTGTTCTTGCTCCTTGATGTTTAATGGCTTCCAGCTTCATTTTGTAGGCAAAAGCCCTTTCACTGGGGAGCAGATTTTCTCGCTGCAAATTGCTGTCAACCATAATAATTGTGGCAGCATCGTCATCCAAGTCGCGCACAATGACAGGCATGGTTTCTTTTCCGGCCAATTCGCTGGCTCTGCGGCGTCTGTGACCGGCTACCAGCTCATAACCGCCATCAGGCAGTGGTCTGGCAATCGCAGGAACCAACACACCATACTTTTTGATGCTGTCTGCGGTTTCTATCATTGCATCATCATCCTTGACCTTGAAGGGGTGATCCTTGAACGGATGCAGTTCAGATAGGGGAATTTCCTGAATTTTTTCCAGTTGCTCGTCTTGCCGACTTTCTTCTGTAGAAAACAGGTCATCTACTGAGGCCAGCTCTATTTTTTTCGCGCTGCTTTTCAAGTTTCATCACCTCCTGGGTCAGATTCTTGTAACCCTCGGCCACTTTGCCCTTGGGGTCATGGGCAAAAATACTCTTGCCCTCGGCACTGATTTCCTTTGCTCGGACAGAATGGGGAATCTCAGTTCCGAACACTTTGATTTTGCTGCCGTAGGTTTCTCGCAGCAGAGCCGCAATCTCCTTGGCAAAGTTGGTGCGGTTGTCCACCATCGTCAGCAGGATACCGTCGATCTGGAGCTTGGGGTTGATCTGCCGTTTCACCTTATTGACCGTCTGGAGCAGCTGTTCCAGGCCCTTGGCGGGCAGATACTCCGCCTGGACGGGGATTATGACCCTGTTGGCAGCCGCCAACGCATTGACCGTAAGCATCCCCAGGGAGGGCTGACAGTCAATCAGGATATGGGAATACTGTCCCTTGAGCGTGTCCAGGTATTGCCGCAAGATGGTCTCACGGCTCATGGCGTTCACCAGGGAGACCTCCATGCCGGAGAGCTGGATGTCGGCAGGCATCAGGTCAACGCCTTCCGGGTGGTGCAGGATGCCCTCGTCGGGGCGCATCGGCTCGTCCATCAGGATACGGCCCATCGCGTCGGACAGAGTAAAGGGCAGCTTGTCCGGCTGGGGATGGCCCAGGCTGATGGTCAGGCTGCCCTGCGGGTCTCCGTCGATCAGCAGAACTTTCTTCCCCGTCTGCGCCAGCCCGATACCCAGATTTGCGCAGGTGGTTGTCTTGCCAACGCCGCCTTTCTGGTTGGCGATGGCGATAATTTGTGTGTTCATTTCAGTTTCCTCCTGTGTCTTGAACAGAAGATGGAATGTAAAGAGGGTAAACTACCCCCTTGGGTTTTCTTAAAATCAAGAACATTTCGGCATCCTTTTGATTTAGGATTCATTTATCACGGTTCTGTACCGGACACTCCCATTGCCTGCGACGCTTTTAACGCTCGGACTGTGGCTGAGTGTAAGTTTTCCCCCTGTCCCTGGATCGTGGCCTCAAGTTATCAAGCTCTTTACCGGCGATAGGGAAGTCGCTCGACCCGTAGGCGTCATGGCGTATCACCGGAGTGGCTCTCCGAGGGACGGTTGTACCTGATGTTCTTCTGAATTTTCAAGGTCCACGAGATGTAACTCTCACTTGTAGGCCACGGCAGAGGCCGTTTGTTGCGCAAAAAATAAAAAAAGGAGCAGAAAATTTTTCTGCTCCCTGTTGTGACAAGGTATAATGACCTTTTATTGTGTGTAGCCACGCTTTTTACTCCAATTTCTAATCAACAGTAAAATCGTGTTGTGCATCTGTTCACTATTGTAATGCGAGGGGAAATACTGCTTGATTTCTTCTTCTTCAACAATCATCGGCTCTCTCTGGTTTGGTTTCTTTTCCGATAAGATACAAACCAAGTAATCTTCTGTAAAGTCTGATTCACTGGCCTTTTCTCGGATGGCTTTTGCCTGAGAAATAGATGGGGTTGCTTTTAGTGCTACCATTACCTTATATAGTAGCTTCTGTTGCTTCTTGTCCAAGTAGGAAATAGATACTGCTGGATTCAATGCCATTTTTCGATTATCAACCATTTCAAGGATTTCTGGTATCAATTCAGTAAGACGGATATAGCGAGAAATTTGGTTGCGACTTTGACCGACTTGTTCAGCAATTAACTCTCTGGATTCTTTTCCGACACACTTCCGCCCAAGTTGGGCGGAAGTAAATCCTTTACGCCCCTGATGGCTCATAGCTACCAACTTCATTTTGTATGCAAAGGCTCTTTCACTTGGGAGAATCGTTTCACGCTGAAGGTTTGCATCTACCATGTTTACAACTGCCTCATCATCCGTCATAGACCGGACTAAAACAGGCATCTCAGAGTAACCCAATACTTCACAAGCCGCTTTGCGTCGATGACCAGAAATTAGTTCATAACAATCCTCACCAATCTGGCGAGCCACCGCTGGATGAATTACACCGTGAATTTCAATGCTCTCAACAAGACGCCGAAATTCCTCATCGTCTCGTACCTGAAAGGGATGATTCTTAAATGGCTTCAGTTGTTCCAAGGGAATGTTTTTTACTGCTTGCCTTTGATCGTCTCGTCTCATAATGGCCTCCTTTACTGAAAGCTGAATTCGTCCAAAATTACGGAACTGGCTACTGTGAAAATAGCAGCGAGCATAGACAAAATGTATTTTTGAAATCAGAATACATTTTTGCGTTCCCGTTTAGATTTGTACAAACAGCCCAAAATAACAACAAAAAACCCCGCACATTGCCCAATTGGGAATGTACGGGGGTTTTAGCGATTAGATATAAACCTCCACGGTCAAATCATGCCATTTTGACGGTTTTATGCCGTATCCATGGGATTTATAGAAGGTTTGCGCTTCATCAAATCCAATGGTGAATGACAGAACTCTTACTTGCGGGGGTTCTTGATAGCAGCCTGTGCTGCTGCCAGTCTTGCAATCGGAACACGGAACGGTGAGCAGGAAACATAGTCCAGACCGATCTTGTGGCAGAACTCTACGGAAGACGGATCTCCGCCGTGCTCGCCGCAGATACCTACATGCAGTTCCGGACGTACCGGCTTACCTAACTCGATAGCCATCTTCATCAGCTTGCCTACACCTACCTGATCCAGCTTTGCGAACGGATCGTTCTCAAAGATCTTAGCATCGTAGTAAGCATTCAGGAACTTACCTGCATCATCGCGGGAGAAGCCATAGGTCATCTGAGTCAGATCGTTGGTACCGAAGCAGAAGAACTCAGCCTCTTTTGCAATATCATCTGCAGTCAGAGCTGCTCTCGGGATCTCGATCATGGTACCAACCTGATATTTCAGCTCAATACCTGCTGCTGCGATCTCAGCGTCAGCGGTCTCTACTACAAAGTTCTTTACATACTTTAACTCTTTAATGTCGCCAACCAGCGGAATCATGATCTCCGGCTCTACGGTCCAGTCGGGATGTGCCTTCTGAACGTTGATTGCTGCGCGGATAACAGCCTTGGTCTGCATCTTTGCAATCTCCGGATAGGTAACAGCCAGACGGCATCCACGATGACCCATCATCGGGTTGAACTCGTGCAGAGAAGCGATGATATTCTTAATAGTCTCAACGCTCTTGCCCTGTGCATCAGCCAGTTTCTTAATATCTTCCTCTGTGGTCGGAACGAACTCGTGTAACGGCGGATCCAGGAAACGGATACATACCGGGTTGCCCTCAAGAGCCTCATACAGCTTCTCGAAATCACCCTGCTGCTCCGGAAGAATCTTCTCCAGAGCTGCCTCACGCTCTTCTATAGTCTCAGAACAGATCATCTCACGGAAAGCGTCGATTCTGTTGCCCTCGAAGAACATATGCTCGGTACGGCAAAGACCAATACCCTCAGCGCCCAGCTCTCTTGCTTTTCTTGCATCAGCCGGAGTATCTGCGTTGGTTCTTACTTTCAGTCTTCTGTACTGATCAGCCCATCCCATAATTCTGCCAAACTCACCAGCAATGGTAGCGTCTACAGTCGGGATAATGCCATCGTAAATCTTACCGGTGGAACCATCGATGGACAGAGCATCGCCCTCGTGGAATTCCTTACCAGCCAGAACAAATTTCTTGTTTTCTTCATCCATAGTGATATCGGAGCAGCCAGATACGCAGCAGGTACCCATACCACGTGCAACTACTGCAGCGTGAGAGGTCATACCGCCACGAACAGTCAGGATACCCTGAGCAGCCTTCATACCCTCAATATCTTCCGGAGAGGTCTCCAGACGAACCAGAACTACTTTCTCGCCTCTTGCAGCCCACTCTTTTGCATCTTCTGCAGTGAAGACAATCTTACCGCATGCAGCACCCGGAGAAGCAGCCAGAGCTTTTGCCAACGGCTCAGCTTTCTTCAGTGCCTCAGCGTCAAACTGCGGATGCAGCAGAGTATCCAGGTTACGCGGGTCAATCATGGCAACTGCCTCTTCCGGAGTTCTCATGCCTTCATCTACCAGATCGCAGGCGATCTTTAATGCAGCCTGAGCGGTTCTCTTACCATTTCTGGTCTGCAGCATGTACAGTTTTCCGTGCTCAACGGTAAACTCCATATCCTGCATATCTCTGTAGTGATTCTCCAGAGTCTTGCAAACCTCGTTAAACTGTTTGAATGCCTCCGGGAACTTGTCAGCCATCTCGTTGATATGCATCGGAGTACGAACACCTGCTACAACGTCCTCACCCTGTGCATTGGTCAGGAACTCACCGAACAGGCCCTTCTCACCAGTAGCCGGGTCACGGGTAAATGCAACACCAGTACCACAGTCATCACCCATGTTACCGAAAGCCATGGACTGTACGTTTACAGCGGTACCCCAGGAATACGGGATATCGTTGTCGCGGCGGTATACGTTTGCACGGGGGTTGTCCCAGGAACGGAATACTGCCTTGATTGCGCCCATCAGCTGCTCCTTCGGATCATCCGGGAAGTCTGCGCCGATCTTATCCTTGTACTCAGCCTTAAACTGATTTGCCAGTTCTTTTAAGTCGTCAGCATCCAGTTCAACGTCCAGCTTAACGCCCTTTTTCTCCTTCATCTCATCGATGAGGGTCTCGAAATATTTCTTGCCGACCTCCATAACAACGTCGGAATACATCTGAATGAATCTTCTGTAGCAGTCCCATGCCCAGCGTGCATTGCCAGACTTCTCAGCGATTACATTAACAACCTCTTCGTTCAATCCCAGGTTCAGGATGGTGTCCATCATACCCGGCATGGATGCTCTTGCACCAGAACGAACAGATACTAACAGCGGATTCTCATGATCACCGAACTTCTTGCCGGTAATCTCTTCCATCTTGCCGATATATTCATTGATCTGGGCCTGGATCTCCTCGTTGATCTCACGTCCATCTTCATAATACTGTGTGCATGCTTCTGTTGTGATGGTAAAGCCCTGGGGTACCGGAAGACCGATGTTGGTCATCTCAGCCAGGTTTGCTCCCTTACCGCCAAGCAGATTTCTCATGCTGGCATCACCCTCGGTGAATAAATAAACCCACTTATTTGCCATTGGTTTTTCCTCCTCATACGTGTAGATATCCTCTACAGGTTTTTACCGTTCCCGGCTGCTCCTCTTTCGCTTCCCTTTACTTAAGTCCTAAACTACCTTCTCTGTTTTCTGTAAAGCTGCTGCCGCTTTTATGGCGCCGAAAGAAGGCCCTGAAACAGTCCGTACATAGTATACCATATTTTACCGCTGAGTAAAGAAGTTTTCTTTAAAAAAATAGGAAAATTTTGTACAAATTTCTGCAAAATTCGGTGTAAGCACTTCCAATTTCTGTCATTTTCGCATATAGATTTTTCATTCGTATATGCGAACAGTTATTTTCTTATTCATTCTGCTGTTACCCATTTTTGCTTTCCTGTCTTTTTTTCTTTCCTCATTTACCTTGCGCCTTCACCGCTCGCGCTTCTGCTTTTTCCTCAGCTTTTCCTTCCAACCAGATCATACGTCCATCTTAGGCGTACTGAATCGTTTTTTTCAAATCATCTGCCGTTTTTTCATCTATTAAAAGCTTTACCAGCTCCAGCCCCAGATCCAGGGCAACGCCAAGTCCCTTTGCAGTTGTAATATTCCCATCTGTTACCACGCCCTGATCAACCACAATTGCTCCGTTTAACTCTTCCTCAAAACCAGGGAAGCAGGTGGCCCGTTTTCCTCTCAGAAGGCCGTGATGTCCCAGAACCACTGCCGGAGCCGCACAGATTGCTGCAATCCGTTTTCCTGCCTGATTCTGAGCCTTCAATGCCTGAATCAAGGGTTCACACTGGGAAAGATGAACGGAGCCTGGCATTCCTCCCGGCAGGAAAATCACATCTGCATCTGAAAAGTCCACCTCACCTACGGCTGCATCCGCCTGAATTCGAATTCCGTGAGAAGTGACAACCTCTCTATCTTCCTTTGCCGCCACTAAAACTGTGTCAATCTTGCTGCGGCGCAGCAAGTCCACCACTGCCAGACACTCCACTTCTTCTGTTCCGTCCGCAATCATTGCATACACTTTTGCCATTTGAATTTCCTCCTTTTGTTTTATCAAATTTTGTTCTGTCAAGTTTTGTAACTCAAAGGGGGCAGGAATTTTTCCTTCTTCCCAAAAACCGGGAATATTTTACTTCTGTCGATATTTCTCTGTCTGTATTACAGCGCTGTATTTCAGCACAGTGAAATACTTCTATACTTTCCCTCAGAATATTCCCGTGGAAAAATAACGCCTCGGATACTTCTATTATACCTTATATTCTTTCCATGGAAAACGAAAACCCAAAATTATTATTTGAAAATGATTATTCCTTTTTTAAAAGAAGCCGATAGGTTCCGTCCATTCCCAGCGCTCCCAGAGGAGCCGTAATCAAAATTGCCAGCACAGCAACCGACAGAACGATTTTTCCGCAGGGAAGTCCCAGCGACATAGGCACTGATCCAATAGCCGCCTGAACCGTAGCCTTAGGTAAATAGGCAATGACGCAAAACAATCGCTCTTTTTGGTTCAGACTTGTACCAGCCATGCAGAGAGCCACACCCACACTGCGGAATACCAGGGCCAGCGCAATCATAAGCCCTGCTGCCAGTCCCGCCTCCAGTGTATAACGGATATCGACTGCAGCTCCAACCAGGACAAAAAGCAGTACCTCTGCCGCCAGCCACAGCTTTCCGAATTTCTCCGACAGGCGCTTCGACACAAAGGCCGTGCTTTTCATTTTCAAAACACAGGCCATGCTGGTCACTGCCAGAAGTCCGGAAACAGAGATAATTCCCTCCAACCACTCCTCTGCCGCCACCAGAAGAAAAGAAGTTCCCAGCACAATAATCACCTTCATGCTGTTGCGCACATAGTGCTTTCTGGCATAAGCGGTTTCAAAAAACAGAGCCAGCAGCCATCCTGCTGCGGCTCCCAGGAGAATTCCCAGAAGAATAGACACTGGAATATTTAAAAAATCGGTTACTCTGGCCTGTCCGCCCTGAGCCATACTGACAAAGGTAGTAAATACGACAATCACAAAAATATCATCGCAGGATGCGCCTGCCAGAATCATCTGGGGAATGCTTTTTTCTGTTCCGTACTTTGACTCCATCAGCTGAACCATTCGGGGCACCACCACAGCCGGAGAAACGGCTGCAAGCACAGCCCCCATCACCGCCGCCTCCATCCGATTTACTGGAAGAAGCGCCGGAGCAAATAGGACAAAGGCCAGAATTTCAAAGCTTGCCGGCACAAAAGCCATCATTACCGCCGGACGTCCTACTTTTTTTAAGTCTGACAGATTCAGGGAAAGACCTGCCTTTAAAAGAATAATAATCAAAGCCATTTTCCGCAGATCCGCAGAAATAGAAAGAATCAGCGGATCCAGAAGATTCAGGACAAAGGGCCCCAGAACAATTCCCGTAGCCAGCATGCCAATGATTCTGGGAAGCCGGATCTGCTGACACAGGGCCGCCATCAGAAGACCGGTAAGAAAAATAAGTGCAAGAGATGTAAGCATGGAAATCTCCTTTGTATCATGAAATCAATTGTTTTTAGGGCTATCTAAAAAAACCCAAAAATTCTTTATTATTAAGCATATAGGCATTATTTCTAGCTACCATATCACCATGCCCCTCTTTCCTAAATTTTATCATTTCATTATGTTTACCAGAAAATTCTCCAATTTTATCGTTTTTAATAGACACAAGATAGCTTCTATATTGTTTATTGCTGAATTTAATCTCCTTATGTTGTTGTACACCAGAAAATGCAAATACAATATCCTCTTCTGTTTTTTCCTTCATCTCATACAAATAGTGGAGCCGAATTATTCCATACATTTCAAAAAAAACGTCTTCATCTCCATCGTTTTTTAATTTCATATTTTCCGCACATTCAAATGGATTATAGCAATAATAATAGTATGCGGGTATTTCTTTTTGAGAAATTTTTTCTATTCTGTATTTTTTATTTCGGTATTCTTCATTTTGGTATTCTTCATAATGATGATATCCTGCAAATAGTTGAATTGTTAATTTTTTATAAGTTGTGTAATTCGCCTCTAAATTATCTTTATCTTCAGACCTTTTTTCCCTCTCCTGATTCAGACAATTCTCTAATGTATATCGAAGGAATGGATCCTCATCATATAATGATTTTATTTCACTAAAATTATCCCATGCATAAAATATCTTCAACTTTTTTCGGTTTTTATCTCTTAATGACCAGATGAAGCCGTGATATATTTGTACTGGCTGGTCTATCCAATCAAGTTTTGTAAGTTTTAGCAGAACTACTCGTCTGTAGTTTCCTCCTCTACTCTTTAATTGAAAATCATATTTTTCCTCATCAATATACTGCTTTGAATCTTGTGGCTTATTTAAAAGATTTTCCGCAATATCCTCCATGATTTTCTTTACTTCATCAAAATCCTCTTTCCGCATCTTGCCCAGATACTCTAACTCACCGACTAACTTTGCTTTGCTTTTCGCAAAATCAAATATTTCTTTACAATCTTTATAATTCGGATCGGATTTATGATTTTTTTTGTAAATATACCTGCATAAAAATTCTATGCACCGCATTTCCAGAAGCTCTTCTTCATCCTTTTCATCATTCCTTTTCTTATAGTTATTATTTTCGTTCTTGTTTTCTTTTTCAAGCCACTGATAAAACGTATTCAGCCATTTGTTTTCTATAAGATCTATCATGGATTTTCCATCCTCGATATCTCTCAATCTTTTATACAGAATTGCCTTAAATATTTCATATTTTTCCAGAGGAACACCTCCATTGATATCCAGAAAAAATTGTTCCGCCTCAGAAACCTTATCTGTGATTTTGATGGTAAAGCTTATATCTTCCCAGATATACTTCATAAACCCTTTTAATTGTTCTGAATTATCCCACCATCCTATTTTCTCTAATTTGCTTCTACACACTCTTTTCAACTGCTCTACTGCTTCTTTCGCATATAGACTCCCGTGCTCTGTTCTTCCTGTTTTTTCCCTTCCGATAAAATGATAAGACTGCAATTGAGGTTCTGTAACTTTCAATTGCTCCTGCAATATCTTTAATGTCTGATAAATTGTGTACGTTCGCTGCTGTCCGTCAAAAACATAAATCGGAAAAGCTTCTTCCCCTTCTTCTTCCGCAATCAGAATCGTGCTTAATGTCAAGTTTTTCTTTTCTTCAAATCCATGAATCATATAGTCAAGAAAATCTCCACTGATGTTCTCACCAAGCTGCGCCCCCATACAGTAATCTCTCTGGATCACAGGAATCTTAATCGGATGCTGAAATAATTCCTTTACCGTCATTGTATTTTTCTCTTCAGATTTCTGAGAACTACAAAACTTTATATTCTCCCGATCTTCTAAATCCAGAATAGGACCTATTTTCATTCTGGAACAGGAATCCCTTTCCTTTTCTTCCAGATAGTGATCCAGAATATATCTTCCAATGCCCTGAATCTCTTCTGCAATTTCTTCCTCCGATAATCTTGGAAAATCTTTCCTGTCTCCTTTCTCCTCATTATGTATCTCGTAAATTTCCAATTCTGCCTTTGTTTCTGTCAGCTGATTTTCTGTTACATACACATAAGATTCTAAATAGCGATTTGCAAGTTTTTGATCCTCCCGATCCAATTCTGGCAAAAGAACACTTTCCACCTTGCTTCTTCTTTCTAGCAATTCAGACAGGGATATCTCCCCGCCAAGAAGTTGTCTTTCCTCTTTATTATCTTTATTATCTTTATTTCTCCTATCTGTTTCGATGTCCATAATTAAATCCAGGAAAGCCTTTTTCTTTAACTTTTGAAAATCATCAATTTGTTTAAAGGATTGATAATTTCCCACGTTCTGCTCTTCCTTCAATTCATGAAACATGCGATTAATACACGCAAGCTTCAATATCATAGAATGCCAGTAATCCAAATCTTCTGTCATTCCATCAGAACGATAATCGTCTTTATCAATTTCTTCTGTAGTATTTTTTCTATAGTTACGATTTTTATTTTGATAAAACAAAATGTTAATCCGTGATTCTCTGTTTTTTTCCGGTCCTCTCTTTTCGTTCGTTTCTTGTGAAGATCCTGGAGATTCAATTCCATCCATCATCAAATCATACACAGAACGATACCTTTCCTGTTTCTTCTGCTCTACATCATTTTCCTGATCATAAAGAGTTTCCAGCAACTGATTGTATAGCTCTGCTATCGCTGTCTTATAAGAATGCCGTCCCAATACCTTTGCCAGTTCACTCTTATTTCCCTCCATATCATCTTTATAAAAGGTGTTAAGAGAAATTAAATTTGCCCGGGCATGATCACAAATAGAAAATTTTGTTTTATACGCATTCAAATTTAAAAATTCATCATCCGGTTTTTCAGAAACAATATTGCAGAGCATCATACAGGATTTAAGTATGTAGGAATAAAAATCGTTCTTTTTTTCCTTCCATTCCGGTTTACTCTCTAATATTTTTTCCATTTCCTCCCGGTTTCTCTTGATCCGATTCACATCTGTACAGTTATCCTCTTCTTTCTGCTTATCAATTGCCTTCTCTCTTTTCGGCTCTCCTTCCGGATCTCTCTCAAAATGAAGATTCATGGATCCTTTTTCTGGATTTATTACGTTTAAGAGAATTGCCAGGGTGATAAATCGCTGCTGGCCATCTATCAAATCGTATCCCTTATTATCTTCTCTTTTATACAAGGTAATCAGCCCCAAAGACTTTGTTGATTTCTTTTTTTTCCAGCAATTATACAGATCCTCTGCCAGCTTTCCTGCAATTTCCTTGTTCCATTTATAATTTCTCTGATAGAAGGGAACGAAAAATTCCTTTCCCTCTGCAATATCCTTTAAACTCATGGCTTTCGCCGAATTTTGGATTTCGTTTTTATTTTCACTGCTCATTTCCTTCCCCCGTTTTGGATGATTCCAACAGTTCCTCACACTTCTTGTTATTGCCTTCAAATTCTATTGTATTATTATTTCTGTTTTTATTTTTTTCCTCATCAGGAACCGTTTCTATAATCCTTCTAAGCTTTTCCATTTCCTCTTCATTCTCAATCACCGCCTTGATCTTCGTGATTTTTTCTATCACATCAGTAAGTTCCCCTGGATCTCCCTCTTTTAATTGGTATTTCATATGTTCTTTGTTTCTCCCATTCTTCACCCAATCCCGATACATCTTTCTTAAAACGAAAGCTCTCTCCTCCATAAGATCATACTCTTGTACTTCTTCTCCGGATTCCGGCAATTCTGTAAACAAAATTTCTCCATCCATTATACATCCGGCTTTCTCCAAGACTAATCCCTTCCCCTTACTCTCATCCTTATCCTCATACTTATCGGTCAAGAGCTTTACAAATCCATTCAGACAAGAGGTATCTTCGATATCCTTTTTATCTCCTTTATCCCGTCCGTTAAAAAACAAACTGAGATCCAGAGAGATTCCTTTTAATTGCTCCGTTTCTTCTTTTTCTTTTTGCAGAAAGGCCTGAATAGAATAAATTCTTTCTTTTTTATTCCGTTTTATCTTCACATAGTTAATTGGCAGATTTTTATAAATGCGAACCCAACAGATTTTGTTCTGATTTTCATTATCATTTTCTCCCTTTTCACGATGTTCCTTGCCATATTTGAACAAACAATTTCCAAAATTTTTTCCTCCGGAATAAAAATACCTTTTCCCATTATCGATTTTGTCCCAGTCTCCATCTACGTGTACTCTCATCTTCTCAACGATCTGCTTAAATATTTCCACATGATCGGCTCCATTTACAGATTCCTCCAATTCTGTTAATTGATAGATACCATCATAAAACCGGTAAAAATTTTCCTTTCTTGGCAGGAAATTAATCAAAAATTGATATGCTACTCCCGTATACACACATTGATTCCAGATATCATTGAACATAAAATATTTCATGGCAAGACCAAAATCCTCTTTTGCATCTTCCTCTGATAAAAATATATAATTCTTCTTTTGGTAATAATTTTCTGCCAGATAATGTGCTAGATTAGTGAATCTCGCATAATAAATATAAGCCTGCAGCCGCAGCAAAGCAGTACTTCTTTCCTGCTCATCTTCATGAAAGCCAAATATTGTTTTCCACTCCAGTTTTTGATGACTGTTTCTGTAAACAAATTCCTTGACTTCTATTATTTTTTTTGATATCTCATAAGTATAATCCACCGGACTGCTGTAAATATAAAATAAATCATCAAAAAACTTCTTCAAATCTCTATTTCCTGTACCATCTAATAAATCCTTCAGTCTGCCATATGAATGCTTCTTACTGAAGGCGTACATTGCCTGATTAAAGTTTCTATTTGCTGTTTCTCTGTCCATTCCGCCTTTCATTTCGAGAGTTATTGGAGCTTTCTTCCCATATTTTTCACAGCAGTTCCGGATCACTCCTGCCAGAGAATCCTCTTCTGAAAAAGAAAACACTTCGCCATGCTCTCCATTCCTTCCCAGATTTGATACATGAAACAGTTTAATATCCTTGATATCTTCCCCAAGCTTTGAAAAATACGCTTCGATTTGGTCACATAAAAGCTTTTCATTATTGATATCCCCATCCTCTGAGCACAGACAAAAGCCTGTGCTTTCTTTACACATTTTTTCATTCGCTGTCAGCTTATATGCAGCAATGATATGACAAAAATCGACGCAGATTCCAAAGGTAATCTTTTTAGAATTTTGTTCCTGTTCTTTCTTGTTCTCATTCAGATAATCTAAAAGCTTGCGCCCATCAATCTTCTTCCTTATGATTTGATTGTCATATTTCCAGCCGCAGTTTTTTCCAAAAGGACCTTCATCCTTTCCATATTCCCGATAAAAAGGCGTGATATTTTCAATCGCCACTATGATTTGCGTTTTTATTTGAGCTGCTTTTTTCTTTACTTCTTCTACAAAAATCTTGATTTGCTCCTCTTCTATCTGATTCTGTTCTGCCCTTTCACATTTTCCCTCTTCTTTTCCCTGACAGCCAATCCGGCAGCCATCATGAATCACTACAATCATAGCGTGTTTTTTGTCTTCATACTGTTCTCTATTAATTTTATCCGCTAATTCTATACATCTGAAAAAGCAGTCTTTACTTTCTTTATCATTCAGAATTTCACAAAATGATACATAATTTGTTGATGCTTTTTTATCATTGATCGTTACAAAACGCGATTCCGGACAATGTATCGCCGTAATTACAGCCTTTGACTCCCGTAAGCTTTTTATCAGTTTCTGACATTCGCCATTTTTTCCATTTTCATCTTCAGCTAATAAATTTTCTAAATCTTTTTGTGATAAATATAATTCAAACTCTTTGTAATGTGCTAAAACTGCACTTTTATTCATCCGGCCACTATTGTGTTCGTCAATAATATCCCGATAAGATGCCTTTTTTAATAATCTCATTCCACCATTCCCCTCTTTCGTAAAATCGCTTTTTTCAAATGACCTTATCCTAAATTATAGCAAATTTTTCACTTATATGGTACAATTACTGCAATACAAACGGAATAATTACAATATAAAGGACATTAATCTATGAAAAAAATCACGATCATCGACGGACAGGGCGGACGCATGGGAAAAGCCCTGATCGAACATCTCAAACGGGAATTTCCAGAACAGGAGCTGCTGGCCATCGGCACCAACAGCATTGCGACAGCATCCATGCTGAAGGCCGGAGCTGATTATGGCGCAACAGGAGAAAATCCCGTGCTTGTAGCAGCACGGGATTCTGATATTATTATTGGGCCTATTGGAATTGTAATTGCAGATTCACTTTTCGGAGAGGTAACCCCTGCCATGGCGATAGCTATAGGGCGCAGTCAGGCCAGCCAGATTCTTATGCCGGTAAACCGGTGCAACCACCATGTGGCAGGCTGTGAAAATCTGTCTATGAATGAGATCATCCACCGCGTCATCGAACAGGTTCGGAAGCTTCTTTAAGATACCTAAAATGCTGCAGCAGCTCCAGGCATATCATCATATAGTCCTCCAGCTGCTGCTTATCCGGCAACAGCGCTTCCCAATCATCATATCCTTGAATTGCTTTCAACATATCACATCCATAACAAGAACCATATTCTACAAATGTAGAACAGAAACCGGACAGTTTCTCCTGATATGCCGCTCTTTCTGTCGCAAGAATATAAAACATGATTCCCTTATAGTCGTCTCCGCCCAGAACAGTCATACGCTCTGTCTGAAATTTTTCATATTCTTTTGCCAGTTTCTCCTGTATTTCCCCATTATGAGTTTTAACTCTTCGATTAATAATATAGTCAAAGGTTAAACGTACCAGCTTATCATAGCTGCCATAATCTCCCTGAGGATGACTTTTTAAATATGCCTTCAATTCCCAGCTATGGTTTTCCCATGCTTTCGCCAGTTCTTGATCCATCTTCTGCCTGCCCTCTTTCTCCCAGCTGCTGCAAAGTCCCTCCAAAGGCTGACATCGCTTCAACAGTAAAGAAAAAAGCTTTCTGTATTCCTCCACCTGTTTTTCATCAGGCACTTTTTCTTCCCAGGAAGATCCACCGGACATTTTCTGTATTCTCTTCAGTGCATCGTCACTGTCTGCGCAATATTCTATGTAGGTGTAAATATAATCGCAAAAGGTTCTGTCACGGGGAACAAAAAATATCAGTTTTCCCATCTCATCTCCGTCTCCGATTACCTTCATACAATCTGTCTGAAATCCCTTTCTTCCACACAGTTCTTCTTCTCTGTTAATCACAAATTCAAATAATAAGCGAATCAACTCCTGATATGTTCTGTACATTCCCTGAGAATGTCTGGTTAAATACAGCCGCAGAGATTCCCAGTGCTGCTCCCATGGATGATCAAACATACCTGCCCTCTTCCCCTTTTCTCCCACTTAAATCCTCCATATTTTATGATACATCATAGTAAACTTCTGATTCACCCGCATATCCTGATGGTAATGCCCAAAATACCAGGAAGAAAATTGCAGCTTTTCTGACAGTTCCTGGAGATAGTCAGTGAGTATATCTGGCTGATAGGTTCCCAGAGAAAATTCTGCCTGTACCTGTGTAGGACAGCAATGACTGATCACAAAATCTGCCTTCCAGCCCCACTGGCTCAGAATTTCTCTTCCCTCTTCCATCTCTTCTTCAGAAGGCATCTCTTGTTCCCACCAGTCCACATCAATAATTCTGTATAATTTACGTCCCTGATTTTCCAGCTGTCTTACCTGTTGAATCAGCTGGACTTTATCATCTGCCCTTAACAGACCGTCTCGAATATCCTGGCTGCGAGCCCCTCCAAAACAGAAAATCCGTTTTCCCTCAATTAGAAACATCTGACCTCTCATCAAATGAATGATATTCGGGCGAATCCGGTGGATTTTTCCACCATTCCAAATTTCGACAGGATATTTATCTAACAGATTAAAGTTCTCATGATTCCCATCTACAAAAGCCAGATTGCATCCATCTAACTCTTGACTAATCCTATCCAAACGTTGATTCTCACCCTTACTCCCATTCCAGATACAGCCAAAATCTCCGGCCACGATCACATAATCCTGATTATCCAGATTTTTTGCCCGTACATATTCCAAAATCTCCTTACAATCTCCGTGAATATCCCCTGTCACGTAAAGTCCCATTCTTTCTACCTGCCTTTATTCTTCCAACCGTGTTTCCAGCTTTTCCTGTGGAAAATACTCCCTTACAAGATAAGAGCCTTTCTCTTTTATAATATTCTCTGTTTTATAGGGAATCGGAGGAATCACATCTGAAAGGAACTGTCCTTCCTTTAATTCTACCGAAATTCCCCTTCGGTACGGTTTCCGAACTCCTCTCATCCACCGCTTCCAGGACTCTTCTTCTCCAAAAATTTCAAGAAAAGTCTCTGAATTTCCTCTTTTTCTGTAACGCTCTACATATTCTGCCCGCGCTTCTTCACAGGGATACACCAGAAAAAAGGGAATCTCTTTTTGTTCCAGATACTCTAAAACCTTTCTTTCTGACGGAATTATAAACATCTCATCCGTATATTTTTCGTAAGAATCCATCAATGCATCTACATACTGTTCCTGCCAGCTCCACACAAAATCAAGCTCATCGTCTGCTTTTATTGTCTCTGTTCCATGTTGACCTGCAAGTTCAAAAAAATTAGAATACTTAAATGGCATACATACAAAATCAATCGCATTTTGATTGCCTTTACAAAACTCCGACTTTCCTGTTCCCGCAAATCCCGCCACAATCCTGATTTGATTTCCGGATTCTTTCTGCTTCACTCTGCAATACACCTCTATTCCATATTTTCCTGCCCATTTTTCACAGATTTCAATCCGCCTTCTGATTTCTGGAAGGAAAATATGTGCTTTTGCATCAGCAATCTGAAGAAGCATCAGCTTTTGAAAATCTTCGAAGGATACCATGTTCAAATGACGCTTTAAATGCTTTTCCCGAAGACTTATACGATCATCATGATATTCCACATAATAATAGAGCCGCTTCTTTTCTTCTTCCGAAAAAACTTCTCCTTTTCGTTCCAGAATCGGAACAATCTCATTTTTTACAATCTCCATGCTCAATCTGGGATGTCCGTAATAATGCATATTGGGCTTTCCCTCGTATTCTCCCGGCATACAGCAATCTGGCTTTCCTATATCATGAAGCAGGGCTGCCAGATATAGCATATCATCCTCCAATCCTCTTGGGAGACCGCAAACTGTATGCAGACTGTGAGCCCACAAATCATAACAGTGAAAACGATTCTTCTGATCGTATCCTGCCATATTGCCTGTCTTCGGAATCAATTCTACGATCTCCTCCCGTTTTTCCTTTATCGGATCGATACAATCTGCATTTTTCAGCAGACAACATAAGGCTCTTACATCCATCAATATGTTCTCCCTGCTTGAAACTAAAACCTGGATTTTTCCAGAAACAATGCTCTTCGTTTTCTATCTGTTTCTATCCATTCATCTAAGGTGAGAGGAATATAATCGGAAAACATACAAAAACAATTAATCAGATTGCAGGGAATCTCTCTGCTGATTTTCTTGTACTCCCTGCGATGTGTTTTTACTCTCCAAATCAGCTCCTGCATAATTTCTTCGTCCTGAGTATCATGGAGATGACCATACAGCATATAGGAAACTGCCTCCCCATCCTCCTTGATCCAGTTCTGCCCATGATAAAATAACAGCGGATAGTGACTTAAAATGACCTTTCGTTTCTGATCTGTAATCTCCATATAAGGAGTAATTTGCTGGAAAAGCTGCCTGGGAAAAGATGGTTCTTTTAAAAAGCGATCATGATTTCCTGTGATCAGATACTTTTTCCCTTTTAATTTCCGAATAAAAGTTTCTGCCTCGCCGGCTCTTCCTAAAAACAAGTCACCGAGAATCATCACCTCATCTGCTTCCTGTACCCGTCCGTTCCACTGCTTTATCATGTACCGGTTCATTTCATCTGCAGATGCAAATTCTCTGTGATCCATCGTATCATTCAAAGCGCCATGACCTCCATGAAGATCGGAAATATAGTATCTCATAGGCTTATCACATCCTTTTTAATCATCCGTTATGCTTTAATAAGTATTCTCTGCTCACATTTTTAAAGCTCTGCTTTCCATCCTGTGAACGATAGACAAAACCCTCTCTCATAACCTTTGGATTGATCGAACTGGCTCCGTCAGCTTCTAATTTCATCTCTTCCATCGTATGACATAACTTATATTCCGTATCAAAAATCGGAACATGCTTTAAATCCTGCTGATTACAAAATGCAGCCATTTCCTGGGTGCTGGTTCGTTTTCCATCAATCACCAGATTGAAACCATAGAAATCATTTTCTTTCAGTTTATAAGGATTGCCCTGAACCATACCGATACACTCTCCCTGCAGCACAACACGATGATAGTGATGGGCAGAGGCAAATTCTTTTAACTTTCTCTCAATTTCGTATTTTTCTGCCATCTCCCAGTAGATATTGGGTTCCTTTTCCGTTTTCTGTTTTTTATCCGGCAGCCGGACATTTCTGCTGCACACAATAAACTCGTAACGATCCCCTTGTTTCAGTTTATTAACCGCATAGGTACCGGAACATCCATCCAGCTTTTCTGTTTTTACCCAGGTATCTGTACTCTGAAGATAGAAGGCCGCATTCTCAATTCGTACCTCATTGGTTCTGAGAATCCAGTCTGGAAACTCCAGCTGATAATCGGTCTCCCTTCCAACCAGAAAAAGCATCAACCGCTTTCCAGATGGATACGTTACCATTTTTTTAATAAAAGGATTCTGAAACAGCTTTGGATGGCGTCTGACCATCCATTTATATCTGGTATCCTGATCTGCTTTCCTGCTTTTCCTTTTAGAATCCTCTTCCGAACCATAGGTGATATTTAACAGCCTGGTGACATCACTTCCAATCCGTTTGTGCTTTAACTCTGGAAACAAGGTTAAAGGCAAAGCCAATCCCTGGCTGATTACATGAAATCTTCCAATTTTCATGGTTTTGACTTTATAATCTTTTGCTTCAAGAAAGGCGAAACGCTCATCATCCCTGGGACATTTACTGTCAATCTCGATGTAAACGGCTAGATCTCCTGGAGAAAACTCCCCTTTTTTGGCAATGCAGATCCAGCCAAGAACACCTATCAACTCAATGTTGTCAGCTCCTTCAATTGGCTTCACCCATTCAATTTTCTCAATATGCGCCAAAGCCCGTTCTTCCTGTAATTTTCTTTTCTTCATTTTTATCCTCCCTTTGAAACAAACGTCGCTTTCTGTATTAATTTGAGAATATCACACCATTTGTTTCTCAGCAACAAATTGCCTTGGAAGATAATCTTTCAAAAAAATTACATAAATCCAAACTCTTTAAATAATTTTCTTCTATATTCAGAATCAACTAGCATCTTTTTCACAATGCATTCCCATAATGCATTATACAATTCATACACTTCTTTCTTACACGTACGTAAATCTGTTTCTATTACTTCTTCCTGTAATTCACTTTCCCATATCATTTCAATCAACCGTTCTACTTCATCCTCCCATTCAATCTTCTCCCCATTCCTTTCCCATATCTCTTCCTCTATTTTCTCTTTTGCCCAACTTTCCCAATCATCGCAATTGCTGTCTCCTTTCAAATCTTCAACCTCGATTTCCATAGGATACGACTCATCAAATTTTATGCATTCATTCTTTGTAAGCGGCAGATAAAAATAATAGGTATCTTCTTCTTTTCTGTAATATATTGTGTCTCTCTGATACTTTCTCTCCCTGATTTTATCCCAGATAATCAAAATTATGGTAGGAATAAAACCTTCCAATTCTGCAAGTTCCTCTTTTCCAGATAATAAATTCTCCTTGGAAAGCAGAGCTATTTTTTCCTCCAGTTCGGTTGCCAACAGATCTTCTACTCTATGTTCCAGCGTATACGCAATACCTGCAACAGAATTCATAGAGATACTTTGATTTCTGTTTTTTACATAATTTAAAAGCAGTTTTTTATATTCCGGCCAGGCACATGCTTCGATAAACTGATCGTAATCAACTCTGCGGTATCTTTCCAAACGCATCATGTCCACATATACCATCTCATCCTGTTCTTCTGCCTTATTCCCATTTTCTGTTTGTGAAACGTCTGCTAATTCCTCAAATCCACATTGCAAATATTCTGCCACACGTTTTAAAACAGACTTTTTTATCAACGGGAAACGGCTGTCCCGGTATTTTTTCTCGAGATTGTGATATCCACCATAGCAGATATCACTTTCAAATCCCTGCATTTTATCAGAATATCCTGCATTTTCTTCCTGGGCTTCTTTATTTTTCCGTTCCCGCCAGTTCTCAATCTTTTCAATGTTAATGATGATTCTTTTATTCTCTGCCACTAATTCAGATTGTTCCTGAGCAGTCAGTTTTTTCATAAACTCATTCCATTGGGTCGTTTCTGCCTTTACCGCCTTATATCGTGAAGGGCTATCATCTGTAGAAAGAAATTTGGGTAACTCACTTTCCTGAAAGCCATGGTTTTCGATTATTTCCTTCAATTTCTCATTTTTTAATACTACCACAATTTTCTTTCCATCCATCTGTCAGTTCCTCCCTGAATACTCGTTTTATTTTGTTTATAATATACCATTTCTTTTCAAACATTGAAAAGACTTATTCCATAATCTCTGCCAAATACTTTTGATACTGCTCTATCACCCATTTTTTTGTCACCACAATTGCAGAGGAAGGAAACGGTGATATCCGTCCCTCCTTGATTCGTTCATCTACCCGCGAACGGGGTTGTCCTCGGTATTCAAAACACCTTTCCACATATTCTTTACTGCAAATACAAGTTTCATTGTAGTTGTAAAACTCAGGTGAAAACATAATATCATATTCTTTCGAAGAATATTTCTTATTATACTCTTCAAATTTTTGTCTCGCTCTGTTTCCAAATAAAACTTCCGTGCGCCCGTTCTGTATCCAGATCGTTAATTCTACATCGCAAAAAACATCACTCCGTACATGAGCCAAGGGCCACTTTCGAAAATATTCTTTTCTGTAATCTGTGTCGTGATACCACTTTAACTTCTGACATTCCTTTATTTCCTTTAAGTAAGGAGCACAATCTCTGCACTTACAATCACCAAAAGTGAGGTAATCCATCTGCATTGCTGGACACCAGTAACAGCAGTTTTCATCCTGATTGGTATACGAAATCACCATATCTAAAAATGGATATTTTTCTGCCAGATGAAGATATTGCGGCAAAATTTCATAGAGCTCCGGATAACGTGCCAAGGAAATCAAATTTCCTCCAATCGTACCATCTGTATACACCCATGTGCTGAGCCAAAGATATCCTTTTCTATAAAAAATATTTTTTAAAGTTCCCCGTTCATCGATCCACTCGTCCCCTTCCTGACTTTCTTGAAAAAGAGATTCTTCCCCTGTGATCAATTCCATCACTTCCTCTTCTGTAATCGGTTTTCCGCGAAACAAAACAAGAGGCCGACGAATATTTTCCAGACATGTTTCCTTTAACCCCTCTGGTAAAACGATCTGCTTCTCTCTTAAAAGTTCGTTTAGCTCATACATCTTTCCATTTTTATACGCTTCAGCATACTCATGAATATTTCGGATTTCCTTTTTTCTTTTTCTTTCTCTTTGCCTTCTATTCATTCCTCCTCTTCACCATCCCCTTCTCTCGCTATTCTCTGTTCCTTGAAATCTTCAGCAATATATCTCTGTAAAACTGTTTCGATGTTGAACTTTAATACCTGATTTCTGATTGTCATAAATTCATCACGGGCAGTTCCAAATACTTCCTGGCAAAGCAGCCATTTTTTTATATCTTCTTTCGTCGGAATTGGTCTATCAGGCATTTTTCGACTGTAAAATTCCTGCACAAAATACACCAATCCATCAAAACTACACAAATATTTCGCCGGGATCGAAATAAATGATTTTGCCTTTAGCAATTCCTGTTGATAATTCTCCCAAAAGCGAAATGCTGTCTCCAAATCTCCAAATTTTTCCATCGAACCTCGCATCAGTTTTTTCCATTCTTCCGGAACAGACTCTTCCGCATCCAGAAGTTCTTCTCCCCTCATAAAAAATGCCTGTCCTGCTTTTTCCAGAGTGTTTTTTTGAGAAACATAAATCGGAAAAATCCATCCTTCTCTTTTTGCTCGAATCTCCTGAAAATTTATTTTATCTTCCACTATTTCCGAATTTTCTTTCACATCAATCATCAAAAAAGCCTTCTCATTCCGCCATTGCATGGCATCCTTTTTTTTAATGTAAAATTCCACCTCACTTTCCGGTTCCAGAACTAATCTCCAGAAGGTCTTGATCGTCGGTATTTCTTCTATCTGTTTTACTTTGAATAAATTCATCGATGCCTCCCCTTTCATTACTGCACTCTCACTATGCGACTTATTTTTCTAATTTCAGCATAACACAAGGCGCCATAATAATCCATTCATTGCGTTGTAAGATAATCTTCCAACAAAAAAACCGCTGCAGCACAGATCTCTCACATCTATGCCGCAGCGGTTCTTTATATTTACATATTCGTAACTGTTCAATTTCATCTTAAAAACGGAACTTATCCTCAAAGTAATTCTTCAGCTCTGCAATCGGAACGCGAACCTGCTCCATGGTATCGCGGTCACGAACAGTTACTGCGCCGTCTGTCTCAGAGTCAAAGTCATAGGTAACACAGAAAGGAGTACCAATCTCATCCTGTCTTCTGTAACGCTTACCGATATTGCCTCTGTCATCGAACTCACAGTTGTAGTATTTGGACAGCTCGGCGTATACCTTCTCAGCGCCCTCATTCAGCTTCTTGGACAGAGGAAGGATACCTACCTTCACCGGTGCCAGAGCCGGATGGAAGTGAAGAACAGTACGAACATCGCCGCCCTCTAACTCTTCCTCATCGTATGCAGCGCACAGGAATGCCAGAGTTACACGGTCTGCGCCCAGAGACGGCTCTACTACATAAGGAATGTATTTTTCCTTTGCCTCATCGTCAAAATAGGACATATCCTCGCCGGAAACGTTCTGATGCTGGGTCAGGTCGTAGTCGGTTCTGTCTGCAATACCCCACAGCTCGCCCCATCCGAACGGGAATAAGAACTCGATATCCGTTGTTCCCTTACTGTAGAAGCACAGCTCCTCCGGAGAATGATCGCGAAGACGCATCTCGTCTTCCTTAATGCCCAGAGCCAGCAGCCAGTCACGGCAGAAGCCTCTCCAGTACTGGAACCACTCCAGATCAGTGCCCGGCTTACAGAAGAACTCCAGCTCCATCTGCTCAAACTCACGGGTACGGAAGGTAAAGTTTCCGGGAGTAATCTCGTTACGGAAGGATTTACCAATCTGACCGATACCAAAGGGAACTTTCTTTCTGGAGGTACGCTGTACGTTCTTGAAGTTTACAAAAATACCCTGAGCAGTCTCCGGTCTTAAATAAACCGTGTTCTTTGCATCCTCAGTAACGCCCTGGAAGGTCTTGAACATCAGGTTAAACTGACGGATATCTGTGAAATCATGCTTTCCGCAGGTAGGACAGCAGATATTTTTCTCTTCAATAAAGTTCTTCATCTCTTCCTGAGACCAGGCGTCTACAGAACCTTCAATCTCGATATGGTTCTCTGCCAGGTAGTCTTCGATCAGCTTGTCCGCACGGAAACGCTCCTTACATGCCTTACAGTCCATCAGGGGATCGGAAAAGCCGCCCAGATGACCAGAAGCAACCCAGGTCTGGGAATTCATCAGAATCGCACAGTCAACACCTACGTTGTAGGGGCTTTCCTGAACAAATTTCTGCCACCATGCTTTCTTTACATTGTTTTTCAGCTCTACACCAAGATTACCATAATCCCAGGTGTTGGCAAGACCGCCGTAAATCTCGGAGCCGGGATATACGAAGCCTCTGCTTTTTGCCAGTGCTACAATTTTTTCCATTGTCTTTTCCATCTCAGATATCCTCTCTTTTTATATGATGTTGGGGGCCGAACCAGAATACCGCTCTCCAATAAATCGGAACTCTGTCCTTTGTCCCCTGGTATCTTTCTATTTCCTAAAGCCCTTCTACTGAAATACGATGCAGTTGGTTCCCTCAGATGTAATCACCGCATTACTGGCCTTCACCCGAACACCTTCTGTCACAAAGGCAACGCCGCCCTCTACATAAACAGTGCCAGCTCCCTCTACAATCACAGCCTTGTTTTTGCTTTCACCGGTTACAGAAGCAAGTTCTGCATCCTTTCCGGCTGCTGTGAGAAAGGTCATGCCTTCCAGCTCTCCGGCCAGCTCTGCTGCCGTCCCCACGGAAAGACCAGTAATGGAGTGGGTATTATCTCCATTTTCTGTTGAAAAATTTACAAAATCATCTGCAGATGCATACTCAAAAACCAGCTTTCCAGTCTGTCCCTCCAGACTGCAGCTTTTCAGCGCCGCGGGAAGCCTTTCCTGATCCTTTTCATTTTCAAAAGCCGCCGCTCCTCCGTGCTCTGTATTGTAAGAAGTCACAGCCTCCTCCACATAAGAAGACAGCCCCTCCACCGTGTAAAGCTCATTGGGCTTATCGGAAGTATAGACCATGGCGCTTTCCACAGCCAGTTCCTTTGTCACATAGATGCTGTTTTCGTTGGCATTCCAGGTTCCCTCCTGCTTCTGTCCGCATCCGGCCAGAACCGCACAGGAAAGAGCTGCCGCTGTCAGCACAGCACAGTTCTTTTTCATAACTATCCTCCTGAATCCTCCAGCGCTTTCCAGCGCACAGATATTTAGGATTATACCCGTAAATGATAATATTTTCAATACCTGCAGAAAAATTCCTGTGTTTCTCGCCAGTTCTGCGTTACTGTTCACTGGAAAGCCAGTAAACAGTAACGGTTCTGCCCCATCAGTCCGGACAAATCATGCTCCAGGCAGCTGCATTACATCATCTCCAAAATCTCCAGGGAGTGGAAGGAACGGTCAATAAACCGCTTTTTGTTTCTGTCTACGCAGAACTTCAGCTCCTTTTGCACCTCTGGTGTCAGCACAAACGTATAAAGACTTTCCAAAGGGGAGAAAATGATATATTCCCATGCATAGGCCGCGGAATCGCTGACCTGACAGGGCGGATGCTCCGTATACTCGCCGCTTATTGTCATGGCCCGAAGTTCAAAAACCAGCTGAACCAGACTGTTGGGAAGAGACGGCTTTAACAGCGCCCGAAGAGACTGATACAAAAGCAGAAGCAGCTCCCCTGCATCCATATTTTCCCGGCTGTAATAATCGGCAAACTCCAGAAAATAGGAGCCATAACAGGCTGATTCCACATCCTGGGAAAGCTCTGTAAAATAATTGGAAATCTCTGCTCCCTGAAGACTGTAAGCCTCCCGCCCCTCAAACAGGCGGAACTGACCGAAAACAAAGGGACGGCTTACTGCCATCAGCTGGTTCCCCGGCCTTTTCGCGCCTCTGGCAAAGGCTGTGATTTTTCCCCGTTCCCGTGTGAGAATCACCAAACGCCTGTCATATTCTCCAGAAGGAGTGGCCTTTAATACCATTCCGGTCAGATTTGCCGTTTCCCTCACCGTTCTCTACTCCTTTGGATTATATCCGTAGTTTTTCATCAGAATTTCACTGTCCCGCCATTCCTTGCGAACCTTGACCCACAGCTGGAGATTCACCTTTGTTTCCATCATAGCTTCAATTTCTCTCCGGGCTGTGCTGCCGATTTTCTTCAGCATGGCGCCGCCCTTTCCAATGACAATTCCTTTATGAGAATCCCTCTCGCAGACGATGGTGGCATCAATATCAATCATGCCGTTGGGACGCTCGCTCATCCGCTCAATGGTAACTGCAATTCCATGAGGGATTTCCTCGTCCAGAAGACGAAGCGCTTTTTCACGGATCAGCTCTGCTGCAATCTGACGCATGGGCTGATCCGTTACTGTATCTTCGTCATAAAACATAGGCCCGTAAGGCAGATATTTAAAAATCAGCTCTGTAAGAAGATCCGTATTCCGCTTTCTCAGAGCAGAAACCGGAACAATCTCCGCAAACTGACATACATCCTTATATGCCTGAATGTAGGTGGCAATTTCCTTTTGATCCTTTAAAGTATCAATCTTATTGATAACCAGAATCACCGGTGTCTTTACCTGATTCAGCTGCTCTGCAATGTGGCGCTCTCCAGCTCCGATAAAGGTCGTGGGCTCTACCAGCCACAAAATCACATCTACCTCCTTCAGGGTATGCTCTGCCACATTGACCATATACTCGCCCAGCTTGTTTTTGGCCTTATGGATACCGGGTGTGTCCAGAAAAATAATCTGTCCCCTTTCATCCGTATACACAGTCTGAATTCTGTTTCTGGTAGTCTGTGGCTTCTGAGACGTAATGGCGATCTTCTGCCCGATCAGATGGTTCATCAGAGTGGATTTTCCCACATTTGGACGTCCAATCAAGGTCACAAAGCCTGATTTTTTCTGAACCGGAGCCGTGGAAGCCGCCTCTCCGCTGTTTTCCTTTGCTGTCTTTTCCGGATTCAGCTCCGCCATCAGCTTTTCTATATCAAGTGTTCCTGCTTTCTTTGCCATGCGCATTTATCCTCTCGTAAGATTTGAAACCTCACCGAACATTCCGCGGTTTGCTTCTATTTTTTCCTCATTTCCAACCACGCAGAGACTTCCTGTTTCCAGAATTGCCCGTACCTGTCCAGCCAGCGCCCGAATATCATCCCGGTCTGCATCCAGAACCTGATCCCGCTCCTTCTGCATCATTTCCTCTGTCACTCCGGACAGGTAGGCAGAAAGGCCTCTTGCGCCCCGGGCAGAAGGTGTCAGAGGCGTATCCATGCCGCTGATAGTACCAATCACATATTTGGTCATATCCCGCTCATCTGGATCAAAGGCCTCCAGATAAGCCGGAATTCCCTCATATATTTCATTGGTTTCCTTCATGCCAGGATCCCGATAGGAAACAAGGTAGCCCTCGCCGGAACGGCCAAAGCCGCTCATGCAGCCATAAGCGCCGCCCTTGACTCTCAGATTCAGCCACAAATAATCATAGCTTAAAATCACCTGCAGAATCTTCAGAGCACCGGTATATGCAAAGCCCTTACTGCGGAAATTACCGCACCGAGCCACATAATTGACCTGGGAAGAGGTTTTCAGACCCTCGTTTTTATTCTCCACAGGATGAACAAAGGGATAACGCTCTCCGCTTCCCTCAGGCATCTTCTGACTTAACAGTGTCACAGTACGCGGCAGCGCCTCATAGCCTGTATCATCTGCTGTATAGCTGATCATCATATTGGAACGGGTAAACAGCTTTGCAGCTACCTCCTTAAGCTTTGCAGCAACGGCATTTTTCTGGGAATCGTAGTTCTTTTCCAGCTGCTCCAGGAAATGGTAATAAGCCGTTCCTCCGGTCAATTCATTGTAGTAGGCCGTCGGTGAGAAATAAGAGGTTGCCCGGGAAACAGCCGTACTGTGACCGGCATTTTCCAGACGCATCCGCGCCCTGGATCTAGTTTCTCCAATCACCTCACCCAAACGTTTTTCATCTGTAAAAACAGAGTGATTCAAAATTTCTTCTATCATGCCAAATCCAAAATCCAGCCGATCATACAATACCCGGATACTGGCAACAAATGCCCCTGTAAAATGCTCCGGCTCCTCCAGGTTTGCAAAAGAGGTTACTGCAAAATCAAGACCGCCGCTGTTTAAATGAATCTCACTGGTTAAATCGGAATAACCATAGCGCTCCGTATCCACGCTTCCCAGAACGGACTTCAGAAGTCCCACATATGGCAGATCCTCCTGCGGCACAGCATCTGTCCGAAACAGCACCTTCAGATAACCAATTCCTGATGTGAAGAAATTGTGGTGGAGAACCAAAATTCCATCCTCCCTCTTTTCTGTCCAGGAAAAGGTCTCTGCCTTTCTCTCAATGTCCTCCCGGCTTAACAGCGGAATTTTGGCCAGAATCTCCGGAGTGGAAGGCGTATCCTGATAAAGCTTCAGCTCCCTGGTATCCTCCACCAGTTTTCCTAACTGTTCCTGTGTCAGAGAAGCTTTGTATTCCGCCAGCTTTCCTGCCAGCCTTTCATCCTCTTTTGCTGTCAGATTCTTTTCAGGGCTGACAATCACAACAGCCTCAAAGGGATTGTCCAGAAGATACTCCCGGATCAGGTTTTCAAAATATCCCTCCTCCACTGCCTTCTTCAAATAGGTAAAGGTGTCCTCATAAGCCAGGTGCATCATGGGATCTCCGTCATACAGCCAGCTGTCCAGACACTGCAGACCAAACATCAGTCCCTTGGGGGCATTGCCATAATCTGCTTCCCGATATTTGAATTCATAGTAGTTGAGACCAGCTAAAAGGCTTTTTTTGTTGATTCCCTGGTCAGCCAGCTTCCGCAGAGTTCCCTTTACGACAGACAGGAATTCCCCTTTCTGATCCCGTCTGGCATCCTTGGCAATCACACTGAAATAGGGCTGAAGAATTCCGCTTTCGTATCCTCCCAGCACATCCTTTCCAATACCCGCATCAATCAGGGCCTGCTTAATCGGTGCTCCCGGCGCATCCAAAAGCGTATATTCCAGAATCTGAAATGCCAGGTACAGAACCGGATCCAGATCCGTTCCCACAACCGTATTTACGGAAAGGTAGGTGGCGTTTGTATCGTCCTCTCCCTCTGTAATAGAATAATGAAATTCCTTTTCAATCGGCTCTGCAAAGGCCTTCTGCTCCGGGATAGAGGAATCCACCGGGCGCTCCTCATAGTGGCAAAGATATTCCCGATCCAGCCATTCCAGCTTTTCTGCCATATCCATATCTCCGTACAGATAAATATAGCTGTTGGACGGATGATAATAGGTTTTATGGAAATTCAGGAATTTTTCGTAGGTCAGCTGTGGGATAAAGGCCGGATCACCTCCCGAATCCTTTCCGTAGCAGTTGTCTGGAAACAGGGTCTTCTGTGTACAGCTGTCCAGCAGACTTTCCGGAGAGGAATAGGCTCCCTTCATCTCATTGTAAACCACGCCATTGTAAATCAGCGGGCTTTCTTCCGATTCCAGCTCATAATGCCAGCCCTCCTGGCGGAAAATCTTTTCCTCCTTATAGATATTCGGATGGAAAACCGCATCCATATACACATCCATCAAATTCTGAAAATCCTTATCATTACAGCTTGCCACAGGATATACCGTTTTGTCCGGATAGGTCATGGCGTTTAAAAAAGTATTAAGGGAACCCTTGACCAACTCTACAAAGGGATCCTTCAGCGGGAACTTTTCCGAACCGCAGAGAACACTGTGCTCCAGAATATGGGGCAGTCCCGTATCGTCATCCGGCGGTGTCCGAAAGCCGATGCAAAATACCTTGTTTTCATCATCATTGGACAGAAGAAACAGCTTTGCACCTGTCTTTTTATGACGCAGCACAATTCCTTCTGACCGGGTTTCTTTCAGAGTTTTCCACTCCTTTACCTCATAGGCATCCAGCGCCTTCACTTTTTCCAGTTGATTCATTTCTTCATGTCTCCTTTTTCCGTCAATGAAATCTCATTATTTACAGGTTGCCCATTAACCGGTCTTTTAATATGGCCAGACTGTCCCGGAAACAGAAATGGGCAAACAGAATTTTATCCGATTCCGCTGCTATGCCGCGAATATTTTTCATTCCCTGCTTTGCTGCAATCAGGCGGGCCCGCAGCAAATGGAAATTGCTGGTAAGAATTCCCACTTCCTGCTTTCCGTTTTCCGCCTTTTCTTTCAGCAAAAGCCTGCTGTATGCAATATTTTCCGTCGTACTTTGTGACTGCTCCTCCAGAATCATCCGTTCTGGAGAAACACCTTTTTCTGCCAGGTACTGCCTCATGGCAGAGGCCTCTGTACAAGGCTCGTCTGTCCCCTGTCCACCGGACAGAATCAGCATGGTAGACGGATTCTGCTTTGCATATTCCGCAGCCTTATCCAGACGCAGCTTCAAAGTCCTGCTTACTCCCTCCGGCTTCACCGAGGCTCCAAGGACAATGACATAATCCAGATCTGGCTCCGCAGCTGCAGGAATCCGCCCAAAGATCAGAATCAAAACCGTCAGAACCACCAGACCTCCCGACGCACACAGCGTCACCATGGATACGGGAATCCACATAGGCATCCGATCCGGATATTTCTGATAAATTCGGACAGCTGCTGCCGAAACTGCAAAAAAACCGCCGGCCAGCAGCCAGATTGCAGCTGAGACTGTCCCGATCCCTGTGTAAACCACAATGATCCCATAGTAAGCCAGACAGACTGCCGCCGCCACTGCAAGAGTCCATGTCAACATATCCATACCCCGTTATTCGTACAGAAATCCCGCCTCATTGTAAATCAGAGCCATAAATTCCACATCACTGTCGGAATTATTTTCCAGACTGTGGAACTGTCCCACCTGAATGATGCAGCAATCCCCAGGTCCTACCTTAGTGACAGTTTTATCATGATCGATAAAATCTGCCTCACCCTTCAGAATGTAGTAGGGCTCTGTATCTCTTACATGCTGATGCCAGCCTACACTGCTTCCCGGAGGAAGCACAACTCTGGCATACAGTCTTCCATGTCCCAGCATCTCCTCTTTCGAAATAATATGGTGAACATAAGCGGTTCCCTTTCCTCCGCCCAGGTTTTCTACTGCCTTCACATCTGCTTTTCGTACCATAAACTTTATTTCTCCTTTCCTGTTTTCAGCCTTCTGTTTTCAGCTTTTACTGTCGCTTCTCCCATTCCAGTCTTTTTCAGCCTTCCGTCTCCGGATCCATCTCGCTTCTGCGCAGAATATCATAGGGAGACAGCTCTGTTCCCAGATCCACATAGAGAATCTGCTTTGGATGGGGAGCGCTCTCCTGGGGGATTCCGTTCTCATCAGTAATTCCCCGGACCGTTACCTCTACATTCCGGCCGTCCGGCTTCATAACCTCAATGGCCTCTCCCACAGAAAACTTGTTTTTCTGCTCAATCCGGCACCATCCGTCCGGACGAACCTCTTCAATCGTACCCAGGTAAGTGTAATTCTTCACATAGGTGTTATTGTCGTAAATCTGGCTCTCTGCATCTGGCTTTCCGAAATAAAAGCCCGTTGTAAATTCCCGGTAAGTACATTTGGCAATCTCCGCCCGGTACCAGTCCAGATTTTTCCGGTAAAGCTCCGGATCCTTTTTGTAATCGTCAATAGCCTTTCGATAGGTTCTGGCCACTGTAGCCACATAAAGCGCCGTCTTCATCCGGCCTTCGATCTTGAAGCTGTCAATTCCCGCCTCAATCAGCTCCGGGATATGCTCAATCATACACAAATCTCTGGAATTGAAAATATAAGTCCCTCTCTCATTTTCAAATACAGGCATATACTCACCCGGTCTGGTTTCCTCCATCAGGGCATACTTCCATCGGCAGGGGTGGGTACAGGCCCCCTGATTTGCATCTCTTCCTGTCAGAAAATTACTGAGCAGGCAGCGGCCGGAATAGGAAATGCACATGGCTCCGTGAATAAAGCTTTCAATTTCCATATCCTCCGGAATCCGATCCCGTATTTCCCGGATCTCCTTTAAGGACAGCTCTCTGGCTGAAACCACCCTCTTAGCCCCCATCTGGTGCCAGAACAGATAGGTTCCATAATTTGTGTTATTTGCCTGGGTGCTGATATGCAGCTCCATGTCCGGCAGCACCCGTCTGGCAATGGCAAAAACTCCCGGGTCTGAAATAATCAGAGCATCCGGATGGATTTCCTTCAGCTCTTCAAAATAAGCCTCTACTCCCGGAAGATCCTCATTGTGGGCCAGAATATTGGCTGTAATATAGACCTTTACACCATGCTCATGGGCAAAGGCGATTCCCTCCCGAATCTCATCATTCGTAAAATTTCTGGCTTTGGCTCGGAGGCTGAAGGCCTCTCCGCCCAGATATACTGCGTCAGCTCCGTAAATTACAGCCGTTTTCAGCACATCCAGACTGCCTGCCGGAATCAGAAGTTCTGTCTCTCTCATGGTTCTCTCCTCAGTATTTTTACACTTAAAGCAACGCCGTCTCCAATGGGAACAATACTGGTTTTCAGCTCCTCCATATGGGTCAGCGTATATAAATAGTCCCGCATCCGGGCATGAATGGTACGGTTGCGGCGCTCCACAGCAAACCGGGATTCTGCCACATCTCCGTCTTGAAGCACATTGTCTGTCACCAGCAGCGCGCCCTCCGCCATCAGCTCCAGAATACGCGGAAGCCAGTGAATGTACTGGCCCTTAGCCGCATCCATAAAGATAAAGTCAAAGGTTCCGGAAAGCTGTTCCAGAACCTTATCTGCATCTCCCTCCATCAGGGTAATTGCGTCTTCCATCCCTGCCAGCCGGAAATTCTCCTTTGCAGCCACAATCCTGGGCTGATATTTTTCAATGGTGGTAATATGGGCGCCGGACGGCATGGACTGAGCCATCAACAGAGCCGAATAGCCCACTGCCGTTCCCACCTCCAGAATCCGCATGGGCTTTACCGCTGCAGTCAGGGTCTGAAGCAGAGCCCCGGTTTCCCTTCGGATAATGGGAACAGCGGCGGCTCTGGCTTCCTTTGCAATTTTGTCGCACAAAACTCCGTGCCCCTGATCCAGAGAATTAATATAATCCGTAATCCGTTTTTGATCCATCTTGGCTACCTGCTGCTTTCTGTATTTTCCTCTTCCTTTTCTGCCTCAGGTCCTTCGCTTAAAAGTCGCAGAATTTCCTTTGAGGTCATAGAAGTATTCAGGGTATACGTACCCGGAACGGCCTCATATTCATAAAATTTCATCTGGAACCTGGCGGCCAGCTCATTGTCAATCAGCCCCAGATCCTTAAGGGCTGCAGCAATATCCGCTCCAGAATCCTCTGCCGTCACAGTCAGAACCTTGTTGCTGCCCGGAGCCGGCTCCATGGGCGTCTGATAAAAAATAGTGTGGCCAAAGGCATACCCTCTGACAATTCCCTCTGTAAGCAGCAGAAGAATCAATGCATACAAAATCAGCTTTCCCGATACCCCGATGATGGTGCCTGTTATTTTATTGATGTCCTTTGTAATCTGACTCATCGGTCATCACTGCCTTTCTGATGTTGGTTACTCAACCTCCATGATAATAGGAAGGATCATGGGATTGCGCTTCATCCGCTTCCACATAAAGTCACTTAAGCTGTCGCGAATCACATTTTTCATCTTACCCCAGTCGGAAACATGGCGATCCAGACAGTCTGCCACAGCATCATCAACAACCTGACGGGCATCGTCCATCAGATCTTCCGACTCTCTTACATAGACAAAACCACGGGATACAATATCCGGACCTGCCAGAAGCTGGTTGCTGTATTTCTCCAGTGTCAGAACAACAATAATAATACCGTTCTGAGCCAGATTCTGCCGATCTCTAAGAACAATGTTTCCTACATCGCCCACACCAAGTCCGTCTACCAGAATGCCGCTGGCCTGAACATGCTCAGCCACCCTGCAGGAATCCTCACTGATCTCCACCACATCACCGGAGGACATAATCAAAATATTTTCTTTTGGAATTCCCATGGACAGAGCAATGGACCGGTTTGCCACCAGATGGCGGTACTCTCCATGCACGGGAAGAGCAAAACGGGGATGAAGCAGAGAATAAATCAGCTTAATCTCCTCCTGACATGCATGGCCCGATACATGGGTATCCTGGGTAATCACCTCTACGCCCTTCATGGACAGCTCGTTAATTACCTTGGAAACAGCCTTTTCATTGCCCGGAATCGGAGTAGAGCTTAAAATCACCACATCATTCGGCTTAATAGAAACCTTCCGATGCATACCAGAAGCCATTCGGGACAGAGCTGCCATAGACTCACCCTGGCTTCCTGTCGTAATCAATACCGTCTGCTCGTCCGGATAATTCTTCAGCTGATCAATTTCAATCAGAGTGCCGTCGGGAATATTGATGTAACCCAGCTCACTTGCCGTTCCGATGACATTGACCATGCTTCGTCCTTCTACTACAACCTTTCTTCCGTATTTGTAGGCAGAGGAAATAATCTGCTGCACACGGTCTACATTGGAGGCAAAGGTTGCCACAATAATCCTGTTGTTTTTATGCTCTGCAAAAATTGCGTCAAAGGTTTTTCCCACCGTCCGCTCAGAAGCTGTAAAGCCCGGACGGATTGCATTGGTACTGTCGCTTAACAGCGCCAGCACACCTTTTTTGCCCAGCTCTGCAAAACGCTGCAGATCAAAAGCATCTCCAAATACAGGCGTATAGTCTACCTTAAAGTCGCCGGTATGAACAATCACGCCGGCCGGCGTAAAGATCGCCAGGGCTGCCGCATCGGCAATACTGTGGTTAATCTTAATAAATTCTACCCGGAAGCATCCCAGATTGATGGACTGTCCGTGCTTGACCACCTTTCTCTTGGTGCTCTTCATCAGGTTGTGTTCTTTTAATTTATTCTCAATCAATCCGATGGTAAGCTTTGTTCCATACACCGGAACATTGATTTTCTGAAGAATATAGGGGAGGGCGCCGATATGATCCTCGTGTCCGTGGGTAATCACAAAGCCCTTCACCTTATCAATATTTTTTTCCAGATAGGTAACATCGGGAATCACCAGATCAATTCCCAGCATGTCATCTGTGGGAAATGCAAGTCCGCAGTCCACGACTACAATGGTATCCTCATACTCAAATGCAGTAATATTCATGCCGATCTGCTCCAGACCGCCCAGAGGAATAATCTTTACCTTTGGCTTTCCTTCTCCCTTCAGCTCTGCTGCCTTCGCTGTCCGGGACGGCTTTTTCTCTGCTGCCGCTGGTTTCCCTGTCCTTCCTTCCCCTTTTCCTGCTGTGCGGGGAGTCTGTCTTGGCGCCGGTTTTGCGCCTGCTCTGGAGGGTTTTCCACCGTTTTTTCCGCCTGTCCGTCCTCCGGCCCGGCTTCCGGTTTTCTCTGCGCTTTTCTCTTTTTCTGCGGCTTTATCCACGCTCACGTCCATCTGATTTTCCGCATATTCTTCCGGTTTGTCAAGCTGATAATTCTGATTTTCTGTCTTCAATTTTTTTCCTCCAAATTCATTCTGTCATCCTGATCCTTCTGTCTTTTCCGCACGTTTTCGTCCATGTCCGCTACTTTTGCAGTTCTACATCCATGTCCTCCATCAGCTCCGTAAAAATCCGGAACAGATAGTCCATTTCGTCATCATTCTCTACGAACTCATAGACAGCCTCACTGTCCTCCTGTCTGGATACGTCCTTTAAAATATAGCATTCGCCGTCCTCATCCTCATCTTCGGAATCTGTTACCAAAAGATAATTCATTCCGTTGATTCTGGTCTCCTCCAGCACATAAAAATCCACCGCTTCTCCGGTATCTGTCTGTAATGTAATTTTCTCTTCCTGTGCCACGTTCTCACTCCTTCAGAGATCCCAGGTAAGACTGCAAAATCAGGGTAGCTGCAATCTTATCAATCACCTTTTTGCGATCCTCCCGGCGCACTCCGCTTTCTATTAAAATCTCATTTGCCTCTATAGTTGTCAGACGCTCGTCCCACAGAACCACAGGGAGTCCAGTTCTGCGTATCAGCATATCGCGAAATTCTTCCGTTTTCCTTGCACGCTCGCCAATGGTATCATCCATGTTCTTAGGATAACCCAAAACAATGGTTTCAACCCCGTATTCCTTAATCAACGACTCAATCCTTGCCAGAGTTTTCCGAAGCTTGTTCTCCTCCTTACGGGTAATGGTCTCTACTCCCTGGGCTGTAATCCCCAGAGGATCACACACCGCCACTCCCACAGTCTTTGAGCCATAATCCAGTCCTAAAATCCTCATACACTGCCTTTCCAGGATACCGTTTCCCTTCTGTTCGGAAAACCACTCCTTTTTGCCTACAGAAAATAAAGCCAGCCCCATCTACAAAACGCATCCGGCATCCTCCGCAGTGCGTTTTCCGCTGCAGAACACTTATGCTCCGCAGCAGTGTAACAGATATGGCTGGCAGTTTTTTTCACTCTATCTCAGCTTCGTATCAATATAAACAGACATCAGCTCTTCCAGAATCTCATCTCGCTCAACTTTCATAATCAGACTTCTGGCGCCCTTATGGCTGGTAATATAGGTGGGATCTCCGGACATAATGTATCCAACAATCTGGTTCACCGGATTGTACCCTTTCTCTCTAAGCGCTGCATAAACCAACTCTAAAACCTGGCTGACATCCATCTTCTTCTCCTGTACTGCCCTGAAAAACTGTGTGTTATGAATTTCGCCCATGTTCCTCACGTCCTTTAACTATTCTTTTCTATTTTATACTACTTTGTCCAATTCGGCAAGGGGAATTTTTCCCGCTGTCTTCTTCTGCCTCTTTTTCCATACTGCTCACAGCAGCTCATTTTCCTATCAGAAATTTACCGCAGCTCAGGAAAGCAGAAGAATTTCCGGTGTAAGCATTTCTGTCAGAACTCCCTCTGCCATCTGATTTTTCCTGCCTTTTTCCAGGGGAACTACTGCCTTTACATATTCTCTGGTATGTCCAATCATGTAGGCTTTCCCGTCTATCTGTGTTTCTTCCTCCAGAAGAATCTCTGTTTTCCTGCCCAAAAAGCTTCTTCTATACTGTTCTGAAAGGCGTTTTTCCAGCTCCAGCAGTTCGTCGCTTCGCAGCGTTTTTATCTGCTCCGGAATCTGCTCCGGCATCCGATCCGCCCGAGTCCCAGCCCGGCGGGAATACTTGAAAATGTGTATTTCATAGAAGCCGATCTGCTCCAGAAAACGCTTTGTCTCCTGAAATTCTTCCTCTGTCTCCCCAGGAAATCCTACAATCACATCGGTGGTAATAGCTGGCTGTTCAAATGCCTTTCTGAGAATTTCGCATCCGCGGGCATACTCTGCTGCCGTATAATGGCGGTTCATGCGCTTTAAGGTTTCATCACATCCGCTCTGCAGAGAAAGATGGAAATGCGGGCAAAGCTTGGGGAGAGCTGCTAACTCTGATGCAAACTCCTCCGTTACAATCCGAGGCTCTAAAGAACCCAGGCGTATCCGCTCGATTCCCGGAATCCGGTGAATCCGCTGAATCAGCCCCAAGAGATTTTCTTTCTCTTCTGTAAAATCCACACCATAGGAGCTTAAATGGATTCCCGTCAGAACCACCTCCCGGTATCCTTTTTCTGCCAGCGTGCGTACCTCAGACTCAACGTCCTCTGGCCGGCGGCTGCGAACCCGGCCCCTGGTATAGGGAATAATACAATAGCTGCAGAACTGGTTGCATCCGTCCTGTACCTTCAAAAATGCCCGGGTGTGATCCGCGATCCGGCTGATCTTTAATTTCTCGTATTCCTGTGTGTTTCCAATATCGATCACATGCACCTGATGCTTTTCCTGAAAATATTCCTCCAGAATCTCCACCAGATCCTGTTTTTTGTTATTTCCTATAATCACATCTACTGCCAGATCCTTCTTCAGCTCCTCGGAGGCTGACTGTACATAGCACCCTGCAGCCACCACCACCGCATCCGGATTCTGCTTTCTTGCCCTGTGCAGCATCTGTCGGGATTTCCTGTCTGCCATGTTGGTTACAGAGCAGGTATTGATGAGATACACATCTGCCTTTTCATGAAAAGGCACGATCTGATACCCGGCCGCCTCCAATAACTGCTGCATGGCCTCTGTCTCATAGGAATTCACTTTGCATCCCAGGTTATGTAGGGCTGCTGTCCGCATATTCTTTTCTCCTTTTCCCGAACTCTTTACCGGGTTTTCACCGGATTTTCACCGAAACTCCCTATTGACTTTTCTTCCATATCTGGGTAGTATTTATGTAGGACTGGCAGTTGGGATTCTCCCTGCCGTCACAAAAAAATACTGAAAACCATTAAGGAGGTTTTATACATGAAAACTGTTCGTATTTCTTTAAATTCCATTGATAAAGTAAAGTCTTTCGTAAATGACCTGACCAAGTTCGACGTTGACTTCGATCTGGTATCCGGCAGATACGTAATCGACGCCAAGTCCATTATGGGTATTTTCAGCCTGGATCTGTCCAAGCCCATCGATCTGAATATTCACGCAGAGGCTGGTATCGATGAGATTCTGGAGACCCTGGCTCCCTATATCATTCAGTAAGTTCTTCTGAATATCTGTTTTTAGAGAATGCAAAGGATGCTTCTGTTCGAGAGGCATCCTTTCTCTGTTTTATCTTTAGTCACACCAAACAACCTCTGCGGTCTCCAGGGCCGTCTTTACCATCTCATCAATCTTTTCTTTCAGATTCTGCTCAGATTTGTGAATCATATTCAGATTCGGCTTAATCACCGGATGCTTTGCCACAAAAATAGTGCAGCAGTCTTCATAAGGCTGAATCGAAGTCTCAAAGGTTCCGATCTTCTCAGAAATATCAATAATCTCCTGCTTATCAAAGCCAATCAGCGGGCGGAATACCGGCATTGTGCAGACCTCATTGGTTGCCGCTAAGGACTGAACGGTCTGAGAAGCTACTTGACCAATACTCTCTCCTGTAATCAGGGCCAGAGCGTCATTTTTCCGTGCAATTTCCTCTGCAATCTTCATCATATAACGCCGCATGATGATCGTCAGCTCCTCGTGAGGACACTGCTCGTAAATATACAGCTGAATATCTGTAAAGTTTACGATATGAAGCGGAATCGGGCCGGAATAGCGGGCAACCAGCTTTGCCAGATCAATCACCTTCTGCTTTGCACGGTCACTGGTATAGGGCGGTGCATGGAAATAAACTGCATCAATCTTTACGCCCCGCTTGGCAATCATATAGCCTGCTACCGGGCTGTCGATTCCGCCGGACAAAAGAAGCATGGATTTTCCGTTCGTTCCCACAGGCATACCGCCGGGGCCCGGAATCATCAGGGAGTAAATATTGACTACCTTTCGAATCTCAACCTTCAAAAGAACCTCTGGCTTATGCACATCTACAGAGGTTTCCGGATAGGCGTTTAAAATTACCTCTCCCAGCTGACGGTTCATTTCCTCAGAATGAACCGGATAGTTTTTATCTGCTCTCCGGCTGTCTACCTTAAATGTAAAATGGCGATCCGGATAAGCCTCTCCAATATAATCGATCACGACCTGCTTAATATGCTCAAAATCCTTATCTTCAATCTGAAGCATCGGACAGATCCAGGCAATGCCGAACACATGCTGCAGAGCTTCAATGACCTCATCATAGTCATAATCTCCCTCTGCCTGAACATAAATCCGGCCAGCCTCCTTGGATGCCAGAAATCTTCCCTCTACTCTGCGCAGAGCATTTTTAATCTGCTTAATCAGAGCATCCTCAAACAGATACCGGTTTTTTCCTTTTGTTCCGATCTCTGCGTACTTAATTAAAAATGACTGATATACCATAGTTTGTCCTCTCTTATCCCCGCTGATACCGGCGAAGCACCGGTAGCAGCTCCTTTAACGTATCAATGCAGTAATCGATCTCTTCCTTTGTGTTAAAAATGCCAAAGCTGATGCGGATAGTCGCATCCAGGTATTTCTGCGCCAATCCGATTCCCTTCAGTGTCCCGCTGATGCCAGGATGATGGGAGGAGCAGGCAGAACCGGAGGAAACGTAAATTTCCTTATCCTCCAGCGCATGAAGAAGCACCTCGCTTCGAACGCCCTCAAAGCTGACGCTGACAATCTGGGGGGCGCTTTCCGTTCCCTTTTTGCTGTTGACCAGCGTGCCCTCAATCTCTCCCAGGCGATCTATCATGTAGTCCTTCAGCTCTGTCAGGCGGCGGATTTTCTCCTCATGATCCGTGTACATTTCTTTTGCAGCAACGCCCAGCCCTGCTGCTCCAGGAACATTTTCCGTGCCGGAACGAAGATTGTTCTGCTGGCCTCCGCCATAAATCAACGGCTTGATTTTCACGCCGCTTCTGATATAAAGAAATCCCACGCCCTTGGGGCCGTGAATCTTATGTCCGCTGACAGACAGAAGATCGATTCCCTGCTTTTTCGGTCGAATTACATATTTTCCATAAGCCTGGATTGCGTCCACATGGAAAATCACTGACGGATTTTTAGCCTTGATGATCCGGGAAATCTCTTCTATAGGTTCTACTGCGCCCACCTCGTTATTTACATACATCACAGACACCAGAATCGTATCTGGACGAATCGCCTCCTCCAGCTGCTGAAGGCTGATATGGCCGTTATGATCCACAGGCAGAAAGGTTATCTCAAATCCCAGCTCCTCCAGATAGGTCAGCGGATTGTAAACGGAAGGATGCTCCACTGCCGTTGAAATAATATGGCGTCCTGCCCGCTGATTGGCCAGAGCCGTACCGATCAGGGCCATATTGTTGGATTCTGAGCCGCCGGAGGTAAAAAGAATTTCCTTTTCTGCTGCCTTTAAGGTTCCTGCAATAATTCTGCGGGCCTCCCGGATATACTGCTCCGCCTCCATGCCTTTTCTGTGTTTGGCGGCTGCATTGCCGTAATCCTCTGTCATGGTTTTTACTACAATATCCTTTACGCTGTCCAGCACGCGGGTACTGGCGGAATTATCAAAATAGCACTCCATTTTTTTCTCCTTATTCGTTTGTTACTGTTCCAGCTGGAACATGAGAATTGACAGAGCCGCCATTCCTGCTGTCTCTGTTCTCAGGATTCGTCTTCCAAGAGTAATCGGATGGATTCCCTTTTTCACAGCAGCCTCCACCTCTTCCCGGTCAAATCCGCCTTCAGGGCCTATGTAAATTCCTGCCTGCATTCCCGGCTTGATTCTGCCAAGAATCTCCCTGGTTTTTTCCATTCCCTCTTCCAGCTCGTAGGGAATCAGATTGATGTCAAACTTTTCGGAATAGGAAAAGGCCTCCGCAAGCGTCATCACACCCTTCACCTCTGGAATCTGCATCCGGCCGGACTGCTTGGCTGCGCTTTCCGCAATGGCATTCCAGCGGCGGACTTTATTTTCTTCTTTCTTTTTATCCAGCTTTACCACAGAACGCCTGGTTGCAACCGGAATGATTTCACAGGCTCCCAGTTCTACCGCCTTCTGAATAATCAGCTCCATTTTATCTCCCTTGGGAAGTCCCTGGAAGAGATAAAGTCTGGCCGAAAGCTCACTGGAATCCGTTTCCTCAGAAAGAATTCTCGCTCTTACAAACTCCGGCTCCATGGTCTCCAGCTCACAGATATAATTCCGGGAGATGCCGTCCCGTACTCCGATCTTCTCTCCTGCCTTCATCCGCAGTACATTGCGGATATGATTCACATCCTGCCCTGTAATCACAGCATATCCATCTGCAATCTGAGAGGTGGCTACAAAAAAATGATACACGCTCCCGCTCCTTTACTTTCTCCGGGCAGTAATGGATACCCACTCACCCTGGTATGTAGTTTCCAGAATCTCCAGTTCCTCATTGGCTTCCATGGCCTGGCGCACGTCCGCCTCTTTTGTATTGATAATGCCTGAGGTAATAAAAATACCTCCGTGCTTTAAGTGGGCGCAGATCTCTCCCTGCAGCATGATAATAACCGGCGCCAGAATATTGGCAACTGCAATATCATAGCACTCATACCCTGCCTGATCCTGAATGGCCTTATCATCAATAATATTGCCCTGAACCACACAGAAGCGCTCCTGGGAAATATCATTGGATTCCAGATTCTCTCCTACTGCCGTAATGGCATTTTCATCCAGATCTGTGCCAAACACATGATGAGCGCCCAGCTTTAAGGCCGCAATACCGAGAATTCCGCTTCCTGTTCCCACATCCAGAATATCGGAGCTGCTGTTCACATATTTGCGCAGCTGGCGGATACACAGCTGGGTTGTTTCATGCATTCCTGTTCCAAATGCCGTACCTGGATCGATCTGAATCAGCAGCTTGTCTCTGTGCTGAGGGGGAATCTCCTCCCAGGTAGGCTTAATCAGAATGTCATCTACTGTAAAGGGCTTAAAATACTGCTTCCAGTTGTTGATCCAGTCCTTATCCTCTGTCTCGGAAACAGCAATGGTCCGCTCTCCTACATTGACAAACTGGCTCAAATCGTCCAGACCTTCCTCAATCTCCCGCAGAATAGTTTCCAGATTGGATAAATCCTCCAGATAAAAGCTCACCTTTGCTGTTCCGTCATCCGGCGGAAGCTCCGGCAGAATGTCAATAAACATCCCCTTGGTATCTGCTTCAGACAAAGGAATATTGTCCTCGATTTCGATTCCTTCAATGCCGATTTCATCCAGCATACTGCTGATCAGATCCACTGCCTCAGTTGTGGTCTTCAGGGTAAATTTTGTCCACTTCATAATGAAGTCACACTCCTTTCCTGAACGGTTACAATTTTTCAATATTGTTCCGTTTTTCTTTATGCACCTGCAATAATTTTCACAAATAAAATAGCGAGAACCACCAGAATCACTGGACGCACAATCCTCTGTCCATTATGTACCACCAGACCGGAACCAATATAATGACCGGCAATGCAGAACACGCCTGCTGCCAGCCCCAGTCCGTAAAGGACAGTTCCATTAACCAGGAAGTTCACTAAAGCTGCCACATTGGATGCCAGGTTAATCACCTTCGTCAGGGCTGATGCCTTGCGCACATCCATTCTGGCCGCTCCCGTAAGAATCAGAAGCAGGAAAGTACCGGTTCCCGGTCCGTAAAAGCCGTCATAAGCGCCCACTACCAGCGCTGCCAGCACAGCAATCGCAAAGGCTGCTTTTTCCGGCAGCGGCTCCTTTACTGCCACATCACCCAGATTTTTGTTGCGGAGTACATAGAAAGCTACCACCGGCAAAACAGGAATCATAAGATTTTTCAGCACCTGTTCACTGACCAGCAAAGAAAGGCTGGAGCCGATGGAGGAACCAATGAGGGATGCAATACAGGCTGCCACAGCGATCTGAAGCATCTGCTTTCCTTTCAGATATCCGTTTTTCAGATACCGGCCTGTGGAAATGGTTGTTCCCATAGCTGATGCCAGCTTGTTGGTTCCAATGGCAAAGTGGGCCGGAACTCCTGCAATAATATAGGCAGGGAGGGAAATTAGTCCGCCGCCGCCCGCTATAGCATCCACAAAACCAGCCAGAAATACCAGCGGACATACAATCAAATACTGTATCATTGTTCTTCTCTCTTTCGTATCGTTATTATGTCTGCTTATGCCGGATAAGCCGCTGCTTTCAGACTGGTATCCCTTCCTGAAAAGATTCAGCCCGTTTTCGGCACAAAGCTACAAGCTATCATATCACAGAATCCGCTCCTTTACAACCGGGTGCTTCCGAAAAAACAGAGGGAAAAAAAGCCCCATGGATTCCCTGGGAAATCGTATCCCCCAGCTGCTTTATGGTTTGATCAATATCCGGAGGCGTAACATAAAGGCTTCCAAATTCCGGCTCAAGAAGCTCCCGAATCAAGCTGTACTGCTCTTCTGGCCCCATATCGCGCACAAACTCTCCCATTCCCCTGGTTTCTCTGCTGTCTGCCAAAGCCTGAATCATGGTATTGACTGTATCATGGACAATGGCCGCCGCCCCCACTACTGTAGGTACGCCAATGGCCAGAACAGGAACCCCCAGGCTTTCTTCTGTCAGACTGTGCCTGTGGTTTCCCACTCCGGAGCCTGGATGGATGCCTGTGTCTGTCAGCTGGATTGTGGTTCCCAGACGGCGGATACTTCTGGCTGCCAGAGCGTCAATGGCAATCACAAGCTGCGGTCTTGTTTCCCTGATAATTCCCTTTAAAATTTCTGCCGTTTCCATCCCGGTCTGGGCCATGACACCAGGTACAATTCCACTGAGAACAGGAAGACCGCGCTCACTGCAAAATCCTGGCCCCATCTGGCTTTCCAGATGCCTGGTCATCTGAAGGTTTCCTATAGTTTCTGGTCCGAGACTGTCCGGCGTCACCAGATGATTTCCCAGGCCAACTGCAAGAATCCGAATGCCTGCTTCCGCCTCATTCCCCTCCCTGCCTGTCAGGTGATGTTTCAAAAGTGAAGCCGACAGCCGCTGTATCTGTATAGCCAGCTCCCGGGAAACCGCCTCCTGACATTCTTCTCCCCCCTTTGCCAGCTGAGGCGCCTCCAAAGTCAGGTAGGTTCCCTGGGGCTTTCCCATGGCTTCCGCCCCACGGCCATCAAGAATCCTTACCTCCGACAGCTTGACCAGAGACTGCTCCCCTGTCCATTCCCGCAGAGACACGCCTGCTATTTCGCCGCCGTCTCCTGGAACGCATTCCCGCTGTTCCAGAGCCAGGTCTGTACGAACCTGAAATTCTCTTTTTTCCGTTTTTATTCCTGAATTTTTCATTTTTCACTCTCCAGTCATCTGCTTCCCGCAGATCTGCTCTTCAAATACGTCATTTTCCTGAACAGTTCCTATTTTTTCTCAAAAAACTGCCTTTTATGTATTGACTTTTCCTGATGGATTGGTTAGAATACAAAAGTATGTTTACATTGAACTGTCCGTGTCCAGACTTTGATGCAAACCAAAGACTATGAATAAAATTTATAATTGGAGGTGCCCAGATTGGCTAACATTAAATCTGCTAAAAAAAGAATTTTAGTAAACGAAACCAAAGCTGCTAGAAACAAAGCAATCAGATCCAAAGTAAAAACTGCTTGCAAGAAGGTTGACGCTGCTGTAATTGCCGGAGACAAGGCTGCTGCTCAGGTAGTTTTAAACGCTGCTATTTCCGAAATCGAGAAAGCAACCAGCAAGGGTGTTTACCATCAGAACACAGCTTCCAGAAAGGTTTCTCGTCTTTCTAAAGCTGTCAACGCTATGGCTTAATCATTGGCTGGAAGATCGATATGATATAAAAAATCCGATTCTCAGGTGTGGAGAATCGGATTTTTTGTTTCCTCTTACAAAAGACCGTGGCGATAAAGAGCCCGGACAACACCGTTTTCATCTACGCTTTCTGTTACCTCATCTGCTATGGCCTTTACCTGCGTGTCTGCATTTCCCATGGCAATTCCAGTTCCGGCAAATTTCAGCATATCCATGTCATTCTCTCCATCACCAAATGCCATAATTTCCTCCTGACTTATAGAACAATCCTCCAGAAAACGCCGGATTCCCGCAACCTTCCCGCTTTTTTCCGGAATCACATCCACAGCCCTTTCATGCCACCGGATCATGCGGCTCTGGTTTAATGTTCTCACCAGCTCATCTGCCTCCCAGCCTCTGTCATAGAGAATAAACTGATAGATTTCCTCACCCGTATACACGCCCGTCTCCGGCACCGGCGTAGAAATATCTGCCTGGGCCCGCCGGACCGCATCATTGACAAAATTCAGATACATCCTGTCTTTTTCCACAATCATAACCGGCATTTCTCTTCTTTCAAACACCAAAAGCAGACGCTTGGCATCCTCCGGTGCAATCGGATTTCCATAAAAAAGCTTTCTGTTTCTATCCAGACAAAGCTGACCATTTAAGGTCACATATCCATCAAACTCCAGATGATTGACCGGGAGATCAGAAAACTCCAAAATATGGCGTCCTGTTGCGGCAAGCAGAAGAATTCCCTTTCTCCGAAGAAGGGCCAGAGCCTCTGCTGCTTCTGCCGAAACCCTCCCTGTTGTATGAGAAAGAAGGGTTCCGTCTATGTCAAAAAATATAGCCTTTATCATGGTCTGATTCCTTTCTGACGTATCATATTGTCCAGTTATGGATAATATACATAACTGGATTGTGCTGTTTAAATAAAACCAGAGGTGATTTCATGATTTTATACAACCAGCTCTGGGAAACAATGAAAAGAAGGGGCATTACCCAGTACCGTCTGATTAAATACTACGGTATCAGCGCCGGTCAAATCAACCGGCTGAAAAAGAATTCCTATGTATCAACTCACACCATTGATGTGCTGTGTACCATTTTAAACTGCTCTGTGGAGGATATTATGGAATTCCGCATGAATTCGGCGCCTACGCCGGAGCTGGGAATTGATCCGGCTGTAGCTCTTCCGGCAGACAATCAAATGCCGGAGAAAGATCTGCGCTCTCCCTCCATCGCTTCTCTTTATGATGCAGACAAGGAAGAGCAATAATTACGTAACAGTTCAGCCTTGCGGGGATTCAGTCAGAAAAACTCGTTGAAAGTTTGCTTTCATAAGAATTTTTCTGACTGAATCCACATAAGGCGGACGCCTAAAGCTTCTTGTCCGCTGTAAGCGGGCAAGAAGATGCACGACTGAACTGTTACATAATTACAGCCATTCAGTATTCCCGGGCAATCAAAAGTTCTACCGCCAGCCTGTCCTGAAGACGTCCGCTTTTTACCGCCTCCTCCGCTTCCACACACAGCTTCACGCATTCAAGAATCTGTTCTCTGGAAAACTGGCGGGCCTGAGGCATGGTTTTTCCTACCACAAAGGGCTGCATCTTCAGGCGGGAGGCAATGCTTCCCTTATCCATTCCCTTTGCCATCAGCTCCTTAACCTGAAGGATCTGATTAAACTGGCGGGCAATGAGAAACAATATGCGCATAGGCGGCTCCTTCAAAGTAAGAAGATCCTCATACAGATCCATAGCCTTTCTTGTCTGCCTGTTTACAATGGCAGATACCATATCAAAAATCCGGTTAGTCACCTGAACAGTGCAGACTGCCTTCACATCATCGTCTGTAATAACCTCTTTTCCCATAGTATAGCTGATGAGCTTTTCCAGCTCCATCCGGATATTTTCCATATCCTCTCCCGTCATGCTTAAAAACAGTTCCATTGTGCGGCCTGTAATTTTCCGCCCTTCTCTGGCAAGAATTCCACCGGCCCAACGGGCAAGCTGAGCCGCATCCTGACGCTGCATTTCCGCTGCGTATCCCAACTCCTTTACCTTTTTGTACAGTCTGTTGCGCTTATCCACCTGACTCTCAGCAAAAATAATACAGGTGGTATCCGGCATAGAGGGCAGATAAGAGGCCAGTTCCTCAGAAGAGGCTTTAAAAAAGCCGCTGTCTTCTACCAGAATCAGCCTTTTTTCTGCAAAAAACGGCATGGTATCTGCCTGACGGATCAGTTCGCTGACATCAATTCCCTTTCCCTCATATCGGGAAAAATTCATGGTATCATCGCCCAGAACCGCTTCCTTTAAGCGGTTTTTATAGCTGTTTACCAGAAAGGTTTCCTCTCCGTAAAGCAGATAAACCGGACGAAAACTGCGCTCCTTGATATCTTGATTTAATGTCTGCATGGTATCCTCCTGACTGTGCTTTTCCGGCACACTTCTGTTTCATTATACAGGATTATTACAAAAAAAGGAACTATTTCAGCCAGGTTTCCCAGCGCATCCTTTTTCCATCTGTGTAAAGCTCTACTGCCCCACAGCGTCTTGTCTCGTAAACCGTAATCCCCCGTTTCCTTAGTCGCTCCAGTACCTCTGCATGGGGATGGCCATACCTGTTTTTCTCCCCGCAGGAAATCACAGCCTGACCAGGCGAAAGAGCGTCCAGCCATGCTTCAGAGGAGGAAAAACGTGAACCGTGATGCGCCGCTTTCAGAACCTCTGCCTGCTCCCTCACCCCTCTGTTTTCCAGAATTGCCTGTTCCCCCTTCTGGCTCATGTCTCCGGTAAGAATCATATCAAAGGAACCATAATCCAGCCAGAGAACCAAAGAATGCTCATTTCTGTCTGTCTCCGGAGGCGCCCCTGCCTCCAAGCCATCCGGGTACAGACAGGTCAGACTTAAATTTCCCATCCGCAGACAGTCTCCTCTCCCCATCCAGAGCACCTGGCACTCTCGCAAAGCCGCCTGTTTGGCCAGTCTGACACAGGCTTCGTCCCCCTTGCCTGCTGCCGGCAGAACCAGCTTTCGAATAAAAACCCCGTCTTCCTGTTCCAGAAGCCAGGAAATTCCGCTGATATGATCCTGATCCCCATGACTGACAATGGCATAATCCACCGCCCCAATTCCTCTGCTTTTCAAAAATGGCTCCAGACAGTATTCCCCCAGATTCTTCTGATCACTGCTTCCGCAGTCGGAAAGAATCACTCCCTGTCTGGTCTGCAGGCAGATTCCATCCCCCTGTCCCACATCAAGGAAGGTTACGGTCAGCCCCCTTGCCGGAAGGGGAAATAAAAGAAATACAGCCGCAGCCGGAAGCATTTTCTGAACCAGACTTTTTTTCTTTCCATTTCTTTTCTTTCCCATCCAGAGACAGGCGCTGAGAATTCCATAATACAGGCCAAGCTGCCAGAAAGATGGACGTCCCAGAATCAGGCTGCTTCCAGGAAGCTGCTCAAATAAGCGGCAGCACCAGGCATACCAGTCCAGAATCAGCCTCCCACCTCCAGCCGCAAAACGGGGAAGAGCTGCTCCTCCTTCTCCCGGCACAAGACCAAACAAAATCGCAGCTCCACCGGAAGCAACTACAAGTCCCATGAGAGGAACGGTTATAAGGTTCAGAAAAATTCCGTACAGAGGATACTGAAAAAAATGAAACAGAATTACAGGAAGAGTCACCAGCTGCATTCCGCCGCTGATGCACAGACCAGAAACGTTTTCCTGGCTGTCACCCTGCTCTCCTTTCCAGAGCGCCGCCAGCCCTGGGGCCGCCGCACCAATTCCCAAAAGCGCCCCAAAGGACAGCTGAACGCCAGCCTGACATACCAGAAAGGGACTGTCCCAAAACAGCCACAAAGCTGCCAGAGCCAGGGATGTAAGCAGATCCGGAGTTCGCCCCAGAAAGGCAGCGCCATAACCGCAAAGAGCCATAATCAGCGCCCGGACAATAGAAGAAGAACCTCCTGCCAGAATTCCATAGCTGACCAAAACACCTGTTCCGCATATTCCAGCCAGGCCAAAGCCTGCTCCAGACTTTCTGAGCAGGCCGTAAACAGCCATACTGACCAGTGATAGATGAAGTCCGCTGATTGCCAGAAGATGGGCAATCCCATTTTTCTGATACAGGCTTCTTACTTCCTCTGGAAGACTGCTTTTATCTCCCAGAAGCAGCGCCCGGAAAATTCCTCCGTCTTCTCCTGCTGCCTGGTCAAGCACTTCTCCTGCCTTCTCTGACAAGTAAAACAGGCTCTGACGGTACCAGTCTGTCCTTCCTCCGGTCACGCTCCAGTTCTCTGCGAATATCCGGTAAGAGAGCTTTAAGGAGCAGTAATACAGCTGATAATCAAACTCCCCTGGATTCCGGGAACGGTCAAAGGCCGAACAGTCTCCTGACACCAGAATCATCTGCCCTGCCTTCGGCGTCTTCTGGTTTTTCCTTTGTTCCAGATATACCTGGAGCCGTTTCAGAATCTTTCCCTGCGCCCTTTCCGGCCCCTTTTTCACAGCCGCCTCCCCCAACTCCAAAACCAGCCATTCCTCTTTCGGCACTATTTTTTCTACCCTTCCCTCCACCGTAATCCGTTCTCCATCCAGGTTCAGTGAAATCTCCTTCTGAAAGGCACTCTGCCCCTGCCAGGCCCGGAAACCTCCTGCCAAAAGAAAAACAGGCAGAAGCCATAACCACATGCTCCTGCCTGATATTTGCAGACTTCCCAGAAAGCCCGCTTTGGGCTCTCTGCTTTTTCCAAACAAAATCAAAACTGCTGCAGCGGCCGGCAGTCCTGCTGCCAGCATCTGAAGCGCCGCGCCCCGTTGCAGGATCAATACCTCTCCAAGTACGAATCCTCCTGTCAAAAAAAGCAGCGGTCGTTTAATTTTCTGTTCCTCCTACATAATCAAGATTTCTTTCAAACATGGTATTCAGGGAAATCGTATCCCGAAACATCACATCCTGGGATCCATTTACAGAAATCTGCACCCGGTTTACCGAAGGCTGGGTTGCCAGAGAATTGACAATGGAATAGATAGGAATATAATCCTTTACCTCCAGGGAATTATTCAAAAAACTGCTGTCCACATTGATGTAGCACACATTTTCATTCACTGACACATTGAGAATCTTTGTACCGCTCTCCAGAGTTGGCCGCAGCCAGGGCGTGGACGGCCCGCCAAGCAGCTCCTCCAGAATCATTTTCTCAACGGAGGTATTGATATTGTGCATCACACTTCGCTGCTCCGGATACAGCTTTTCTCCAAATTCATCTGTAAAATACAGAGTCAGCTCCGTCTTTTCATAAGTATTGACGTCGGAAATGCTGTCTGCAAAATCAGAATCCGAAAGCATTCCCACAGGCATTCCTGTGCTGTCCAGCAGCGGCTGATCTCCAGAATAAATACTGATGTAGTCAATGCCGTCTACCTGAGTCAGTGTTTTTGTCAGAGCCGCCCTGCAGAGAATCTCCCGTCCAGGGCTCATGCTGGTGTAATTGTTGTCAAAAAACAGATACAGCACCATGCCTTCCTGCCTTGCCCCCTGGCAGGCCACCTTTTCGGAAATCGGCACCTGGGCATCCAGATCGGCCGGAACATTCATCAGAGCATCCAGAAGCTCCTGAACCAGAGTATCTGAATCCACAGTCATCGTCCGGTATTCTCTGGTCACCATGCGGGTCGCAGAAGGATTCAGATAATAGATCTGATAGCTTCTCTCCCCTTCTCTTAACGGCTCCTGCTTCTTTCCGCAGCCGGAAGCCCAGACAGCCAGCAGAAGCAGAACGAAAATCAGCTTCCTTTTCTGTAATTGTCTCATGTCCGCCTCCTGCTATACAATATATTTCAGGGGAATCCGCACGGTAAAGATGCTTCCTTCCCCCTCTTTGCTGGTCAGCTTGATTGCACCCTTGTGCATAAGAACTACATTCCGCGTAATGGCAAGCCCCAGTCCGCTTCCGCCGGTTTCTCTGGAACGGGCCTTGTCCACCCGGAAAAAGCGGTCAAAAATCTGATCCTGCATCTCCTCCGGAATTCCAATACCAGAATCCGCCACCTTCAGATAAAAGAACTTATGATCCGCATCCACTGTAACCCGGACCCAGCCCTCCTCTATGTTATATTTCATGGCATTTTCCACCAGATTGGTGATCACCAGAGACAGCTTTGTCTCATCCACATCTGCCGTTACCTGCCGGATACTTTCGTAGATCAACTCCACCTTCCTCCGGTTGGCGATGGGACGAAGACGCTTTAATACCTGCTCTACCAGCTGATTAATATCCACATGAGCAATATTCAGCTCTGCCTCTGATTTGTCCATCTTCACCAGAGACAGCAGATCGTCAATAATCTTGCCTTCCCGGTCAATCTCATCAGAAATATCCTCCATAAATTCCCGGTACAGCTCTACAGGAACCTCTCCCATGCCCATCAGAGAATCTGCCAGAACCCGAATCGAGGTAATCGGCGTTTTCAGCTCATGGGACACATTAGAAACAAACTCCTGACGGGACTGATCCACAGCCCGCAGCTTCGACAGTGTCTGTCCTACCGTCTCGGAAATTTTGCGGGTTTCCAGATAAACATCTGCCGTAATGTCCGTATCCAACTCTCCCTGGTCTACCAGCTTTAGTTTTTCCAAAAAATCCCGGAAGGGACGAACCAGACAGATGGACAGAGCTGCTGCCAGAATCAAAAGAATTAAAAATACAATGATCTGAAACAGAAGGGTCTTATCCCCAACTCCCTCTGACAGAGAAATAATCGGTTCCGTAGATGCGCTGATCACCAAAACTCCGTTTACATTCTTATCTGAGGAAGCTGCATATATGGGGATTGTCTGCACAAAATAATGTTTATCCTTGTTGTAAATGCTGCTGCTCTCTCCCTGGAAGCAGCGAAGAACCTCCTCTGCCACATTCAGCCGTTTCTCTGCAATATGGAAGGTATCTGTCACAATCCGAAAATCCTGGTTTACCACCACAATCCGGCCGTGATATACATCTGCCAGGGTCTCAATTTCACTGTCCATACCTCCACGCATTTCTCCTGTCAGATACCCCATCCGCGCCATTTTACTGGCAAGAATACGGCAGTGGTTCTGTACCTCTGTCATACGGGAGTCAATCTGACTCTGGCGCATGGAATTCAGCATAGTCTGAGTTCCCAAAACCATGGGAATCATTCCAAAGGCCACCAGAAGCACGGCAATTACCACCTTCAGACTGACCGTTTTCCGAAACCTCTCAAAAAAGTATCGTTTTTTTCCTCTTTCCTCATTTTCCATAATGGCTTCGCTCTGCCTCAGCATCAATTTTCTTTGTAACAGCTAGAGCCAGCGCTCCTGGTCCGATATGGCAGGCAACACTCAGGGATAAGGGATCCATATGAATCTCCTGTACCTGCGGAAACTGCTGACGGATTTCCTGCTGGAACTCCTCCGCCATCTCCTTCTCACAGGTATAAGCCACCTCCAGCCAGCATTTCTCCGCTTTCGGATCATCAAACCGCTCTTCCAGATCCTTTGCAACAGCGGAAAGCATCGTTGTCTTTGCCTGCTTTACCGTTCTTGCCTTGGAAAAAGAATCCAGCTTTCCTCCCTGAATCTGCAGAACCGGCTTAATTCTGAGAAGCGTTCCCAAAGCTGCCGCAGCCGGGGTGATTCTTCCGCCCTTTTTCAGATATTTCAGAGTATCCACCATAATATAAATACTGGACTCCCGGGCTTCTCTTTCCAGAATCTCCTTAATCTGAGCTCCGGTCAGCCCAGCCTGAGCCAGCTTTAAAGCATCCAGAGTAGACTGATACTGAGTAACGGAAATTCTCTGATTATCCACCACAAATACACGTCCCTCAAAATCCTCTGCAAGCATCATCGCTGTCTGGCAGGAGCTGGACAGGGCACTTGACATGGGGATGTGAACAATTTCATCATAGGACTGCAAAAGCTCACTCCAAAGGTTCATAACTATCTCTGGAGATGGCTGAGAAGTGGAGATCTCTGCGCCCTCCACCATTTTCTCATAAAACTGCTCCTGAGTCAGGTTAATATCTTCCTCAAAAGTCTCCCCATTGATCATAAACGGCATGGGAATCACAGAAATTCCAATTTCTTTTGCTTTTGACTGGGTAATTCCGCTATTGCTGTCCGTTACAACTGCAACCTTCATCTCACTTCTCCTTCCGGCAGGTCCTCTGAGGTCTTGTCCTGCACTGACATATATAATTGATAATACATTCCCTGTTTTTCCAGAAGCTCTTCGTGGCTTCCTTCTTCCATGATTTTTCCATCAGACAGCACCAGAATCCGGTCTGCATTCTGAATTGTAGTCAGCCGATGGGCAATGGTTACTGTCGTTCTTCCCTGGGCCAGACGCTCCAGAGACTGATTTACCAGATGCTCGCTTTCATTGTCCAGAGCTGAAGTTGCCTCATCCAGAATCAGAATTGGCGGATTCTTCAGAAATACTCTGGCAATGCTGATGCGCTGCTTCTGCCCTCCCGACAGCTTCACGCCGCGCTCGCCTACATAGGTATCATAGCCATCCTTCAGTTCAGAGATAAACTCATGGGCGCCTGCCAGCTTTGCAGCTGCAATAACGTCCTCCCGATTTGCCTCTGGCTTTCCATATGCAATATTGTCATACACGGTACCGGAAAACAGGTACACATCCTGCTGCACAATTCCGATTCCGGAGCGAAGGCTCTGCAGAGTAATTCCTCTCAGATCCCGTCCGTCAATTCGAATGGTTCCCCCCGTTGTGTCGTAAAATCTGGGAATCAAATTACATAAAGTGGTCTTTCCACCGCCGGATGGACCTACCAGAGCAATCTTCTCTCCTGGCCGGATATCCAGATTAATATCATCCAGAACCGGATTGTGATCATCCGGATACTCAAAGCTTACATGCTCAAACTGGATTCCTCCCTTGACCTGATCCATGGGCTCTGCTCCTGGCTCGTCCAGAATCTCCACCGTAGAGTCCATAATCTCCACAAACCGCTCAATTCCTGTCATACCTCGCTGAAACTGCTCCGCAAACTCAATAATTCTGCGGATGGTCGCAAGCAGAGTTGTCACATACATGGTGTATGCAACCAGATCACCTGGGCTAATCAGGCCCTTTACCATGAAAATGCCTCCGGCAAGAATCACCACCGTGTACATCAGTCCGTCAAACATACGGACTGTATTCTGGAACGCAGCCATATACTTGTAGGTTTCCCGCTTAATATCCAGAAATGCCTGGTTATCTTCCCGGAATTTTTCAATTTCAATATCCTGATTCGCAAAAGCACGGACAACCCGGTTTCCCAGAAGGTTATCCTCGATTTTGGCATTCAGCTCACCAATCTGGTATCTCTGACGCTTAAATGCAGCCCGCACCTTCAGATTAAAATAGGTGCAGGATACTGCCATAACCGGGATAAAGGCAAAAATAATCACAGTCAGCGGAAGATTGATCCCTGCCAGAACGGCAAAGGATACTATCGTCTTAATTCCTGCGATAAAAAACTCCTCCGGACAGTGATGGGCAAATTCTGTCACATCAAACAGATCGCTAGTGATCCGGGCCATAATCTGACCCACCTTTGTATTATTAAAATAACTGTCCGACAGCTTCTGCAGATGCTCAAAGGCATCCTGCCGCATATCTGTCTCAATTCTGGCTCCCATGACATGTCCCGTATAAGCCATATAAAACGCCGCCATACCGTCAATGATCCGCAGACCAAAATAAACCAGGGCAATTCTGATAATCATGCCTGATGTAATGGAGGCAAGATCCCGCATTCCCTCATTGGTAATAAATCGGAGAATCATAGGCAGAACCAGCTCGCAGATCGTCGTCAGCGATGCGCAGAACAGGTCAAAAACCATGACTCTCCAATACTTTCCATAGTAGGGAACAAACCGCTTCATCAATTCTGAAGTTTTCATTCCTTTTTCCTCTGTTTTCTTTCCTGTATAGATTTTAGATATAACTAGATGTACTCTTCATTGTAGCCTATTTTTCCAGGAAAGGGAAGCGGTATTTTTATAATTTTAATCACGTCCAAGCTTTTCTCTAACAAATGTTTGGCTGGACGAACCTGAAAAACTGCACTATAATTAAGAAATAATACAAATGAAAAAGCAACACAGGGAGGAATTTATTATGCCTTATTGCCCCAAATGTGATATGGAATTTGTTGACGGAATGACCGTGTGCACTGACTGCGGCGGACCGCTTGTAAGCTCTAAGGAGGAAGCCCAGGCCATAGCCCGCAAAGAGGCCGAACAGCTCCGGCGCGAGCAGGAAGCCCAGCTGGCTGCCCGTATGGAAGAAGCTGCTCTGGAAGAGGAGCTTTTGAGGGCGGCTGGACAGGAGACCTCCTCTGAACAGAAAAACCGCAGGGAGCCTGCCCGCGTCTATGTTAAAAAGGCTCAGCGCTATGAAGATCTCCAGTCCTCTTCCTCCGCATTTCTGCTGGTAGGAAGCATTATGCTTGCAAGTGGGGTTCTCTTCTGGCTGGGTGTCATTCCCATGCCTATAGCCGGTTTTTCCGGAATCATTACCAAAACTCTTCTCGTTGTCATGGGCGCTGCCGCTCTTTATGTGGCCTTCACCTCGTCAAAAGATGCCAAAAAGCTCAGCGGCCAGATTGCCCAGGAAGAGGAAACTACAAAGCAGCTGATCTCCTGGTTTGTTTCCGAATATACAGGAGAACAGCTGGATCAGAAAATTCTTTCGGAATTCGGTGAACTGAGCCCAGAGGAACTGAGCCTGAAGCGATTTGAACTGATTCAGGATCTGCTTGTTACCAACCACGATCTTCCGGATCCCTCCTATGTGGATCTGCTTTCTGAGGAAATCTACGGAAAACTTTATGAGGACTAACAAAAAGGCGCTGCAGACAGATAAATCATTCACTGTCTGCAGCGCCCTGCTTTTTGCCTTGTCAGGCGATTTTTCTTTTTTCAAATTCCGCTGAACGGATTATTTTACCAGAAGAGATTTTCCGGTCATTTCCTTCGGCTGCTCCATGCCCATCAGCTCAATCAGAGTCGGAGCAATATCAGCCAGACATCCGCCCTCTCTCAGCTTGTAAGCCGGATCTGCGTTCACCAGAATAAAGGGAACCGGATTGGTGGTATGTGCAGTAAATGGCTCACCAGTTTCATAATCAACCAGCTGCTCTGCATTACCATGATCTGCACAGATGAACATTACACCGTCCATCTCCTTGACTGCATCTACTGCTCTTCCAACGCACTCATCCACTGCCTCAATTGCCTTAATTGCTGCTGCTTCAACACCAGTATGGCCTACCATATCCGGATTTGCAAAGTTGATGATAATTACATCATAGGCTCCGGACTTAATGCACTCAACCAGCTTGTCACATACAGCAGGTGCGCTCATTTCCGGCTTCAAATCGTAGGTTGCAACCTCCTTGGGAGAAGGAACCAGGATACGATCCTCTCCTTCATTTGGCTCCTCAACGCCGCCGTTAAAGAAGAAGGTTACATGTGCATATTTCTCTGTCTCAGCAATTCGAGCCTGTTTCAGGCCGTGAGCAGCCAAAAACTCACCAAAGGTATTGGTAATAGACTCTTTTTCAAATGCAACCAGCTTATTTCCAATGGTTTCATCGTAATCGGTAAAGCATACAAAGGTAGTCTTCACTCTCTCACCGCGATCAAAGCCTGTAAACTCATCATCACAGAAAATGCGGGTCATCTCTCTTGCCCGGTCGGGACGGAAATTGTAGAAAATAACAGAATCTCCGTCTTTGATGGTTGCTACCGGGGCACCGTTTTCCATCACTACCATAGGCATAACAAACTCATCAGTTTTGCCGTTATCATAGGAAGCCTGAATTCCTGCAACAGCGCTCTCTGCCTGAACGCCCTCGCCCTTTGTCAGTGCCTTATAGGCAATCTCCTCACGATCCCAGTTCTTATCTCGATCCATTGCATAGTAGCGGCCTGCTACAGTTGCTACCTTACCAACGCCCAGCTCAGCCATCTTGGCCTCCAGAGCTGCTACATAATCTTTTCCAGATGCTGGAGGAGTATCACGGCCATCCAGGAAGCAGTGTACATAGACCTTGCTCAGGCCATTGCGCTTTGCCAGCTCCAGCAGACCATAAATATGAGTAATATGGCTGTGAACGCCGCCGTCAGAAACCAGTCCGAACATATGCAGAGCAGAATCGTTCTTTTTGCAGTTTTCTACTGCTGCCATAAATGCCTTGTTTTCAAAAAAATCACCATCCTGAATGGATTTGGTAATACGGGTCAGCTCCTGATAAACAATACGTCCTGCACCCATGTTCAGATGTCCTACCTCAGAGTTTCCCATCTGTCCTTCCGGAAGACCTACTGCCATTCCGCTGGCCTGTCCTTTTACGAAAGGACACTGACTCATCAGCTGATCCATCACTGGGGTTTTTCCTTCACAGACAGCATTGGCCTCACACTTGTCGTTTAAGCCGTATCCGTCAAGAATCATTAATACCACCGGTTTTTTGCTCATTGTGAATTCTCCTCTTATTTATTTGTAACGATTCAGGATGGCCTTGCCGGACAAAAAGATGCCCTGTCCTGAATTGCTACTATTTTATGATCGGTTTCCCGATCCGCTTCCATAGTTGCTGCCATCAGTGTTTGTCTAAAAACTGACGATCCGCGTCTATTGTACTTCATTTAAAATATTTTTGCAAGCAGGAGAAGAAAAAAAGAGCAGGTGATTGCTTCGTATTCCGAAATTCTTTCACCTGCCTGGTTCTCTTTTCTTTTTACTGAATCACTCCCATTTTCTTCAGCTCCTCTTTCAGATACCGAAGCTGTCCGCCGCAGAGAATTACCTCCAGTTCGCTGTCGGACAAATCTAAAACAGCCTCAAAAGAAAATCCTTTTGTTTTATCCATTACCAGAACTCTTCTCTCTGCTATCTGATCCCGAAGACCGTCAATTTCCAGCTCATCCATCTGATCAAGCCGGTCATAATCTGCCGGATCCGCAAACAGCATGGGAATAATTCCGTGGTTTACCAGATTTCCCTTGTGAATCCGCGCCATACTCTTTGCAATAACAGCTTTTACCCCCAGGTACATGGGATTGATTGCCGCATGCTCACGGGAAGAACCCTGTCCATAATTTTCGCCTCCGATAATAATACTCTTGCCCAGTTCTTTTGCCCGTGCTGCAAAAGCAGGATCGTAGCGGTGATAACAATATTGACTCATTAACGGAATATTGGAACGCATACTGGAAAATTCAGCGCTTGCCGGAGTAATATCATCTGTTGTAATATTATCCACTGTTTTTAAGCTGACCTTACATTCCAGATGCTGCTCTGGAGCATCCGGTACAGGAAGGGGTGCGATTCCCGGTCCCCGGATAATCTCAACCTTCGCTGCATCCTCCTGAGGAAGGGGAGGAATCAGTTGGGAATCATCAATCGGATACTCCTCCGGTTCCCGAATCGTTTCCAGAATTCTAACACACTCTCCCATAATTTCCTCTGCTGTAGAGAATGTTCCTGTAATAGCACAGGCTGCAGCGCTCTCCGGGCTTACCAGATACACCTTTGCCGTCGGGTTTCCGGCCCTTCCCTTAAAGTTCCGGTTAGTTGTGCGCACTGCCACACCATCCGTTGCCGGTGACTGTCCAATGGCACAGCATGGTCCGCATGCCAGCTCCAGCATACGTACACCTGCATCCATCAGCATTTCTATATATCCATCTCGCATAAGCTGCTTGTAAATCTGCTTGGAGGAAACTGCGCAGGTACAGCTGACATCCTCATGAACATGATGTCCCTTCAGAACCAGAGCTGCTTTTGCAATGTCCTTGTAGCTTCCGTTGGTACAGCCTCCGAGCATTACCTGCTGTACTTTTTTCTTCTCCACCTGTCTGATGGTTGTTACATTGTCCGGCTGATGGGGACAAGCAATCAATGGTTCAAGGCTGCTAAGATCAATGGTAATCTCTCCGTCATATTCACAGCCCTCATCTGCCTCCATAGGAACAAACTCATCCTCTCTTCCCTGAGCCTTCATAAATCTGCGCACCAGATCATCTGCCGGGAAAATAGAACTGGTCGCACCAAGCTCTGCCCCCATATTGGCAATCGTTACTCTGTCCTCTACCTCCAGCTCCAGTGTACCAGGACCTGTGTATTCATAAATTTTTCCCAGTCCGCCTTTCACCGTATTGCGGCGCAGCATTTCCAAAATCACATCCTTGGCACTGCACCCCGCCTTCAGCTTTCCAATGAGATTTACACGAATAATCTGCGGCATTTTCAGCCGCATCGGCACCCCCGTCATAGCTGTTGCAACATCCATTCCACCTACACCAATACACATCATTCCAATGGAACCGCCGTGAGGCGTGTGGCTGTCGCCGCCCATAGACAGCTTTCCGGGAGCGCCAAACCGTGCAACATGTACAGCATGACAGATGCCATTTCCCGGTCTGGATACATAAACTCCGTATTTTTTTGCAACAGACTGCAGATAAATATGATCATCCGGTGTTTTATAATCCAGGTACAACAGATTGTGATCCAGGTAACTCACGCTTGTTTCTACCTGTGTCCGATCCAGGCCAATCTGCTCAAAGGCCAGATACGTCATAACTGCGTTAATATCATGGGTTAATGTCTGATCCACCTTCAAGTATATTTCCTCTCCCGGAATCATTTCCGAGGGCTTTGCCAGGTGGGCTTCCAGAATTTTTCGTGATAAATTTTTTGCCATATTCCTTTTCTCCTTTTCACTTTTTAACCTTTTATCTATTCCCTTTTGATGCAGAATCCTCTTGAAAAATTTTTCTTTTGCATCCTTTTTTGTAATAATGAATCAGCTCTCCAACAGATACTTTTCGGAAATTTTTGGAATCACCTTTCCCGTTTTTTCATCTGCTTTATCAGAAGTTCCTGAAGCCTGTGCTTGCTTTCAGCCCGCTCCATAATCTCCTCCGCATCCTCCGGAGGAATCACAACCACGCCGTTTCTGTCTCCTACGATCAAATCGCCCGGACGCACCAAAATCCCACCGCAGCTTACCTCTGACTGAATGGTTCCCTGCCCGCTTTTTGCCGCTGTACGGCAGGTCAGTCCTTTCGCAAAAACAGGAAATCCTGCCTTTTCACATCCCTCTGCATCGCGGAATCCTCCGTCAATTACTACTGCCTCCGCTCTCTTCATAGAAGCGCAGATGCTGCGATGATCCCCCCAGTAAGAGCAATCACATCTGCCCTTCCCTGCAATCACCAGCACATCCCCCTTTTTCAGATGAAGAATCGCCTCTGCTGCCAGCGCTCCTTCTCCCGACGGAAGATCCACGGTTACTGCCGGACCGCAGATTTTATTTTGTGTCTATATTTATTATAGTTAATTTATTATCAACAGTAAAATACATATATTAGCATGATTATTATATATATTTATCTATACTTTTCTTGAATTTCAGCAAATACTCTGATATATTGCTCTGTATAGCAATATGCCAAGGCAAGGCATTGTTCTTGATTATAATAGTAGAAAGAAGGGAATTTCATGGATTTTCGTGATTTGCAGTATGTGATAGCTGTAGCAGACTGCGGAAGCATTACCGAAGCTGCAAAAAAGCTTTATATCTCTCAGCCGTCTCTCAGCTATATTATTTCAAAGATAGAACAGGATATCGGTGTACAACTGTTTTACCGGAAAAATTATCCCCTGACTCTCACCTACGCAGGAGAAAAATATGTAGATACTGCCCGGACAATTCTGCGTCTCAATGACAATCTGCGCCGGGAATTAGTGGATATCGGTCTTGGAGAAAAAGGACGGATCATTTTTGGGCTTCCCACAGAACGGGCTGGATATATGCTTCCCAGAGTCATCCCGCTCTATAAAAAAATGTTCCCTCAGGTAGAAGTTCAGATTTATGAAGCCATGTCTGACGATCTTTTGTCAGCACTTTTAAAAGATGAAATTAACTTTTACATTATTCCGCGGGATTTAAAGGATCTTCCCAGCGGTCTGCAGACAGAGTGTATTTGCCGGGAAAATCTATATCTTATTGCTGCTCCCGGTGTTGTAAAGGAAGAGGATCTGGCAGATCCGATTCACAATATTGTTCGTGATGCATTTCTTCGAAGCCAGCCCTTTATTCCCATAAAAAAAGGACATGCCATTCGCAAAAAAACGGATGAAATTTTCCGAAAAAAGAAAATATCCCCCATGGTTTCCATGGAGGTTTCCAGTTGTATTTCTGCTGTTCAGCTTGCCCATTCCGGCCTTGGAATCACCATAGTCCCCAGCCGGGCTCTGGAGGCTTTAGGTGGAATAGACTGCTTCTGCCGCTATCAATACGGGGAAATTCCCGATGCCTGGGATGTAAATGTGGTCTACAAAAAAGATTCCTATCTGGATCGGACAGAACGAGGCTTTATCGAGCTTTTAAAATCCGTATTTCCCTGAAACAGCCCGGGAAAACAGAATTCCCCGAGCCATTTTCCAGACTTAATCTTTCCCCAGCCGTACCTTTTCCAGATACTCAGCCAGTTCTTTATCTACATCCTGAAAAAGATAGTTCTTGCCTGGTCTTGGAAGACGTCCCTGTTCTTCCTCGATCTGGCGGCCTATCCGTTCAATGTCCTCCCGCAGATCTGCAGCAGACATCAGAATACAGCCCTGCCCCCGGATAATTAACTGTTCCAGACCGTCAGAAGTAGCTACTGTTACCCGGTATCTCCGCCCCATTTCGTGGGCAAATTTCTCAATATACTGATCTGCCGTCTCAGCTTCCTTTGTGTAAACCACATGAATATTGTGATAATCCTGAGCGCTTCCAACACCGCCGGGAACCTTATAAGCATCAAACACCACGATCAAACGGCACTTCCGATATCCCTGATAATTGCAAAGAATATCCATTAACCGATGTCTGGCACCATCCAGAGTTACCTGCATCAGCTCCCGCATATCCTCCCAGGCATAAAGAATATTATAGCCATCTACCAGAAGATATTCCTCCTCTGGCTCCTGCTGTTTCTTCATATATCCGGGATTCCCGTGACTTCGGATTCGGTCTGGCCCATAGGAAGCTTCGCCCTGTTTTTTCGGATCAAAGGTTACCAGTCTGGGACCGCTTTCCCCCGGAAGTCTCCGGCGTTTTTCTCCATAGGTACGGGTAAAAATTGCCTCCAGTTCCTTTTCATCTGCGCCAAAGCTTCGTGAAGCACCCCCTGAATTTCTGGCGGGAGCCATGCCTGCGCCTGCCCCCAGAGGCTTACGGCTGTTTTCCTTGTTTTCCTTGTTTTCCCCGGCTTCCAGCCCCTTTTCTGATACTTTCAGCGGACTTTCCACCTGCATATAATCCTTGACCTCATTCCAGGGAACCACAAAGCCTGCACCATGGGCACAGAACACAGAACCGGTAGGATTTTCCAGATCCGCCTCTGGATCATATCCGCAATCTGCCACAACCTCTTCTTCATTGTGGCAGGGAAAATATCCCTTTAAGGTACACAAAAGACGGCCCCGGCCTCTGGTATAGGAAATCACTTCCTTCTGATAATCGCGCATCAAAGCAACCGGCGCTGATCCGGAAAGAATCATTCGCTCTCCTTCCTGGACAGGAGGCTCAAAAGTTCCCTGCATCCGATCCAGATCTGCCATGGCACGGCCTGTATTTTCCTGGGGAACCTCCAGACGAAAATCATAATAAGGCTCCAGTAAACGGCATCCTGCTTCCCTTAAGCCCTGGCGAACTGCCCGGTAGGTTGCCTGCCTGAAATCTCCGCCCTCTGTATGCTTTTGATGGGCGCGGCCTGCAATCAGGGTAATCCGCATATCTGTAATTTCGCCTCCGCATAAAACACCTACATGGCGTTTTTCTTCCAGATGCGTAAGAATCAGCCTCTGCCAGTTTCTGTCCAGTACATCCTCACTGCAGCTAGTTCCAAACTGCAGACCGCTTCCCGGCTCAGCCGGCTCCAGGAGAAGATGTACCTCTGCATAATGACGCAAAGGCTCAAAATGGCCGACTCCTTCCACAGAACCTGCAATGGTTTCCTTGTATACAATATTTCCTGCATCAAAAGAAATATCCACACCAAATCGTTCTTCCGCCAGACTTTTCAATACCTCCATCTGTACCTGACCCATAACCTGCACATGGATTTCTCCCAGAGTTTCGTTCCAGACAATATGGAGCTGCGGCTCCTCCTCCTCCAGCTGACGCAGGCACTGAAGCATTTTATGAACATCACAGTCCTCCGGAAGCTTTACCCGATAGGTCAAAACAGGCTCAAGAAGAGGCAGCTCTGACTCTGATTCCGCCCCCAGTCCCTGCCCTGGCTTTGTCTCTGTCAATCCAGTCACTGCACAGATCATTCCGGCCTCTGCCTCTGAAACCATCTCCGCCTTTGCCCCGGAATAAACTCGGATCTGGTTAACCTTTTCTCCCTCTTCCATTCCCGGAACCGCAATCACATCCTTTACCTTCAATGTGCCTCCGGTAATTTTTAAATGGGTCAGCCGGTTTCCCTGCTCATCCCGGGAAATTTTGTAAACCTTTGCCCCGAATTCCTTTCCGTAAACCGGCGGCGTCATCCAGCGCTCCAATCCCTTCAGCAGCTCTTCCACTCCCTGCAGCTTCAGCGCAGAACCGAAATAGCAGGGAAATACCTTTCTTTCCCTGACCATCCGACAGATTTCCCTTTCCGGAATCCGGCCAGTTTCCAGATATTCCTCCAGCACCTGTTCATCGCACATAGCCAGATTCTCCAGAATCTCTCCCCCCTCATCCATAAGAGAAAAATCCATACAGTTTTCATCCAAATGAGAACGGATATCTTCCAGAAGAAGCTGCCTGTCCGTTCCTGACTGATCCATTTTATTCACAAATAAAAAAGTGGGAATCTCATACCTCCTGAGTAACCTCCACAGGGTTTCTGTATGACCCTGTACTCCGTCCGCGCCACTGACAACAAGAATCGCGCAGTCCAGAACCTGCAGTGTCCGTTCCATCTCTGCCGAAAAATCCACATGTCCCGGCGTATCAAGAAGCGTCACCTCCAAATCGCCTAAAGTCAGCTGCGCCTGTTTGGAAAATATCGTAATTCCCCTTGCCCGTTCCAGCGCATAGGTGTCCAGATAGGCATCTCTGTTATCCACTCTTCCCAGCTTACGAATGGTTCCTGTCTGATACAAAATCCCTTCAGAAAGTGTAGTTTTTCCTGCATCTACATGGGCCAACAGACCAGCACATATATGTTTTTTCATTTTTTCAGGCTTCTGTCCGCCCATAAAAATGCCTCCCTTCGCGACTGCATAATGCTGAATTATACCACAAAAGAAGGCGATAGTCGAGATGCCATACATTGTCATTTCACCTTCTCTTACTTTATCTGTTTGATTGTTCCTCTCATTCCCTCTCGCCTCTGGTATAATATTCCTGGATAAATCATTCAGAAAAGACTGAAATTATGAACGACAAACTAAATAAAATACAGCAGGAAAAAAGAACTGCCCAAATTATGGTTGCCATCTGCGCCGCTGGACTAATAGTCAGCCTGATTCTTACTCTGAGACACTCTCCCCTCTCCTTCCTTCTTTACGGACTGGTTTTCCTCTTTTACCTGTTTGTTTTCCGTAAGCAGTCCAAACGATATCAAAAGGCTGTAAAAACAGCTGCTCTGGAAGAATGTCTGAGGCCATTCCTTAAAAATATCTCTTATCAGGAAAAAGATGGCCTGGATCCGAAAGCAATCTTAAATTCATTCTGCAGACAGCAGCCAGAGCGCAGAGCTTCGAAACCGCATTTATACCTATACAAAAGCCGGCTCTGAAATCGTAATTCCAGAAAAGCTGGTCAAAGCCCTTCTGAAGCTGTCAGATTTTACTCCCGGCAGAATTGCTGTTCAGCTTGACGGACAGCATTTCCGCATTTTTATCAGAAACCGCTTTCTGTACACAAAAAACGTATCACCCAAAATTGAAATTACTCCCCAGATTCTGCAGCATAATCAGTATCCGGAAATCAGCTATATTCTCCGGGCTGCAGATGCCGCGCATCAGAGCCTGTAAGCTGTCTGTTCCTTTTTTATCTGCTCTGCAGGCGAAAAAATACTCCCTTCCAGGAGACAGGCTTTATTTCTCTGCCTCTCTCCTGAAAGGGAGCTATATTTTTATATCACAGGAAAGTACGTTTATTCTTCATTACCATTTCAAAACAGTCATATCTTCTTCATCATCTTCTGCAGCCATCACCCGGCCCAGGCCAAACCTTCCCTCTGCGCCGATATACTCGCAGCTGGCTCCAGCCTCCACATGGGCATTTACTACCAGCCAGGTGTGACCCTGAGCCTGAATTCGTACTCCATCTGCCTCATGGCTGCTTAAAGGCTTTCCAGCCATTGCAGACATAACAGGAACTGCCTCTGCCCAGGCTCCCGTCTCATTTTCATTCAGAGCACTGCAGACAATCACAGTCATCATTCCAAACACGCCGTTTCCCTGTTTTTTGCAGGAAACCATCGTTCCATTTTCTATCTGATTGTAATGGAGAGATACGGGGAAGGCCTCCTCCTCCAATACAATGCTTCCCTCATGCCCGGAAATGCAGAAGAATTCTGCGCGGCTCTTTTCTCCCTCCAGGGTAAAACCATTCTCCCGGACAGTCACTTTCTGATTCAAAGCCGGATGGAAATGCTGGGTCAGTGTGTGATCTCCATTTCCATAGCAGGTATCCATAACCACATAAATCCTTGTTCCTACAGCCAGTACCCGGCGTTCCACATAAACGCCCCGGTCAATATACCCCAGATGGCCGCATTCTGCAAATCCATACTTTCCTTTTCTGCTCATGGCTCCGCCTACAGCAGGCCAGAGTCCCTTCACCCCCCAGGAATCAACACAGTGAGTATATTCCTCGCTGTCTACTGTCACAGTATTGTGAGCCTTTGTACTTTTTAACATCCGTCTTTCCGTTCCGTCTACATAAGTATACCGACCCGGATCTACCAGCACATCCTCTCCCCCAATTACCAGATCCAGATGTCCCTTGTCAAAATGTCCGTGTCCTCCGCCCAGACTTCCACACCGCATATGAAGATAATCGGCATCCTCCTGCCAGGAAGAACGCAGATACCAGTTTCCGCTGTCGGAAAGCCAGCAATCCAGACTCTCCGGTTCGCAGGAGGCAAGGGCTTCATACCGCACCTGCGCGCAGATTCCATAATTCCAGATTCCCTCATAATCCATCCGATCATATCCGCCGGATTTCAGAACCGGATCCTCAAACCAGAATGCACCTGCTGTAAGAAGATCTCTCAGATCTGTCACATCACTGTCACCGCCAGAGGGCTGGCTTTTATCCGGCTTCTGCCAGATCCGATCTGCAAACACCATGGATTTTACCTTGTCCTGGAATTCCTGCGGGAATTCATCATCATAAAATGCCGCTGTCTGCAGCGCCTCTAAGAAGCATTTGAGAACCTCATTATGATACATGGGGGACATTTCCCACTGCACTCCATCATCAAGAATCTGAACCCAATTCTGACGGATTAAACGATTCTTCGCCAGCTTGATCCACGCTCCGGCCTCCGGGCAGTCTCCTGTTTCCTGTAAAAGATGAGCAATTGCAAACAGTCCGTTATTTTCCAGTACACCCCAGTTGCTCTTTGTGGAAAACGGACGCTCACAGGCAGCCAGATAAACGCCGTGCTCCTTCATACATGACAAAAACTGTTCAAATACCTCGTCTGTTACTGCAGGACTGTCCACAAAGTATCCCATTGCCCGAAGCCAGTTAATTCCCCGGATTCCCGCCTCAATGGTTCTCCAGGTGGTTCCCTTTGTTTCCTCTGTCAGAGGATTCTTCTTGATCCAGTGAACCAGCTGAGATGCGAAGCACTCTGCATAGGCTTCATCCCCAGTCATGGCATACGCCTGTCCCAGACAGATCCAGTACTGATGACGGTTCATCTGGAAAATAAATTCCGGATCCGGTCCGGGCTGATAGGACCAGTCAATCTCCCCCTCAAAGGTCACCGGCTCTGCCGTCTGCTCCATATCCCAGGGAAGATCAAATAAAAAGAGCTGATTTCTGACCTCGTCGGCAATTCTCATTCGATGAGAAGTCTCCTTGGGCCACCACCTTTTTGCATATTCACTGCAGCGGAGCGTCTCCTCCTGGCTCCGGCCATATTTTTCTTTTAATTTTGCCTTCTTTTCTGCTGTTGTGTTCATGTTCCCTCCCGAATACACTTCTGAAAAGCGCCCTAGATACACAAATTCTGTCTGCAGTTTTCTGTCATTCAGAATTCCTATATCCAGGACGCCGACATTCTAAACCTCTCTCATTATACAATGGTTTTGTCTCAAAGTCTACACAAGGAAAGAGGGCTGCTCCTGTTTCATCATTCCTGTTTCGCCTTTCCTCTTGTCAGAAGCAAACCTGCTGCTGCCGCTGTAAATGGAGCAACTGTAACCAGGCCAAAGCTTCCTACCACAGTATCCAGAATTTCTGATGCCACATATTTATAATTCAAGATATGATACACCGGTGTTCCCTGAGCCATAAAAACCATAAGGAGTGCTATATATCCTCCGGAATATGCAAGAAGAAGCGTAGTTGTCATCGTTCCCATTGCCGCTCTTCCTACTCGAATTCCGGAAAGCATGGCTTCTTTTGCAGAAATATCCGGTTTTTTCTCTACGACTTCCCAAACTGCAGAAGTAATATCCACGGCCAAATCCATCATAGCACCCGAAGCTCCAATAAAAATACTGCTCATAAAAATCGATGTCAAATCCAGATCCTGATAACCACTATAGAGAAGGGACTCTGCATTTGGCATCACCGCACCATGTATCCGGAATAAATCCGTAAAAAGAATTCCAAGCACACAGGTAACTGCTACTCCAAGAAGAGAGCCAGCCGACGCTGTAACGGTTCGAATATCTGCACCATACACAAAAAAGATAATCATAACCGTCAAAATTACCGTAATAAGGATTCCAGTCCAGACAGGTGAATATCCCTTTAAATAGCAGGGAACCAAAATTTTCCAGATAACAAGTACTGTAATTCCAAAGGAAAGTACAGCCTGAATTCCGTTTTTTCCTGCAAATGCAATCAAAAACACAGCAAAAACCAACAGCAGGATTATTTCCTTATCCAACCGGTAGTGATCCGATAAAACAACGGATTTTATCGTATCCTCCTGACAGCTGATAGTCAAAAGTGCACGATCTCCTTCTTTAAATATTTTGTCCTTTTCCAGAGAACCACTCAGAAAATTGACTCCTGTCAAAGTCTGTCCCTTAAATTTTCCGTTTTCAATTTCAATGGTACACATCTGCTCTCCGGACTGAATCAGTCCAGATGGAATAATGGCAGAATTATCTGTGGCAACAACCGTTCCTACAGCCCGCTCCGTCCCTTTGTAAATCAAAGCATCCTCATAGCCTGTTGGCAGGGCTATGAGGACCGCTATGAAAATCAGACCGATTAAGGTTGTTAAAATCACACTTTTCTGCCGGGAGAAAAGCTGTTTGATCATATTATTGTACTCCTAACAGGGATGCCATTTTTTTATAAATATCTGTGTTATCATAGTATCCGTCAAAGACCTCTGCGCCAGCACCCTCTGCCAATACCTCAACAGGAAGACCTGTGTGAGCATAAGAACCGAAATTAACACCACTCTTATTATTTAAAATGTGGGTAATCGTCACAGTCAGCGGCTCATAGCTTCCGTACTTAATGTACTCCTCCTGACCAAATTCAGACTCCTCCCCGGTACGGGTCATGGTTGTTTCATAAGCTTCCTTTAAGAGACCATACTCATACTCTGTCATTTCCAGAGCGCCGCTGTTATTGGATTCCGGATGGAAATCTGCGCTGTCTTTCTGCTGAGCTTCCTGCTCTCCCTCTCCAGAAGGTGCCAAAAGTCCAAACAGCTGTTCCACATCCTTCATAACCGTTTCAAAATCTGTTTTATTCTCCTTATATGCTTTCACATAATCAGAATCATATTTCGCATAAGAAATTTTCTGATTCTCAAAATTGGTCAGGAAGGTATCATAATCCGTTCCTGCAAATCCAATCGTCAGACCTCCTGTCTCGTGATCGCCCGTTACCAGGATCAGGGTCTCTTCTGGATGCTTTTCATAGAACTCTACCGCTTTTTCAACCGCATCGTCCAGGGCAATGGTATCTGCAATGGTAGATGCTGCATCGTTCGCATGGCAGGCCCAGTCAATCTTTCCGCCCTCTACCATCATGAAAAATCCGTTTTCATTGTCCAGCATCGCGATTCCCTTATCCACATAATCTGCCAGAGACCACTGCTCTTCCGTGCGATCCAGCTCATATGCCATAGCATCGCTGTCAGCCAGATGCTCATCAATCACGATTACCTTTCCATCCTCCGGCTTCAATGCCTCTGCCTCTGCCTGTGTCTTTACAACCCGGTATCCCGCCTTTTCTGCCAGTGTGTACAGGTCCTCCTGATTCTTTTCAGATCCGGTTGGTTTTAATAATCCACCGCCTGCAAAGTAATCAAATCCACTTTCAATCAATTCCAGTCCAATATCATAGTAACTGCTTCTGGATGCCTGATGTGCGTAAAATGCTGCTGGTGTAGCATGATTTAAGTTAACACTGGAAAGAATTCCAATTTTATAACCCTTCTGCGCCTTGAGCTTTTCTGCAATTGTTTCATATTCCTTGGAAAAATCCTCGCTGACATTGATGCTTCCGCTCCATGTTTTATTTCCTGTAGCAATAGATGTTGCTGTTGATGCAGAATCAGGGGCAAATGATGTACTGTCATATGTCTGGGCTGAACCAGACACTGTGAAATCCATCATAGCTAAATTGTTTTTGCTGTCCAGAATCGTTTTCTCCTCATCCTTGACCACAGCCGTTCCCCTGTTCAGATTTTCTGAGGCGCTGACAAAATAATTGGTCAACTGAATCTGAGGATAGCTCATTCCGTCACCAATAAACAAAAATACATATTTGGGGAACTTTTCTTCTTCGGAATTTTCTGCCTGTGCTTCTGTAGGCGGAACGCTTTGAGTCTCAGCAGGCTGTGTGCTCGGTGCCGGCTCTGTCTGCACTGTCTGACTCCCGCATCCACTCAGAACGGAAGAAGCCATCAGACCTGTCATCATTACTGCTGCTAATCTTTTTTTCATATTTTTCTCCTTATATGCTTTCGTCACTTTGCGATCTGCATGCAAGGAGCAGTATAAATTCCGATTGTAAAATTCTTTCCCAGAACAATGTTAAAAATCTGAAAAGCTTTCCTTTTCCCTGTCTCTCTGAATCATCAGCTTCAGTGCCTCGATTCCCACCAGAACAGCTGATGAGGTGTCCTCACTCATATTCTGATCCAGCCCCGCCTTCTCTCTCTCCTGATTCCAGATGACGTGAAAACAGGAACCGCAGCGGCAGCCAAGAGCATCCGCCACCACAAACAGAGCCGCTGACTCCATTTCACTTGCTTTTACTCCCAGCCGCTTCCAGGCCTCCCATTTTTGCAGCAGCTCCCAGGAAACCGGCATTTTTTCCGGGGAATGCTGCCCGTAAAAAGCGTCTTTGCACTGAACAACACCTACATGGTACCGTTTCTGAAGCTGTCTGGAAGCATCTGCCAGAGCAGTCAGTACTTCAAAATCCGGGACTGCCGGATACTCGATAGGCGCATATTCCCTGCTGGTATGTTCATAGCGGATCGCACCGGAAGCAATGACAATATCGCCGGACTGAACCTTCAAATCAATGCCTCCGCAGGTTCCCACACGAATAAAGGTATCTGCCCCGATATTGTGAAGCTCCTCCATGGCAATGGAGGCAGAGGGTCCTCCGATTCCAGTGGAACAGACGCTGACCTTTTCCCCTAAAAGAGTTCCTGTATACACGGTATATTCCCGATTCTGGGAAATCAGAACGGGATTGTCAAAATATGCGGCAATATCTCCGCACCGGCCCGGATCTCCGGGAAGAATGCAATAACGTCCCACATCTCCTTCCTGGCAATGAATATGGAATTGTTTTTCCAGCTTCTGCATATTTTTCCTCCTGTCTGGCATCCAACTGCCTGTTTTTTCACTTCCGGTTTCCAACACAATCCGGCTTTCTGTGTTTCTATCATACTTCCCTCCCACTTCCTCTGTCAAGCCATGGTTCCCTGGCCGCAGGCCGGTTTCGATAATGCTTTCCTTTCCCTGAAAAATATGCTAACATAGAGATAGCAAAAAGGAGGTTTTTACCCATGGGATATATCCAACACAAATCCGAAGAATCAGTGGAAGATTATCTGGAAACAATACTGGTTCTTTCCAAACAGCTGCCAGTGGTTCGCTCCATCGACATTGCCAACGAGCTGGAATATTCAAAGCCCAGTGTCAGCGTTGCAATGAAAAATTTAAGAGGCAAGGGCTATATTACTGTCAGCAGTGAGGGATACATTGTTCTTACAGAAGAAGGAAAAAAGCTGGCATCTGATACCTATGAGCGTCACACACTGATCAGCCAGTGGCTTGTGGAACTGGGAGTTTCTCCGGAAACTGCCTCCGCAGACGCCTGCCGGATTGAACATGATTTAAGCCAGGAAAGCTTTGATGCCCTGAAGCGCCATATCCGCGGATAGTATTTGGCATCTCTTCCTGTTTTTCGAAAAGCTTTCTGCCCGTATCTTGACAAACTTTGATTTCCGGATATAATAGCAATAGGTCTTTGTATCTGCTTTTTGGCAGCATCGGTGTGAGGGGGAGCGCCCTGGCACTGTGTACGAAGAGATTAGCGATGGGAGTCCGTGTTTCGGATTGAGAGGATGCAATTGGAGCATCGACCGACATTACAAGCTGCGTAAGCCGGCACCATCGCTGTATCTATATTTTCTGATCCATTGCGGCGTGCCCTCTGCGGCACGCTGTTTTTGTATCATAGGACGTATTTTCCTGCAATACAAAACGCTCCGCAGGGATCACCGTGTGGCAGAAGAAAATGGCGCCCCTTTTCCGCAGCAGAAAAGAGGAAAAAGATGAACAAAAACAAACATGTAACCCGACTGGTATTTCTCTCTATGATGGTCGCTCTGGGCGTTGTCATTTCTCCCATTCTCCGGGTAGAAGGTATGTGTCCCATGGCCCATCTAATCAACGTCACCTGTGCCGTTATGCTGGGGCCCTGGTATGCTCTGGCCTGCGCTTTTACCATCGGTATTATCCGCATGGTCTGCATGGGAATCCCTCCTCTGGCTCTGACCGGAGCTGTTTTTGGAGCCTTCCTTTCCGGTATGCTTTACCGCCTTTCCCGCGGAAAACTGGTATGGGCCTTTCTTGGTGAAGTAATAGGAACGGGAATCATCGGAGCCATCCTTTCCTATCCTGTTATGACCTGGATATGGGGAAAAACCGGACTGACCTGGTTTTTCTATGTGCCCTCCTTTATTGCCGGGACCCTTATTGGAGGAAGTCTTGCCTTTCTGCTGTTAAAACATCTTCAGAAAACAAAAATGCTTTCTGTTTTTCAGGAAGCCCTGGGTTCCCGCGCATATGAAGGCGGAAACACCGTTGCCAACGATGCTATAGGCATTGCCTTTCTGGGACTGATCGCCGCACTGGCCGTTTCTGTTGCTGTAAAGCAGCTTGTAAAAGCTCCAGGAATCCTGGCGTCAAATTTAAAATATCTGGTACTGGCGGCATTTGTGGCTGCTGCCGGAATTTACTGGATAAAAAACCAGAAAAAAACAGGAGAATATTCATGATACTACATAGCTCTTCCGCTCCGGACAAGACTTTTTGTCCGGATTTTTTCCATGAATCAACCCGTCTGGCCCCGGATTTTTCCCTGGCCAGATCCCGGGTACTTCAGACAGAACCACTGATCCACTGCATTACACACCCCATTGTTATCAATGACTGCGCCAATGCCGTTCTTGCTCTGGGCGCCCGCCCCATTATGGCAGAGCATCCCCGGGAGGTATCCCGGATCGCTGCCATGGCCTCTGCTCTTACTGTCAGCCTGGGAAATATTACAGATGCCCGTGCTGAATCCATTATGCTGGCCGGAAAAGAACGGGCCGCAGTCCTTGATCTGGTCGGCATTACCTGCAGTCCCTTCCGCATGGAGCTGGCAAAAACCTTTATCCGGGACTGCCATCCGGCCATCATCAAAGGAAATGCTTCGGAAATACGTGCCATTGCCGGTTCCGGTTTTCACGACTCAGGCATTGATGTAAGCGCCGCCGATGCTGTAACCAGAGACAATCTTCCGGCTCAGCGGCAGATGTCAGAAATTCTTCTTCAGTGCGCCCGCCAAAACCATGCTGTTGTTCTGGCTACCGGCGAGGTGGACATGATTGCAGACTGGGAAAGCAGCGCAGTTTACCTGGTTGAAAACGGCTCTCCCCTTATGGCAAGAATCACCGGAACAGGCTGTATGCTTACCTGTATCGCCGGCGTTTATCTGGCTGTTACCCAACCTCTGACTGCTGCCCTTCTGGCAGCTGCTTCCCTGGGAATCGCAGGAGAACTGGCAGCTGCCCCGACTGGCGCAGAAACTCCTGCTGCTTCCCGGGAAAGAATTGGGCTTGGCACCTATCACATCCGGCTTCTGGATGAATTGTCTCTTTTAACTGATGAACTTCTTTTAAAACGAATGAAGATTCGCCAGATAGACTTTCCGGAATTCTGACAGGATCCGAAACTCTTTTTTTACACACTTATTTTTCGCAGATAGGGAGGAATTAATTGCTATGGTTGTTCTGATTAAAAATGCAGAAGTTTACGAACCCCGTTTCCTGGGGAAACAGGATATTTTGATTCTTGGAGACAAGATTGCTGCTATAGGAAAAAATCTCCAGGCAGAGTTTAACGGCGCTGTCCATGTGGAAACCATCGACGGTACTGATTTTGCCGCAGTTCCCGGCTTTATTGACAGCCATGAACACATTATGGGCGGCGGAGGCGAAGGCGGATTTCATACAAGAACCCCGGAAGCAATACTCTCCGGACTGACCTGCTGCGGAATCACAACAGTAGTAGGCTGTATCGGCACAGATGGGATTTCCAGGGATATGACCGGTCTTCTTGCCAAAGCTCATGGCCTAGAAAACGAAGGCATTACTGCCTACTGTTATACAGGCTCCTACCAAATTCCTCCCCACACACTTACAGGAAGTGTTATGAAGGATCTGATGATGCTTGACAAGGTCATCGGCGTCGGGGAAATCGCTATTTCTGATCACCGCTCCTCTCAGCCATCTTATGAAGAATTTGTCCGTCTGGCTGCAGATGCCAGAGTCGGGGGCATGCTGTCCGGAAAAGCCGGAATTTTAAATATTCACCTGGGCGACGGCGCCCGTCATCTTGATCTGATCGAGCGGGTTGTCCATGAGACAGAAATTCCTGTTACCCAGTTTCTTCCGACTCATATTAACCGCAACTCCCATCTGTTTGAGGCTGCTGTAAGCTTTGCCAGAGAAGGCGGATGTGTAGATTTTACTGGCAATGAGGACATCGATTCCTGGGAAAAAATCACCGATGAGGTTCGCGTCTGCACCGGAATCCGACGTCTTCTGGATGCAGGTATTTCTGAAAATAACTTTACCATATCCTCTGACGGTCAGGGCAGTCTTCCCCGTTTCAGTCCCTCCGGCCAATATGAAGGACTCGGCATTGGAAAAGCCTCCTCCCTCTTAAAAGAAGTAAGAGAATGCGTCATGCGGGAACACCTTCCCCTGGAGCTGGCCCTCCGGGCCGTTACATCAAACCCTGCCCGGATTCTGAAGCTGAATACCAAGGGCCATATTGCTCCCGGCTATGACGGCGATATTTGTCTGCTTCACAAAGACAGCCTTCTGCTTCATACCGTGATTGCCAAAGGAAGGGTCATGGTACGAAACAGCGTGCCTGAGGTCAGGGGAACCTTTGAATAATTTCGCCTGCCGCTACTTCTATGCTTCTTTTTCTCCCTGGAGTTTTAAAAATCCGGACATCATACAGCCTCCGGAAGCCCCTGCCAAAAGAAGCTGTTCCATGCGTTCAGGAGTAATTCCACCGATTCCATACACAGGGATGGAGACCTGTTTGCAGACTTCCTGCAGGAACGAAAGACCTCTTCCCGGAAGTCCTTTTTTACAATCAGTTTCAAATATATTTCCGGCAAATAAATAGTCTGCACCAAGAGCCTCTGCCTCTCTGGCCTCCGCCAGAGAATGAACGGAGGTTCCTTTTTTTTCAAAAAAATCAAGAGACGGAAGCTCCCGAAAAAGTCTCAATGGCAGATGGATTTTCCGCCAGGAAAGAGCCCTTGCTTCATCAGGAAAACCGTGAAGGATGCATTCTGTTCCCGCAGCCTCACACAAAGCTGTTACATCTTTTGCAAGCTGCCTGTAAACCTCCGGTTCCAGATCCTTTTCCCGCAAAACAAGCGCTTTGGGAGAAAGAGAAAGCACCTGCTCTGCCTGCTTTAGATACCGGTTCCATAAACGGGTTCCAGGAAGAAAAGCCTCCGACACCTCCTCGTCTTCTTTCCCATCCCGGTATCTGTTTTTTTCTGCTGCCTGAAGATACAGCTGCCTGTTTGTCACTGCAATCATGTTCTCGTACATTGTATTTTCTCTCATGGTTTTACCCTCATTTTTTGTCATCTTCCTGTTTTATTGTTTTCCCTTTATTCTTCTTTCCTCTTTTTTCTTTTCCGCTTTTTCATACCTTCTGCCTCTTTCCATCATCTCTTTTTATTGTCCAAGTTTCCTTCTGCTGACAGGAGAAACTGCCTTCCCGCTGCAGATCGAATTCCTCAAAATCCTGCCCAGCCAGCTTTCCAATCAAAGAAATCACCAGCTCCTCCCCATAATCTTTGCTTTCCTGAAAAGCGTAACAGCTGCCGTAAACCCGATAAGTAATCAGCGTATGAAAAACCGGATTGTCTGCATACTGCGGATACTGCCTGAGAATCAGCTCCCGAATCCCTTCCGCAATTTTTTCTGTCAGCACACTGCTCCGGCTTCCGGAAAACAGAATATGAAACAGCCGTTCATGTGCATAGAAGGCCTGAAACAGTTCCCGAACAAAGCCTTCTGTATTGCAAAGAACATATTCCGGGTGAGGAATATTCAGATAGGATTGGAGAACCTCCTGTTCCACCTCCTCTGACAGCTGATAAATATCCTGATAATGGGCATAAAATGTTGATTTGTTAATTTCAGCAATCCGGCACAGCTCATTTATCCTGATTTTTTCCAGCGGCATTTTCGACCGCAGCTCTAAAAATGCATTAATAATACTCCGTTTTGTTTTCTTCACCCGCATATCCATCATAAAAAACCAACCTTTTCCGTAAAACGTTGTTTATCATACTTTTTTTCAATATCGATTATGGAAATTTTCTTCTCCCCATCTTATACTCATTATACTCAGAAAAATACAGGAACTCAAGATTCTTGATGGATAAGTCAGACAGGAGGATATTATGGATTTTTACGGATTCTATATGGGGGAAGAATTTGAAGCATGGAGGTATCTAGGCGCACAGGTTTCCAGCCATGGAACCACCTTCCGCACCTTTGCTCCTAACGCTTTGCGGATTTCTCTGATTGGCGATTTTAATCAGTGGCAGGAAACTCCCATGGAGAAAATCTATGACGGGAATTTCTGGGAGGTTACTGTCCCGGAGGCCAAAGAATCCATGCGATACAAATACCGGATTTATCGCCAGGACGGCTCTTTTCTGGATCACTGCGATCCCTATGGGCTTTCCTCTGAGCTTCGTCCTCACAATGCCTCTGTTATCTGCAGCCTGAAGCACCACACTTTCCGGGATCAGGAATGGATGGCAGGACGCGGCGCTGCCTTTCGTCAGGCAGTCAATATTTATGAGCTTCATGCCGGTTCCTGGAGAAAAAAAGGCGATGGTTCAGAGGACTGGTACAGCTATGAGGAGCTGGCAAAGCTGCTGATTCCATGGCTGAAAAAAAACGGATACAACTACGTAGAGCTGATGCCTCTTTCTGAGCATCCCTCCGATGAATCCTGGGGGTATCAAAACACAGGCTTTTTCGCTCCTACCTCCCGGTACGGCACGCCCAGGCAGCTTCAGAAATTTGTGGATCTCTGCCATCAAAACCAGATAGGAGTCCTTCTTGATTTTGTTCCCGTCCATTTTGCCGTTGATGATTATGCTCTGTGGAATTACGATGGAACCGCCCTCTACGAATACCCTCATCGTGATGTAGGAAGAAGTGAATGGGGAAGCTGCAACTTTATGCACTCCCGCGGAGAGGTACGCAGCTTTCTCCAGTCTGCTGCCTGTTACTGGCTGGAGGAATACCATTTTGACGGTCTGAGAATGGATGCTGTGCGAAATCTGATTTACTGGCAGGGTCAGCCAGAGCGGGGAGAAAATCATCCCTCTCTGCAATTTCTTCGCACCATGAACGAAGGTCTGAAAAAGCGCTTTCCCGATGCCATGCTCATAGCCGAAGACTCCACAAACTATCCAGGTGTAACAAAACCTGTCAGTGAAGGCGGACTGGGCTTTGACTATAAATGGGATCTGGGCTGGATGCACGATACTCTCTGTTATTTTCAGACAGAACCCCGGCTGCGTCCAGAGCATTACCATGAGCTGACCTTTTCCATGCAGTATTACTACCAGGAACGATATCTTCTTCCTCTTTCCCACGATGAAGTCGTTCACGGAAAAGCCACGATTCTTCAGAAAATGTACGGAGCTTACGAGGGGAAATTCCCTCAGGGACGAGCCTTCTATCTATACATGATGGCCCACCCAGGCAAAAAGCTGAATTTTATGGGAAATGAAATAGGGCAGCTTCGTGAATGGGATGAAAAACGGGAACAGGACTGGTGCCTTCTGGATTTCCCGATTCATAATGCCTTTCTCCGGTTTATGCGGGAAATCAACATCCTGTATCTGAATACGCCTGCCCTTTACCAGGAAGACTACAGCCCCTCCGGTTTTCAATGGCTGAAATCTGACCAGGACGGCTCCTGCTGCTACATCTTTGAACGGCGCTGTCAAAAACAGAGAATCCTGTTCCTTTTCCAGTTTTCCGATCAGCCCTATTCTGTTTCCGGCCTTTCCCTTCCTGGAAACGTCCGCTGGCTGGAACCGCTGATCAATACAGACTGGCAGGAGTACGGTGGGCAGACAAAGAAATCAAAAGCAAAACACTGCCCGGGAAAGAACGGATTCCAGATTACCCTGGCGCCCTTCTCCGGACAGTGCTTCAAAATCACAGAAAATGAATCATAACTATATGATCCAATATTTTATCAGCTGCTTTGTCTCTTGCCCCGCTTTTTCATCAGGATTCCAAGAATCAAGGCTAAAAGCTCAGCCACAGGCATAGCAGCCCAGATTCCCTCTACTCCCACAAGAAGGGGCAGCAGATAAACAAGAATTCCTGAAAAAATTACGCCGCGGCAAAGGGAAAGAATCAGGGCACAGGCTGGCATCAAAACTGACTGAAAATACGTAGCCAGAAGAAGATTGATTCCCGTTGCTAAAAATGCCAGAAAATAAATCCGCACTGCCGGAACAGCCATTGCGAGGATTTCCGGCGTAGGAGAAACAAATACCCGCACTACAAGGGCCGGAGCCAGAAGGCCCAGGGCAGTAAAGAGAATTCCCGTTCCCACAGAAAATCTCCTGGCCAGCCGAAAGGTCTGATTTACCCGTTCCAAAAGACCGGCGCCATTGTTTACTGCCATCAGCGGCTGAGATGCCTGACTGATACCATTGCTGATGGAATTAACCACCAGAACACTGTTGGAAACAATGCCGTAAACCATTACGCCCATATCGCCAATCCAGTACAGAAGCTGACGGTTAAACAGAAGAATCACCACGCCGCTGGAAAGATCCAGAATAAAGCTGGAAAGGCCGTTGAGAGCCACCTCCCCAATGGTTTTCCAGTGAAAATGTCTGGTAAATTTCAGGGTATTGCTGCTGCTGAAAAAATGGCTTAGTAAAATCACCACAGTAATAACAGAACCCAGCACCGTTGCCAGCGCTCCTCCGGCCATTCCCATTTTCATGGGAAACATAAAAATATAATCCAGAATCACATTGCTGACTCCGCCTGCGATCACTGCTGCCATCGCCACCCTCGGCGCCCTGTCATTTCTCACAAATGCCTGAAGAAACGATGACAGCAGGAACACTGGGCAGCCTGCCGTGAGAATCCGTCCATAACTTCTTACCATCTCATCCATTGCCTCATTTCTTCCAAGAAATGCGGTAATGGGATCAAAATACAATCCACACACAATTTCATAAAAAACTGCCATCAATATCGTGCCTGCCAGGGCTGCAGAAAAATGCTCTCTTGCTGCTGTCTCATCTTTTCGTCCTTTATCAAAGGAAAACAAAACGCTTCCACCTACTCCAAACAGCATTCCTGTGGCAAAAAACAGAGAAAACACCGGAAGCAGCAAATTCAGGGCCGCAATTCCCATGCTTCCTACTCCCCGTCCCACCAATATGGTATCTCCAAGAATATAGATAGAATTCACCAGCGTTGCTCCGATGGACGGGATCAGAAATTGAAAAAATACAGAGTTTACCGAATCTCTGCATAAATCAAGATGTTTTTCTTTCATAATATCCTCCTTACTGCCTATGCCAAAACAGCGTCCTACTATCATAGGATTTTTCAGGATATTTGTCAAGCAAACCATTTTCCCATTGGTATTCCCATCTAAAAATGGTATAATGGTCTCATTAGGAGGTGAGGCCATGAAACACATCGACCGCCATGAACTTTTTCCATCCCCAATCTGATGGGATATTTTCGAATCCTGATGATTCCTGTCTTCTGCTTTCTCTACCTTACAGCAGAGACGAAACAGGATATCTGGAAAGCCGCAGCTGTAGTTTTGATTTCCATCCTGACTGATACGCTGGACGTGCTTTTGATAAAAGAAGGCTATATGGCTGTGATGGGCCTGATTCTCCTGATGATGACTGTTATGGCAGTAACCCTGGTTTTGTATATTCCTGTTTTTGAAAAAATGAGGAGAGGCTGAATCAAAACAGCCTCCCCTCATTTCTTCCACATTCATTGTTGGTCACTTAAAACCTGTGTATGCAATATCCTTTTCTCTGGACTTTGCATACTTAAAAAGCTCTTCATTGGCCTTCTCCAGACTTCCAAATTGTGTTTTACAGCAAATAACTCGTTTGCAGCAATCTATCCGCTGCTTTGCCCTCTGAATGGTTTCTTCCCCAATCGGTTCTAGTCCCTTTATTTCAATCACCTCGGATGCCAGGGCTGACGCCACCGGATAATCCACATCATTGTCAAATAAAATTCCTGTAATAAACGGAATCCCCTTTCTCTGAAGCTCCCGGAAAACGCCTCTCCCTGTACCGCAGCCTGCTATTACAAACACCTCCGGCTGTCCGGAGGGCGCCTGCAGCTCCATACTGGTATTTTCCTCATCAAAGCTTCCGGCTTCTATTGCAAAAAGACTCCGGATATATCCCGTCTGAAAAATCTCCTCTGCCCTTCCAAACCGATCTACAAAATCCCCCCGGATGCAGAGAATTTTATCCGAAACCCGCTCTGCCAGCTCCAGCTCATGGAGGGACATAATCACTGTCAGCCCTCTTTTTAACCGCAGCTCCTGAAGCACTGACAAAAATTCCAGCTTGTATTTTACATCCAGAAATGAGGTGGGCTCATCTAAAATAACAATCTCCGGTTCCTGACAAATCGCTCTTGCAAGCATGACCCTCTGCCTCTGCCCATCGCTGATTTTTGCAAAATCCTGATCCCGGATTTCCGTTACATGAACCAGCTCCATAGCCTCCTTCACTGCTTCCCTGTCCTTCTTCGTCAGAATGCCGAAATGGCCTGTGTAGGGATATCTTCCCGTAGCCACTACATCCTCGCAGGTCATCAGCTCTGTTTTCAGTCTTTCTGTAAATACCACTGCCATTTTTCTGGCCAGCTCCGCCCCCGACATAGCTCCCAGTTCCCGTCCGTCCAGATAAGCAGATCCTCCAATTACCCCAAGCTGCCCTGCAATGCTTTTTAAAATTGTAGATTTTCCGGCTCCGTTCGGTCCGATCAGAGTCAGAATTTCTCCTTTCTGTATTCCAATTTCAATCTGACGAATCAGGGGTTTTCCGTCATATCCTACCGAATACCCTTCTGTCTGAAAATAATAGTCCATTACAGCCCTCTGTCCTTTCTCTGCTTTGCCATAACCCATAATACTACCGGCGCTCCGAAAATTGCTGTCACCGTGCTGATATTCAGTTCTGTCGGCGCAAACAGATTTCTTGCCAGCAAATCACAGAACAGGCAGAATACACTTCCTCCCAGAAAACATGCCGGAATCATTAGCAGCGGCCTGGAAGAGCCAAAAAGGCGTTTCACCAGATGGGGAGTCGCAATACCTACAAAAGAAATCGGCCCTGCAAAGGACACAATACATGCCGACAGTATGCTGGAAAGGAGAACCAGCCATATCCGCAAAGCCCTGATGTTTACCCCCATGTTCTGGGCATAAGACTCCCCCAGCTGATAAGCCCCCAATGGCTTAGACAGGGAAAAAGTAATAAGAAAGGTTACCAGAATTACTGCTGCTATCAGCTCTGTCTGCTCCCATGTGATTCCGGAAAAGCTTCCCTGAGCCCAGTTGTGGAGATTCACAATATCTGAATCCTCGGCAAAGGTAACAATCAGCTCCGTAATTGCGGAACAAATATATCCAATCATAACTCCGCTGATAACCAGCTGGGACATACCTGCCATCCGTCGGGATACCAGAAGCACAAAGCCCATAGAAAGAAGAGCTCCAAGAAATGCAGACAGAATCATATCTGCAGAAGTGACGCGCACTGAGTGCCCCATCAACACTACCATAACCAGAGCCACCGCCATTTTGGCTCCTGAGGAAATTCCAAGAACAAAAGGACCAGCAATGGGGTTATGGAAAAAGGTCTGCAGAAGATAACCGGCAAGGGCCAAAGCACCACCAAGGAGAATTGCCGCTATGGTTCTGGGCATCCGAATATCCAGAAGAATCCTGGCAGATACCATCTCTCCTCCTTTCCCTGTCAGAATGCGCCAGACCTCCTCCACAGGAATACGAACGCTTCCCATACACACATTCAGAATCAATCCAGCTGCCACACCGGCAAAAAGGAACAAAAATCCCCATGTGTACCGATATATTCTTTGTTTCTCCATCTGAATCAACCTTTCTTTACTGAACCTCAAAAAGATAGTGCATGGGAGATGTGTCATCTCCCTGAAGCATTCTGTGCATATCCTCCATTAGATAACCAATGGACAGAGACTGCTGATACATATCATTGGAGGTGCACCATACATTTCCTTCCTTCACTGCCTGAAAATCCTCCAGAAACTCACATTTATCCAGCAGCTCTTTCATTGTAGAGATTCCTCCGTCAATAGAGCTGTTGTATATAAGAAAATCTGCATTGCGGGCTTTGTGATAAAACTCCTCTGCCTGCATATTCATCGTAGCTTTCCTGCTTTCCGGATCTCCCAGATTCTCAAAAACATACCGTCCTCCAGCCAGCTCAATCATCCTGGGAATATAATCGGAGGACTGCCTTACCTGTACCATTCCATTGGAGGAAACAAAGAAAAACGCAACTGTTTTTTCAGAAGGCTGATCCTCAGAAATTCTGTTTAAAATATCCGCCTGCTCCTGAAAAATCCGCTCCGCCGCCTCTTCCTTTCCCAGCAAAGCTCCAAACAGCTTGATCCACTCCACTCTTCCCAGAGGATGCGCTTCATAGCTGGATGCCTCCATAAGCACCGGGATTCCAAAATCCTCCAGCTTTTCCACAACCTCCGGCGCATGGGCGATCATGCCGTTTTCAATGGCAAGTCTGCAGCCTCTTGACACAAGCTGTTCGTAATCCGGCCTGTTGTACTTCCCTGCATAGCGAAGCCTCCCTTCTGCCATTGCATTTTTTGCATCCTTAATATACCAGTTTTCCTGCTTCTGTCCGGAAAAGCTTATGGCATCCAGCCCATCCAGCTGACAGAACATATCCATCACCGCCGATGCCACCAAATAAATATCCTGTATCGGCTGCTTTAAAATCACAATATCCTCTTCCACCCCCTCCGGGGTTTCTGCCTGCTCCGGAACAATCAGGAACCTGCTGCCGTCCCGCTTTGTAGTTATCATGGAATACCCGCCGGCATAATAATCAATCGAAAAATTTTCTGCATACTGCAGCCTTAAACTGTCCTCGTAGACCAGAGGAAGTTCCTGCTCTGCAGCAGAAGAATTTCTACTGCAGCCGGAAAGCCCAAAGATTCCGGCAATCAAAAGAGCTGCAATCATCCCGTTTCTTATTGTCCTTATCATAAAACGCTTCCTTTAGCTTTCTGGTTTAATCGTATCCGAATAAAAGGTCAGCGTATATTCGATTTCATGCGGTTTACTCATCGCTACCGTATCTCCAATTACATCCACAGGAACATCAAACGTCTCTGCCGGTATTTCAAAAACAGAATTTCCCTCTGTATTTACCGGATAAAAGGTTTCCCCGTCCACAATCATGTAATCATAGTTGGGACTGTTCCACTGAATCTGCGCAGTAATCTGATCCTCCGAAACCTGGAGAAGTGCCGGAGACAAAATCTCTGCCTTTCCGCTTCCGCCCTCCATCATTACCTCTATCGTATAGATACCTTCCTCAAGCTCCACCTTTTTCTCTGCTTCTGCCGTTTTTTCCGATTCTCCTGAGGCTGCTTCTTCCGCTGCTCCTGTCTCTTCTCCTGGCGTTTTTGTCGCTTTCTCTCCCTGTTCCGTCATCTTCTCCGGACTGGAAACTGACACCCTGTGATCATACCATTTTCCCTTTTTCCCAATCAAAGCCAGATCAAATTCTTCATCCAGCGCAGGAACCGGAACATCAAATCCATGCACTGTCTCTGTGGTTCCGTCACTGTAGGTAACCGTATCCTCTGTAGGCATCAAAAGCTCTGCGCCTTCCTTCTGTGCATCCTCAGCAAGCCCTGGATACAGATTGAGAATATTTTTTGAAGTAAGGGAAATATGAATGGTCATTTTTCCATCTGCCACTGTCAGCGTCCCTTTTCCGTCATAGGCCTCATTGACATGAAACATACTGCTGTCTGTATCAAATTCTGCCTGATAAACTCCGTCTGAAAGAGCGATTTCTTCGAAGACGATCTCTGTCTGCGCAGGCGCCGCCTTTTCCGAAACAGAACCAGCGCATCCGCCTAAAACTGCACAGACCAGAGCACCAATCACTGCTCCAGCAGCCCTTCTCTGTCTTTTTCTCATTTTCCACACTCCTCGTTTTTTATTGCTTCATAGCTGCAGCTGTATGATCGATATAAAGCTGCTGAATTGCCGGGATAGAACCAAGACCGGAAATCTGTGTCTCTATCTCTTCAAACTTTCCAGACGCCTGGAACATACTCAGCCAGGAATCCTCGTCCTCTCCTGCCATGTCGTTGTTGGCATGATCCCCCGCTACTACCATCAAAGGGCGAAGAATCACCTTCTGATACCCAGCCTGGGATACTGCCTCAATCACCTGGCCGCACTCTGTCTCCTCCGGTTCCCCTTCCACAGTTCCAATCCATACATTGTCATATCCCAGGGCTTTCATCTGCGTCTGCATCTGGCTGTAAGAAACCTTTGCCGTATGAGATGTACCGTGGCCCAGAAATACAAAAGCCGTTCCATCTGCCTTTGCCCCATCCAGATCTTCATAGCCTGCATCGAATGCTGCCTCTGCTGCAATCGCTTCTGCAACTGCCTTTTTATCCTCATTCACCACAGAAGCATCACTGCCAACCTCTCCCAAAAGAGGCTCTGCCACAGTCACAGACTCAAACTGCTCCTGATATGCCTCCACAGACTCCAGCAGCTCATCGTATTCTGCCCCGTGCATCAGATGTGTCGGCTGAACTACAAGCTGCTTCACTCCGTTTTTCACAGCCCGCTCCAATGCCTGATCCACATTGTCGATTTTCTCCCCGTCTCTGGCCTGAACATGGTTAATAATAATCTGAGCTGTAAAGGCCCGTCTGACGGACCATTCCGGATATGCCTCCTGGAGAGCATTCTCGATTCCCTTAATATCTGCTGTACGGCTGTCATTAAAGGAAGTTCCAAAGCTAACCACAAGAATCTCCTTTTCCCCAATCTCATCCTGATTGCGCGGATCATCTGCAGAAGCATCTCCTGTATCTCTTCCAAAATAATCCGGATCTGCATTTTCTCCGGAAACCAACATTTTCTGTTCTTCCGTTAAAGCATCCCAGCCTGCCTTTGCAGCTTCACACTGTTTATCCGTATCATCCGTTCTCTTCTGTACATAAATCGCATCGATCATGGCTGCAACCTGGTCTGCTGCCTTCTGATCCGCAGACAAAGCTTCTTCCTGAGATTCTTCAGAAGTTTCTTGCATACCTTCTTCCGACGTTGTCACAGTTTCTGCCCTGCTTTCCGCCGGGCTGCTCTGCGCCTGATTCTGTGTTCCTGCACACCCGGTGATTCCTGCTGCTCCCATCCAGACTGCCATAAAAACTGCTGCGTTTCTCTTCTTCATAAAATCCCTCTTTCTGCAGTATCCCTGCCTTGTATTTTCTTAATAATTCAGTCCTGCATTTTCTTGTCCGATTCCAGCGGACAAAAGCAATCCTGTGTCAAAGTCAGAAACAAAGCCTCCGGCAGAAAATAACAGAGAGATCCTATCTCTATAATAAGAAAGAGGCTCTCTCGCGAGCTTCTCCGCCTGCGGCGGGTCGCTTCTGCGACAAAATTCTCTTCCGCCGC
>ERZ836760.234-NODE-234-length-88890-cov-19.459323_pt1 | contig 88890 bp, 92 predicted proteins | sample MGYA00519941_ERZ836760 | MGnify/ENA primary metagenome ERZ836760 (study PRJEB31850, sample SAMEA3708807) | human gut metagenome | biome: human gut; feature: human-associated habitat; material: faeces | place: China | collected 2014 ... | reverse complement strand
CTGCGGCGAAAGCGTGCACGGAAACAAGGCATAAGGCAATGCCGACGGGAAGTACATTCATAATACACCTCATACATATAACTAGACCAAAGCTTGACTCTCACTTTAGCAGATTCGGCAAGCAATGTCAATACAATATGAGCAATGAGGTTTATTGAGGCTAACGAAGCTAAATATTTGGATATAAAAAAAAGCCCCTCTTTCGAGGGGCTTGGGGGAAAGCAGCATTATTTGGATTTTTGCTGTAAATCTTTAATCAAAGCGTTTACACCGCCGGGATTGTTTTTAATGTAAGCGGTATATTCATTGCGGGCGGTGATTGCCAGACTGACGTTTTCGATAATAATGTCAACGATTTTGAATTTGTCACCGTTTTGCTTAACGCGCCAGACGACTTTAGCCGGTTCGCCCTGATCCATCGGGACGTCAGTGTTGACGAATACCTGATTGGCAGAAGTGGAGGGGGAGGTTCCCTTAAAAATGAAACGTTTGCCTTTGAATTCGTCAAAACGCTTAGACCAGGTTTTGATATTTAAATCGCGATATGCCTGAATGAAATCCTGTCTTTGCTGCGGTGTGGCCGTCTTCCAGTAGCGGCCGAGGACGAACTGGCCGATGAAATTCAGATCCAATGCATTGTTAAACAGTTTTTCAAAGCGGGCGTCTTTTTCCGCCTGAGAAATATTGGCGTTAATGATGTCTTCAACGCCGTTTTCGGTTACCTGTTTAACAAAGGCTTCCGCTTTGGCGGCATCGGCAGCCGCATGAGCCGGATTGACATTCAGCAGAAGAGCTGCCGTCAAAATCATAAGAATATTCTTTTTCATTAATTGTAACTCCGAATTACTGATTAGTTATTTTCCATATCCTGGTAAGTCATGTCTTCGTCTTCAATGCCGAAGTCAAAGTCGTAAGCAGCCGTTCCCTGAGCATTTTCATCATTATAACAGCCGGACTGACCGCGGTTTTGCAGGTAAGCCGAACGCATGGCCGCATAAAAGTCAACCGAGTTGCGTTCCAGGTCATCCCAAATATCCATGACGGACTCTCTGGTGACGATGCCTGAAACTGCCGCGTATGAGTACATAACTTTGTCTTTGACGTTGGCATCGTTATAAGTTGCCCAGTAGAGCGGATTGAAAGCCGAATCCAAGGCAAGCGAAACAGCGGCGCGCGGGGTGCTCGGGCCGAGAATCGGCAGAATGATGTAGGGGCCGTCTTTAATGCACCATTTGGCCAATGTGCTGTCAAAACCGGCTTTTTTGCGCGGCCAGCCCCAGCCTTCGGCGACGTCATACATGCCGGCCAGTCCCAAAGTCGAATTGACGGCGAACCGGGCCAGGCTCATTCCGCTGTCGGTAAATTCGCCCTGCAACAGATTGTTAGTAGCGTAAAGAGGTTCTTTTAAATTGGCAATAACCGAACTGATGCGATCACGCGCGTATTGGTTGGTAATGGCGCGGTAGCCTTCTGCCAGCGGTTTGAGGACATATTTGTCAACCTGGTAGTTGAATTTGAACATTGCCCGGTTGTAAGTTTCAAAAGTATCAGCCTGATCGTGGGTATCGGAAACGGCAGAATGGGTAGAACTGCAAGAGCTGGTTACCAAAACCATGACGGACAAGATAGAGGAGAGAAACACTCTTTTCTGCACGGAAATCCCTTTCTAAAAGCAGCAGGTTATTAATAATTGTCCCAAATATAGCATTATTTTTTTCTAAATCAATAAAATTGTTATTAAAAGGTTAATATCTTTGCAGGTATGCTTATATTGGCAGAGAGGAGAAAAAAGATGTATATTGCCCATATTTCCGATTTGCATATCGGAGACCCTTCCAAACCGGGAGAAGAAAACCTTAAACGCGTTATCGGCGAAATTAACCGTTTCTGCGTTCCGTTTGACTGCGTGCTGGTTACCGGAGACATTGTGCACGGTTCTGCGCGAAAGCATTATGCCGAGGCTTTTGCCCTTTTGAATGAGCTGAAAGTTCCTTACTATCTTATTCCCGGCAACAAAGACGGTACGGATAATTTAATCGGTGCGCTGCGGACGTATTATCCTTTTCATCCGCTTCCGCAGTCTTGCGACGGTTTGCAGTATGTGGTTGACGGTTATCCGCTGCGGCTGGTTGCGGTTGATACTTTTAAGGAGGGAGTTATGAACGGCGCGTTGGATGAAGAACGTTTCCTGTGGCTGAAGAATGTTCTGGCGGATAATCCCGATAAAAAACCGACGGTGGTTATGGTGCATCAGTTTCCGTTTGAAAGCGGTTTGAAGACTTTTGACGGCGGGGCGGAAAACTGGTATGAAAAATTCCGTTATCTGATAAGCGATCACAAAGATACGGTCCGGCTGGTGGCCTGCGGCCATTTGCATAATCCGGTAAGCGGGAATATTGACGGCGTTCCGGTGATTGCGGCGCCGAGTACCAACTGGCGGGCGAAATATGATTTTGTACCGGCGGAAAATATTGTGGCGGAAGTGCGGCCGCTCGGTTTTTATGTTCATCGCTGGGACGCCGGGCAGCTGACCTCTTATTTGGTTCCGGTTGCCGGGTAGCGAATGTTACAAAGCCGTAATCTTTTGTGTTTTGCCTTTGGGAGAAATTTGTCATAGTATCACTTCCAGTTAAAACTTAGACAGAGGAAAATACTATGACAAATAAACCTTCTAAACCGATTAACCTGTTTGATTGTGCAACTTCTCAAAAAGTTATCGGTCAGGAAAATTTTCTGAATGCTTTTAAAACCATTTTGAATCACGGCGGTTATGCCCAGGGGCCGGAAACCCGCGAACTGGATCAGAAACTGGCTGATTATTCCGGAACAAAATTCTGTGCGACCTGCGGTTCGGGCACCGATGCGCTGACTTTGGCGCTGATGGCCTGGGATGTTAAGCCGGGCGATGCCGTTTTTGTTTCTTCCTTTACTTTTGTTGCTTCCGCCGAAGCTCCGGTTTTGCTCGGCGCAACCCCGATTTTCGTTGATTCAGACCCGAACACTTATAATATGAATCCGAAAGATTTGGAAAAAGCGATTGAAGAAGTTAAAAAAGAAGGCAAACTGAATTTGAAAGCCGTTATTGCGGTTGATATTTTCGGTTCTCCCTGCGATTATGACGCAATTATCGAAATTGCCCATAAGAACGGTATGAAAGTATTGTCTGACTCCTGCCAGTCTTACGGTTCGGTTTATAAAGGCAAAAAGGCCGGTTCGATTGCCGATATGTCCGCTACGTCTTTTTATCCGACCAAGCCGCTGGCCTGCTATGGTGACGGCGGTGCCGTATTTACCAATTCCTCTGAGGAAAATGAGCTGGTTAAGTCCTGCCGTGTTCACGGTATGAGCCCGGAAGACCATTATGATAACGTCCGTCTGGGAATGACCGGCCGTATGAATACTTTCCAGGCTGCCGTTTTGCTGCAGAAACTGAAAGTTTTCGATCAGGAACTGAAAGACCGTGCGCGCGTTGCTTCCCGTTATGACAGCGAATTGAGCAGTTACTTCAGAAAACAGCAGATTTTGAATGGCTGCCAGTCGGCTTATGCTTTGTACACGATTAATTGCGATGATCGTGATGAACTGATGGCTTTCCTGAAAGAAAACGGAATTCCCTGCGGCGCTTATTATCCGCGGCCGGTTCATACGCAGACTGCTTATGCCAAATGGAATACCCGTTCTCTGCCGGTTTGCGAGAAACTGTCCAAGACCGTTCTTTCCATTCCGATGACTCCGTATTTGGATAATGAAGATTTGGATTATGTCATCAGCAAAATGAACGAATTTGCAGCTTCCAAAAACAGCAAAGCAGCTTAAGGCAAAGTTTGTTTAGAGCTTTTAACCAAAAGAAAACCCTCCGGACGGAGGGTTTTCTTTTGGGCTGTTTTTTATATTATTTGTGTTTTCTGGCTTTGTAAAAGAATTCATAAATATGGAGGTAGATAACGCACTGAACGACGGTGAATATGGCCGTGAATACGGCGCGCAATAACCAGGAATTGGCCGAAAGCATAAAAATGACAAACGGAAGCAGACCGTAAACAATAAAGCAAATCAGAAAAATGCGCAGATAGTTGTCTTTGGTGTGAAAGAAGGTAAGGGTAATGGAGGCGTTGCGCCCGATGACGGCGGAGACCCAGGCCAGCGCCGGGATATAAAAGATGACGGTCAGGAAGAGGAACATTCCTCCGTATAAGGCATAGCGGAAAGTGTTGGAAGCGATGAAATTAGTCCACATTTCACGGATGTGGGGATAAATTTCCAGCGGATTCAACAGCCAGAGAAAGAACAAAACCGCCGTTTCCAACAGCATGAGGCTGGCGAATGCCAGCAAGCTGATGGTGATGATGCGTACCAGGGCGTTAATAAATTCCGGCTTGGAAAATAATTTCTGCCGGTTGAAATAAACCCGGACAAAAATGAAATAGAACAGATAGGTGTAAAGAAGATAAAATGCGCCGCCCAACAGGTTGTCCGCCAGATTGAAACCGCCGAGCATATATATTCCCAAAAAGGAGAAAATACAGAAAAGGCTCAAGATGCGGTAATGTTCCAGCATGTAGCGGAAGCTGTTGCGGAAAACATCAAAGACAGGCAGGCGGTTAGACATGGTCAGCTCCTTACTTATAGAAAAACGATAAGTTCATCTTAATCCAATTATAAAGGAAATCTATTTTAAAATGATTTCTTGTGTATTGTTCGTGAGGCAATGAAAAACCCCTCGGTGAGGAGGGGTTTGACGAGAATAACTATTTGCCTTCGGCGGCTTTTTTCTTTTCCATAAATTGTTCCAGCCAGTGGATGTTGTATTGGCCGTCGATATATTCCGCCTGGGAAATAATTTCCTGATGAAGCGGAATGGTTGTTTTGACGCCTTCAATAACAAATTCTTCCAAAGCCCGGCGCAAACGCATCAGTGCGGCATTGCGGGTTTTGCCGTGAACAATCAGTTTGGCAATCATGCTATCGTAGAACGGCGGAATGCTGTAGCCGGAGTAGATTTCCGAATCAACGCGGATACCCAGCCCCCCGGGTGCGTGCCATTCGGTAATTTTACCGGGGCAGGGAACGAAAGTTTCCGGGTCTTCGGCATTGATACGACATTCAATGGCGTGGCCGTGGAAAGTGATGTCATCCTGCGTGTAGCCGAGGGCGGCACCGCTGGCAATGCGGATTTGTTCGCGGACGATATCTATGCCGGTAATGGCTTCGGTAATCGGATGTTCTACCTGAAGACGGGTATTCATTTCCATGAAATAAAAGCGGCCGTCTTCATAAAGAAATTCCAGTGTTCCCGCATTGGTATAGCCGATTTTTTCAATCGCTTTACGGACAATTTCGCCGATTTCCTGCCGCTGCTGGCTGTTTAACGCCGGAGAGGGACATTCTTCGATAACCTTTTGATTGCTGCGCTGGATAGAACAATCGCGTTCGCCGAGGTGAACAACGTGTCCGTATTTGTCTGCCAGAATCTGCATTTCGATGTGGCGCGGTTTCTGGAGATATTTCTCCATATAAACGACGTCGCTGGTGAATGCGGCCTTGGCTTCGGCGCGGGCCATGGTGTAGGCTTCTTTCATTTCGTCGTCGTTAAAGGCGATTTTCATGCCCTTGCCGCCGCCGCCGGCAGTTGCTTTGACAATGACCGGATAGCCGATTTTGTTGGCCCATTCAATGGCCATTTCCACGCTTTCCAGCGCCGGAGAGCCGGGAGTTACCGGAATGCCTGCTTCCTGAGCGACTTTGCGGGCGGTAATTTTATCGCCCATCAGGCGCATCTGGTCTGCCGTCGGCCCGATGAAAGTAATGCCGTGCTTTTCGACCATTTCGGCAAAGTCGGCGTTTTCCGACAGAAAACCGAAACCGGGGTGAATGGCGTCGGCGCCGCTGATAAGTGCGGCGGAAATAATTGCCGCTTTGTTTAAATAAGAATCGGTCGAACGGGCGGGCCCGATACAGACCGCTTCGTCGGCCAGACGGACATGCATGGCGTTCGCGTCGGCTTCAGAATGTACGGCAACCGTGCGGATGCCCATTTCGCGACAGGCGCGATGAATACGAAGGGCAACTTCGCCGCGGTTGGCAATCAGTACTTTTTCAAACATTATGATTTCCCTAAAAAGTTATTCAATAATGATTAACGGTTCGCCATATTCAACCGGATCGCCACCGGAAACCAAAATTTTGGTAACTTTACCGGCCATGTGGGCTTTAACCGGGTTGAAAGTTTTCATGGCTTCAATCAGGCAAACAGTGTCACCGGCGCTGACAGTGTCGCCGACTTTAACATAATCAGGGGAATTCGGATCGCTGGAGAGGTAAACAACGCCGACCATCGGAGATTTGACCGCGCCGGGAAGTTTGGCATAGTCTTCTTCCGAAACCGGGGCAGCGGGAGCCGGAGCAGCCGGAGCAGCAGGCTGCGGCATGACGGGAGCCGGTGCAAATGCAGGCGGTACGGGAGCCGGGTGGACCGGCGGAAGCGGTGCCGGATGCGGCAATTCTCTGGTCAGGCAGATGCGGCAGCCTTCATCTTCATATTCAAGTTCGGTGAGGTTGCTCTTGTCAAGAATTTCAGCTAGTTTGCTGATGACTTTGGTATCCAGGGGATTAGACATATTGTTATTCTCTCTTTCGAAAAATTATTAAAATTTTATCAATCTTAGACCTGAATTATTACCGCCTATTTTGCAAAAAAACAACAAAAATATTACTTTTTTGCTCTTTTTGCATAAAAAACGGGCAAAAATGACTATTTTTGTGTAAAATGTGAATAAGTTGTCCGCAGCTTTCAAAATCGATTGCCGGATTATGTTCTTATTCTCGCAAAGATAGAAACCATGCGGCACGGATTATGCATTCGGGCTATGCTGTTCAAAGCGAAGGGAGAAAAAATGGAAAATTATTTATGGCTGGTTTATGCCTTGTTGTCGGCGGTTGCGGCAGCAATGGTCAGCGTGTTCGGAAAAATCGGTCTGCAAGGACTGGATGCTCATACGGCAACAGCGGTAAGAGCCGTGATTATGGCAGCTTTTTTGGTGGCCGTGGCCGTTTTTCAGCGCCGCTGGGAGCATCTGCCGGAGCTTTGGGCCGACAAAAGAGCAATGACCTTTATTCTTTTGAGCGGCGTGGCGGGAGCGTTGTCCTGGCTGTTTTATTTTACGGCATTAAAATACGGCAAGGTTTCCCAAGTGGCCCCGGTGGACAAGTTGAGCGTCGTTTTGGCGGCCACGGCGGCGGTTGTTTTTCTGCATGAGACGGTTTCCGTGATGAGTGCGGCGGGGATCGGGCTGATTACGGCAGGGATTATTCTGGTGGCGCTGGGATAAAATAAATGGCACAGATTTTGCATATGGTTTCTCAGATGAATCTTTAAAGGAATTTACAAATGGCTTTAAGCAGTTTTACTCCCTCGGTTACCGGTATGTCGGCACAGGCACATGCGCTGGAGACGGTGAGCACGAACTTTGCCAATATGCGGACAGTCGGTTATAAGCCGAATGAAACCATGTTTAACACTTTGCTGGGCAGCACGCCGAACTTTAACAACACGGTGGATGAGCTTAGCTCCAGCCGGGTGAATATCAACGGTGTCAGCTATTATGACCGGACGCTGGTCAACAAACAGGGAACGATTACCGCCACCGGCAACAGCTATGACGTGGCGATTAACGGTGAAAACGCATTTTTTGAGGTTAAGGATTCCGGCGGCAATATTTATTATACCCGGGCCGGCGATTTTACGACTCTGACCCAGAACGGCCGGACTTATCTGGTGACCGGAAACGGTTATAAGGTTCAGGGCTTTCCGGCCTCCGGCAACGGATTTGGTTCGACGCCGACGGATATTGAAATCGTTTATCAGGAAAAAATTCCTTCGGTGCCGACAACCAAAGCCGAAGTGGTGGCCAATGTTCCCGCCGACGGGGTTGACAGCAGCGCATACAGCATTACCGTTTACGGGCCGAATAATGACGGCCGGACGATGAATATGGTCTTTTCTAAAGTTGAGGGAAAGGTCAATACCTGGGAAATAAACTTTAATATTGAAGACGGAACGGTGACGGGCGGTCCGGTTGAGGCTGTCTTTAATGCCGACGGCACATTGCTGAGCCCGAAAAACATTGACGTTTCGGTCGCTTGGGATGACGGCAGCAGCAACAATGTTAATATTGACATTGCAAATATGACGCAGTATGCGGGCGGAACCGGAATTACCAAAGTTGATCAGGACGGTGCGCCGAGCGGAAATTTTGTTAAAAGTTATATTGACGAAAACGGCGTGGTTAAGGCCTCGTACAGCAACGGAAACGAACTGGTTTACGGCAAGCTGGCGCTGGTCGGTTTTGAATCGGCGGATAATCTGATTCCGGTAAACAATACGTTGTTTGAGGCCAGCAATGATACCGGTGCCAGCCATTATGTCAACGGGCCGGACAAAAATATCGCTAACCTGCTGCAGCCGCAGGCGGTTGAATCTTCTGCGGTTAACGTAGAGAGCGAGTTTGCCAAGATGATTGTCGTGCAGCGGGCCTATTCGCTGAATACGCAGTCGTTTACCGCTAATAACGAGATGTTGCAGACGATTGTCAATCTGAAAACATAGTCGGTTTCTGCAGGAAATCTGAGAAAGCAGCCGTTATTTGTGTTGACAAAAACGGCTGCTTTTTTGTATATAATAGGTATCTTTTATTCATTGGACAGGCAGAATTGATGAAAAATTTTCGGAAAAATCCGGCGTCTTTGCGTTTTATGAAGACGTTTTTGACTGCGGCGGAACGGTTGGCGGCCGCAGTTCACCGTGACGAATCGGATAAATCGCCGTTTTTTGTTTACAGCAAGGAGATGTCTGCGGTTTATCCCGCATTGGAAAATCTGGCTTGGGAGCTTAAGGTTCATCACGGGGCGGGTATTGATATTCCGGCGGCAGAAGGGGCGGAGCCTTTTGAATTGAGTGCCGCTTTTCCGGTTCTGCTGGAAAAAACGTCTTCTGAGATGAAACGGATTTATCCGCAGGTATGTCCCTGGTATGACAGTGCGCGGCCGTCCGTGCCGCAGCAGTTGGAAACCGTGTGGAATCATTTGCAGGAAGAGCCGGTGTCGGCATTGGACAAATACTGGCTGCAGAACAGTTTGCGTTTGTCGCTGGAAGAAATCAGAACCAAACAGGAAGTTTTAAAACAGCAGATGTATGACGCGATAGAAAATCGTTCACTGCCGCAGCAGGTGGCCGGTGTTATGGAAAGTGTCGGTTATGTGGTGGATGAGGATCAGGACGATGAGATTGCCGATATTCTGTATGACGTGGGTGATACTTTTCTGAACGGCAACCGCCATGTTGACAGTTCGCAAGTAACGATGAGCGTTTGGGACAAACTGCAGAAAAGCTGGGCAATCAGTGATGTCGAACAGCGGCTGTTATGGCCGTTGGCACGGCCGATGGCCGAATTGGGCAAAGTTATCCGGGCAACGCAAAAGAAAATGGCTGTTCTTAATTATCCGGCGCGTTATTTGTCCGAGCAATTGCGAAATCTGGGAGAAATTCCGTCGCATGAGGCTGCCAATAATATGATTTATCCGTCGGTGTCTTCGGAAGAAAATTCCGGACTTTTTTGGGCGGACGGGGAAGCTCTGCCCGGTTATTTGAGCCCTTATCTTGACGATGCCTCCTTTCAGAAAGTCAATGCCGAAGGCGTTCGCTGGAAGCAGTATGAAAAGCAGGGCGATGTTCTTCAGCTGCCGGAATGGCGTGAGAATTTTAAGGCGGTTCTCGGAGACTGGTGCCAGATGCTGTCAGAAGATGTCGAACAGTTTCAAGGGCAAATCAGACATTATTTTGTGGGGGAACAAAGGCGCAGGGAAGCCGTTGAAGACGGTGACGTTGTTTCGGGCAGAAATGCGGAAGACGAAAAACGCTTTAAGGAGGAAAGCCTGAGTTTTGCCGGAAAGTTGGCGGCCGCTTCGGCGGCGGCGGAAAAATATGCCGGCGTTATTCTTAATGATTCCGGCATCGGTCAAAAGACGCTGGCAAAAATTTCCGCCGACAAAGACTGGAGTGAAGACGACTACCGGCTTTTGTTTCATCTGGCGGAAAATTTTGAAAATAACTATCATGAGCATGAAGGGCAGCTGCCGGTCAGCGCAGAGGAAGGAAACGAGCGGTTTTTTGAGGCTTTTGCAATGCTGCCGCCCAGTCCGGAGAAACATGAGATGATGAAGTTAATGCTGTCAAATTTTGCCGACCGGCAGTTAAGCATTGACGGCGAAATTGAAATGCTGAGCGAGGATTTTATTTCTTTGGCAGAAGAAATGCAGACGGAAAAATATGATTTGCTGGAAGATTTTGTCGGGAGCGGAATGGAACTGTATCCCGAACTGCGCCGGCTGGGACAGGAAAAGCTGGCCGGGGATATCAGCTATTGGGTCAGCGGCAATTATGTTATTCCGTTTTATATGGAGTTGATGTCGGCTCCCGGTTCCTGTGACGAAATGCTGCGTGAAATTGACGGTTATGAATCGTTTTCGCCGGAAGCGCAGGGATTTCTGCGTTCCTTAATCGGGGCGTATAAAGATATGGTGCTGCCGCTTCATCAGGAAAGCAAGCAAAATCTCGGCCAGGTATGGGCATTGAATGCGGGAGCGATAAATGATGATAATCCGCTGGCGGGAATTGTCCGCGATTATAAGGAAGTGCTGCTGCGGGAGATGGACTTGGGCGAGAATCGCCGACTGTTGGAAAATACTTATGAGAGCGAAGATAAAATTTATCGCGATTATCGGCATTACCGGCAGGAGCGTGAAAAATTCACGGTTTCCGATAAAGTTTTGAAACAGGCTTTAATGCAGCTGTTGTCGGCTCACCGCTAGGTTTTGATAATTTTTTTTTGAATAATATCATTTTTAGCTAGACAAGCCGAAAAATATGTTTTATAAACACTCTCGTTGACCGATGCTCGGGTAGCTCAGTTGGTAGAGCAGAGGACTGAAAATCCTCGTGTCGGCGGTTCGATCCCGTCCCCGAGCACCATTTCAAACCCCTTGAAAATGTTAAGTTTTCGAGGGGTTTTATTTTCTAAATTTCGTAGCTATTTTTGAACGCTGTGTAATTTTGGTGTAATTCTACATGGAACATTGGGGATAAATTGTTCTTTTAATAGAATTATTGGGATTTAATTTTTGTAAGCCTTTTCCAATTTATCCATTGCATCGTCTATATGTTTTCCGTTTTGATGGAAGTAATGCTGAACCATTTTTAAAGTTTTGTGGCCTGATATGTGTTGAACGGTCAGCAAGTCAACCCCATTTTGTACCAAGTGTGTGATTGCCGTATGCCGCATTGTATGAGGTGTGACTTTTTCTACATCTAAACCTGCTCGCTTTACACAACGAACAAAAGCCTTACGCACATCAATCGTATGTCCACCCTTTGATGTTGGTGATGGAAACAACCATTCCGTTAGCGGATATTCAGCTTTGAGATTTTTTATATATTGGTGTATATTTTCACATAAGCTTGTTGTAATTGGTTGCATTCTGGCACCAGCCTTAGCATCCGGAATAAAAATACGTTTGTTTTCAAAATGGATATCTTTAATTTTAATGCTTAAAATTTCCATTTTTCGCATAGCGGTTTCAAAGCCAATCAAAACAAACATATAAATCTGTGGGTTTTGGTCTTGTTTAGCTGCTTCTTTTAGATTATTAACTTGCTCTGAGGTCAAATATATTTTATCAGTTTCTTCTATTTGTTCTTTAGTAATGCGGCACGGCATATTGTTTATCCATGACCATTCAACCGCTTTGTGTAATAAGTGAGATACCACCGCAAGTTCTAAATTAACCGTTGCAATACTTGCGTTTTCATCTTCTCTAAGTTTTTTATAGCCAGCAATTTCAACTTCATTAATTCTAGACAACGGAATTTTACCAAAATAAGCCTCTAAATGATTTTTGAAGCGATGTTTTTTATTACGGATATCTTTTCCATCGGTGCGGCTGATAATTTCAATATATTTTTCAAAAGCTTCTGCAAATGTCAGAGCATTTTTTCGCCCTTTCGGCAGATTTAGTCTGTCTTCTTTAGCATCATTGTAGAGTTTGTTAATGTATTCCTCCGCCTGAGTACGTGTTGTTCCTCGAGATTCTTTTCCTACTGTTCGATGGATTCGTCTACCATCAACCATAATATTGATGCTAAAAACGGCATCACCGTTATTTAATTTTGTGTAGATGATACCGTTTTCTTGGATTTTCTCACCAGACCTCAAGCTTTTCATATTTACTCTTGTCAATTTTGAGAAAGTAGCTGACATTATTTTCCTCTATATTTTTTCATTGCTTTTTCCAACTCTTTTTTGGCTACTCGTGCTTTGGGCTTTAATTCTTCTTCTCTTTCATCAAAACCAGTAAATTCCGACAGATGCTGTGCAAATTCTTGAATCTCTTTCCAACAATTTCTGATTAAATCAACATCCCAATAGTAATCATCACTGCTTTTTTTGGTATAAAATTTAATGTTTTCCGTTTTAAAACCTTGTAGAATCCGCAGTATTTTTGCTTCTATATCGGCTAGCAAATCTGGATATGTATCTGCCAAGTAGATAAATCTATCAATTTCATCACTTTCATCTTCCCATAAATTATCTCTGTCGGAATTGACGCTTGTATTTCCCTTTAATTTCACATCTTTAAAAGTGCTATCTATTGCATCTTCAATATATTTTGCTAAAGTTTTACGTTTTTTTCTGCAAGCTATTTCCAATAAATAGCGGACTTTCGCAGAAATTCTGACCGTAATAACTTCTGTATCGTTTTGTTTCTTCATGTTTTTCTCCTTTTTCATTTCTTGTATTTTACTACAAGACGAAACAAAGTCAATATGAAACTTGACTTGCTTAACAATATATGTTACAATGTAACTATACAATCAAAGATGTGCAAGCAAGGAGGTATCATCATGGAATCGCAAGTAAAAGAAACAAATATTTCTATCTACCCTGATGGCAGAATGAGTACGAAAAGTGCCGCTGCCTATTTAGGACTTTCGGTCAAGACTTTGGCAATGAAACGCTGCCTCGGTACTGGTCCTAAATTTATTCGTCAAGGTCGTATTTTTTATTACAAAGAAGATCTTGATGAATGGATTAGAAGCTGTCCGAAAGCAACCAGTACCGCTATGTGTAATTGTTTAAGTAATTAAGGAGATAAAAAATGGAAAATATTAAAAAACTTTTTGACTATGAAAGTATAAAAAATATGTCAGAAAAAAAAGTATATAAAATGGCCGAAGGCCTATTGGATCGGGGTAATTCTCTTATACATCAGGGAACACAATATAAACAAGCGGCTGTTGCTTGTGTCTATGTTTTGTTTACCCGAAAAGCTAACGCCTCTGAATACAAAAAATATGCAGAGGAAATTGCAATAATATCCTCAGGGTGTAAAAACAATCCCAAGTTGTTGAGATTCAAACAAAAGATTAAACGCGCTTTAATCGTTATGTATGAAAACAATGTTGAAGCTCAAAAAGCTCTTGAGTTTATAAAAACGCATACTTTGAAAAATTTATATAACGGTAAACTTGCGAATGGTAAAAAAGATGCTGAAGTTGGAAAAAAGTGTCAAAAAGCTAAACTTCCCCAATCCCCAGATCCATTAAAAAAGTTTATGGAAAAAAACAAAATTAAGTCAAATAACTTTATGATTGTTAGGTACTATGGCAAAACCAGGTATTTGACAAAATTAAAGGATATTAAAGCGATTATGGATGACTATGATTTGTCCTCTTTTGATGAGGGTGAAGATGAGTAGTATGGAAGGATATTGGGAGGGGTAAAAATCTACCCCTCCCTTAGGGAGAAATGCAATGACTAAAGCGACAAAATTTATGACAGCAAACGAAATTATAAAAGAGCATCGACACCGCGTTGAAACCTTAGAGGCTGAACGAAAAATATGCGGAATTTCTTCATATCGTCAACGGTTAGAAGATTTACTTGATAAATTAAGAAACAACAAACCCTTAAAGACTTTTGCAGATATTCGGTATGCGGCTTTAGAACAAGAGCTTATTTACGACAACATTATGCACAAAGTTACTGCCGTTCAAAATTATTATCCCGACAATGATGTTTTTTTTGTGACAGTTAATTGTTGTGATGGTCGCACACACAAAGTCCCCCAAATGATAACGCCAGATGAAATTCTTAACTACAAGCCAAAAATTAATACATTGCGCAAACAATTAGCCAAGATACCCAATGCTTGCGGTTTTATCAGCTTTGAAGTAAAATATGATACTCGAATAAATGCTTTTTTGCCCCATTATCACATCATAATTTTGGGTGCTATGGAACGCGATATCAAAAAAGTATTTAGCAGTCTATACCCTAGAATATACCCTTTACGAATTGATTTGGATAATTACAAAGTTGAGAAAATCATTAATCCTTTAATCCGCTATATGCCTCAGAAATTAAAAATTCTTGATATAAAGACCATCCGACATATGGAAGATATTTTATCTTCCGATGTTGATGACTTAGGAAATGTAGCCAGTTATATTTGCAAGTTCAAAACTTATCAAACTAACTACTATCAAAAAGGGCTAAGAATTAAAATTTATAAAAATAAGCCTTATTGTCGTCCGGTAAATCATATTCATAATTTGCATTTGCTGTTTTTAGATAAATTAAATTATGGAGAACAATTTACGACATTTAATGACCATCTGATGACGAAGTTAATCACAAAATTTGATGAACAATTGAATAAAACTACCATTAAACAAGTTGATTCTGAGCAGCATTTGAATAAAAATGTCTCTGAATTTGGTGAACACAATATCTATGAAAAACCGTTAAAAACAAATAAATCAGTATTGAAATTGTTTGGCTATAAAAGTTTCAAAAGTTCTGAACAAAAAGAAATCGTTGATTACATGAAACAGCATAATTCTTGTTTAGTTATTCAGCCAACATCTTTCGGTAAAAGTTTTTGTTACCAAGCAGTTGCTTTGCAAATTCCGGGATTGTGTATTGTGATTGAACCGACTAAATCTTTAATGTTCAATCAATGCAGGGATTTAAACAAATTATGTAAAAGCCTTGCTATTACTATAAATTCTCAAAATAAAAATAAACATGTGCGATACTTGAAAAAGTTATTGTTGGGAAGATATAAATTTTTATATATATCACCAGAGATGTTGCAAAATTATGAAATACAAAATATTCTCAAGCAGATTAATGTTTCATTGATTGTTGCTGATGAAGCCCATTGTATTGATTTTTGGGGCGGTGATTTTAGGCCAAAGTATGAAGAATTGGGAACATTCATTCGTAATTTCTCTAGTGTAAAATTTATGGCTGTTACAGCAACAGCTGATAAAATCACACAGCAACGTATAAAGGAGGTCTGCGGTATTTCTAATTTGAAAACATTTATTGGAAATCTTGACCGTCCAAAAATTGAGTATTTAACCATAAAAAAAATAGATGATGGTATTGAACAGCTCTTACAGTTACTATCTCCTTATTTGAAAAATGGTGTAGTTATAAAGCCAATTATTATTTATTGCAATCATATTGACTATGTGACTGCTGTTCATACAGCTCTTAAAGATAATGGTATTGAGAGCTTGGTTTATACCGGTAAAATAAAAAATAGCAAAAAAATATTAACAAAATTTCTCAAACACAATAAAATTGTGGTTGCAACAAATGCTTTCGGTATGGGAATTGATAAACCAAACGTGCGGTTGGTTATTCATTTTGAAGTGCCACAAAATTTAGAATTTTATTATCAGGAATCTGGGCGAGCCGGTCGTGATGGTAAAAAAGCTAAATCCGTTATAATATACTCTGCCGATGATATTAAAATCGTAGAAAGAGAATTTTGCAAAACTGAAAAACAGAAACAAAAATTCGACAAAGTAAAAAAATATATTGAACAGTCTTCATCTAAAAGAAGAAAATGGCTATTAAGATCAATTTGTTAAAGGTCTACGGTAGACTTTTAATCGGTATGTGGTTTATTTATCGCATACCGATTTTTTTTACAAATAATTATATACAGTACGACGGCTGATGTTATATTGTCTGGCAATTTGCGTTATTGGTGTGCGATTATTAACAAGGGCTTTTATTTCTTCGACTTGTTGGGCGGTTAGTTTAGGCTGACCGCCTTTATATTTACCGTGAAGTTTGGCAAGAGCAATCCCCTCTCGTTGGCGTTCAAGGATTAAATTGCGTTCAAGCTCTGCAACTGCACCTAACATTGTCATCATCATTTTTTGATAAGGGTCTTGTTTGCCATCACCTTTGAATGTCAGATTTTCTTTATGAAAAATAATAGTCGCTCCTTTGGCTGTAATTTCCTCTACAAGGTTCAGCAAATCCCGAGTATTACGAGCCAAACGACTCATTTCGTGAATATTTAAAATGTCGCCGGAACGAATATTTAATAACATAGCCTGTAATTCAGGGCGGTCGGTATTTTTACCGCTGATTTTTTCAATATAAGCTCGGTCGCACGGAATATCTAAAAGTTGTCGTTCGGTGTTTTGGTCGGTAGTTGAAACACGGATATAGTTAAAAATCATATTTTTTGCTCCTTTATGTGAAATTGAAATTTATAACTTGCGTTTACAGGTGTGCAATAAATGCGGTTTTTGACTTTGTTTACACACAAAATCATCTGTGAAAGCACGGTATACTTCATTTATACAGCTCCAAAACATACATCTGCCTAATCAATAATTGATATTTCGCATCGTTTTTGATGTGCGAGATTTGGTTAAGTTTGATGCTCGGCAGGACATCACTATCAAATAACTTCATTCGCTTTTCATTCACTCCATAAAAAACGGAGTAATGGTCAAATTCATTACTCCGCACCCTGATAATAACTGACTTTCCTGCATTTCGTTGTGTTTGCATATAGTTCAGTATTTCATCAAAAAATAATTTTTTATTATAAAATGGACGGTGGTAACTCAATTCCGCTTTGAAAACGGTTTTGACATATTCCTTGGCATACGACATAATTTGTTCAAGCCTTTTATAATCGGCTCCATTCTCTGCCGTATCGAAAAAAGAATCGTACATATTCAATTGGTCGATAATATAATCGTACATTTCCTGAGCCTTATAATACGGCAGATTAATACCGAGTAACTGCATAGAGTTAAGGACACTATAAACAGAACAAAATCGGTCAAGGTTGCCCTGCTTAAATGGTTTCATCAATACTCCTCCGCAAACATTATGGTTAAAACGCGATTTGTTTGAGTGTCATCATCAGGCTTCGGGGAATAAAACTCATAATTCAGGTCGTATAAATCTATTTTCCAAAAAATTTGTTGCCCCTTATAACCGAAACAACCGAAGTCATGCTCTCCGTATGGGTCATTGTCCTCGGTAAAGTCATTAAAATTTTTAACTTTATTTATGATTTCGGTTTGTTGGTTTGTCGGTAGGCTTGCAATACCGCACGTTACTACAACTTTACCCCCACAGAATGTTTTACGAAACTTATCATTTTGTGCCGCAATTTTTTTAACATCAATATTCATTTTTACTCCTTTAAAATAAAAAAAGAGCCAAGGTAATTAACAAAGGCTCTGAATAGTTGCGGATTTGGGTAAGTGATATGCCCTACAAAACTTATTTTTGATGTTTGTAATGTACAGCATATCACCCCTCACTTTCAAACATATAAAACCTTATCCGCTCTGATGAAAAAAGCAGACCATACAGGCTAATATGTCGGTGATTTATATTTGAAATGAAAACGAATCGAATCAATTTCAAATATAATATATTATAACATACTCTACCACAAATTGCAACAGTAAAATCAAGTAAAATAGTGAAAAATCAAATGCTTAAATAATTTTATTATATAAACAATAATCAATTTTAGGAGCTCAAAAAAAATGAAAAAAGACGATGTCAAAGCTATTCGTGAAATTTTAGAAAGGCTAAAAAAGGACTTAATCCATCGTCAAGGCTTTATTTGTCAGTGGTGCGGTCATAAGGAACTAGCTCCAAAGGGTGGTACTTGCCCTAATAGCCCCAACCACAAACATCAATTCATCAAAGCCAGTATTGACAATAAAAAATGCTCTGCAACCAATAAGTAACAGAGCATTTTATACCGGTTAGCTAATTATTAAAACTTATATTTAGCATTAATCAATCCGGTATGGTCTTGGTAGTCCTCACGGAATTTACCTTCATAACCTAACGACAATTCAACATTGTCATTAAATTCTGCGGTTACCCCGGCACCAAATTCCATTCCGAAGCGGTCAAGAGCTTCACCGTCAACAGCATAAGCCGAACCATTCGCCAACGTAACAACCGAATTAACATCATCGTTAAACAGGTCATAAGTCGCGGCAATGCGGGCTTCCGGTTTGACAGTCATACCATTAGACAATTCCCAAGACTTGCTGACTTTGGCACCGATAACACCGGTCAAAATATCGCTGTCATTGGCAGATACGCGCTGGTCAGCAGAGTCTTTATAAGCATCCTGCTTAATATGGACATAGCGCAAACCGGTTTCCGGCGTAACATTGATACCTTTAATGTTCATATCATAACCGGTCATCGCCTGCAAACCAAAGGTTTCAACATCATAGTCAGCATTAACTTTGATACCGGCAACGTTCTTGCTTTCGTCATAATCAGACCAACCATAAGTCGCAATACCATTTACATACCAATTTGACGGTTTGTATTCACCATACAAAATAGCGGTATGAGTATCAACATCTGTATCACGCTTAAAGCCGTCAATATCAGTATTACTGTAAGCATAACCGATACCGGCTTTAACATCATCGGTCACAAACTTTTCGAAACCGAAAGCAATACCGTTGGTATCGGCATCAAAACCTTTGGCTTTGGAAGTATCGTCAAGCTTGGAATGATTAAACAAGCCCTGAACCCATATCGCTGCGCGTTCAAAAATGTTATCGCCGGAAGACATACCCTCGCCGCCGGTTGAAACCGAACCACCGGTTAAACGAGTTGATACAGCCCCGAATACCTGATTAGCCGTTTCAGTCTGTGTTTTTTGAACCATCGGTGCAACTTCAGGAGCCACCGCGGTCAAAGCCTCAACATAAGCCTGTTCATTATTCTGCGATAAATCATTCAGAACCGAAGCAACCGCTTTAGCTCCGGCACTTGCCGTTGATGAAGATGTCAAACTGTCCCAGGCCTCCGCTGTTTTGGCATTATTCGTAGAACCACCGGCTTCATTAACAACATCAGATGCCGTCGCTGTTCCGGTAATATTCAAAGAACCATCCTCTGTCCATTCAATCGCATAACGGTTATTTTCAGCAATTTTATTTGTAAAATCACCATTAACCGTACCGTTTAAGAATTTAAATTCAGAAGTTTTACCGTTACCAACGACACCATTATCTAATGTTACATTCATTGTTGTTTTATCGCCGATGGTAATATTGTCAGCATTGATTTTACCGTAATTATCAGCCGCAGCTACACGCAGGGCTAATTTTGAATTATCTTTAAAATCAACGGCTGTTGCATTGACGGTATTTGTTCCAATATCCAAACCGCCGGCAACATTCAAATTACCGATTTTACCGGTTTGCTTATCATAGGTCAATGTGCCTTTATTAACACTCAGAGAAGCCAAATCGCCGATTGTACCTGAAACCGCCTTACTTAAAGAATGGTCAGCCTCAAAAGCCAGATTAGAACCGGAGACATTACCGCTGACAGTAGCGGCAGCGTTTCTGAAACAGAGATTGCCATTTCCATTAACGTTACCATTAATTGTACCGCCTAAGTTAATCAGACCGCCATTAAGGTTTAATGTTCCTTGTTTCTTATCAGCCGAATTTGAAACCAAAACCTCCCCGGCATCGGCAACATTCAATGTTGCATTATTCAAATTAATAGAGCCTTCGGCGCCGATTTCGTTTTCCGTACCGGAAATATTAATGGTTGCATCTGTAATATTAATATTATTTTTCGTATGTATTCCAACATTAAGGCGGTCATCAATGCTATCCATATCCGCATGGCCTTGCATATTGATAACGGTATCAGCTCCGGAAATATCTAAATCACCGGCCGCAGACCATAAAGACACCTCATTGGTTGAAGTTCCTTTTAATGTAATATTTCCGCCGGTAATATTCATTTTTCCGCCAAATGCAGCCATGGTTGTTGAATTCAAATTAACCGTTCCACCACTGATTTCAACGTTTCCGTTGGCAATGAGAGACATAACCTCTCCGTCTCCGTTACCGGTATATGAGGTGGTAATCGTCCCATCTGAAATATTAATATTGCCGCCACGGGTTTTAATAGAACTGGCATCTTTCAAATTAATTTCACCGCCACTGATGGTAATATCGCCTTTGGAAGTGTTTATTTCCGTGTTGCCGTTCATCGTGATTTTGCCGCCGCTGATAGTCACATTACTGGAAGTCTCTTCCGGCAAATACAAACCACCGTTGTTCTGTAATTCAAGGTTGCCTCCGGTAATGCTCAAACCCTTTCTGACAAAGATTTCAGCATTATTCATCTTAACATTGCCGCCTTTAATATCGGCATTTTCGCTAACAGTTATAGTTGAGAAATAGTCACTGTTGCTGGACATATCAACAGAGGCGCCGTTATTGACAGTCAGATTCCCGTTGACGCTCATAAACGGCTTTTTGTCATCATCGCGTTTTACCGATAAACTACCGCCGCCATTAGTAGCATCGCCGACTTCCAAATTTCCTTGTACGTTAAAAATATGGCTTGTATCGGTGACCTTATCCTGCTCGGCATCGATATCGACATAGGTATTTACTTCTAAAGAAGCCTCTTCCGAGAGTTTGATATTTCCGTTATGGATATTTTCCTGACCAGTATCTTCAACAACATATTTACCTGTTGTTAAATTTGACGCATCACTCGGGAGTGATTCCGCATAAGCGCTAGTTGTACTTAGAACGGCAACTAATGCGGTTGTTATGAGTAAATTTTTTTTCATATGATTAAACTTCCTTTTCTTTAATTGCAATTAAAAGAAAACCACCTGTTTTATAAGGTGGTCGGAGAGTTCATCAATCATATTAGCTAAAATGATTCCTTTAACCTTTAGAGCCATATTTTTTCAGAGATAGTTATATGGTTCCTGAACATACGTCAAAAGCTCCCCGACCAAAGATAACTATGAATCGGGGATATATTTACTGCCAGCTATGATGAGTAGCTGACAATATGACGATGCTATATCCTAACACCGTAGCTAATAAAAGCCGATGAAAGCTCCGTACCACTCAAGGTACTAAACACAAAGCAAACTTCGTGCCTGACTGTATGTTATCGGGAGTGTGGTTGATTTGCAATTAAAAAATAAAATATTTCACCATATAAAACCACATTTTTTGATGATACGCGGCAGTTTTGATTAAAAATGATAAATTATGCGGTTTAAGCGATTTATGCGTATGCGTGCGAAAAATACCGTAAAAACAGATATAGAGTTAAAATATTATTGTGGTTTAAAATATTAGGGGGTATGGTTAACGTTATGAAGACTTTAATGAAAATATTTGCGGCGCTGTTGCTTTTGACAAACTGTTCCTCAATAACAGTCCCCTCCGACTATGTTTATAAAGAAGTTGAAACACGGAACTTTACGATTGTAACATGGCAGAAGATAACCAATCCGCAAGGTGTGTACAAGATTTATATTGAGGGTGATGGTTATGCTTTTAATAGTCATGGTAAAGCAACACAAGACCCGACACCTCGCGGAACATTAGTTCGTGAATTGGCTTTCGGTGATAAAAGTCCGAATGTTGTTTATATCGCACGTCCCTGTCAATATATTAAAAGTCCTATTTGTTCAAAACGACATTGGACAACCGCACGATTTGCTCCTGAAATTATTAATGCCGAATATGAAACGATAAGACAAATTGCCGGTAATAATCCAGTTGTTTTGGTTGGTTTTTCGGGAGGGGCACAAGTTGCAGGATTGGTTGCAACCGCAAAAAGGGGGTTGAATGTCACAAAAATTATAACCATTGCCGGAAATCTCGACCACTTGGCTTGGACGCAATATCACAATTTGCCGCCGCTTAACGAATCTATGAATTTAGAAAGTTATCGAACCCAATTTGCCAAACTTCCGCAAATTCACTATGTCGGCAGTAATGACGAGGTTATCCCTCTGGTGTTAGTGCGTAAATTTGTCGGGAATGATGACTTAATTGTTGAAGTCAACGGAGCAACCCATAACGAGGGCTGGGAAAGTATTTATAATCAGGTTTGGAGTGAAAAATGAGAAAAATACTTTATTTGTTGATGTTTTTGTTTCTAGTGTCACCAGCTTTCGCCGCTAATGACAAACTAGTGGTAATGAATATAAAAACATATATCTATCATAACCCCACCTGCAAATGGGCTAAAAAATGTACCAAGAACTGTATCAAAACCACCAAACAAAAAGCCCAAGCTCAAGGAGCAAGGGCTTGTAAAGTCTGCGGGGGATAAAAGGATGGTTATTAATTGATACCTGTTTCATTTATTATCAAAACAAATTTCAATAATACTTATTTATCTTCTCCAAAACAAAGGATGAATATAAAAATCTTTGCTATAATCGACTACATTGAGGTGTCTTTTAGAAAAGTTAGAATATAAAATAATATTTTTATCTTTTCTAATTCCTACAACCCCAATTTTAAACCAAATTTCCAAAAGGTCTTGAATGACATCTTTGTCTTCTACAGCTTTTTGAACAATCATATCATCCATATTATTTGTTGCAATTAACGATTCTTTAATATCATTTTTTAATTTATGTAATACATCTGTGTTAAAAGTTTGCTTTTTTACAAACCGAAGTAATATATCAACATAAGTATCGACCTCTGGATAAACAGCTTTCCATTCGTCTTTTAATGCTTTTTTTCTTGAATCAAAATAATATTCTTCTGCTGTTGTCAATTCATGTATTTGAATTACTGTTTTCCCATTTGCTGCCGAAAAACATTTATTAATAAAATCTATAGCATCTCTAGGGCGTAACATTGTCCTATTTAAAATAAACTCATCAGCTTTTTCTCCGCTTATAGTAAAATTAAAAACATCTTCCAATTTAGGAGAAATAAGTTTCTGATATTTATCTTTCAAAAGATGTGTAATTCGTTTATCTAATAAGTTACGAATTTCTTCCTTAGACCACTCTAAAGGCAGTAATAACGACAAATCTTTTTCTTCCTGTCTAAAATTATTTTGATAGACTCCTTCTAAAATATCTGTACGAATAGAAATAATAATTTTTAAATTTTGCAACGGCAAAAATTCTCGAATAGAATCCATTAATGAATTTATGAAACCGTATTTAATCTTAAAATCTGTAATCCAACTTTTATCCAAATCATCTACAGAAATAAAAATCTTTTTTTGTTTATCCCATTTAAAATCATTTTTTAAATATTCAATTATTTTTCTTTGTTTTGACAATAACTCTTGATTTACATAAGCATTTGTTTGACCTTGAATTTCTATTTTTCGTTCAGCATTCACTCCACCGGCAACGCTTAACACTTTAAAATTTAATTTCTCTTCCATATCGTTTTGGAATGTTTCTGTAATTGTGTTAAGAGCCTCGTCTGTAAAAAAAACTGCTTCATATTTGTCAATATATTTTTCAAGTTCTCTATATTTGTTTCTTAATTTTGCAAAAAAATCTTTGTTTTCTTTTAAAAGGCTTATAATTTTTACTAAAATAACATGGTTCCATAAAGCCTTAAAAAATATCTTCAAATCAACATTATTCTGCATTAAGTTATTTATGAATTTGTTATTTTTAATATAATCAAAAATAGTTGTTTCAGCCGCTAATTCTGCTTGATCTGAAATAACCGAATTTGCTCGAATATATTCTAATAAAGCTGTTTTTCCGGATCCTGTACGTCCAACAACAATCCTTTTTAAATTATCTCCATTAACATCACCAAAAGAAGACAATATTTTATATGCTTCCGTTTCAATAAAACAATCTTGTAAAAATAAATCAGTTTCAGCTTCCAAATTACCAATATTACTATTATTCCTAAAGATATACTCGCCCATCATACCGCCTTTCTATATAAATAAATTATAGATATAATAAAAGCATCATTCAAAATTGCAACTAATGACTTTAACTTATTCCCTTTAATCAACCAGTAAAAAGAGCTTTTAAGCATTTAATACTGTTATTTTCTTTTGAAGCACAATCTATTGGTAGCAAAAATTTGGAATAATCACCATCGATTTCTTATCAAAGACTAAAAATTAGATAATATTATTCTTTATTTTCAATTTGTTTAAGATTTTTAGCGTTTTTTGATGTAACAACTTTATGACCAAGTTGTTTTTCAATATTCTGCCGTGCGTTTTTAGCTACTTCACCACCTTGTCGGGCGATGGTTTTGCTTTCTTCAAAGGTTTCAGGATTGCGTTCTTTTGAAATTTCCGTTGTTGAGACCTCCGCCAACATATTTAAAACCAGTTCAACGTTAGTCATATTATCTCGCAAATTTTCTTTCTTGAGGTCTTTGAGTTTTTTATACTCCTTGGTGGTCATATCAGCCCAAGCTTTGGTTATTTCATCGGTCAAAATTGCAAACTCAAGGCCTTTTTTGATACCGACACGCTCCCATTCATTGGTTAACTCTTTGCGGACTTCAATGGTTTTCAGACGCTGGTTTACCCAATTTTCCGAATATCCTTTATCAAGATAGGTTTGCAAAGCCCGATTGATTGTGATTTCAGGGTCTGCCAATTCATCAAGCCGCTCACGACCAACTTTTGCCAGCCATAACTTGAAAGGTTCGGCCTTTGGAGAGGGAACACTTTGAATAATACGCAACAATTCTTCGGTATCAGCAACATCGGTATTACGCATTTTACCGTCTGCGGCCATCATTTTCAAAGCGTGACAATTTGTCACGGTTTGATTACCTTCTTCTTTCAATCGTTGTTTTAGCTTTCGCCAATAAGCTTGAGGATCGACTGAATCAGTTAAAACTGCCACAACATCAACAACCGAAAAATAGTATTTTTCCTGTTCATCATCCCATACAACACGAACATTGCGGTCTTGAAATAATTTGATTGCGGTACTTTGATTCATTGATGGCCTCTCTCTTTTTATTATCTTGTCTCAAGTTTATACTTATAAAAAATAGCTGTCAAATACAAAAATATCCTAAATATTCTCTAATGTTCTAGACTTTATTTTGTGTGTAATTTTAGTGTAATTATGCTTAGAAAAGTGTGAAATTTAAATTATTTTCGATTAATTTCACAGAACATCTAACTTTATAATTATATAATATTTTCAATAAACTAAAAACAAAATAGCATTTCATATACCTATCGACAATAAAACTGAAAATCCTCGTGTCGGCGGTTCGATCCCGTCCCCGAGCACCATTCAAAAAACCTCCCTTGCGGAGGTTTTTTTGTATCCGGCATTATTGCGGCGTCATTTCTGAGATGTTGCCGTTTTGATTTATCCATATTGTTTTTGTGCGGAATCCGACGGGAAAAAGCGCTTTTACCGATGTCAATGCTTTGGTTTTTCTGTGTTTGCCGGAAATGGGAAATATTTAAAAATTTTTTTTCGGAAAGGCGGCGTATTCCTTCAAATATAAATATTTTTTTAACTTATTGATTATATACAGAAAATAATAATTTAACTTGAAAGGAACGACTATGAAAAATTCAAACATCACATTAAACGAAAATGCAATTCGCGAAGCTGCTTATTTCATTTGGAAGAACAACGGTTGCCCGGCCAACACCAGCCTGCAGGATTGGAATGCCGCAATTAATCAGCTGACTTCTCTGGCAACTTTGAACAGCGCCGCCAAAAGCATTTCTTCCAGCAGCAAGACTTCTTCCAGCAAAACACTGGCCAGCAAAGCTTCTGCTTTGGTTAAGAAGACCTTGGTCAAGACTGCTTCCAAAACAACCAAGAAAAAATCTTCCAAATAATTTTTCTTTTGGTAAACGAAAGGCTCCGTATGCGGAGCCTTTTTTCATAGAAAATTAAATATTTAGTTGTATGTTGGTTTCATTATGAAAACAGAAGGAAACGACCATGACACAATTTGATGAAAAAACTATTCGCGAAACGGCTTATTATATTTGGAAGAACAACGGCTGTCCGGCTAACAGCAGCGCTCATGACTGGAATGCGGCGATTGAACAGCTGGAACAGAGAGATGCTTTGAGTACGGCCAAGCAGATTTCGTCGGTTTACAAAGCGGCTTATCTGGCTTCCCGGATTAAGGCAGATGCGAAGAAAAAAGACAGTTTGCAACTGATGCGCAAAATTATTTTGAAATAGTTTTGGCAGACGCAGTATTAAACCCGGCATTGTCCGGGTTTTTTATGGAAAAAGTTCAATTGTTGTTTGCAACTTGCCGCAGCTCGGTTATGTTGGCTTATCTTGAAGGAGGTTGTTATGGATATTTTGCTGAACGGAATTTTGTGGGCATTTCTTCGCCGCTGGTATGGCGGGCTGGAATTTAAGATACAATTGCTGAACAAGCGTTTTGTGAAAACGATTGTCATGGTGACGGCAATGACTGCGGTTTTGGTTTATGACTGGTCATCGCCTAAGTTAATAGCGATATCTCTGCTTTATGCTTTATGGATTCAATTTCAGTTTTGGAGCCGCGCGGTGGGAGCTATTTTGGACTGCGGCCGCAATCATACGCAGACGAAAAGAAATTATAACCGCTGGTATGTTCGGCCGCTGAACTGGTTTTATCGGGCAGAGCGCAAAGACAAACGCTATAAGAAGAGTTATGATTTTTGGTTTTCGGAGATGCGTTACGGTTTCCCGATGATTGCGGTGTGGGGTGTGAATGCTTTATTGATCCGTTTCGGCATTATGCCGGAAGAACCGAGCTATGCCGGGCTGATTGTTATCGGTTTGCTGTCCGGTCCGGTGTATTTCGGCAGTTATAAGCTGTTTGATCATCATAATGAAATGTATTGTCTGCCGGCATGGATCGGTCAGTCAAAAAATTTGTCGGAGATTGTTTTCGGTTTTATTTTCGGTGCCGGTTTATGGTTGACCGTTTACGGCTGGTAAATCTGACTTAAGCTGATCAGGCCCCGGTTTCCCGGGGCCTTTTTTGTCTAAAATTTATTTGCTCCGGCTATGAAAGTATGATATAATAAAATTACAGTTTATATTTTGTTGTTTTATTATGATGTTTAACCGGCTGTTGCAAAACGGGGGTTCATCATAAGTTTTAACGTGAATTAAATTAATCGTAATCATAAAAATTTATCGTATGAAACTCCTTATTCTTTTTGTTTTGCTTATTGCCTTTTCGGTTCTTTGTTCAATGATTTTTACCAACCCCAACAAGCATTCCAAATGTTGTGAAGCTCCGGCAGATCAACCGATTATCGGAATTTTCGGCGTTTGTTTGTATTTGCTGGGAATGGCAATTCTGGCGGCTGCTTTTAATTATGGAGCGTTTGTCGGCTGGACGGCCGTTATCGTGTGGTTCGGGGTTTATTTTTCCGTCTGGTATTATATTAAGCGGGAACAACGCGAATATAAACGCCGGTTGGAGCTTGAACGAAAAAGGCAGCAACGGGCAGAGCAAATTCGCCGCTGGTTGTAAAAGTAAGAAAAAAAGCTTTCGGATTTCCGAAAGCTTTTTTTATGACTATTTTTTGGCTGCGATAATTTTCAATGCGTCTTCCAAGGTGAGCTCCCTGTCTTTAAACTCACGGGGAATGGCGTAATTGTTTTTGCCGCATTTGATATAGGGGCCGTAACGTCCGCTTAAGACGGTGATGTCGGCTTTATCTTTGGGATTTTGTCCCAGAATTTTTCCGGCCGGCCGCTCAGCTACGTTTTTCAAAATTTCTTCGGCGCGTTCCAGCGTTATGTTGAAAATGTTGTCATTGCCGGTCAGCGATTTGGATTTGTTGCCTTGTTTCAGATATTGGCCGAATTTGCCGATATTGGCTTCAATGCCGTTGCCGAGCTGGCGGGGGAGGGAAGCCAGAATCAAAGCCTGTTCCGGGGTTACGTCTTCCGGTTTGAGATTGCGGGGCAGCGCAACGCGTTTGGGTTTTTCCGTGGTGGCGGTGGCATCTTCGCCGAGCTGAATGTAAAAACCGTAAGGCCCTTTCTTAAGGTAAACCTTTAAGCCGTTGAGTTCGCCCATTGTTTTGTCTTCCGGATTGGGAGCTTTCGGCGTGTCGCTGCTCATTTCTTCGGTGACGTCGGTCAGCGGTTTGGTATATTTGCACTCCGGATAATTGGAGCAGCCGAGGAAGGCGCCGAATTTGCCGAGTTTGATGCTCAGACGTCCTTTGCCGCATTCCGGGCAGATTCTGGGGTCGGAACCGTCCTCGCGCGGAGGAAAGAGGTGATAAGACAAAACTTCGTCAATCTTTTCAATAACTTCGCTGATTTGCAACGGCTGGACGGCGTCTATGTTTTTGATGAACTTGGTCCAGAAACCGCCGAGCAGTTTTTTCCATTCCATTTCGCCGTTAGAGATATCGTCGAGATATTCTTCCAGCTGGGCGGTGAAGTCGTATTCAACATATTTTTTGAAGAAGTTTTCAAGAAAAACGGTAACGATGCGTCCGCGGTCTTCCGGAATGAAACGCAACTTTTCAACCCGTACATATTTACGGTCCTGCAAAACGGCGATAATCGAAGCATAGGTTGAAGGACGGCCGATGCCGAGTTCTTCAAGTTTTTTGACCAGGCTGGCTTCGGTGAAACGCGGCGGCGGCGTGGTGAAATGCTGTTCGGGGCGGATTTCGCCCTTGGTGACGCTTTCGCCGGTTTCAACGTTCGGCAAAATGCGGTTTTCGTCATCTTCGTCGCTGTCGTCTTTGCTTTCGACATATAATTTAAGGAAACCGTCGAAGTTAATGACCTGTCCGTTGGCACGGAGAACAATTTTTCCGTCGGCTGAGGTGGCGTCAACGGTTACCTTGTCCATAATTGCCGGGTTCATCTGGCAGGCGACGGTGCGTTTCCAAATCAGTTCATAGAGTTTGTGAGCGTCGGAATCCAGCTTGGTTTCCAGTTTTTTCGGCGTCTCGTCAACATGGGCGGGACGGATGGCCTCGTGCGCTTCCTGCGCGTTTTTGGATTTGGTTTTATATTCCTTGGCTGTTTTGGGCAGATAAGCTTCACCGAAATATTTCAAAATAGCGGCGCGGCAGGCTTCAATTGCTTCTTTGGAAAGGTTGACCGCGTCAGTACGCATATAGGTAATTAAGCCTTCTTCATAGAGCTTTTGGGCAATCTGCATGGTTTTCTTGGCGCTGAAACGCAGTTTGCGGGCCGCTTCCTGCTGCAGAGTGGAAGTGGTGAACGGCGGTGCAGGATATCGGTTGGTCTTTTTGCGTTCGACGTTGGAGACGGCAAAGTCCTGCGCTTCAATCTTTGCTTTAGCATCAAGGGCTTTGGCCTCTGTATTTAAGTCGAATTTTTCGAGTTTTTTGCCGTCAAGAGTAATCAGGCGGGTTTTTATCAAAGCCTGGGTTTTGGTGATTAAATCGGCATCGACGGTCCAATATTCTTCGGCCTTAAATTTCTCAATTTCGGTTTCGCGGTCGCAAATCAAGCGCAATGCGACAGACTGAACGCGGCCGGCGGACTTGGAACCGGGAAGTTTGCGCCAGAGAACCGGCGACAGAGTAAATCCGACAAGGTAGTCCAAAGCGCGGCGGGCCATGTAGGCCGAAACCAGATTGTTGTCAATCTGCCGCGGATTTTTGATGGCTTCGGTGACGGCGGATTTGGTAATTTCATGAAAAACGACGCGCTCGATTTTTTTGTCTTTGATCTTTTTGCGGGCGGTTAGTTCCTCCAGAATGTGCCAGGCAATGGCTTCTCCTTCTCTATCCGGGTCGGAGGCGAGGACAATCGTGTCGGCATCTTTAACCGCGGCGATAATATCATTCAGGCGTTTTTTGCCGCCGGGGCTGAGTTCCCATGTCATGGCGAAGTCTTCGTCAGGATTGACCGAGCCGTCTTTGCTGGGCAAGTCGCGGATGTGGCCGAAGCTGGCAAGAACTTTGTAATCGCTGCCGAGGTATTTGTTAATGGTTTTGGCTTTGGCGGGTGATTCCACAATAACTAATTTCATAACCTTACTTCCATCTTTACTTAATTAACGCGACTTTGTTGCCGACCTGGCGCTCAATCCGCCCTTCCATTTCCAACTCCAACAGCCGGAGCGAGACGGCGGCCGAATCCAGACCGGAAACCCGGATAAGTTCGTCCACATAAACGCCGGCAGGGGTCAGCAGGCTGAGAATGTCCGTTTCCCGATCCGGCGATGCGGTGTCTGGAATATCGGCAGTTTTTGATTCTTTGTCAAGAGGTTTAACAAATAAATCCGTTTGAACGGGACGGGGTGTCTGGGGAATTTTCCGGCGGGCGTCCGCGCTCAAGACATTAAGAATGTCTTCGGCATTTTCAACCAGAAAGGCGCCGTCTTTTATCAGTTTGTTGGGGCCGGCGGAACGCTCGTCGGTGGGAAAGCCGGGAACGGCAAAAACGTCACGTCCCTGTTCCAATGCCAGCCGGGCGGTTATCAGCGAACCGGAATGCAGCGAAGCTTCGACGACCAATGTGCCGTCGGTGAGAGCGGAAACAATGCGGTTACGGCGGGGAAAGTTGCCTGCCGACGGTTCGGTTCCGAGCGGAAATTCGGAAATAACGGCACCTTGCCCGGCAATTTGTTCGCAGAGCTTTTGGTTTTCGGCGGGATAGGCGATATCAATGCCGGTTCCGAGGACGGCAACGGTGCTTCCGCTGCGGTTCAGGGCGAACATTGCGCCTTTGTGTGCCGCGGTATCGATGCCGCGTGCCATGCCGGAGACAATCATAATCCCCTGAGAGGTCAGCTCACAGGAAATTTGCGAAGCCAGTTTACGGCCGTTGAGCGAGGCGTTGCGGGCTCCGACGATTGACAGGCTGAGCGGCTGCCGCAGACAGTTTATCTGTCCCCTCACATAGATGACGGGCGGAGCGTCTTCTGCGGCGCGAAGGTTTTCGGGATATTCCGGGTCGTCAAAGGCGAGGAGCCTGATATTTTGGCGGCGGGCGAGTTCGAATTCTTTTTGAGCGGCCGAACGCGAAAAAGTACGCCTGCCGGCAGGAAGAGCCGCCAAAGCGGCTTCTGCCGAGCCATATTGCCGTAGCAGTTTGTAGAAAGTGACGGGGCCGATGTTTGCAGAATTAATCAGCTGAATGTAATCAAGTATTTTGTTTTCGGCCGCCATCGACAGTTATTTCTTCTTGAAGCTGATTTTGCTTTCTTCGCCTTTGGCCAGACGGACTATGTTGGCGCGGTGGCGCAACAAAACGAGCAGGGCGATGGCCGTATAAAAGATGGTATAAGTCGGCTCTACCAAAAAGAAAGCATAAACAGGCGTGGCGATTGCCGCGGTGATGGCCGAAAGGGAAGAATAGCGGGTGATGACGGCACAAACCAGCCAGGTGGCCAGAGCCAGCAGGGCAATCTGGGGATTGGTTGCGAGAATAAAGCCGAAAGTGGAGGCAACGCCTTTGCCGCCCTTGAATTTCAGCCAGACGGGAAAGTTATGTCCGACAACGCCGGCGGAACCCGCAATCAGTCCGGCAATAACATTAACCTGGGTCATGTTGCCGAGAAAGACGTAATCAGCCGCCGGAGCAAGGCTGGCGGCAACAAAGGCAGCGATACCCGCTTTGGAGGCATCAAGCAGAACGGTGAGCAAGGCCAAGTCTTTGCGTCCGGTGCGCAGAACATTGGTGGCGCCGATGTTGCCGGAGCCGATTTTGCGGATGTCGCCGAGGCCGGCCAGACGGGTCAGCACCAGTCCGAAAGGAATTGAACCCAGAAGATAACCGCCGAGCGCGCAGAGTGCAAATATTGAAGTAATTGTCATTGTTAATGGCCTATTCTGTTGTTAAAACTGCACTTAATTGTTAAACGCATCGTAACGAATTTTCAACCTTATTTTTGTAACATGTGCATGGAGTGATTGATAATTTCTGCATAAAAGCTGAAATTTGTTGATGACAAGAGAATAAAAACAGTTAATATGAGGAAAACTGTTCATAAACTGGAAAAGGTAATGAAACCAATCTATAAACGAATTTTGCTGAAGCTGTCGGGCGAAGGGCTGATGGGAGGCAAAAACTTCGGAATGTCTGCCGAGGTTATCCAGCGTCTGGCCGGGCAGATTAAAGAAGTGCATGAAAACGGCGTGCAGATTTGTCTGGTTATCGGCGGCGGCAATATTTTCCGCGGTGCAAAAGAAGCCGTCAACGGCATGAACCGCACGGTGGCCGATCAAATCGGCATGCTGGCGACGGTGATGAATGCGCTGTCAATGCAGAACGCGCTGGAAAAAATCGGAGTGAGCGTCAGGGTTATGTCGGGTATTCATATTCCCGATGTCTGCGAAAATTATGTTTATCGGCGGGCTCTGCGGCATTTGGAAAAGAATCGGGTAATTATTTTTGCCGGCGGAACGGGAAATCCTTACTTTACGACCGATACGGGAGCTGCTTTGCGCGCGTCCGAAATGCAGTGCGATGCTTTGTTCAAGGCAACGCAGGTGGACGGCGTTTATGACAGCGATCCGCGGCAAAATTCCGGTGCGCAGCGCTATACGGCCGTTACTTATGACGAGGTTATCAACCGGCAGCTGAAAGTGATGGACACGGCTGCGGTTGCCTTGGCGCGAGAAAACAATATTCCGATTATCGTGTTTGCCCAAAAAGGCGATCAAGCGCTGGCCGATGCCGTTTCGGGACAGGGAAATTTTACAATCATTAAGCAAGAGGTATGAAAGATATGGCTGATTTCAGTGAGATTAAAAGCGACAGCAAAAGCAGAATGGATAAAACCATTGAAACATTAAGAGGAGATTTCGGAAGCCTGCGGGCCGGCCGGGCTCATGTCAGCCTGCTGGACGGCATTATGGTTGAGGCTTACGGTTCAATGACGCCGTTGTCTCAGGTGGGAACGGTCAGCGTGCCCGATCCGCGGACGCTGTCTATCAGCATTTGGGACCGCAGCCTGGCCAAGGCGGTTGACAAAGCGCTGCGCGAATCCGATTTGGGGCTGAATCCGGCATCCGACGGCCAGCTTATCCGTATTCCCATTCCGCCGTTGAGCGAAGAACGCCGCAAGGAACTGGTTAAAATCGCCGGCAAATACGCCGAGCAGAATAAAGTGGCTATCCGCAACATTCGCCGCGATGCGCTGGATGATGTCAAAAAACTGAAAAAAGACAATCAGATTTCCGAGGACGAAGAAAAACGCTTTGAAAACGAAATTCAGAAGCTGACGGACGAATCAATCAAAAAGATAGAAGAAATGCTGTCTGCCAAGGAAAAGGACATTTTGCAGGTTTAAACCGGGTGACCGGCGTTTTGCCGGATCCGGAGTTTGAATAACGACATATTATCTTAATTCAAGGTTTTAAGTTTTGACTAAGGAAGACAACAGTTTAACGCATATTGCGATAATTATGGACGGGAACGGCCGCTGGGCGACCAAACGGGGGCTGCCGCGTTCGATGGGACATAAAAAAGGTGCCGAGACGGTGAAAGAAATTACCCGTGCCGCCGGAGAACTGGGGGTCAAATATCTGACGCTTTATGCCTTTTCGACTGAAAACTGGCAGCGCAGTCCCGATGAGGTGGAAACACTGATGGGGCTGTTGCGCCAATATTTGAAAAGCGATTTGCAGGAACTGCAGAAGAACAATGTCCGCATCCGTTTTATCGGCGAGCGTGACATGCTGGCTCCGGATATTACGGCGGCAATGGCCAAGCTGGAGGCTGATACGGCGGGTAATGACGGTTTGACGCTTTGCGTGGCTTTAAGCTACGGGTCGCGGCAGGAAATTGTCAGCGCAGTCAAAAAAGCGGCGGCATTGGTTAAAAAAGGCGATTTGCAGGCGGAGGATATTGACGCCAAAATGTTTTCCGAAATGCTCTATACCCAGGCGATGCCGGATCCTGATCTGGTTATTCGCACCAGCGGCGAACAGCGCGTCAGCAACTATCTGTTATGGCAGATTGCTTACAGCGAGTTGTTCTTTACCAAAACGTTATGGCCTGATTTCAATAAAGATGAGCTGACAGCCATTATTAATGACTTTAAAACCCGGGAGAGAAGATATGGAAAAAACTAAAGCGGCGGCAATCGTGAAGAGAATCGTTACGTCTCTGATTTTGGCTCCGGTTGTTTTGTGGGCCGTTTATTGCGGTTCGCCGGTGATTAATCTTCTGGCTCTGACGGGCGGGGCTTTGCTGGCCTGGGAGTGGGCGGCAATGGTTCCCAACGGCAAGGCTTCGGTTTACGGCATTATTTATACGGTTTCCGTTGCAACGGCGGTTTTGACAAGCAGTGCACCGGTTATTGCGACGGTTATTCTGGCAGCAACACTGCTGGTTTGGCTTAAGGCCGGGGAGGAGAAACACCGCCGCCTGCTGACGTTGGGGGTTCCTTATATTTCGCTGGGCATCGGTTCTCTGGTCTGGCTGTTTAATCTGGTGGGGGCTTATACGACGATCTGGTTCGTTTTGGTTATCTGGAGCGTGGATATCGGCGGTTATCTGGTCGGTTCCAATGTTAAAGGTCCGAAACTGGCGCCGAAAATCAGCCCGAACAAAACCTGGTCGGGGCTGCTCGGAGGAATGGTGTTTGCGGCTGCCGTCAGCGTCGGCTATTCGCACTGGCTGGGCAGTCAGCAGGCTTATTTGGCTTTTGCCCTGTTCGGTATGATTATTGCCGTGGTTGAGCAGATGGGCGATTTAATCGAATCGTCAATAAAACGGCATTTGGGATTGAAAGATTCCAGTAATTTGATTCCGGGACACGGCGGAATTTTTGATCGGATTGACGGCATGATTTTTGCTGCGCCGTTGGTCGCCTTAGTGTTAAGATATGGTTTCTTATTATTTTAAGGTATGGAAAAATGGATTGGTTAGTTAATACGGTATATTATGTCGTTCCCTTTATCGTTTTATTGGGAATTTTGGTTTTTGTTCATGAATTCGGCCATTTTATCGTGGCGCGGCTGACGGGTGTTCAGGTTGAGGCTTTTTCTATCGGTTTCGGCAAGACACTGTGGAGCAGGAAAGATGCCAAGGGAACCACCTGGAAAATTTCGGCCGTTCCTCTGGGGGGGTACTGTCAGTTTCTGGGTGATGCCGACGCTTCTTCCTCAACGGCCGACGAAAAGGCGGAAGAACTGAGCGAGGAACAGAAAAAGGTTGCCTTTCCTTATCAGAATCCGTTTAAAAAACTGGCAATCGTGCTGGCCGGTCCGGGAGCAAATTATCTGTTTGCGATTGTTGTTTTTGCGGCAATCTTTTATTTTGTCGGCAAAATTGCTTTTCCGCCGGTGGTTGGCGAGGTTTTTAAAGACAGTGCCGCCGACGCGGCGGGGATTATTCCCAATGACCGCATTTTGACGATTAACGGCCATAAGATTACTTATTTTGAAGACATCCGCAAAGAAGTCGATTTAATTACCGACGGCCGCGCTACGGTTGAGCTGTTGCGCGACGGGAAAAAGATGACGCTGACTTTTCCGTTGAAAGAAATTGAAGTTCAGGAATATGACGGACAAACCTCCAAGCGTCCGATGCTGGGGGTTAAATCGGTTAACGCGATTGAAGTCGAACAGGAAAAACTGTCTTTGTGGGGGGCCGTCAAGGAAGCCTGTCAGGAGACCTGGGACGTGACCGAAGCCACGCTGCGCGGGGTTGGGCAGATGATTACCGGAAAACGCAGCGGCGAGGAATTGGGCGGCATTGTCCGAATCGCCGAAATGTCGGGTGATATTTCCAAGAAAAGCGGCTTGCTGGATTTTATTGTATTTATGTGCCTGCTGTCGATAAATCTGGGACTGATTAACCTGTTTCCGATACCGGTTCTGGACGGCGGACATGTGGTTATTTACCTGATAGAAATAGTTACGAGAAAAGAAATCAACAACAAGTTGAAAGACTCTTTATTTAAAGTCGGTTTTAGTTTAATAATTGCCTTAATGGTATTTGCAACCTGGAACGATATGGTTCGTTTATTTCATAGATGGTTCGCCTGATTGAGCCGTATTTTAGGATTTTGACTTATGAAAAAGATTAGTTTAGCTACTTTAATGTTCAGTCTGGCATTGTCTTGCCGGGTTGAAGCCGCAGAAATTTATGTCAGCCAGATTGAGGTTGACGGTTTGCAGCGCGTCGAAAGAGAAACGGTTCTCTCTTATCTGAATGTCGAGCAGGGCAGTTCCGTCTCGCAGGAATATCTGAACAGTTCAATGAAACGCCTGTTTGAGACCGGTTTGTTTGCCGATGTAAACATTGATGCCCGCGGCAACGGGGTGCTGGCAGTTAAAGTCGTGGAGAATCCGGTTATCAATAAGCGGGTTTTCGACGGCAACGACAAAGTTGACGATACGCTGCTGGAAAGCGAAGTTCAGTTAAAATCAGGCTCCATTTATAATATTGCCAAAGTTCAGGACGATGTTCAGCGAATTTTGGAAGTGTATAAACGTTCCGGCCGTTATGCCACGGTCGTAGAACCCAAAATTATCAAACGCGATCAAAACCGCGTTGATTTGGTTTATGAAATCAGCGAAGGGCCGACGGCAGCCATCAGCAAGGTGAACTTTATCGGCAATCACCATTATTCCGACGATGACCTGCAGTCTGAAATCATGAGCAAGGAAAGCCGCTGGTACCGTCTGTTTTCTTCTTCGGAAAATTATGATCCCGAAAAGACCAATTATGATAAGGAATTGCTGCGCCGCTTTTATCTGAAGCGCGGTTATGCCGATTTTCGCGTCCTTTCGGCGGTGGCGGAACTGAGCCCTGACAAGAAATCTTTTGTTGTTACTTATGTGTTGGACGAAGGTCCCCGTTATAAACTGGAAGACGTCCGCATTCAGTCGATGATTAAAGATGTGGATGTTGCGGCTTTGAGCGGTCAGGTTCAGCAGGAAAAAGGCGACTGGTATAATGCCGATTTGGCGGAGCGTTCGGTTTATGCTCTGACGGAAGAACTCGGCAAAAAAGGCTTTGCCTTTGTGGATGTTACGCCGGAACTGGAGAAAACTTCAGGCAATAAAATGGTGCTGACGTTCAATATTGCCGAAGGCCAGCGCGTGTTTGTCGACCGGATTAACATTACCGGAAACACCCGTACCGAAGACGAAGTTATCCGCCGTGAGTTCCGCATTGACGAAGGCGATGCGTTTAACGCGGCCAAAATCAGAGCTTCCCGCCGAAATGTGGAAAATCTGAACTACTTCAGCAAGGTTGATATTCAGACCGAGCCGAATCCGAATGATGACAGCAAGGCCGACATCAATGTCAATGTTGAAGAAAAATCGACGGGTGCCTTCAATGTCGGCGTCGGCTATTCAACGGTGAACGGAGCTTTGTTCCGGGCCGGTATTGCCGAAAACAACTTCCAGGGCAAGGGGCAGAAACTGAGTGCAGACGTAGCTGTTTCGCAGCGTACATCCGAGTATGACCTGAGCTTTACCGAGCCGTATTTTATGGGACGGCGTCTGAGTGCCGGTATTGATTTGTTCCGTACGGAAGAAGATTATCAGGACGAAGGTTCTTATGACAGCGAATCTACCGGCGGCCGTTTGCGCTTAGGCTGGAACTATACCGATGATTTTGCCCAGTATCTGCGTTATACGCTGAAAGAAGACAAAATCAGCAACGTTGACCGCAACGCTTCCATCTACATTAAAGAAGAAGAGGGGCGTTATTCAAACTCTTCAATCGGCCAGACGATGGTTTATGACAAGCGTGACAGCGCGATTAACCCGAAAGAAGGTTATTATCTGTCATTCGGCAACGACGTTGCCGGTTTGGGCGGAGACGAGAAGTATCTGAAGTTTGACGGTAAGGCTTATAAGTATTTTACTTTGGCTGACTATTATACCTTTAAGCTGTTCATCAACGGCGGTTATATTACCGGTTACGGTGATGAAAACGTCCGCTTGTCCAACCGTTATTATCTGGGCGGTTCAACTCTGCGCGGTTTTGAATTTGCCGGTATCGGTGCGCGTGATAAGTTTACCAAAGACGCGCTGGGCGGCAACTGGATGATTTATTCCGGTGCCGAGATGTCTTTCCCGATCGGTTTGGACGAGGTCGGTGTTCGCGGACGTACCTTTGTCGATATGGGTATTCTTGGTAAGCCGGATGACATTAATGAAGACTATGTCGAATATTCGGATACGCCGCGTGTTGCCGCCGGTTTCGGTTTCCAGTGGCAGTCGCCGATGGGGCAAATCGATGTTGATTTGGCGTTCCCGATTGTTAAAGAAGATTATGACGAGACGGAAGTCTTCCGTTTGAACTTTGGTTCGAGACTGTAATCTCAACAGGAGAGGATTAATGGTTGATACACAGTTTTATATTAACAAAGGGCCGTTTTCTCTGCGGCAGATTGCAGAAATCTGCGAGGCCGAGCTGGCGGATTCCGGCAAAGCCGATGTCGTAATCAAAGACATTGCGACCATGGCCAAAGCCGGAGCGGAGGAAATCTGTTTCTTTTATGATAAGAAAGCCAAAGGAAAAGCCGCAGAAATCAAAGCTTCCGCTTGTGTGACAACCGCTGAGTTGGCTCCGTTTCTGCCTTCGGGCGTGACGGCGCTGATTGCGGCCAATCCGAAGATAGCCTTTATTAAGCTGAATGAGGCCTTTTATGCCGAAAAACAGCCTAAACGTGACATTGCGTCAACGGCAAGGATTCATCCCTCGGCGATTATCGGTGAAAATGCCAGTATCGGCGATAATGTTGTGATTGGCGAAAAAGTCAAAATCGGTGTCAATTGTGTGATTGAAGCAGGCGCCGTTATCGGCAGCGGCTGTCAAATCGGTGATAATTGCCGCATCGGGGTTAATGCCTCGGTCTGCTATACGATTATGGGCAATAACTGTTATATTTTTACCGGAGCGCGAATCGGCCAGGACGGTTTCGGTTTTCAGGTGATTAACGGTCAGCATAAGCGCATTCCGCAGCTGGGCCGGGTTATTATCGGGAACGATGTTGAAATCGGAGCCAACAGCTGCGTTGACCGCGGGGCTTTGGACGATACGGTTATCGGCGACGGTTGCCGGGTGGACAATCTGGTTCAGATTGCCCATAATGACAAGCTGGGGCGCGGTTGTGTGATTGTGGCACAGACCGGCATTGCCGGAAGCTGCACCTTCGGCGATTATGTGGTTTGCGGCGGGCAGACCGGCTTTGCCGACCATTTGAATATCGGCAGCGGTGCGCAGATCGGGGCACAGTCCGGTTTGTTGCGCGATGTTGAACCGGGTGCCGTTATGATGGGATATCCGGCTATCCCGCTGAAGGATTTTATGAGACAGGTTTCATATTTGCAGAAACTGTCGAAAAAGTAGTTTAATTAACTGAAAAGGAACAGAAATGTCAGAGACTAAAATTTATCATATTGAAGAAATTATGCAGATGCTGCCGCACCGTTATCCGTTTTTGCTGGTTGACCGTCTGGAAGTTGAAATTCCGGGCGAAAAGGGCGTCGGCATCAAAAACGTTACCATGAACGAAGAGTTTTTCCAGGGGCATTTCCCGGGAAATCCGGTTATGCCGGGCGTTCTGCAGATTGAAGCGATGGCGCAGACTGCCGGGGCAATTGTGGTTGCAGGCAAAGGTGACTTTGCCGATAAAAAACGCAGCGTGCTGTTTATGTCAATTGACGGAGTAAAATTCCGCAAGCCAGTTAAACCGGGAGATCAGCTGCGTATGCACGTTGAAAAAATCAAAGAACGCCGCAACATCTTTGTGTTCAAAGGCCAGTCGATGGTTGACGGACAGGTGGTGTCGGAGGCTGAGTTTACAGCTATGATCGTTGAATAAAATTTGTCTGGCCGGTAAGGCAGCCGGAGCGATTTTATTTGTTAAGCCGGATTATGTCCGGCTTTTTTGTTGTTGCCGCAGCTGAGCAAGATTGTGCGGGCGGTATGAGCTTTGCTGCTTTATGATGAAACGGTATTCGTTAAAGCAATTTTTAAAGGCGGGTATTTCATATTTGTCAAGCAAGGATAAGATTTTGTTATTGTCAGCGGTTTGGAGCATTTCCTGCCCGATGCCGTAGAGCAGGCGATAAAACGGATTGGCAACCCGGTTCTGCCGGGCGGTGATTTGAGCGTCAAGATAGTCATAATGCCACTGGTCAAACTGTCGGGGTGATAAGTTCGTTGCCGGCGGCGTGCTGAGCAGCGGATAAGTTGTCAGAGTTTGATAGTTGTCATGATTATAACCTTGTTCTTTGACCGCTTCGGCACAGGTTTCGGCAAATGACAGAAAATCGATGCTTCCGTCATTAAGGTAATATTTTTTCAAGTTGCGGCAGCGGCAGTCCAGCCGAATTCGGTTCAGTACGGTTTGGGTTGCCGCATAACCACAGTAAAGCGGACTGTGTTTGTTTTCGACAACGTTGCGGAATTTGACAGCCATATTGTAGAGAGCCCACCGGTAGATTGCAGGATTGTCCGGTTCTTTAAGAGCCAGACAGCCGTAAGCAAAACAATCGGCAAAGCTTTCCTGCAGCATGTGCCATTCCTGAAAATAGCTGTCGGCCAGTTCTTTTTGTTCGGTATTGTTGCGGCTGTTTTTGCTGTGGCGGCGGTAGTTTCGGTAGGCTTCGGTTTGTTCCAGCAGGCTGTATTTGAAATCGAGGGCGTGGCCGTATTCGTGATATGGCGTACTCATACTGTCAGCCGGATTAAAGCCGGAAACACAATAGATGATGATTGTTTGTTTGAAGTCGGGAGATATAAAACAATAGCCGCTTTTCCCTTTTCGGAAGGAGCGGAATTTTTGTGCCGGGTCGGTCAGCTGCATGCTTTTCAGCAGGCCGTCGGCTTCGGAGCCGAATTTGGTTCGACACAACTGTAAGAAACGCTGTTGGTCAAATTTTCTGCGTCCCCGAGCGTCTGTCAGCATAAAGTCGTTAAAACAAACGGCAAAGGAGCGGCTGTTTCCATGGTTGCATAAGTTGTTCAGTTTGGCCATGTCTGCGGCAATATATTCTTTAAGCGCGCAAAAATAACGCGGATTCCAGTTTGTCAGAACCCTGCCGCAAAACAGATGTTGTTTGATATCCTGGTGCAGATGTTTGAGTGTATAACTTATCATGTCCGGCTTTCAGTATTTGCTGTAAAATATCATTTTTGTTGAATTTTGTCAATAATTGGCTTGCCAGTGAGCGGAATTTATGGTAAGAGGAAAGCAATGTGAAATTATTAATTAAAAACCTTTATCGAAATGGAAAGAAAGGAAATTATTGTTAAAACTTACGAACAGCTGGTTCGGGCGGTTGAGATTTTGGAAGCAGACATTATTATCGTCAGCGGCATGATTGCCTGTGCAGGTCGTCCGATTTATCTTCGCAGCGGGCAGATTGTCAGAGGGGCGGATAAATTCAGCGGACTGAAATTTAATTTTGAGGATCAGGCGCGCAGTGTGATTTTTTTGGAAGAATTCAGTAAGGTTCAAAATCTGAAAATCGATGTTGCGGCAAACAGCTATCCTTCCGCAGACCGAATGCAGGCCGTATTTGAGATAAACGGTCGTTGTGCCGTTTTGGAAAATATTTTTGCCGAAATCAAAGTTTATGAGTCCCGGGCTCAGCGTTACAGACAATATGCCGGCATTTATCCCCGGCATGAGCTGCAGCTTGCGGGGACGGTTTATTTCCGTTGCCGCGGTTGTTACGTTGTTCCGGTGGCCTATTGTCCGCTGGCAACGTCACGATTGGTTTCCTGCGGGGTCAAACTGATTTGCGAAGGCGGAAAAATTCCCGAGTTTGATCGTTTTGAACTGCGGGGAAAAAATTTTGTGATAGATATCAGAACGGCTGTCGAATGACAGCCGTTTTTTTATTTAAAGACTGAGTTTTTCGATATTGCCGCCGGCGAGGTCAAACAGCCAGCCGTGGAGCTTGAGGCGGTTTTGGCTGACGGCTTCGGCAACGAAGGGAAAAGTCAGCAGATTGCGCAGCGACACGCGAACGGCTTCCCTTTCACAGATGTGCTGTCTGTCGGTTTCCGACGTTTGTTTTGAGGCTTCCCGGCGGGCTTCTTCGGCAATGGACAGCCAGGTGTCAATAAAATCGTGCCGGTTAAGGGGTTGGCAAAGCAGGTTATGAATGCCGCCGCAGTGAGTGTGCCCCAAAATCAGGATATTTTTTACCTTCAGGTGCTTGACGGCGTATTCAATGGCGGCGGAGGTTCCGTGGCAGTGGGAAAAATCGCTGTCATAAGCCGGAACCAGGTTGGCAACATTGCGAATGACAAAGATGTCGCCGGGACCGGTATTCAGAATAATGGACGGATCAACGCGGGAATCGCTGCACGCAATGACGAGCGTATGCGGTGTCTGCCCTTTTTCGGTAAGGTTTTTATAGGTTTCCGGGTTTTCAATATAATATTTTTGATAAAACTGCCGGTAGCCTTCAAGCAGGTTTTCAATATGCGGCATGTTTTCCTCCCTGATTTAAGACGGGCAGATTATAGCGGGGATTTCTTTTTTGTAAAGATTTATCGTTTGTTGCGATGTTGTTCGGGATTGGTAATAATTTGTAAGTTAATGTGTGTTTACAATCGTTCACCGCACGGTTATGCTGTGCGTAATATTAATTTTACGGAAAGGAAGTTATTGTCATGACTAAAATTCACCCGACTGCTGTTGTTGAAGATGGTGCCCAGATTGCCGCCAGTGCCGAAATCGGCCCGTTTTGCTGGATCAGTTCCAAAGCCAAAATCGGCGAGAATGTCCGACTGCTGGCCCGGGTAACGGTTTACGGCGATACGACAATCGGGGAAGGAACGGTCGTTTTCCCCGGGGCTGTGTTGGGAACCGGTCCGCAGGATCATGGCAATGAATTTCAGGATGATGCCAAGCTGGTTATCGGTAAGCGCAATGTTATTCGCGAAAACGTAACCATGCATGCAGGAACGCCGAAAGGCCAGTCGGATCCGCAGGACGGCAGCACGCCGGAGAAGATGATTACCCGTGTCGGTGATGACGGGATGTTTATGGTTAACTCTCATGTGGCGCATGACTGTGTGGTCGGCAATAATGTGATTATGACCAACAACGCGGTTATCGGCGGACATGTTCGTGTCGGCGACGGAGCTATCCTGGGCGGAAACAGTGCGGTTCACCAGTTCTGCCGTATCGGCCGCAAAGCAATGATCGGAGGATTGTCGGGTGTTGACCGCGACGTTATTCCTTTTGCCATTGTGACCGGTGAACGCGGCAAGCTGCGCGGGTTGAATGTTATCGGTCTGAAGCGCAGCGGTTATGCGCCGGAAGTTGTTAAAGCCATCAGTCGCGCTTTTATGTATATCTTCAAAGGCAAAGAAGATAATTTTGAAACCCGCGTTCAGAAAGCCCGCAAGCTGTTCAAAGACAATGATATGGTTCAGGAACAGCTTGATTTCATAGAGTTTTCTCTGAAAGGAAGACGTAACGTTATGGTCGCCGAATAAAAAAAGTGTATAATGGTCGTCTAGTACAGAAATAGCAGGATGGAAGTGTCCTCATGTACTAAAGTGTACATTCCGGTACTTCCACCTTTATTCCTTACTATACGACTCATTCTCCACATTTTTATAAAAGTTCGCTTTGTGGCAATCAGCGCAGAAACGCCAAACTTTTTGTATCATTAAAATAAAGGGCTGTGATTTTTATTACAGCCTTTTATTATTGCTTGACCGTGGAGACGGGTTTATTTATTATCAAAGAAAAACTTTAAGGCAGGACGATTATGCATAAAAAACTGGGCATTATTGCCGGCGGCGGGGCTATTCCGCAGGATTTGATTAATTTTTGCAAAGAAAATAAACGCGACTATTTTGTGATTGCGATTGAAGGCAATGCCGACAAGGCTTTGATTGATGACAGCATTCCCCATGCCTGGATACGTATCGGGCAGGCGGGTACCGGTTTTAAAAAACTGGCGGAAGAAAAAGTTGAAGAAGTTATTATGATCGGCACAATCAAGCGGCCGACGCTTAAGGATTTGGTGCCGGATATGCGAACGGCGGCTTTTTTTGCCAAGGTCGGAATGAAATCTCTCGGCGATGACGGTATTTTGCGAGCTTTGGTTAAGGAGATTGAAGGCGAGGGTATGACCGTCCGCGGCATTCATGAAGTTTTGCCCGAACTGCTGATAAAAAAAGGCGTGTTGGGCAAGGTCAAGCCGTCGAAACAGGCAAAAGAAGATATTCGCCGGGCGGCGGAAGTTGCAACGGAACTGGGGCGGCTGGATGTCGGCCAGGCGGTAGTCGTGCAGCAAGGACTGGTGCTCGGTGTGGAAGGAATTGAAGGAACAGGCGAGCTGGTTCGCCGCTGCGGTGATTATAAGCGAAAAGGCGAGGGCGGCGTTTTGGTAAAAATCCGTAAGCCGCAGCAGGATATGCGGGTAGATTTGCCGACTATCGGCGACAAAACGGTACAGGCGGCTTATGAGGCCGGTTTGTCGGGAATTGCCCTGCATGCCGGGAACGGTTTGATTGTTAATGAAAAGGAAACTGTCAAACTGGCCGATAAGCTCGGACTGTTTGTCATGGGAATTGATCCGGCAGAATTTATCCGCCAGAGGGAAAAATAATGACAGATGTGAAAAATCTTAAGGTTTATATTATTGCCGGAGAACCGTCCGGGGATTTGCTTGGGTCGCGCTTTATGCGGGCGATGGTGAAGAAGACCAATGGGCAAGTTGAATTTTACGGCGTGGGCGGTGAAAGTATGGAAAAAGCCGGTCTCAAATCACTGTTCGATATTTCTGATTTGGCGATTATGGGGCTGGCGGAAGTTATTCCCAGTATTCCCAAAGTTTTGAGGCTGATTAAACAGACGGTGGCGGACATTGAGAAAGTGAAGCCCGATGTGGTGATAACGATTGACAGCTGGAGTTTCGGTTCCCGGGTGCAGAAAATTCTGCGCCGCAAAAAACTCGGCATTCCGCAGGTGCATTATGTGGCGCCGCAGGTTTGGGCCTGGAAAAAGAAACGGGCGCGGACGATGTATAAATATGTCGATCATCTGTTGACGCTGTTGCCGCAGGAACCGAAATATTTTACGCCTTACGGTCTGGCGGCGACTTTTGTCGGGCATCCGGTTATTGAAAGCAAGGTTATTCACGGCAGCGGCGACGATTTTCGCAAAAAGTTTGCCATTTCTGCCGATAAAAAGATTATTGCCGTGCTGCCGGGGTCGCGCAAGACCGAAGTTGCCAAAATGCTGCCGGTCTTTCTGGAAGCGGCTCAAAAACTTTATCTTGAGGACAACAGTCTGTGTTTTGTGATTCCCACGGTGAAAACCGTGGCCGGAATGGTGCGGCAGATGGTCGGCGGTTCGGGGCTGCCGATAACAATTGTTGAAGACGAAGACGACCGGCATAATGCCTTTAAAGCCTCGGCAGCTGCAATGGCGGCTTCGGGAACCGTGGCGCTGGAATTGGCGATTGCCGGCGTACCGCATATTATCGGTTATAAGGTTTCGCCGCTGACGGCCGTGCTGGTGCGGAAGTTTATGCATATTCAGTTTGTGAATCTGTCAAATATCATGCTGGGGCGGGAAGTGGTGCCCGAACTGTTGCAGGAGCAGTGTGTGCCGGGAAATATCTGCCGCTATATTAAGCGGTTTTTGGCTAAAGACGATATTTTTGAACGGCAGACGGAAGGCTTTCAGAAAGTGCGGGAAATTTTGGGGCTGGGTGAACAGACGCCGAGTGAAAATGCCTGTGATGCGGTTTTAAAATTGATTGAAGAAAAGAAACAGACCCGATGAATGTGATTGATGTTGTGGATACGACCGTCCGTGACGGCGAGCAGACCAGCGGCGTGTCTTTCAAACCGGAAGAAAAACTGATTATTGTCAAACATCTGCTGGCGGAAGCCGGCGTTACCCGTTGTGAGGTTTCGAGCGCCAAAGTCAGCCGGGAAGAACAGAACTCGCTGGCGCGGATTATGGACTGGGCAAAGTCGGACGGGTTTGCCGATGCGGTGGAAGTGCTGAGTTTTACAGATTTCAACAAATCGGTTGACTGGCTGTTGCCGACAGGGTGCCGTCATCTTAATCTGTTGACCAAAGGTTCGCGGAAACATTGTGAAATCCAATTAAAAAAATCGCAGGAAGAACACTTGTCCGATGTGATAAAAACGCTGGCATATGCCCGAGACAACGGCTTTGCGGCAAATGTTTATCTGGAGGACTGGTCAAACGGTATCTTGAATTCGCCGGATTATGTATGGCGAATGCTTGACTGCTATGCCGCCGCAGGGTTCGGGCGGATTATTTTGCCCGATACGCTGGGCGTGCTGAATCCGTTTAACACGTTTGAACTGGTGACGGAGACGGTTAAACGTTATCCCGGTGTGGAATTTGAGTTCCACGCCCATAATGATTACGGTTTGGCGGCGGCAAACTCGCTGGCGGCGGTTAAAGCAGGGGTTAAAGGGGTGCATGTGACGGTGAACGGTTTGGGCGAACGTACGGGCAATGTCGACTTGGCTCAGATTGTGACCAATATTCATGACCATACCGGTTTGACGACAAAAGTGAAAGAAAAGAAGCTGAAAGACATCAGCATGCTGGTTGAGACGTTCAGCGGCAAACGAATCGCCGCCAATATGCCTGTGCTGGGCAATGACGTATTTACGCAGACGGCGGGAATTCATGCCGACGGTGACAAAAAGGGCAACCTTTATGTCAGCCGGCTGACTCCTGACCGTTTTGACCGTAACCGCGATTATGCGCTGGGCAAGCTGTCCGGCAAGGCCAGTTTGGAAATCAACCTGCAGAAACTGCGGATTAATCTGAATGATGAGCAGAAAGAAAAGCTGCTGCAGAAAATTGTCGAGCTTGGTGATTTGAAGAAAAGCGTTACGGTTGACGATCTGCCTTTTTTGGTGGCGGATATGCTGGGCGGTCAGCGCTATAAAACATTTCGGGTGTTGAACTGTGTGGTGACCACCACCATGCGGATGAAACCCTGTGCCAATATTCAGGTTGAATACAACGGAAAAATTTATGAAGACACGGCGCAAGGCAGCGGCGGTTATGACGCTTTTATGAATGCCCTGCACAAGCTGGCACCGAAAATGGGGCTGACCATTCCCAAGCTGACGGATTTTGAAATTTCCATTCCGCCCGGCGGACGTACCAATGCTTTGGTCGAGGCCGTTATCAAATGGGACAACGGCAAGACGACGCATGCCGTTTCATCGGATCAGGTTAAGGCGGCGATAAAGGCGACTGAACGTGTCATAAACTTGCAAAAGCCTTTTCGTGCCGATTAATTTTTGTTCTTAATGTACTTGTTTTACGCGTCGAAAAAGATTAACAGCGCCGCATAATGCTTTATCAAGTTTAAGATAGATTCAGTTTCAAAACACCAACAGTCTCATTGACATTTGGACAAAATTGTTTATAGTTAAGGCAATTTTGAATTATTTTATATGTTTTATGTTTAACTAAATAACATTTAAAGATGAATACAAGTAAAGCAAGTTTATCGAGAGCCGTTTCCGTTTTGGAAAAGTTTTTTTCGGCTGAAGATAAGAAAACCGTTCAGGTTGAGTTGAAAAACATGGCAGTCGGACTGATTATTGACCATGACAGTCCGGAGGAAAAGCGCGATTTGGCTTTTGTTTACCTTAAAGGGAAAAATTATTGGCTGGTTAAGTTAGACGGGCGGATTGACAAGGTGTCATCGCTTTCAATCGGCGATTGTCTGATTTCGCTGCATTTTGTTTCTTCAATTGAAGACGGAATGCGTGTCAATATCAATAATGCAAGTTATGTTCTCAACCGTAAAGACGAGGATATTATTGTCAATGAGATTTGTATTTGATTTTCCGGCGGGAGAATCCGGAGTTAGTTAACACGAGTATTAATTTCAAATCTTTATCAGTTATGAAAAAAGATGAAAAAGTAATCGGCGAAGTTGATGAAAGAATCGTTTTGCCGGTATCGGGAGACACCGAAGGATAACAAAATAGCTCGAGAAGCTGTTTCGGTATAGTGATTTCCTTAACTGGATACATTAGAAAAAGTTGTTAAACAATATAGGGTTTAACAACTTTTTTTTTGCTTTTAAATTTAGCCGGCATTAAATTAAATGCCGGAGGAGACGTTTATGCTGCATGTCTGGCGGTATTATATAACCCGAAATCTGGAAGCCGAACGGGAGCGGTGGGTGCTGTGGCTGCCGGTGTTGTTTGCCACCGGCATAGGAATTTATTTTGCTTTGCCGCAGGAACCGTCGATGTGGCTGACGCTGGCAGTGATTGAGCTGACTTTGCTGGCGGTTTGGCTGGCGCGGCATCAGGCGAAGCTGTTATGGCTGTTGGCCGGTTGGGGTGTTATGCTGGCCGGTTTTACCAATATTCAGCTTAAAGCGATTTATCTCAGTGAAACGCCTCAGGTCAAAAACGAGGATAAACTTTATCTGCAAGGGCGTGTCGTCGCTGCAGACACCAATTATCGCGGCAATCAGCGTCTGGTTCTGGAAAATATGAAAGACTATGACGGGAATTCGGTTGCCGGGCGTTATAAACTGACGCTGACCTCAAAGTCTTCACGGGCCGGGGTCGGTGATTGCGTGGAAATGGTTGCAACGGTGCGTCCGCATATTCACGCGGTGGCGGTCGGTGCTTATCAGCTGGACCGCAAAGCTTATTTTGAAGGGTTGACCGGCGGCGGTTTTATTTCAAGCCGGGTTTTGCCTGCGGTTTGTGAACAAAAACCGGGAGCGGGACTGTTATGGGCGGAAGGCGTGTCCGGGCTGCGGCAAAGAATTGTCAACCGGATTAACCGGGTTCTGCCTCGTGATGAAGCGGGAATTGCGGCGGCAATCGTTGCCGGCGAACGGGGCGGCATTTCCCGGAAAATAACCGAAAATTATCGGGATTCGGGACTGGCGCATTTTCTGTCGATTTCCGGGCTGCATATGAGTATGGTGGCCGGAATGATGTTTTTTCTGGTGCGGTTGGCAATGGCCTTGGTTCCGGCCTGGTCGCTGCGTTATGATGCCAAAAAAACGGCGGCGCTTTTTGCCATTTTGATGAGCTTTGTTTATTTGCAGATATCCGGGGCGGAAATTCCCAGCCAGAGAGCTTTCATTATGACTTTTATCGTGCTGCTCGGGGTCTTGTTTGCAAGGCAGGCGATTTCGATGCGAATGCTGGGCTGGGCGGCACTGATTGTTTTGATTGTTTCGCCGCAGGCTTTAATCGGTGCCAGCTTTCAGATGTCTTTTGCCGCAGTGGCGGCTTTGATTGCTTTTTATGAACGTTATGCGGGGAGTTTGCATCGCTTTCTGACCGGAAGCAACGGACGGGACATTACGCTGCCGGGGCGGGTTATGCGGATTTTATGGGCTTATTTTATCGGTATTATGGTTTCGGATTTGGTGGCCAGTCTGGCTACGCTGCCTTTTGCGATTTATCATTTTAACCGCATTGCCGTGTTTACGACGCTGACAAACCTGCTGGCCGGGCCGATTATCGGTTTTGTGATTATGCCTTTTGTGCTGGCGGCGCTGTTGCTGATGCCATTAGGGCTGGATTATTGGCCGTTGAAACTGGTCGGAGCGGGAATTGACCTGGTTAATCGGATAACGTCTTATGTTGCAGGGCTTCCGGAGGCGGCTTATCAGGTGATGTCAATGCCGTTATGGGGGCTTCTGCTGATTGTTTACGGCGCTTTGTGGGTTTGTATCTGGCAGCGAAAATGGCGCGGCTGGGGTTTTGTTTTGATTGCGGCGGGATTAATGAGTATTTGGACGGTTAAGGTGCCGGATGTGATGGCCGATGCCGACGGAGAGGTTTTTGCGGTTCGGGATGAAAGCGGCAAAATGGTTATTTTGCCGACCAGGGGTAATAATTATTTGAAGAAAGTCTGGTTGGAGAAGACTGCGGCGCGAAAGCTGACGGCTAAAGAGAGCCGAAAACTGAAGGCAATTTACGACGGGCGGAAAACGGACAGAACCTGGATTGACATGGCTTGTGATGAACGCAGCTGCCTGTATAAAAAACGGATCAGGATTATTAAATACGGCGGTTTGGAAATTGACGGCAAGGATTATGATTTGTCGTCGGCTTTGGGAAGTAATTTCTATATAGACGGCAAAAACGTGACGGTGAAAACGGTTCGCGGAGCTATCGGCCGGAGATTGTGGAATAATTAGCTCTTTTTGTCTTGCTTTTTGTCAATATTGTTGGTAAGTTGAAAGCCAAAATTCATTATTATAAATCTTTAAAAAATTAAATTATGGAACGTATTATTTTTTATGTCTTGCCGCTGTTTGTTTTGCTGGTGGTTTATCTGGCGTTTAAGCTGTTTAAGAATCGTTCGCTTTATCTGGCTGCCGCGGCTGAGAATGAAAGGCTGCAGGCGGAGATTGACGCGCAGCAGAAAGAAATTTTTCTGTGGAGCCGCAAAGGCGAAGAATTTGTGCCCGCGAGTGATGAGGATGTTGCCCGTTTTAAGCTGCCTTATCCGATTATTCATCGTGAACTGATGGAGCTTCGTCCGAAGTTTATGGTTCGCCGTTTGTATGGCAATTGGATTTTTGCACTTTCCGGTGCGTCTGTTTTTGTTAAAGCCATTGATAATGACGAAAAAGACGGTTATTCGGAAAATTGGGTGCATAATCATGAGATGAGCGTTGAAGAATACCAAAAGCAATTAAAAATCAAAGAGTGATGGAATATCTGGTTATTTTCCTTTTCGTATGGGCTGCCGCCGCAACGGTTTTGGTTCTGCGCGGACGTGCAAAACTTAAGAATGTGATGAAGGAGCAGCAACAGTGCCGGGAAAAGAATCGGGAACTGTATCGTGAAGCTCTGTTGTGGAAGAACAACCGCAAAGAATATCGCATAGCCAATCAGTTTGAAGCCGGACTGTTGGGCTGCCTTCCGGTTGTTGAGTTGGGCAGCAGGACACTGCATCCGGTGGTCAGGATTGAAATGTCTGACGAAAAACCGAAACTGACATTGGTCGGTGCAGATGTTTTGGCTGAAAGCTGGCTGGGAGACGAGGAATGTCATGCAACAGTTATGCATGTGGTCAATCGTCTTTCGGCCGAGGAGTACGATGATTTTATCCGACAGCTTGAAAGCGGCTTTCAGGACTAACTTTGTAAATAAAACCCCGTCCGTTTAAGGGTGGGGTTTTTGTATCCGATTATTAAAAAGTTTGTTCGCGGGTCGTGCTCAGAACCAGTCGGGGGAAGTCTTCTTTGATTTTGCCCAGGTGCCAGGCGTTGCGAGCCAGAAAGACCAGAGCGCCGTCGTGGTCCTCGGCAACGCAGGACTGGTTGGCATCAAGAAACTTCTTGAGTTCGTTTTTATCTTCGCAGGTTACCCAGCGGGCCGTGTAGTAAGATGTCGGCTCAAACATGACAGGAATGTTGAATTCGGTGCGGATACGGTCAGCCATAACTTCAAACTGCAGGGTGCCGACAACGCCGACGATATATTCCGAACCGATGACCGGTTTGAAAATACTGGCGCCGCCTTCTTCGGCGATTTGCTGAAGTGCCGCGCCGAGGTGTTTGGATTTGAGCGGGTCAAGCGCCCGGACGCTTTTGAGCAGTTCCGGGGCAAAGGAAGGAATACCGGTGAAGTGGATTTTCTCCCCTTCGGTCAGGGTGTCGCCGATGCGGAGCTGACCGTGGTTGGGAATGCCGATAATGTCCCCGGCATAAGCGTCTTCCGCCAGTTCGCGTTCTTGGGCTAAGAACATGACGGGAGTAGGTACTTTCAGCCCTTTGCCGGTACGAACCTGGGTGAGGGTCATGCCGCGTTTGAAGTGTCCGGAACAAATGCGCATAAAGGCAATGCGGTCGCGGTGTTTCGGATCCATGTTGGCTTGGATTTTGAAGACGAAGCCGGTAACCTTGTTTTCCTGAGGCTGAACGGTTCGTTCGGCGGCAGGCTGCGGCCGCGGAGACGGAGCCATCCGGTGCAGGCCTTCCAGCACTTCCTTGACGCCGAAGTTATTGATAGCACTGCCGAAAAAGACCGGGGTCATTGCACCGGCAAGATAGAGCTCCAGGTCGAATGCCGGGCATAGTTCGCGAACCATGGTAACGTCCTCGCGCAATTTGGCGACGGCATGGGCCGGCAACAGATTGTCAAGTTTGGGATCGTCCAACCCTTTGCATGTTTCAATGGTCGCATTAATGGTTGATTTGTCACCGGTTTTGTTCATTAAAATCAGTTGGTCGTTAATCAGGTCGTAACAGCCGAGGAAGTCTTTTCCCATGCCAATTGGCCAGCTGGCAGGCGTGCAGTCCATGGCCAGCGTTTTTTCAATATCGTCCAGAAGCAGGAACGGATCCAGCCCTTCGCGGTCGAGTTTGTTGATGAAAGTTAAAATCGGCACGTTGCGCAGGCGGCAAACTTCAAACAGCTTTTTCGTTTGGGTTTCGATACCTTTGGCCGAATCCAGCACCATAATGGCGGAATCTACGGCGGTCAGCACGCGGTAGGTATCTTCGGAAAAGTCTTCGTGGCCCGGTGTGTCCAACAGGTTAAAGGTAATGTCGCGGTAATCGAAGGTCATGACGGAGGAGGCGACGGAAATGCCGCGTTCCTGTTCAACTTTCATCCAGTCGGAATGGGCGCGGCGATTTTCACCGCGGGCTTTGACGGCTCCGGCCTGCTGAATGGCACCGCCGAAAAGCAGCAGCTTTTCGGTTAACGTGGTTTTACCGGCGTCCGGGTGTGAAATAATCGCAAAAGTTTTGCGGGGATTTACTTTATTCTCAGGCATTTGTTTACTCTGTTTCTTAAAATATCAATTTAAGCAGTTATTTATCCGAAATAGATCTAAATTGCAAGATTTATATAAAAACAAAGGGCAGGAAGTTCCCGCCCTGTATTTATTCGGATATGCGGCTCAGCCGTTAAACGGGCTGGAAACATCCGGCAGCAGCGGACGGGGTTCAACCGTCGGGGTGCGGGCCGGAGTAATTTCGGACATGGCGGGAGCCGTGTTTACCGGAGCGGCTCCGTTGGCTTCCAACGACTCTGCCGGAATGATTTCAATGTCTTTGACAATCTTGGTTGTGGTGGTTTGGGGCGCAGCCGGTTTAGCGGGGGCGTTGATGCCCAAATTGCGCTCAATAGCAGCCTGTTCCTTGGCTTTTTCTTTAGAGGTTACCAATCCCAAATCGTAAATGACTTCCAATTTGCGGAGGTTTTTGGCCGCTGAGAGAAGGTCTTTGGCCGGAGCCTGAGGTTTCAGCCGCTGGCGCGGAGAGGGAGGCAAAATGGCTTCGATAATCAAATTGCGTTCGGCCGAGAATTCGCGCGGTGTAATGGCACGGTCTTCGGTTGCGGTTTTGAGCGCGTTAATCCGTTCAATAATCATATCGGGCGAGGGAACCGGTTTGTCAACGGTGAAGCCGGCCGGCGCGTTAGTCAGCGGCAGCAGGCCGCCGATATTGGACTGGCGCGCTTTCAAAAACTCCTCTTTGGTAATCATATCGTTTTCGGCCAGTTCTTTCATAATCAGAAAGCGGGAAATGATATTTTGCTCCTGCGGCGTAAACAGAACTTCCACGGCTTTAACGTCAGCTTCGGAAACGGCTTTGTTGTTGGCGGCGTTTTTCTGTTCACGGATAAACAAAGCTTCTTCCAGGGCAGAGCGTCCCTGTTTGGCAGCTGCTTCTTCGCTGATGCTGAAAACTTTGACGCCGCTGTCGTCTTCAATAATCAGTTTGCTTTGGTTGATGTTTATCAGACGCAGGCGTTTCTGGGCAACTTCGGTCATCTTGCGGGGCTGCATGTCTTCGCTGCCGAGAACGGTGGTCTGGTCGCCGGCGGAGAGAATAATCTCTTCGTAATACTGGCGGGCACGGTTAGGCAGCCCTAATTTTTCGGCATTAAGGGCGCCGACCATCAGAGCCTGAGCATTTTTGGGGTTTTGGCGCAGGGACATTTGCACATGTTCGTCCGCTTCGGTAAAGTTTCCCTGGGAGTAGGCAAGGGTGGCTTTGGCTGCCTCTTTGGCTCCTTCGTCGCCGAAAGTCAGCGTGTTGTACGTTTCCGGGCTGGTGTTCTTTTCAATGTAGGAACAGGAGCTCAAAAAGCCGGCGGACAGAGCCGCGGAAACAAGAATTCTGGTTATCTGCACAAGTTTACTCCCCATCATAACGTCATGCTCCGGGCAGTCTTTGCCTCGGCCCGGAAACTTCTCTTGCCAAGCATATTATTAAATATATTCAAAGAATACAATAATTTTGTTGGCGTTGTGAATTTTGCTTGATTTAAAAAATTTTTTATGTAGTATGCAAGCAACTATAAGTGTCAGCGCGGGCGTGGTGAAATTGGTAGACACGCCAGATTTAGGTTCTGGTGCCGCGAGGCTTAAGAGTTCGAGTCTCTTCGTCCGCACCATTTACGTTCTGATACTGTAACGGTTTCAATCAACAATAAAAAGAGAATATTTATGAAAGCTACTGAGTTAAAATCCGAAAGTTTGAAGAAAGAATACAGCGTCGTTATTCCGGCGGCTGATTTTGAAAAAGAAGTTGATGCCAAAATCAACCAGATTGCGAAAACAACCAAAATTCCGGGCTTCCGTCCGGGCAAGGCTCCGAAAGAAATGCTGAAGCAGAAATACCGCGCTTCGGTTTTGGGCGAAGTTTTGGATGAAACCGTTCGCAACGCGACTGAGGAAGTTATCAAAAGCAACAAGTTAAATCCGGTTATGATGCCGAATATCAAAGTTACCAAATTCGAAGACGGCAAAGATATTGAATTCACACTGACGGTTGAACTGATGCCGGAAATCAAAATCGGCGATTTGTCGGTGATTAAACTGGAAAAACTGATGGCTGAAGTTCCGGCCGAGGAAGTTGAGAAAGCTTTGAACTATATCGCTCAGAGCCGCCGCGAAACCGTTAAGGTTGAAGAAGATCGCGCCGCAGCCAAGGGCGACACCGTTGTGATCGATTTCACGGGTTCGATTGACGGAGTTGAATTCCAAGGAGGCAAAGGCAATAATTATCCTTTGGAACTGGGGTCCAATTCCTTTATTCCGGGTTTCGAAGATCAGCTTATCGGCAAAAAAGCCGGTGATAAAGTTGATGTCAACGTTACTTTCCCGGAAAATTACCATGCCAAGGATTTGGCCGGAAAAGCTTCGGTCTTTGCGGTTGAAATCAAAGAACTGCGTGCAGCCAAAGAAGTTGAAATCAATGATGAATTTGCCAAATCTTTGGGCGAAGAAAGCCTGGATAAGCTGAAAGCGGCCATTGCCGAACGTATTAAGGGCGATTATGAAGCCGCTTCAAAGATGAAACTGAAACGTCAGCTGCTGGATAATCTGGACAATGAATATAAGTTTGACGTTCCGGCCGGATTGGTCGATGCCGAATATAAGAGCATCGTTGATCAGTATGAACAGGCGAAGAAGTATAATCAGCTGGACGAAAGCGAAAAGAACAAGTCAGAAGAAGAACTGCTGGCTGAGTATAAAGATATTGCCGTCCGCCGGGTTAAACTCGGCCTGTTGCTTTCCGAAATCGGAAAGGACGCCAAAGTTACCATTACGCCGGATGATATTAACAAGGCTATCATGAATGAGGCGAAGAAGTATCCGGGACAGGAAAAAGCTGTCTTTGATTATTATCTGAAAAACAAGCAGGCAATTGAAGCTTTAAAAGCTCCGGTTTTTGAAGAAAAGATTGTTGATTATGTTATCGGCAAATCCAATGTCAGCGAAAAAATCGTCAGTATTGAAGAGTTGTATTCTTTTGACGAAGACAAAAAAGCCGGAAAGAAAACAACGGCGAAAAAGTCTGCCAAGAAATCAGCTTAATAATCTGTTGATGCAATGCAAAAGCCTCCGTTTCGTCGGAGGCTTTTGTTTAAATCCGGTGATTTTATCAGATAAACGGGTAATCGCGGCGGTTATTAATAATTTATTGATTATATTGGTGTAGTCTTGTATAAGTTTGAAATGTTTTTGAAATAAGGAAGCTGTAATGACTGAGAGAAGTCCTTTAGAAATATATAACAGCACTTTGGTGCCGATGGTTATCGAGCAAACCTCTAAGGGGGAGCGTTCTTTTGATATTTTTTCCCGTCTGCTGAAGGAGAGAATTATTTTTCTGACCGGTGAAGTTAATGATGAAGTTTCTTCTCTGGTTTGTGCGCAGCTGTTGTTTTTGGAATCGGAAAATCCGAAGAAAGACATTTCTTTGTATATCAATTCTCCGGGAGGGGTTATTACTTCCGGCATGGCGATGTATGATACGATGAAATATATCAGCTGTGACGTGGCGACAATCTGCATCGGTCAGGCCTGTTCAATGGGGTCATTCCTGCTGGCCGGCGGAACCAAAGGCAAGCGTTTCTCGCTGCCTAATTCGCAGATTATGATTCACCAGCCCTCCGGCGGAGCCAAGGGGCAGGCTGCAGATATCGAAATTCAGGCCAAACTGATTTTGGATATGCGGAAACGTTTGAATCAGATTTATGCCGAAAATACCGGGCAGAAGCTGTCGGTGATTGAAAAAGCGATGGACCGCGATAATTTTATGACCCCGCAGGAAGCATTGAAGTTCGGTTTGATTGACCAGATTGTAACCTCCCGCAATGAGATGAACAAATAGGATAAAGCAATGAGTGACGATAAAGAAAACAACGGTGAAATGCTGCATTGTTCTTTCTGCGGAAAGAGTCAGGCGGAAGTCAAAAAATTAGTTGCCGGCCGCGGCGTTTATATCTGTGATGAGTGCATTGAAGTATGCATTAACATTGTGGCGGACGAACTGGAAGAAGAACGCAAGGCAGAAGCCGGAATTTCACCGGAAAAACTGCCGACCCCGTCCAAAATTAAAGAATTTCTTGATCAGTATGTTATCGGTCAGGATGAGGCGAAAAAAGTTTTGTCGGTGGCGGTTTATAACCATTATAAACGTTTGAACTCACAGAAAACCAACAAAGATGTGGAAATCTCCAAATCAAACGTCATTTTAATCGGTTCGACCGGCAGCGGTAAAACCCTGTTGGCGCAGACGCTGGCTAAAATTCTGGATGTGCCGTTTGCCATTTCGGACGCGACGACGCTGACCGAAGCCGGCTATGTCGGCGAAGACGTCGAAAATATTATCTTGAAACTGGTGCAGGCTGCGAATTATGATATTGAAAAAGCGCAGCGCGGCATCGTTTATATTGATGAAATCGATAAGATTACCCGTAAAACCGACGGGCCGTCGATTACCCGCGATGTTTCGGGCGAGGGCGTTCAGCAGGCATTGCTGAAGATTATCGAAGGAACGGTTGCCAATGTTCCGCCGCAGGGCGGCCGCAAACATCCGCAGCAGGAATTTTTGCATGTTGATACGACCAATATTCTGTTTATCTGCGGCGGGGCTTTTGCCGGATTGGAGAAGATTGTCAATCGCCGCGGCAATGAAACCTCTATCGGTTTCGGTGCCAAAGTCAGCAGTCCGGAAGACAAAGGTATCGGCGAGATTTTAAAAGACGTGCAGCCGGAAGATTTGCTTAAATACGGTCTGATTCCGGAGTTTATCGGCCGTTTGCCGATTATTGCCACATTAGATGATCTGAATGAAGAGGCTTTGGTTCGGGTTTTGACCGAGCCGAAGAATGCTTTGGTTAAGCAGTATGAAGCTTTGTTTGATATGGAAGGCGTTAAACTGACGATTACCGAGGAAGCTTTGAAAGCAATAGCCAAAAAAGCGATTGAGCGTAAAACCGGTGCGCGCGGTTTGCGGGCGATTATGGAAGAAAATCTGTTGCAGATTATGTATGATATTCCGGATAAGAAAAACGTCAGCGAAATTGTCATTAATGAGAATGTTATTAATGACGGTGCCGAGCCGGAATATGTGGTTTCAAAAGAAAGTAAATCGGCTTAAACCGCTGTGCGGCCGGTTTGAATGAAAAATCCCCGGAAACGGGGATTTTTTTTGTGCTTGGGCTTAGGCTGTGTTGATATTAAAAATATGTTTTTTGTTCGTTTAGTTGTGTATGAAAATTTAGAATCAGACTATGTTTATTTATGTATAGTTATTAGTTGTTTTGGTATTGGTTACATGTTATAATAATTATTATGTTTTGATGAAGGAGGTTGGATGGAAATTGTTAGTACTCATGATAATTTTATAATGTATCATAGTTTGCGAGATGGTGATTTGGTAGAAACAGGAGAGAAGCCTATACTAGCGGATGTTTCATCATATAAAAATTTTTTTGCTTCTTGTGAATCTATTGTAAACATACAAAAAAAATCACCAAATATGTCTTGGGGAAGCGGTTCTTATCGGATGTGTAAACAAGAGGCTGAAGAACTGGGTATTTCTTCAGAAACCTTTCTTCATATTCAAGTTTTAGATGCTAATCTGCATCGTTTTAAAAATTGTGAAGTAGAAGATAAAGCCTTAGAACGTCAAGCTGTTTTGCAAAAAACGATATCGGAGAGACTAGGTACAGAAACAGTCAAGCCGATAAAATTATCAAGTTTAATTGATAAGGGACTGGCTATGTGTTCTGAGTTTTCTATTTTAGCTCAGTCATATTTGGAAAGCCATGGTATTGATAGTTATTTATGTGATGCTCATTTATTTCAGGAAACTTCTGGTGGTATTCTGTATGAAGCTCATCATTTTTTGGCAGTTCATGACAAAGATAGTATGTTTATATATGATCCTTTAAATACGAAAAAAACAGGAAGACCGCGTGTTATGAATACAGGTATGACTAAAGAGCAATTTATGCAAAAAGCAATTAATAGTGAAAAGTTTATATTAGACTTTCCTGCCGATATCAAAAAATTAAATAGTGTATTTGATATTGGAGATACTCATCATCTTGGTTATGGGTATATTAACAGAAGAACTGTAAGAAATAGATAAGTATCTATTATAATATTAATGCAAGCAGAATTTGTTATTTTTCCGTGATTTGAGTCCTGAATATTTGTTTTTGAGAAGAGAAATTATGAGGAATATAAGTATTTATCCTTCAGGGCAGATGTGCTGCGGCCGCGATGCGCAGGCTCCCAGAGATTGTTCGGGAACCGGAGGCTGCATTCCATACAGTTAGTGAAAAAAAGCTACGAAGTTTTTCGTAGCTTTTTTACTGTTTGCTGCCGTAAAGTCTATTTGCCGGAAGAACCGAAACCGTTTTCTCCGCGGGAGGTGGTCAGTTTATCGAATTCTTCGCTGCTGATTTCTTTGAAATCCGCTTTATAGGGAAACGGGAATTCTCCCTGGGCAATTTTATCGCCGGGGTGAATGGTATAGCTTTCTTTGCCGGCCGGATTGGTGTTCAGCAGAATGACCATAATCTCGCCGCGGTAATCAGTGTCGATAATGCCGCCGACGGGGATAATGCCATGATTGGCGGCCAGGCCGCTGCGGCCGTTAATGCGGCACCAGAACGGATTTTCCGGGGCAATTTTTATGCCGGTGGGGCATTTGATGCGTTCACCGGGACGAAGGGTTACCGGCTGTTCCAAAGCGGCGCAGATGTCAAAGCAGGCTGCGTCGGGCGTGGCATAAGTCAGATTGCAGGCAACGTTTTTATAGTGGGGAAGTTTGGTGTAGTAAACCGGGAATTTTTCAATTTTGACCGTCATTGTTTTTTCTCTTTCAGGTTGATTTGTCTGGTCAGATTTTAGAGAAGAGGCGAAAAAATTTCCAGTGCAGAATTTTTGCAGGGGATAATCTTTAACCTTATGGCTTTGCGATTATATAGAAAAGGTAGATATTTTTTGTTAGGGAGAGAAGAATGAAAAGCGTTAAGTTAAACACGGATTATGATATGCCGATGATTGGTTTGGGAACCTGGCGTTCAGGTCCGGGAGAGGTGTATCAGACCGTTCGCTGGGCAATAAAGCTTGGTTACCGGCATATTGACTGTGCGCCGATTTACGGCAATGAAAAGGAAATCGGACAGGCGCTGCATGATGCGGTTGCCGAAGGAGACATAAAGCGGGAAGAACTGTTCATTGCTTCTAAATTATGGAACGATATGCATGCGCCGGAAGATGTTTTGCCTGCTTTGAAACAGACGTTGGCCGATTTGCAGCAGGATTATCTTGATTTGTATATGATTCATTGGCCGGTGGCGCAGAAAAAAGGAGTACCGATGCCGCATCGTGCCGAAGATATGGTTTCGTTAAAAGATATGCCGCTTGACTTGACCTGGGCGGAGATTGAAAAGGCGCAGCAGCAGGGACTGATCCGCACTGCCGGAGTTTCCAATTTCGGAGCAAAACGTTTGGGCGAGCTGATTGAAAAAGCGGAAATAACGCCGGCGGTCAATCAGGTTGAGAGTCATCCGCTGTTGCAGCAAAACGATTTAATTGAATTCTGCCGGAAGAATATGATTGCGGTTACGGCTTATTCGCCACTGGGCTCGCAGCATGACGGAGATGAGACCGATTTGTTCCGCAATGAGATTATTATGGAAATTGCCGGACGTTTGAACTGTACGTCGGCGCAGGTGCTGCTGGCTTGGCAGCTGGCTCGCGGCGTTTCGGTTATTCCCAAGACGGTTCATGAAATGCGCCTGAAAGAAAACTTTGCCGCTTCGGCCGTTGAGCTCGATGATGAGGATATGAAGAAAATTGCTTCGCTTGACAGGGGGCAGCGTTTTATTGACGGCAGCAGTTTTGCTTTCGGCGACTATACGGCTGCCTCCATCTTTGCGTGAAGAAAATTGCCGAAGGCATTTGGTGTCTGAAGATTGACGGAGTGACCGATGGATAGATCTTATGCCAAGATAAAAGTGACTGCGAACGGACCTTATGAAGTCAGTAATGTTCAAGACATCAGGCTGTATGCAATTAAGCCTGACGAGGCGGGGGCTTCGGAAGAATATGTTCCGGGACAGAAGTTTACTGCCGATGAAAATCCGTTGCATCTTTGCCGCTGCGGGCGTTCGGGGCATGCGCCTTTTTGTGACGGCAGGCACGAAAAGGCGGATTGGGACGGAGAGGAAACAGCTTCTTTTGAGCCGATATTGAACGGTGCCGAGGCTATAGAGGGCCGAATCTGACTTTGGCAGACAATCAGGATTATTGTGCTTATGCCCGTTTCTGCGATGCCAAAGGCCGGATTTGGAACCTGGTGCAGGAAGGAACGCCGGCAGCAGACAAGCAGGCCGTTAAGGAGGCATGCAACTGTCCGTCCGGTCGTTTGATAATGTTTGACAATCGTACGGGTAAGCCGATTGAACCGGAATTACAGCCGAAAATAGGCGTTTTGGAAGATCCGGCAATAGGATGCAGCGGGCCGTTGTGGGTGAAAGGCGGCATACAGGTTGAAAGCGAGAGCGGAAAACTTTATGAACGACGCAACCGTCAGACGCTATGCCGCTGCGGGCATTCCTGCAATAAGCCGTTTTGCGACGGTTCACATGCGGCAGTGAAATATCAGGACAGTGTTTTCAGGGCAGACGGTGCAGAATAAAACCGGCCAAAGCGTCTTCGTCTTCCCAGCGGACTTCTATTTCCAAAACCTTGAAAAAACTGCGGCGTCGGGACGGAATTTTTACCAGATCTTTAGCCGTTGTGATTAAGGTGCAGGAATTTTTCTCCGCCTTGTCGATTAATTGGTCAAGTTCGGTATCGGTGTAAAAATGGTGATCGGGAAAATTGACGGTTTCGACCAGTTCAAAGTTCAGTTCACGCAACGACTGATAAAACTTCTCCGGCCGTCCGATGCCTGCAAAAGCAATGACTCTGCGCTCGGAAAAGTTCGGCCTGACCGGGACTATCTGGCCGCGGAAAACGGGAAGGGCAATCTGTTCGGCAAGGCGATGCCTGTCTTCACCGATTATCAGGACGGCATCGGCTCTTTTCATTCCGGCAGGCAGGCTTTCCCGCAAGGGCCCGGCCGGAATGCACAGACCATTGCCGTAACCGAAACCGCCGTCAAAAACAAGAAATGACAAATCCTTATGCAGGCCGGGATTTTGAAAACCGTCATCCATAATGACCATTTCCGCTCCGGCGGCCGCAGCCGTTTGTGCTGCGGCAAAACGGTCAGGATTGACAACCGTCGGTGCCTGTCGGGCCAGCAGCAGCGGTTCGTCGCCGACCTGCTGCGGTGTATGGTGCTGAGGGTCGACCAAAACGTTATGCAAGTTGCCGCCATAACCGCGGGAAACAAAAAATGGTTTGCGTTTTGCCTGTTGCATGAGTTTGGCAATGGAAACGGCCGTCGGCGTTTTTCCGGTTCCCCCGGCGGTCAGATTGCCGATACAGACGACGGGAACGGCAGCCTTTTGGGGCTTGTGCAGGCTCATGTTCAGACGGGTGCCCAAGTTATAAAGCAGGCCCAGCGGAGAGAGCAAAAGGGACAGCGGGTTAAGATCAGACCAGTAGCCGGGAGTTTTCATTATTCGATGTATCCTTTGACTTTTTCCAGAATGCCGTCAAGCACTTTGGCCTCGCTGTTGGCCCAGTTGTAAGCCAAGCTGCGTTTGGCTTCCAGCAGTTCTCTGTTGGTGAGCAGCGAAGTGACGGTTTCTTCCAATTCGAGAACATCGTTTACCTGAATAACCGCATCGGCTTTTTTGGCACGGTTCATCGCTTCGGTGAAGTTATGCATATGGGGGCCCACAATGGCGGCATCACGCATGCGGGACGGCTCCATAAAGTTTTGGCCGCCGTGAGGAATCAGCGAACCGCCGACAAAAACCAGCGGACACAGGTCGTACCACAGGCCGGTTTCGCCGATGGTATCCGCCACGTAAACTTCGGTTTCCGGCGTGATTTTTTCACCGGCGGAACGCAGGGAGACCTTTAAGCCGTAGCTTTCTTCCAGTTTTTGTTTGATGTCGGCGCCGCGGTTAGGGTGGCGCGGGGCGATGATAGTCAGCAGGCCGGGAACGGTCTGGCCCAGTTTTTTTAGAAAACGCCCGATTTTAAATTCTTCGTCTTCATGGGTGGAACTGACGCACCAGACCGGACGTTTGCCTATCTGGCCGACGATTTCGGCTTTCTTTTTGGCGTCAATGGGAATGGGCAGGCCGGCGAATTTGATATTGCCGAGACACATCGAATCTTTGGCTCCGAGAACCCGTAGGCGATAGGCGTCTTCTTCCGACTGGCCGAGGCAGAAAGTGAAACAGGAAAGCAGTTCTTTGCTGATGAAGTCAAACTGCTGCCAACGTTTGAATGATTTGTTGGAAATGCGGCCGTTGACCAGAATCAAGGGGATGTTTCTGCGTTTAATGGAGGAAAGCATGGCGGGCCAGAATTCCGATTCAAACCACAGAACCAAATCTGGGTGCCAGTGGCGGACGAAGCGCGTGGTAAAGAAGGGGTTGTCTATCGGCAGATATTGGTGAAAAGCCCGCTCGGGCAGGCGTTTGCTCATCAGTTCGGCGGAGGTGGTAGTGCCGGTGGTTACCATGATGTGCATGTCGGGATAAGCTTCCAGCAGTTTGTTAATCAGCGGCAGCATGGAGAGAGATTCACCGACCGATGCCCCGTGAAACCAGATAAAACGTCCTTCCGGGCGTTTGAGCAGGGGACGGCCGACGCGTTCGTTGAAACGTTTGACGTCTTCTTTGCCGCGCTCCTGGCGTTTTTTGATATAGCGTTTGATGACCAGGGGATAGAGTATGCTGATTAGGGTATTGTAAATCCGGATAAACATCTTTAAGCCTTTTCTGATTTCGGAGCGGGGGCAGGGTAGCGTTTGCGGGCAACGGTTCCTTTTTCGATGTGTTTGATGCCCATGGCTTTGTCAGCTTCCCAGGTGAGCTGATTCAGACGGTTTTCGATTGTCCGGCGATATTCTTCAAGCCTGGTTTCGTCTGCGTCGGCGGGAATATAGAAAGCCTCGGTGGCATAATAGCAACCGCGGGAGAAAGGTTTGGGGAGCATCATCTTGTCCCAGCTCTTTTCGACGATTTTGGAGCCGGCAATACTGTATGTGGCACCGATAATCGGTTTTCCCGATTTTTGCGCAAAGTAGACGGCGGAACGGCTCAGTGTCATGCTCGGGCCTTTGGGGCCGTCGGGAATGATGGCGATGGCTTCGCCTTTTTGCAGCGAGCGCATCAGTTCAAGCGCCGCGTTTTTGCCGTTTTCGGTGCTGGAGCCGCCGATGGTTCCCATGCCGAATTTTTCAAGCAGGCCGGCAATCATACGGCCGTCATGGTGAAGGGAAACCAAGGCATTCAGCGGGTGGGAGCGGTTCCAAAAATAGGGAAGCATCATAGCGCGCCCGTGCCAGCCGATGAAGATGAAACTGCCTTCTTTTTCCCAAACGCGGTAGAGTTCGTCAACGCCCTGCGTCTGCCATTCGGTGGTTCGTCCGACCAGGCGGGCATACCAGTAAATCAGCGTGCTGATGGCAGCCAGTACGAGCCGCGACTGCAGCAGAGATTTGAAAAACTTTTTACATCTTTTGCGTAAAGGCATGAATTTATCTTTTTGATTTTTTGACAATATCGGTGACGGAAATGCCTATGGTCTCATTTTCGGTAATGACGACTTCGCCGTGGCCGATAAGGATGTTGTTGGCGTAAATGTCAACATAGTCGTTGACGTTGCGGTCCAGTTCGACAACGGCGCCGCGGCCGAGCTTCAGCAGTTGCTGCACCCGGAGATCGGCAGTACCGAGCGTTACCGAGATGTCAACGGTAATTTCATCTCCGGATAAACTTTGTTTTTTTAAAGCAGCCATTAAAAATTTTCTCCAAGCATATTTATTTGGTGAGACTTATAATTGTCTCTATCATATAGCAAAGTTTTTAATTTTAAATACAAGATTATAAATTCCCCACAATATTGGCGCCGTTTATCAGCAGTTTCTCATATCGTTGTGGATTAAAGCGTTTAACCGTTGCCGAGCCGTTCGAAATATGCCACAAAAGTCTTAAATATGTGGGTGTGTCTATTGTAGTTCACAAAAAGTTTTTCTATATAAAAGGATAACAGGAAATATGTGAGGATTAAGATAAAATGGCAAAAAAGAATATTTATCCCGTGCTTCCGCTTCGCGACATCGTGGTCTATCCGAAAATGATTGTTCCTCTGTTTGTCGGGCGCGAAAAATCCATTCGGGCGCTGCAGGAGGTCGTTGATCAGGATCAGAACATTATTTTACTGACGCAGAAAGAGGCCGCAATTGAAGATCCGACCGAAAACGATGTCTATCACGTCGGGACGGTCGGAACGGTTTTGCAGATGCTGAAACTGCCGGACGGAACAGTGAAAGTTCTGATTGAGGGCATGGAACGGGTTAAAATTTCCAAGTTTATCGACAATCCCGATTATATGGAAGTGGAAGCCGAAATTCTGCCGGATGCTGAGGACAACAGTACCGAACTTGAAGCTTTGGTGCGGGCCGTTCTTTCTCAGTTTGAAGAATATGTCAAACTTTCGAAAAAAACGCCGCCGGAGGTTTTGGTTTCGGTCAATCAGATTGAAGACAACAGCAAACTGGCCGATACGATAGCTTCGCATCTGGCTTTGAAAATTGCCGACAAGCAGGCTTTGCTGGAAGGGCGGACGCTGAAGGAACGGTTTGAAAAGATTCTTGGCTTTATGGATGCGGAAATTACTTTGCTGGAAGTGGAAAACAAAATTAAAACCCGCGTCAAAAAGCAAATGGAAAAAAGCCAGAAGGAATATTATCTGAACGAGCAGATGAAAGCCATTCAGAAAGAGCTCGGCGATAATGACGAGGAAGGCGAAATCAGCGATTATATGGCTAAAATCGAAAAGGCCAAATTATCCAAAGAGGCAAAAGAAAAAGCTTTGGCCGAAGTCAAAAAGCTGAAAAATATGAGCGGCATGTCTTCCGAAGCAACGGTTATCCGCAACTATCTGGACTGGCTGCTGGACATTCCCTGGAAGAAGCGTTCCAAGGTTAACAAAGACATTTCCAAGGCAATGGAAGTGCTGGAAAAAGACCATTACGGGCTGGAAAAGGTCAAGGAACGCATTGTCGAATATTTGGCGGTGCAGTCGCGTGCCGATAAAATCAAAGGTCCGATTTTGTGTTTGGTCGGTCCTCCGGGCGTGGGCAAAACTTCTTTGGGCAAATCCATCGCCAAGGCAACCGGGCGCAGTTTTGTGCGGGCTTCATTGGGCGGTATGCGCGATGAAGCGGAAATCCGCGGACATCGGCGGACGTATATCGGTTCCATGCCGGGCAAAATTATTAAAGGCATGAAAAAGGCCGGAACGTCCAATCCGCTGTTTTTGCTTGATGAAATTGACAAACTTGGCAATGACTGGCGCGGCGATCCGAGTTCGGCTTTGCTGGAGGTGTTGGATCCGGAGCAAAATGCGGCATTTAACGACCATTATCTGGAAGTTGATTACGATTTGTCGGACGTTATGTTTGTGACAACCGCAAACTCGCTGGATATGCCGCGGCCGTTGCTGGATCGTATGGAAATTATTCGTTTGTCGGGTTATACCGAAGACGAAAAAATCGAAATTGCCAAGCGTCATCTGATTCCGAAGATTTTTTCCGAAAATGCGGTTAAGGAATCCGAACTGACGATTACCGAAGATGCTATCCGCGATATTATCCGCTATTATACCCGTGAAGCCGGGGTGCGGAATCTGGAGCGTGAACTGGCGACGATTGCCCGCAAGGCGGTGAAAGAAATTCTGCTGGCGAAAGGCAAGAAGAAAAAGCTGGAGGTCAGTTCCAAAAATCTGGACAAGTATCTCGGTGTCAGACGTTACAGCTACGGCGAAGCCGAACAGCAGGACCATATCGGTGTAACGACCGGGCTGGCCTGGACGGAAGTCGGCGGCGATATTCTGTTTATCGAAGCGGTGGATATGCCTGGTAAAGGCAAGATTACGCAGACCGGCAAGCTGGGCGAAGTGATGAAGGAATCGATTGAGACGGCTTATTCCGTGGTGCGTTCTCATTCAAAAGATTTGGGAATCGATCCGGAAGTCTTTGACAAAACGGATATTCACATTCACGTTCCGGAGGGAGCAACCCCGAAAGACGGTCCGTCCGCCGGTATTGCCATGTACACAACTCTGGTGTCGGTGCTGACAAAAACACCGGTGCGCAAAGATGTGGCAATGACCGGTGAAATTACGCTGCAAGGGCGGGTTCTGCCTATCGGCGGTTTGAAGGAAAAACTGCTGTCAGCTTTGCGCGGCGGAATTAAGACGGTTATTATTCCGAAAGAGAATGAGAAAGATCTGGCTGAAATTCCTGATAATGTTAAGAAGGGAATGAAGATTATTCCGGTGTCGGAGGTGTCCGAAGTGCTGAAAATTGCGCTGGCAGGCAAGCCCAAAACACAGAAGGGAAAAGCCGGAAAGAGTTCTCAAAAGCAGTCTTAGTTATATATAAGGCGTTAAAGCCCGGCCGGACAGCCGGGCTTTTTGCTGTTTAAACGGACTCGCAACAGGCGGATTCAGAATCGCGGCAAATTATTGCTGGGTATGGATTAGCTGTGAATAAGTCGGTCAAAAAAGCGTTATTTGAGGTTTAAAAAGCAAAAATTGGGGATAAATAGCGGTTTTTTTGAGGGTAAGGCCTTGTTTTCGTTTGACTTCGGTCAAAATTCAGGCTTAAATTTTCTTGTAAACAGCGGTTCTGCTGTTGACATTGGTTTATAACTTATAATTAGAGGGAGTCCTCACCGTGAATAAAAATGAACTTATTTCTAGCATTGCTAGCGAAACCGGCTTGACCAAAACTGATGCAGCTAAAGCTGTTGATGCATTTGTATCTTCTATTTCTTCTGCATTGAAATCTGGTGACGAAGTTCGCCTGGTTGGCTTTGGTACTTTTGCTGTTTCTAAACGTTCTGCTACTACCGGCCGCAATCCGCGTACCGGCCAGAGCATCAAAATTCCGGCTCGCAATCAACCGAAATTCAGAGCTGGTAAAGTATTGGTTGACTCTGTTAACTAATTATAAGAAAGGGCCGGGTTTCCAGCCCTTTTTCCTTAATTAGTCCAATATTATTGAGATAGTGAGCCGGGTTTCGGCTCACTTTTTTGTTATGGAGGAGATTCTTGGCAAACAGAGGAAAAGTATGCGGTGGATGGCGGGGCGTTCTCACGTTTCATTTCACCAATTAAAAAAACCGCCATAAAGGCGGAATTAGCGGATAGGGGAGTTGTTCGGCTGGCGTTCCGCCGCTTCGTCGTCGCAAGAGCGGCGATACTCCCGTCTCGCCTGCTCCTCCTTGTCGAACTCCCTTTTCCGGGTGTTCTCACTTTTCATTTCACCAATTAAAAAAACCGCCATAAAGGCGGTTTTTTTAATTGGTGGGAGTTGAGAGGTTCGAACTCCCGACCCTCTCGGTGTAAACGAGATGCTCTTCCAGCTGAGCTAAACTCCCATCGTGTTTTACGAAAGAGTTTATACACTTCTAAAAATAATTAATCAAGCAAAAAATTGCACAATTTTTATTTTTTTGCTAAAATTATTTTATATCAAATGATTATCCTGCTGTATTTGTTGTACGAACGGTGCATTAATAAAAAAGGTTCCGAAAATGATTCGGAACCTTTTTTATCAGATGTTGTTTCAGGCCAGTCTTTTCCAAACTTTGCGTTTGTTCCAGAAACCGCTGACGCCGATCCTTTTGCAGAAATCCGGCTTGTAGATGACGGGGCGGTTTTCTTTGAAGAAAGGAATAAAACGTTCCCAGCGTTCCGGGGTGGCAAAATGGTCGTACAATTCTTCATAAGTGAAGTATTTGCCGGCTGTTTCCCATGCCCAGGAGAAAACCGTTTGGGTGTCGGTGTGGAAATGTCCGTATTTCAGCATATAGCCGTTCAGTTCATTTCCCTGTTCGTCCAAGTGATCAATCAGGCCAAAGATGATTTTTTGGGCGTGTTCTCTGGTCAGCTTGGCCTTCAGGCAGATTACAATCTGCTTTTGCAGAAAATCGAAGCAGGCGTCGCTCATTAAACCCGGCTGGTCACACATTGCGGAATATTTCCAATATGCTTCGGGCAGAATTTTGTAACTGCTGGCTTCGTGAAGAACTGCACCGCAGGAAATGCGCTGGAGGGCAATTTCAAGGAGAATTTCTCCGGTAAAAGCGTCCTGTTGCCAGCAATATTCTCCGAATTCGGCCATCAATGACATATAGTCGTCTCCGATGCGCCAGCCGCGGATATCTTGTCCGGTCGGTTGAACAATTATCGGCAGGATAACCTTGTTAACAACTTCGTTTTGCGACATACCTACCAGTTCATTCACATTTTTGCCGGACATTGCGGCAACTTTGTTTAAAAAATTTGTTCTCATTTTTGTTTATATTGAAGTTAGTAAATTATTTTCGGAACAAATTATTAGGGAAAGGCAAGCCGCCTGATTTATAAATGTATCCCATAATAATGATTGAATGGAAATTTTATAACATAATTTTAGGCAAAAAACAATCATTATTTGACAAAAGGACAAAAATAAATTATAAGACAGTGATTAAAGGCTGTACTTTTTGCTTTTTTTGAGTATAATATTTTCCGATTTGCTAATAAGGAAAGTAAGAAACATTGAAGAAAATTATTTCAGCCACGGAAGCGGGCCGACTTATCGGAAACAATGCTTCGGTTATGATCGGCGGCTTTTTGAAATGCGGAACGCCGACAAAAGTGATTGAGGAAATTTTGAAAAACGGCGTCAGCGGTTTGACTTTAATCGCCAATGACACTTGTTTTCCCGACAGTGACCGCGGCAAGCTGATTGCCAATAAAAGAGTCAAAAAGGCGATTGTCGCACATATCGGAACCAATCCCGAAACGGGAAAGCAGATGAACGCCGGGGAACTGGAGGTCGAATTGACCCCGATGGGAACGCTGGTGGAGAAGATTCGTGCGGCAGGTTCCGGTTTGGGCGGCTTTTTGACGCCTACGGGGGTGGGAACTCCGGTTGAGGAAGGCAAACAGACAATGGAAGTTGACGGCAAAAAATATTTGTTTGAAAAGCCGCTGAAAGCTGATTTTGCCCTGATATACGGAACCAAGGCCGACAAATTCGGGAATGTTTATCTGGAAGGGACGACCCGTAATTTTAATGTGGTGATGGCTTCTGCGGCGGATACGGTCATTGTTGAAGCCGATGAGCTGGTGGACGACAGCCTTGATCCGAATATGGTAACTATTCCCGGCATTTTTGTTGATTACATTGTTGTATAGGTGAAAAATGGAACTGACCAAAGAACAAATCAGAGAAACGATTGCCCGCCGTGTGGCACAGGAGCTGAAAGAAGGCGATTACGTTACGCTGGGAATCGGCCTGCCGACAGAAGTGGCAAATTATATTCCCGAGAACGTTCATGTGATGATTCAGTCGGAAAACGGCTTGATCGGCGTCGGAAAAAAGCCGGCTCCCGACAAAGTTGATCCGAAAATTACCAATGCGGGCGGTATTCCGGTAACGACAAAGCAGGGGGCGGCCTTTTTTGACAGTCAGATGTCGTTTGCGATGATTCGCGGCGGACACATTGATGCGACGGTTTTAGGGGCTTTGCAGGTTGACCAGGAAGGAAATATTGCCAACTGGCTGGTTCCCGGCGTGTTTGCTCCGGGCATGGGCGGCGCCATGGATTTGGTCGTCGGTGCCAAGAAAGTAATTGTGGCGATGGAGCACTTGGCAAAAGACCAGATTAAAATTTTGAAAAGATGTACGCTGCCTTTGACTGCCGCGCATGAAGTCGATTTGATTGTGACCGAGCGCTGCGTGTTGCGGGTAGAACCGGAGGGGCTGGTTCTGCAGGAGATTAATCCTTTGTTCAGTCTGGAAGATATTACTTCGACAATTACGGCCGATTTAATTATTCCGGATGATTTGCTGCAAGAGGCAGTTTAGACAGATAGAAAACGGAAACCCCGTCTTAAGGAAAGGACGGGGTTTTTTATTTTTAAATTAAGATATTTTAAACCGGGGAGAGGTATGCTGGTTACAGATTAACCGGGCAGGGTTTTGTTTTGGCTGTGTATCATTCTTAATTTAAGGATATACAGATGCTGAAACAAATAATGGCTCTGCTTTTTGTTTTATCGGCGGCGGGGTGTTCGCCGGTTTTGCAGATGACGCGGGAAGAATGCCGCGAACAAAAGGAAATCATCGGGAGCGTTCGGATTATTCGGGCGGAGATGCGCGCCTTGGCGGCGGCTTATCGGCCGATCCGGAGGGAGCGGATGCCGGGAATGCCTTTCGGATTTAACCATCCGTGGACGGTGGGCGAAGACCCTCAAATGTGTTATGTGGAAGTTTATCAGCTTTCCGAGGCGTTATGTTCGGCTTTGGCAGATGCCGAGGCGGGAGCGGCCAAAGTGCTGGTTAACGGCAGCATGTGGGGAATTTGCACGGAAAATGCGCGTATTCGCTGGCTTTTTACCAAATTTCCGGCATACAGCAGGGAAGAATATCGGCTTGACATTCGCAAAGCGGCGCAATAATCTGAGCGCAAAGAAACATTAGCGAAAGACTGAAAGACCATGAAAACTGAACTTCTGGCGCCGGCGGGCGATATTGAAGCCGGGTATGCGGCGCTGTTTTACGGGGCAGATGCCGTTTATCTGGGGCTGCAGCAATTTTCGGCGCGGGCAACGGCAACCAATTTCAGCGAAGAAAACCTTAATGAATTTGTCGGTTATGCGCATCACCTGGGACGCAAGGTGTATGCGGCGGTCAATACGCTGGTGCAGGAAAAAGAACTTTCCGATTTGCTGAAAAGTCTGGATATTTGTTCGCGCTGCAAAGTGGATGCGGTTATTTTGCAGGACTTGGGTGTGGCGCGGATTATTCGGGAGAGTTATCCGGAACTGGAAATGCATGCCAGCACGCAGATGGCGGTTCATAATAAAGAAGGGGCGCTGGCGCTGCAAAAGGAAGGGTTCAGCCGGGTGGTGGTAGCCCGTGAACTGACGCAGGGAGAAATTAAAGAAATTGCCGCTGTTCCGGGGTTGGAAACCGAGGCTTTTATTCACGGGGCACTTTGCTATTCTTACAGCGGTCTCTGTCTGTTTTCGTCGGTGGAAACCGGACGCAGCGCCAACCGCGGCAAATGTTTATATCCCTGCCGGGCGAATTTTACCGGCGAAGCCGGGGAAAAGCATTATTTTTCGATGAAAGACATGGCTTTGCAGGAAGATGTTTTGAAAATGCCGGTAACGTCGCTGAAGATTGAGGGGCGTAAAAAGACGGCACTTTATGTGGCCGCGGTTACCGATTATTACCGCCGGATATTGGACGGCAAAGGAGCTGATGAAAACCGGGCCGAACATATCAAACAGATTTTTTCGCGGCCGTGGTGCAAATTTCATTTCAAAGGCAAAGATAAAAATGTGATTGAACGTGAATTTGTCGGGCATCGGGGGCTGCTGATCGGCAAAGTGGAGCAGGCAGGCAAAGGGCGTCTGACTTTTCACAGCAAACATAAGGTAGCGCGCTATGACGGGATACAGATTGAAATTCCCGGCATGGAAAAGCCGTTCGGTTTTTCGGTCCAGCGGCTGCGTCTGAGAGGGCAAAGCGTGTTTGAAGTGCCGGCAGGGGAAGAAATTACCATGGATTTGCCGCCGCAGACGCCGCGTTTGGAAAAAGGGTGGAACATTTATCTGGCCTCGGCCTCCGAAGTTAAGGGCGCTTATGATTATGGCAAGCCCAAGCCGGGTGAATTTCGGCAGAAAGCGGCGGTTGACATTGTCGTCGAGATTACCGGCGGGGAAATTGTTGCTCGCAGCGGCGATGTTGAGTGCCGGATAACAGGTGATTTTGCCGCGGCAGAACATCCTGAGAAAACGGTTGAAGCTGCCCGCAAGGCTTTTGCCAAAAGCGGCGATGCCGCGGTGGAGCCGGGACGGTTTGAGGTGCGCAATCCGGATGGTTTGTTTGTTCCGGTGTCTTTGTTCAATGAGCTGCGGCGGCAGCTTTATGTGCAAATAAGTGTTGAAAACAAGAAGGGAAATCTGCCGGAGACGGACGCTCCGCACCGGATTCAAACCGCCAAATGGGTTATAAAAACCGACAGTTTGGCTAAAATTGCCGCCATTGCGCCGGACGAAACCGATGAAATTATTTATCTGCTGAATGAACAAAGTGATGTCAACAAGTTGAAAAAACTGCCTAAAAACAAACTCCGTCTGGCGCTGCCGACGGTCTGCCGACGGGTTGACAAGTTTAAGCCGCTGATAGAGACTTTGCTGGCGCAGGGATATAAAAAATGGGAAATCGGCAATTACTGGGGATTGTCGGTGCTGCCGAAAAACGGAATTGATTTAAGCTTTGACGCGCCTTTATATATGCTGAATACCCAAGCCATGCAGATGGCTAAAGAGATGAATGCCGGACGGGTGACGCTTTCGGTGGAAGACCAGCTTGACAACCTCAGCCTGATTGCCGCGCAGGCGCCTTTACCGGTGACAATGGTGGTTTATCAGGATGCGGCATTGTTTACCAGTGCCGCCTGTATTCGCAGTAATGCCTGCAAAGATTGTCCGCGCGGTGAAAAATGGCTGAAATTGGAGAAAGACGGACAGAAATATCAGGCTTTGTCGAAGGACTGCCAGACGATGCTGTTTGCCGAACAGCCGTTGTGTTTTGCGGCGGAGGCGGTAGAAATTAAGGTGGATTACTATCGGGTTGATTTTGTTTATAAATCATATGAAGCAGCCAAGGCTGCGCAAGTCTGGAATAAAGTCCGCCGCTTTGAAGATGTTGCCAACTGTCGAAAAGCTAATCTTTACCGTTGTTTATAGAATTGATAAAAGGATTTTCCGCCCCGGCCGGAAGACGGTTCGGTTCCGGCCGGGAAGAAACGGCAGTGTTCGGAGCGCCTGCCTTAATTGCGGAAATATTTTTTTTGATAGTTTTGCGGCAAGCCGGGAAAAAAACCTTTGCTCAAACCCAGTTTTATCCGATAAAAATCCAATAATTGCGCGATGATATGGAAATCTATGTCCGCCGACATAACTTCCTGAGCGTCTATCCGAACCGGCGGAATGCCTGTGGCCCGGCTGACTTCCTCCAGGCTGAGTTTTTTCTGCCGCCGGGCGGAATAAAGTTCTTCCGCCAGGTAATAAGCACCGTCAAAAGGGAGCTCTTTCCAGTGAAAAATATATCTGTCGTCCATTAGTCGTCTCCGAGGCTGAGGCGGAACTTTTCGCCGTAAAGTGCGAGATAACGGATTAAGATGTCCAGATTGACTTGAGGACTGTCAAATTGTCCGCTTTCAATCTTATCAATCACGTCAACGGAAACATTGAGTTTTTGGGCGCAGATATCAATCGGCTCCTGCTGTTCGGCACGCAGCCAGTGAAATCTCCAGCCGAGATTTTGCTTATCTTCAATGATAAAATGGGACAAATCAGCTTGCATAACAACCTATCCTTTCAAAAGGCGGGAGGAGCTAAAAACCTGCTTCAACAAAAGTAAAAAGAGCAGACACGCTTATTGCCAGATTACACCGGTTTCATAATGAAACCGGTGTTTTCCGGGTATTAGGCGTACTCCTCCCATATCTTTTACAAGTATGGTTGGATACTTTTGTTGAATATAGCATCAAAATCAAGTGTTTTTAGTCCTTCGATTTCGACTTTTATTCGTTTATATCACATGGAAAACGGCTTGCCAATACCAAAAACCGCTCCACATTAAATACACTTATTTTTTTACTTGTTTTATTGTGTCGGATAAAACAAAACCCTCAGACCTGAAAGGTGTGAGGGAGCTAGTAACTGTACCAGTCGGACAGCCCTCCTTATTCGTGCGGAAGCCGCCTTATATTGGAGGCTCCCTCACATGAGAGGGTCTTGTAACTGATGAAAGAATTACTAGGTTCCCGCCCGCTCTCACGGTTAATCAGGTTTGGGGTTCGGACGAAACCGGACTTACCTTGCCTGAAAGCTGGTTCTACTGTAAATGAGAGCCGGCTAAATTGCAAGGGGAAATTTATGTAAGGCCAAGAGATGATTTTAAGTTTGATTGATATATCCGGCTGTTTTTTTATTATGTTCCGGTTTGAGCGGAATGTTCGGATGAAACCGGAAAGGCGTATAAATTCAGATTACCCGGTCAAGTCGGGTAATGACAGAAGAGGGAGCACTGGTTATCCGGTCAAGCCGGGTAATGGCACGGAGAAAGGACATGAATTATATGGTTATCAGAGCAATGGCGGAGGGAGAACAACGAGTGAGGAACGGGAAGGAAAAACGCGGGATTAAAAAATATTTTGAACAAAAAAGAAAAAACGTTCGTTTTAAGAAGTGTCAGACTTAAAAAACAGGGAGTTTTATTTATGAAAAAATTTTTGATGCTGTTGGCTGCGGTAACGATGTTAAGCACGGGGACGGTTCAGGCTTTTCCCGGCCACGGCGGGGCGCATTTCCGTCCGTGGCCTGTTTATTCGTATCATCGGCCGGGAGCCGTCAGGCACAAGCATCACCGCAGCGGGACGGCTCTGGCCGTGGCGGGGACGATTGTGGGAATGGCGGCATTAGCCAATTTGCTGACGCCGCAGCAGACGGTTCAGACCTATGTGCCGGTACAAACCGCCGTTGTGCCGCAGCCGGTTGCGACTTCCAACTGCACAACTACCGTTAACAACGGTGTAACGGTTCAGCAGTGTGTGACGACCGGATATTAATTAAATATCAAATAAAATGAACTTTAATGACAACAGTCTCGTTCTAATAAGGGTAAGGAGTTTGAAACATGGATGACATTTCTCGTTTGTTACAGGAGGCCAAGCCGCTGTATTTTGCCCGAAAGCGCCGCAACAACCGGATTAAAGCAACACTCGGAATGCTGGTGTGCGTGGTGATGATGAGCAGCTTGTGGCCGCAGAAATACAACACCTATACCCTGCTGCCGGATACGGAGTTTGAAAATCAGGTGGCGCAGATAGAAGAAGGTTCGGTTATTGAAGATATGGGCTTGCCGGTTGACGAATACGGCTTGTTGATGGTCGGCTAAATGAAAGAAATTATTGCAGCGCATCAGGGCCGGATTAAGGCAATTATCAAAAAATTGACCGGCTCGTATAATGAAGACATCGAACAAGAGGTTTATATCAAGACCTGGCGGAATCTGGACCGCTATCATGAAGAAGGGAAGTTTGTTCAGTGGATAAGCGCTTTGGCTGCCAATGTCTGCCGCGATTATCTGAAATCCAGTCAGCACCGGGCCGAGCTGCGCAAGGCAGGTGACGAATCAATTTTGGAAAAAGTGGCCGTCGGCGGAAAAATCGAAGAGCGGTTTGATGCCAGAGAGCGCCAGAAAATTATTCTGAAGGCCGTGGACACTCTGCCGAAAAAGCTGCGCCAGGTGATTATTCTGTTTGAGTTTGAAGAGATGAGTTATGAGCAGATTGCCAAAAAGACCGGCGATCCGGTCGGAACCATCAAATCCAGACTCTTTAATGCTCGGAAACTTTTGAGCGAAGTGTTACAACCGTTAAAAGGAGAATGATAATGAAGAAAGTTTTATTAACTGCCGTTTGTTTCAGCGTTATGGCTTTGGGCGCCCTGAATGTTCAGGCTGCCGATGATATGCCGCTGCCGCCTCCGCCGCCGCATCACGGAGATGAAATGCTGCCTCCTCCTCCGCCGCCGGGTGCCGATAAAGCGATGGAGAAGAAAATGGAAAAGATGGAGAAAAGGATGTCTAAAAAACTGGCGGACGATTTGGGACTGACAAAAGAGCAGCAGGAGCAGGCCGAGAAAATCCGCAAAGAAGGCCGTGAAAAGCTTAAACCGCTGTTTGAGGAGATGAAAGACATTCGTGAGAAGATGGATAAGCTGCGTGAAGACAATATGCTGGAGTTTGAAAAAATTCTGACTCCGGAGCAGAAAGAAAAGCTTAAAGACATCAAAGCCCGGCATCATGAAGAAATGAAAAAGCGCCATGAAGCCAGGAAAGCCCGTCATGACATGCGCCGTGACCGCCATGAGAAGAAGCTTCATGACGTTCATGACAAAGACTGATTTTTCAATCAGTAAATATCCCGCCGTTAAGGCGGGATATTTTTTTGTTGGCAATTTAAAATTAACCGATATATGCTTAATTTATTACAGATGTTTGTCAGCGAGGGAAAAATGCCGATAGCCGGGTTGATTGTGATTTTATATGTGGTGATTGCCGAATGGCGGATTGCCAAGATGAAAAAACGCTGGATCAGTTGTGTGTCCTGCTTGGCCAAAATGCAAAAAGACAAAACGCTCTGGTATTCCGGCGTTCTGCCGCAGGCTGATGCGCTTTGCCTGTTTGAGGATGCAGACGGAAAGTATTTGATTTCGACGCTGAACGGCACGCCCTCCGCCGATTTTTCCAAGATTAAGCGCTGGATTTATCTTAAAGATTTAGAAAATTTGTAAAATTTAATTTGCACGGCAGTCAAAAAGTGTTAAACAAGTTTCCGTGAAAATAGGAATTTTGTTTATATTGTTGTCTTAAAATTATTTTTTTATGAAAAGAAAAGATTTTTATCTGTTCCGCCACGGCGAAACCGAGTATAACCGCCTCGGGCTGCGTCAGGGGCAGGGAATTGACGCCGGGTTAAATGAAACCGGGCGTTTGCAGGCTCAAAAACTGGCGGTTTATCTGGAAGAAAAGGAGATAGAGGTGATTTATACTTCTCCTTTGCGGCGGGCAAGGCAAACGGCAGAGATTGCGGCCGTACGGCTCTGTATTGCGGTTATCAGTGACGAACGCTTGCTGGAAGGCAATTTCGGTGCGGCGGAAGGGCTGTCCAAAGAGGAAGTGAAACGCCGGTGGCCGGAGATTATTGACAACTGGTATAAGCCGGGTTTGGCGATGGCACAGGGATTTCCGGGCGGAGAGAGCAAAGCAGCCATTCAACGGCGGATGCAGCAGGCTCTGGCCGATTTGCTGGAGAAGCCCGAAAGTGTTATCGGCATTTCTTCGCACAGCGCCGCTTTGCGCTTTTTGCTGATGACAATGGGCGGCAACGGCGAAAAACTGCCGAATGCCGAAGCCATACACGTTGTTTGGGACGGAAACTGGCGGATAGAAGAATGACTTGAGAATAAAAACCGGGTGTGCAGCCCGGTTTTTTTGTGTCATAAAATTTTGTTGCGAAAATGTAAATTTTGTCTATAATGTTGTCAAGTTATGAAAGTTTGAGAAGGAAGAAAAATGCCCCGTTCCAAAACAATTCAATCCGGCAGGCCTGTCCGCAGCTGGGAACAGCCGTTTCGGGTGGCCGATTTGTTTCAGACTTATCTGCCGATGCTGGTCCTGATTGTCATTATGGCTCTGTTTATTTATAATCTGGGATATTTTTACGGGTTGGACTGGCGCTATATGAGTCTGCTGCGGACAAGGGACTATTACAGCGGAACGCTGCCGGGGCTTGTTCTGGGGCTGATTTTATACACTTCTCTGATAGTACAGATTTTAGACAGTTCTTCCGGGCCGTATCAGAAACTGCTGCATAAGCTCCGCTTTTGGTGGGCAAAATATGACGGGCCGGCAGACAGCCTGCAGCAAATTGCGCGTTTGAAAACCGAGCTGTGGAACAGTGCCTTGGAGCAGTGGCTCTTGCGGTTGCAATTGGCAAAAGCTTACGGCAAAAATACTTACCGCAAATTATCGCGGCGGCGGGGGCGGAAGGTTTCGGTAGAGCGTTTGCAGCGTTTTCTGGCTGCCGAAAAAGGCCAATATGACAAGCTGGTTTATAAATATGAGCTTTCGCGGAAGAAAATGTGGCCCGAGTTAAAAGTGCTGGGCGGAATTGCTCTTCGTATCGGCGGATGGAGCCTGCTGGGAGCAGCGGCGGTTGCGGCAGTTTATTTTTTGTTTTTGATTCCGGTGTACGGGAAAGTCTGGGCAGCGGCTCCGGCTTATTTCTTCGGCGGATTCTTTGTTACGGTTATTGTGCTGCTGGCGGATCTGGCGTTGCGGATTGTTCACCACAATCGCAGCGTTTTGCTGCTGACGGCGGCAGTGTGGGGAAGTTTTTATTGCGGCATGCTCGGCTGCCGGCAGGATTTGCAACAGCGGGAAGTTCGTGTTATTGACGACGAAAACCGGGAACATTATCTGACCCGGGCGGTCAATCGCGGTTATTTTGTCCGCAGCGGCAGCGAAGTTCTTTTTATTCCCAAACTCAAAGCCGTCCGTTTGGAACAGGATTTATAGCGGAAGTCCGTTCTCAGGGTGGGATTCTCTGATGAGATTATCGACGAACGGGGGCAGGGTTTGTCCGGCCGGGCCGTAGATATGGTGGTCGAAGTAATAGTTGTTGGCGGTTGGTTCGAGTGTAAATTCCCAGGTGTCGGCGCCATGGTATTTGGCTGTCTGCACAAAGGCTGCGGCGGGAAAAACGACGCCGGAAGTTCCGACGGAAATAAATAAGTCGCAGTTTTGCAGCAGTTGTTCGACCTTGTCCATACAGAGCAGATTTTCTCCGAAGAAGACAATATTCGGTTTCATCATGCCGCTGATACCGCATTGAGGGCAGGTTGTTTCAGTATCGACATCGCCGAAAGTTTCCAAGATATGGCCGCAGTTAAGGCAGACGGCCTGGTTGATTTGTCCGTGAATATGGCAGATATTTGTATTTCCGGCTTTTTCGTGCAAGGTGTCAACGTTTTGGGTGATAACGCTGACGGTGCCCGGGTATTCTTTTTGCAGTTTAGTGATGGCGAGATGTGCCGGGTTTGGTTTGGCCTTTTGAATTTCAATTTTCAGTTCATTGTAAAAATCGTGCACGAGGGCAGGATTGCGCTGAAAGCCTTCGACGGAGGCAACGTCTTCAACGCGATGGTTGTTCCATAAACCGTTGGAACTGCGGAAGGTTGCCAGGCCGGACTCTGCGGAAATTCCGGCTCCGGTCAGAATGACGATATTTTTATAAAGGCGTGACATTGTTCATCTCCTTGTGTGGCATTTGCCTTTAATATAGCGCTTTTTTTGTTTCTGTCTGCATTTTTTTATAGAAATCTTTACCATAATGTGGTATTTTATAGACAAATAAACGACAAAAAAGAGAATGTTATGGGAAAAAGACCTCGAATCAGCCGATCGGATTTGCCTAATCAGGAACGGGTTGCGCTTTTGAACAAGTTTGATGCAGCGTTTGGTGCATTTCAACGTTTGCAAGAGCGGCGCCGGGCCTGTTCCGACGAGGCGGAAAAGCGGCGGATTAACACGCTGCTGAACGGCTATCGTTCAGAATTTCAGCAGTTGTTTGCACAACTGAAGCTGGTTGACCTCGGCTGTAAAAATAACATGGAAGCTTTGTTTAACAATTACTGTGAGAGCTATAATGTTTATTTTGGCCGCAAGCTGGGAAATTATGTTCGGGATGTGTTGCAGTCCGAGGAAATTAAAAAGATTACCCATTTGATTCATACGGTCAAAAATGACGAAGAACGGGCTAAGCTTCAGGAATATATCGACAATAAGCCGCAAAGCGAACTGAATGCGCTGATTAAGCTGGCCGTGCGCAATTATCAACAGAATCGCAGTGACTATAACCGGGCGAAGACGAATGACTTTCTGGCTTATTTTCATAAAAAAATCGAGTGTAAACCATATACGAAAGCAAGCGAAGACGAAATAAAAGCGACCCGGGCTGATTTTAACGGATTTTTTCAGATTCCCGGGGTTGAACAGCTGAAACGTTATAATCCTTATTCGGAAGCATACAGAGATTTCAGCCGTCGTCCGTCCCGGTCGCGGATTGATATTTCGCCGTTCAGCTATGATTTCAGCCGAAGCAAGGCATGGCAGGCCTGCTGCCGGACGACGATGCTGTCGTCAATTGAAATGCCTTTGCGTGAGGCAATGGCCCGACAGGGCGTTCCGCCTGAATTGTTGCCGAAAATGAAAGTGGCGGATTTTGGGCGCATTTTGTTCAATGAGTATGGCAAGGAGCCGTATCATCCGGGAAGAGGAAATATTCTTGCGCTGGAAGACGTGGTTCCCGGGCTGGACAGCCGTCATAAAGCGTTTTTTTGGAAATATAATGCCATTCCGACGCCGGAAGCTCAGAAAAAATTTTGCGACTCTTTGCTGAAACACGGCGTTTCTCAGGAATATATTGACGTGCTGCTGCCGAGCATTTTAAACGAAGGCCGGCCGAATCCCAAAGTTGACCGAAAGAAGTTTAAAGGGGTTATTCCGTTTTTTTCCCTGCATCATAAATGGGCGATTCAATATCTGGGCGGCAAGGCAAACAGTCAGAAGAATTATGTTGGAATTGCCGAATTCAAATCAGTCGACGATTGGTCCAACGATACGCCGCAGCATGACATTTGGCACGAGGCCGATGCCGTTATCCGCAAGGCGCATGGCGAACTCGGCAACGGCGACCAGCTTTATGAAAATGTTTTGGCCGGCGATGAGCAAGATTCCGATTTTATTGAATATCTGGTCGATACGAGATATGACAACCAAAATGACGGGAAGTACTGGACCGTCAGTATGGGGTATAAGGCGGAAGACAATATCCGCGGAGAGATAAAAGATTTTGCAATAACCAATGAAAAAGCAAAATCCCCGGCTAAAAAGGAGAAAAACATTGATAAAAGATATCGCCCGGCAGCTTATGCAAGATGAGGACGTTTGGTGCGGAGAGGCGGTTAATCCCCGTTATCTGGATGATTGCAAGAAGTATTTGGCCGCAGAAGAGCGTTGTGCGCTGCCGCCGGATTATGTTGCCTTGCTGCGATATGTGAACGGTGCTTTTTCCGATCGGGCTTTGTTGTTCGGAGTGATGCCGGAATCCTGGCCGGGGCTGGAGGATGTTGTAACGCAGAACGAACGTTATAATTCGGATGTCTTCGGCGAGATGATTTTGCTGGGAACAAATGATTTTGATTGGCTGGTCTATGATGCCGCGCAGGAGGAATATCAGATACGTGAGCGGCAGGGAATGACAGTTATTGAGAATTTTGCCGATTTGGAGCAAGCTTTGCATTATTGGTTTCATCTGAATTAGTTTTTGTTCGTATTCGTTTGAAGTTGCCATTTGCTTTCAGGTGCTTTCCTTTGGATATTCGGTTCAAACGGAAGTCATAACCAATAAAAAAAAACCTCCCAGAGGGAGGTTTTTTTTTATTGGCTCCAGCTCTAGCTTAGTAAGTTCGTGCGGGAGCACTCACTAACTGCGCGTCGGTCACTTGCTTTGCAGCGGATATATCGTGCTGCGAGAGCACTTATATCCTGGCAAAGCTATGTCTCTTGCGGTAAAAACAACCGGAGCAGCGGTTGTTTTTATCCTCGAGCCTGATACGAACAGGCAGTCGTTGTTCTAGGCAAGGCAGTCATAACCAATAAAAAAACCTCCCAGAGGGAGGTTTTTTTATTGGCTCCGGCTGCCTGATTCGAACAGGCGACCAATCGGTTAACAGCCGATTGCTCTACCGCTGAGCTAAGCCGGAATAATAAATGCGGTAACGAATGAATTTTGGAGGCCGGTACCGGAATTGAACCGATGTACAAGGATTTGCAGTCCTCTGCATGAGCCACTCTGCCAACCGGCCAATCGGGATACCTCAACTTGAGTTCCTCATTCACTCAACGTCCTCTATATATACAAACTTTTTAGTTCTCGTCAATAACTTTTTTATATTATTTTGCACTTTTTTTTAATTTGTTTAAAAATCAGATTCTTACGGCTTTCATCCCGCGCTTTTGTGCATGGAAATAATTTAACATTGCAAAACTGCGCTTATCTTTTATGATAAGGAAAATTTTGCAAAGGAGGGCAGAATGAAGATTGCAATTGCTTCCGACCACGGCGGATTTGATTTAAAGGAACAGCTGAAAGAATATTATGCCGGAAAAGGGATTAAACTGGATGATTTGGGGACATATTCGTCCGAGTCTTGCGATTATCCCGATATTGCGAAGGCGATGTGTGACCGGATATTGTCCGGTGAGGCGGAGACCGGTATTCTGATTTGCGGAACGGGTATCGGCATTTCAATTGCTGCCAATCGCTGTCGGGGTATTCGTGCGGCAATTCTGTATAGTGATGAGGCTGCGGCTTTGGCTCGGCAGCATAACAATGCGAACATTGCCGTTTTCGGCGGCCGGACCATGACTTTTGCCGAGGCTGCCCGGCGGATGGATATCTTTTTGCAGACGGCTTTTGACGGCGGCCGGCATGAACGCCGCATCTCTAAGTTGGATGAATAGGGAGGACTATATGGATTTTGAAGAAAATTTGCAAAGCGAAGACAAAGCGGTTTTTGATGCAATTGAATGTGAGCTGAAACGCCAACAGAATCAGATTGAACTGATTGCCTCGGAGAATATTGTTTCCAATGCAGTGTTGGAAGCGCAGGGATCGATTATGACCAACAAATATGCGGAAGGTTATCCCGCGCACCGTTATTACGGCGGCTGTGAATGTGTTGACGTGGTGGAAAATCTGGCGATTGAACGGGCTAAAAAGTTGTTTAACGCGCAGTTTGCCAATGTTCAGCCGCATTCGGGAAGTCAGGCCAATACGGCTGTTTATGTTGCGCTGCTGAAACCATGCGACGTGATTATGGGTATGTCGCTGGATGCGGGCGGACATCTGACGCACGGTTCAAAGGTTTCTTTTTCGGGAAAATGGCTGCAGGCGGTTCAATACGGCGTTTGTAAAGAGACCGGGCTGATTGATTATGACGGGGTTGAGCGCCTGGCTTTGGAAAACAAGCCCAAGTTGATTATCGCGGGCGGGTCGGCTTATCCGCGGCGGATTGATTTTAAGCGTTTTCGGGAAATTGCCGATAAAGTCGGAGCTTATCTGATGGTGGATATGGCGCATTTTGCCGGTCTGGTTGCCGGCGGCGTTCATCCGAATCCGCTGGAATATGCCGATGTGGTAACAACAACGACGCACAAGACTTTGCGCGGTCCCCGCGGCGGCATGATTTTGACTAACAATGAAGATATTGCCAAAAAAATCAATTCGGCGATTTTCCCGGGAACTCAGGGCGGGCCGCTGATGCATGTGATTGCCGCCAAGGCAGTTTGTTTCGGAGAAGATCTCACGCCGCAGTTTAAGGACTATGCGGCACAGGTGGTTAAAAATGCGCAGAAAATGGGCGAGGTCTTGCAGGCTCGCGGTCTGGATTTGGTTTCCGGCGGCACGGATACGCATTTGCTGTTGGTTGATCTGCGGCCGAAAAAACTGACCGGCGATGTGGTTGCCGCCGCTCTGGAGCGCGCCAACATTACCTGCAATAAAAACGCCATTCCGTTTGATCCGATGCCGCCGAAGGTGACTTCGGGCATTCGTGTCGGAACACCGGCCGGAACGACACGCGGTTTCAAAGAGACAGAGTTTGAGGTTATTGCCAATTGGATCGGCGATATTATTGATGCCTTGGCTGCCGGTGATGCGGAAGAAGTGATTGCCGATATCCGCCAAAAGGTTATTGCCTTATGTGAACTGTTTCCGATTTACGGTTAAGAAACTTGTATATCGGGTTTTGCTGTCTGAAACGGACAAACAAAAACACCTCCGGCCGGAGAGGCGGGAGGTGTTTTTTCAGAGCGTTTTGAAGCCGTCTATTTTTTGGTTTCAAAAATTTTTTTGGCTTGCGGCGCGGTGAGTTTTTTCACCAGCTTGCCGTCAGCGTCAAAAACGGCGGCTTCAGCCAGGTACCAGTTGAAACGTTTGGTTCTGGCGTCAAAATACGGCCGCTTGTCGTTTTTGTTTTTGGCCGCATTGTAGTTTTTGCCGTCCCATAGAATTAATTCATATTCGCCGGGAATGACAATTTCGCCTTTTTTGTTCAGAACGCCGTATTTGCCGTCTTTCACGAAAGAAATGTTGCCGGCGGCGTCAATTTCAAATTTGTTGTAAACGCCGGAGACGGTGCTCTTTTCCTTGATGAAATAAAAGCCTTTGGTGTCGCCTTTGGTAAATTCGAAATAGCCTTCTTTGGCGCTGATTTGTTCTTGGGCGGGAATGACGCATTTGCCGTCTTTGTCGAAAAGCTGAACGCCGGTGTTGTCCTTAGCGGTAAAAAATCCGCTGTAGTAGTAACCGATGTTGTCGAAGCTTTGGGGAAGGATTTCCCGGCCGGAAACAACGTCCTTGACGCCGTATTTGCCTGAACCCTCCACCGTTACCGTGGCAAAGTTTGTTTTTTCAAACTTCTTTTCAATCACTTTCGGGCCGCAGGCGGCCAAACTCAAAACCAGGGCTGCAAGAGCCAGAAAATAAAACTTTTTCATAATTTGTAAGTTTTAAAGGGTTTAACAATAAGGAAAATAATAGCATTTGTTTTCAGTCGTATCATATTTTTTTCAAAAGCGCAATAGACAAAATTCCCGCAAAGTCTGTTTCTTTTTAAAAAGAGTGAAAATAAGCTATTGCAAAATAAGCACATTATCCTTATAAAGAGACAAGATGTTATTAATCCCGGGAGGTTTAGCATGAAATGTCCTTTTTGCGGGTGTGACGATACGCAGGTTAAAGATTCCCGAAATGCCGAGGACAACACCGCTATCCGCCGCCGCCGCGAGTGTCCGGAATGCGGGTCGCGTTTTACCACGTTTGAACGAATCCAACTGCGGGATTTGATTGTGGTTAAAAAAAACGGCGAAAAGGTGATGTTTGACCGCGATAAGCTGGAACATTCCATTTTGCTGGCCGTGCGCAAGCGTCCGGTGGATATTGAGCGGGTGGAAAAAATCGTCAATTCGATTCAGCGGCGGCTGGAGAGTTCCGGCGAAACGGAAATTCCTTCGGTGCTCATCGGCGAATATGTGATGGAAGCGCTGTCAAAGCTCGATCATATCGCTTATATCCGGTTTGCGTCGGTATATAAGGATTTCCGGGAAGTCAAAGATTTTGAGGAATTTGTGGAAACAATAGATAAACTGGCGAATTCGGAAGCCGGTGCGGTTAAAAAGGAAGACTAAAATGGCAAAAAAATATATTTCTGAAAAAATCAGAATGAAAACCGAAGCGCGTTTGGCTGCCGTTCAGGCAACTTATGTCATCGCGGTGACGGAAAACCCGGTTGAGGAAGTTATCAAAGATTTTGTTGACGGGAAGGTCGGGCGTTATGTGATTGCCGAAAAATCAATGGACAAGGAAGAGATGGTTCCGGTTCATGAAATGGACAGCGCTTATTTTGCCGATTTGGTTAAAGGCGTGCATGCCCGCAAGGAAGATATTGAAAAATCGCTGAGTTCCTATTTGGCAAAAGGCTGGACGCTGGAACGCATGGACGAGACACTGCGCGCTTTGCTCCTCTGCGCAATTTATGAAATTACAACGACTTTAGACATTGATGCTAAAGTTATTATTAAAGAATATGTTGATTTGGCCTATGCCTTTTTTACCAAGCAGGAACCGAAAATGGTCAATGCTTTGCTGGATCAGGTGGCACATGCCGTGCGCGATGACGTCAATAAGGATGCAGAGGCAAAAGACGCCTCCGTGTAGTTAAATTGAAAGCTGGATAAGATGGCAAAGTTAAAAGTATATGAGTATCCGCATCCGATATTAAAGCAAAAAGCCGCCAAAGTCGAAAAAGTTGACGATGAGCTGCGCCGTTTTCTTGATGATATGCTGGAGACAATGTATGAAGCTGTGGGCGTCGGTTTGGCGGCGCCGCAGGTCGGTGTGTCCAAACGCGTTGTGGTGATTGATGCCGAGCAGGAAGATGACGGCGCCGGACACCGGACGGGCAAGCCGATGTATCTGATTAATCCTGAAATTATCTGGCGGTCAGAGGAAAAGGTTTGCGGCGAGGAGGGCTGTCTGTCGGTTCCCGATCAGCGGGCAGAGGTCGAGCGCCATGCGCAGGTGCGGGTACATTATCTTGATTATGAGGGCAAAGAACAGGAAATTCTGGCCGATGACTTTTTAGCCATTGTTATTCAGCATGAACTGGATCATTTGGACGGTATTCTTTATATTGACCGTATCAGCCGGCTGAAACGCAATATGCTGCTGAAAAAGCTGAAAAAACATCGTGAAGAAAGTTGAAAATGAAAATAGTTTTTATGGGAACGCCTGATTTTGCGGTAAAAGCGCTGGAGGCTTTGGCTGCCAAGCATGAAGTGGTATGCGTTTATACGCGGGAACCGCAGGAAGCCGGTCGCGGCAAAAAGCTGACCAAGTCACCGGTGCATGAATTTGCCGAGGCGCACGGAATTTTGGTACGGACGCCGAAAACGCTGCGCAGTGCCGAAGCTCAGGCTGAATTGAAGGCTTTGCAGGCAGACATTTCGGTGGTAGCTGCTTACGGGCTGATTTTGCCGCAAGCCGTGATTGAGGCTTTTCCTCTGGGCTGCATCAATATTCACGGCTCTTTGTTGCCGCGGTGGCGCGGTGCGGCGCCGATTCAGCGGGCGATTGAAGCCGGAGACAATGAAAGCGGCATTACGATTATGAAGGTGGTTGAAAAGTTGGATGCCGGCGATATGCTGCTTAAAGGCTCGGTTCCGATTACGGCGGAAACCACCGGGGAGACGCTGCATGACGCGATGGCCGGACTGGGAGCCGAGTTGATTGTGAAAGCTTTGGATAATTGGCAAAATCTTCATGCGGAACCGCAAGACGAACGTTTAGTGACTTATGCCGCCAAAATTGACAAGGCGGAGAGCAGACTGGATTTTTCGATGCCGGCAGAGGTTCTGGAGCGTAAAATACGGGCTTTTAATCCGTATCCGGCGGTTTATTTTGAATACGGTGGTGAACGTTATAAGATTCTGCGTGCTAAAGTAGTTGACGAGAGCGGTGAGGCCGGTGCAATTTTGGACGGAGCCGGGCGGTTGGTCATTGCCTGCGGAGACAAGGCGCTGGAAGTAACGGAAATCCAACGTCAGGGAAAGAAAAAAATGCCGACGGAGGAGCTTTTGCGCGGAATGAATTTCTGCGGCAGAGTTGAGTAAAGAACTTTCAAAAAATCCCCTCAAAAGAGGGGATTTTTTTATGCTTCAATAACCGACGGCAAACCAGCTGACATAACCTGTGCGCATTCCTGTTGTATCTGTATCAAAATATCTTATTTTGAACGATGATGTTCCGATACTGCTTGTTGCCACTCCATAGTTTACGTCATTTGAAGCATTATTTGGTCTGTTATACGGTGTAACCACAACGGTCATCGGTGTTGTGCTGAATGATTTGGGATAATAAACCGTCTGTCCGTCCTGAGAGGTTGTCGTAACGTTTACTTTTCCGCCCTGAAAGATTAAGCCGGTACCTTTGTCTTTGTACCACCAGTTACTGCTGTTTTTGGAATATTCGGAAAGATTGGACTGGGTTATGCAGTTGTATTTATTTTCAAACGGGCATTTAACGGCCGTTCCCAAACAGCCCGACGTTGAAGACAGGTTATACCCGAGAGAGGAGCACGATGGCTGAGCGCCGCAGGTCTGGGCATAAGCGTTGCCGGCAATCGCCGAGGTTAAAATACTCCCCGCCAGTAAAATTGATAGTTTCATCTTCTTTCTCCTTAGTGTTAAATTTCTGTTATCCGACTTGTTTCTCTCACTGCCTTTAGCGGCTTTTTTCTCTCCTTGCCGTTATCCCCGGCATTCACCTCTTTTGGTCATTACCCGACTTGATCGGGTAATCCCTCTGCCGCCGCCAATCCTCAGGATGCCCCGGTCAAGCCGGAGCATGACCGGGTGGAATGACAATCTATGTTCCGCTCGGCCGTTCCGGAGCGACGGAACAGGGTATCCAGTATTTGTACCAGCTGCAGGAGGCATCGGAGATGTCGGTGTAACCGGAAGCGCATTTGCCGGTCGGGAAATATTTCCCCGAGCATTGTTCAAACGAGCATTCGATACCGGTCGGACAGCTGGTCAGATAACCGTAATCCCC